>Ga0179593_1719703_pt1 | contig 17027 bp, 22 predicted proteins | sample CZODoug2_1_08_16_FD_185931 | JGI IMG/M metagenome (GOLD analysis project Ga0179593, IMG submission 185931) | Vadose zone soil fungal communities from Angelo Coast Range Reserve, California, USA - CZODoug2_1_08_16fungal (PacBio error correction) | ecosystem: Environmental > Terrestrial > Soil >...
AGGCTCATTGCGCTGTCCGGAGAGGCCGGCTAAATAGAGAAAACCGGGGGGGTCTACTGATATAAAGGGTTCTCTGGATGCAAAAGATAATTTGGTTCTTTTCTTGGGGGGAAGGCGAAGGGGGCAACGCTCCAAACGGGGGAAAGGGCACCCTTGAGTAAAGACCCCTGTCGGGGGAGTAGACCCAACCGAAGTGAAGGAGGCCACTGTGTCAGAAGAAGAACGAAGGGTTGAGGGCACTGGGAAAGGGGGGTGAAATGTGGGTGGGCAGAAGACAGACGTCTTAAAGGACCGTCCCCATTTGAATGGAGAAGGGGAATCCGATGTAAACATTCCCTACTATGAGAGTCGTCAGGAAGAATAACTAGGTCAGATCAATCACAGGACCGTAGAGGAAGGGTTTGACTATCAAGTCCGTCCACGGAGGGGGATCTATTACTTGAGGGGCACGAAAGGACCGACTAGAGAAACCGGGGACTGGGGGAAAGTGCACCGGGGGAAAGAAGCCGAAAGAAGAGGTTGTTTGGGACGTGAAAAGGACACGAAGAGGGATCTTTGAACGGGAAGGGGGCCTCATGGACGAAAGAGGCAGCCGAGCAGAAAAACCCAAACGGTGGGCGTCTGGAGAGGTTGTTCGACAAGTTGCACAAAAGGGTTCGCCCAAGAACACTCCGCGGCACGACCGTTCCAGATGGGAAGGAAAACACTCTTCTTTCTGTAATGTGAAAGACGATGGCGAAGTCGGTGAAAAATACGAGTAGGGAAGTAAGCGGCCAAAAAAAACGAGGGAAATTGATCTGAGAAACGGGGAATCTAAAACAAAAGGTGGGAAAGAGAGATAATGGATGTAGGAGAGACAAGTCCTCGTTAACGAAAAGGGTCAGGGGGAGGGGAAAAAGACGCGGGGATAAAAAAAAAGAGGCGACAGAAGAAAAGGAGGTCAAAAAGATCCACGAGGGGTTTGAGAGAAAAAACAGCGTCGTAAGGAGGCTGCTGAGGGAGCAAAGGGGGACAGAAAAAGCCGCCTGAAACAGGGGGGGAGGGTTCGAAAGAAGTTTTAAGGCGGCCAAGAAGCTTGCTCTCCAGGAAAGAAAAATACTTAAAACGGGAGAAGAGGAGGTGGTAAAAAGCTTCAAAGAGAAGAAAACCACAGAGCGCAGAGGGCTTCGGGTTGGAAGGGGGTGTTGCACGGGGGTAAAAAAAAACCCCAAGAGGTAGGAGGCGGACATTGGAAAAAGCGGAAAAATTTGGAAGAAACCCCTCCGAGGACCTCGTTGATAGCCAAGAGGGCATTGACTAGTAGAAATAGGGGGCTATTGGAAAAAAAAGGGTCATAAGGAAGAGGGACTAGGTAATATGCTAGAAACCATGAGGGGGGAGGGGGTTGCCAGAAAGAACGGGCCAGCCCGTCCATAAAAATTGGAAAGGGGCAAAAGGAAGACAATGTCTAAAGGGAGGACGGAACTTCAAGCTCCAGAAAGGTTTCAATTAGCCAGAGGGTAGGATGGCAGGCGAAGAATAAAAGAAAATAAGCTCTGGAGAAAGGCCCAAAGGAGAAACGCCACTAAGAAAAGTTGTGGCATTGGGAGGCAGGAGATACCAGGAGAAGCATCTGAAAACAAAGGAACCGGCCGATTTGAAAAAGCCGACAGAACTTATAGAAAGAGAGGGAGACTGAATCAAGCGGTGCCACAAACCTAAGCGGGTCACAGTTACTTAGAACCACAAAAGGGAATCAAAAAGTCAGCACTTTCGGCACTGCAAAGGTCACTCCAAAAAAAGAAAAGTCCGTAAAAAGGGGAAAAGTAAAAGAATTCCTTTAGGAGGAGCCTCCCCAGAACGTATAAAAGCTTCGTAAATCCATTATAACCGCAGAGAGGAAAGCTGGGGATAAAGACTTGAAGTGAAAAGAAAACTCCTGGAAAGGGGAAGACCCACGGAAAACTCAGCCGCTGAGGGCCGAACTTAAAAAGAGTCCAGGCAAGGAGCACCGCAGATATCAGGGAAAAGGATCGCTTAAAAGGAAAAAATTTGAGAAAAAAAGAAAGGATCAACAAGAGGTTTGGCAAAAAGTACATAAAACTCATCATTCAGGGGAGTACAGAAAGTAGAGGAAAAGATTAGGAATGCAGCGAAGAAAGGGAAAAAAAAGCTAAAAATGCAGTGGTAACGCAAAAGCCCTAAAAATAAATGCACCATGCGAAACGAGAAGAGGAAAAGGCTGGGGGGGGAAAAACTAGAAAGGGGGATCGAAGTGCGAACCGAGCTTGGTCATTCAAAGAGTCCGACTTGGAAAAAAAAGAGAGAAGGTTTCTAGAAACTTTTCAAAAAAGGAGGACCGTGCAGAGGGACCTGCCGAGGGACCTCTAACAACGGGAACTACAGGGAAAGTCCGGAAGGTTACCAGGGGAGGAGGCCTCTTGGGGGGCTCAAAAAGAGAGGAGACTTCAAAAGACACTCGATGTCCTTAACACAATAACCAGAAACGTCGCATCGTGAAGGGGAGAACTTCGGAGCTACAAGGGAGCCGAAATCCTGAAATCTAGGGACTTCAGAAGGAGGCGCAAAGCTTCTCGGTACTTTCGGGGGAATCTAAGGAAATCACCTGGTTCAGAAAGAAGAAAAGAAGAGACCTCAGGAAGGGAAGCAGAGACGCAAGGTGGTTCGCAACGCGAATACAGCCCGTCCAAAAAGAGTTTACGAAAGGGAGCAAAACAACGGAGGGGAAGCCAGAAGGGAAGTTCTGGTGGGGAAGACTGTCCCTTCTACCAAAGAAAACCCGATCTAGGAAAATCACCAGTTTTCGATCGCGGAGTGGGCGGAAAAAAAGGGCCATCGACGGCCTCGGGAGAACTATAGAAAAGACTCGAGAAAAATTGAAAAAAGGAAAACGACTCGAGGAGTGCGACGGAAGCTCTCGACGGGAAAAAGGAGGGACTATCAGGGAGAAAAGCTGCTCGGGGAGAAAAAAATCGCAAAAAGACTAGGGTATCTCTTAAAGCAAAGCCCGCAAAACAAGAACCGTGCAAAAAAGGAGGGGGACCCTGTAACCTTTCTCAAAGGGAGAAGATCCAAATGAGAAGGAGTGAAGAAGATCTGAGGAGAAAACAACCCTCCGCCTGCCACAATAGGTGGTACCGAAACTTTCTCAAGGGGGGGACTAAATCGGGAAGAAAATCAACAAGACCAAGGCAAAGAAAAGAAAGCGTAACCGAGAGGGGGTCTCGACTTGCATTAACGAAAGGGAGAGCAAAAGGGGACAAGCATTCGTTGAAGAAAAGGGAGGTGAAAAAAAGACGTTTGAAGACGTAACTGGAGGAACCGCCAAGCTGGGGGGTGTTGAAAAAAATGGATGATGGAAAAAAGGGGGAAGTCGGCCAGGAAAGTTGTGGCGGGACTGGTAATTCAAAAGGTTCACAGCCGAATCTGATGCGAAAAAGCTCGAAAAAGGTTTCGTGAAAAAAGCACAAGAAAAAAGGGGTCTAGGTCGCAGGGAATTGGCGGGGTTATAAGATCGGGGGGGGGAACCGCTTGGGAGCTTCGACGGAAGGGGCTCTGGGCTTGCGCGGAGGGGGGAAAGTTGGGGAGGAACCGATGGAACCGTGTGTGAACCTCATGCCAGTTAGAAAAAATTGGGAGGGATCATTTTAATGCAGGGATTCCATGGAGAAAAGCGTCTCTGGTTTTTCAAAAAAGGAGGAGGGAGGGTTGGGATTCGGGAAAAAAGCGAGGGGGAAGGAAAAATTTGCTGGGAACTTACTGGAAGCGTCTCCTGGTAGCTCGGAGTGAAAGGGAAAACCCGGGTCTTCGGAGGGGGACTCTGGAGAAAAAATCATGCCGGAGTGTTGAGGAAGCCTACTCGAAGAAGACCTTAACTCTGTTCTCATGGCAACGAAGGAGGAAGGAATCGGAAAAACGTGCAAAGAGGTCTTAAATTTAACTGCGTAAATGGTTGGGGGGGGAGGCCCATTCGGAAAGGGTCGAGTCGGGAAAAAACCCTGCCGAAAACATTGCTGTCTGATCTGGAAGAATCTCGGGGGGAGGCGAGTGTGAAAAAGAACTAGGAGGGGGGGAACGAGACCCCTTTAAGGAAAACCTCCGCGGAAAATGACCTTAAGGGAGAAGGCGTGAAGGGGGAATTAACTTAAGTGTCCAAGGGCCGAGATCTGGTAAAAGAAAAAGGTAAACGAAATCGGGTAAAAAGAATCATGGGGAAGGGGCTCATGGGACGGAAATAAGTGCAACGCTCCATAGTAACCGAAGAAGGGGGCTGCTGCAGGGCGTGCAGGGAAATTCTTCAGGAGGAGACTCCGTACAAACTTCTCCGGAAAAAGAGAAGTATCCATACGAGGGACTTGGCAGAGAATTCGGATCACAAAATCTCTTCCTGAATCGGGTAAGAGCTTCCAAAGATCGCGAAAGGAGGGTCCTGGAAAGTTACTCTGATAATAATAGGCATTACCCACCCGGGAACCCAAGGGGAGATCGAAAAAAAAAGATGTAGGAAGTGGAAGAAAATCAAACGTGAAGGGTTCTTATCCGATCTGGGAAAAGTCGAGATAAGGGCGGAAAAGCTCAAGGAAGAAGAAAATGCGCGGGGATGGGGAAGGGAGCTCTACCAAAGGGACGGGGGAAAGAATTCGACAGAGAGACATCGGCGGAAGAAAAAACGAACCTCAAAATCCAAAAGAAGGTAAGATGGGAGGGGGGAAAAGCAGCAGTGACTTTCCTTTAACTCGTAAAGAACCTGGAAAGATGACGGGGAACGGGACTCAAGAAGGCTTGAAAATCCCTGGGAACAGGGTTCGGAAACGGGAAGTTTCGGGGTTAGCAACACGTTGAGGATTTATAAGGGAAACAGCACGACCGGGAGTGATACCGATTACATCGAAAGGGAAAATACCCGAAAAGGAGGAAATATCATCTTAAAGCTCTAATGAACGAGGAATTCCAAAAAAAGAACAAAATTCACAAGAAAAATTTCAAGAGGGGTCACGAGAGAAAAGAACATAATCCGGAAGAGTGAGAAACTTTAAGGATTAATCAAAAAAAGCCCTTAAATATATGAGGAAGGGGTCCGAGAAGGGCATGCGGAAAAAATCAAACTAATGCTGGTAAGATCATACCTATCCCAAGGAGGAAAAGAAAGAATTGAGTTCTCAAAAGCGAAATCGCCAAGGAAAGGACCGAGGGAGCATCAAAATGAGAAATCAAGGAGAGCTAGGAGAAAGCAAGACTTAGATTCGAGAGGCAAACAAGAAACTACTGGAGAAAAAAAAATTCTGAAGGAATAGACTCCAAAAAACCTCGGAAGGTTAGCCCTGGAGGACGGGTGAAGTTCATTGAAGAAAACTTCAAGAGGAAAGGTCGTAGGAGAGAGAACCGACATCCAGTCCAGACGGAGAAAGGCGAGAAAGAAACGGGAGGGAAAGTCAAAAAAAATTGCCTGACAAAGAAGGGGTAGCCAAAAAAAAAAGGATTCTTGGACACCACGAAGGCAACTCAACCATAAAGAAAAGCACCGCATATATCTGACTTGGGCTGTAACATTGAATGGAAAAAAAGGTATAACGTTGCTACGGGGTTTATAAGGGAATTTTGGGAAATTAACAACAAGGGCAATATGGAGGCCCAAGTAAACCCAAACGAGAAAAAAGGAATTCGAAAGAAAAAGTCGAAAAAAGGAATGATCGGAGGGGAAAAGCCAAATGGTTGTAGGAAAAGAGAGGTTTAGGTCTTTTGGGAAATAGGGGAAAAAGGCCTTCCGGAGAGGAATGGGGGACACTTGGCGGGAGGGGAGGAAGAGCAGTTTGAAGCTTCAACCAGGGAAAGTAGGAGAGAGAGCAAGAGCAAGTCAAGGGAAAAGAAACCGCCTTCGTAAAAAAGGGGGAAAAAATTCAGATGGGGAGGAGAAGCTGAAAGGGGGGAACTTACTGTTGGGCCTCCTTGACGAGAGTGAGTGGCGGAAAAAAGGAAACAGGGAAAAGGCTCGCAAGCTAGGGGGCCACTGAAGAAAGAATCCGAGACAGGGGATGGTCGCCGATGAAAAATCGCTGGGGGAGACCGTGGTAGTCACATAAAGGGAAAAAGAAGAAAATGCCAAAAAGAAGGGTGGAGAAGAAGGGGGACAATACCTTCGTGGGGAAAAAAAGAGGCGGGATGAGATCTTTACTTGGCGTGAGAGAGGGGGAGGAATCCCTTAGGCGAGGGTTAAGAGGGGCGCAGAACAAAAAATCCGCAAAGGGGGAAGGAAACTACGAAGAGGACCTCTCCAACGGGGGAAAAAAAAGAGGGAAGAAAATGAGCCTACAAACCACTCACCGTTTGAGAAGAGACTCTCAACACAGGAAAAGATAGATATTAAAAAAAACTTTCACTAAAAGACGTTATTGGGAAAAGAGGCCGCTAAAAAGGCACAATGGGTCCGAACCAAGCCTGAGTCCAGACTTCACAGGTTCTGGAGACGAGCCCCGAAAAATCAAAAGGTGAAAGGTGGCATCAGCGGGGGACCAATTAACCTGAAAAGGGAAAAGGGTGTACCACAACGTCCAGGAGGACGACCAACTTGCCTACGTTGGTCAGCGGGGGGCCTGCTTCGCCGGGCGAATCCGAAAGGGGAGATCTGCTAAAGAGGAACTGAGAAGGGGAAGACCTGAGAAGTCGCGTTGCCTCCCGATCTCTTGGGAGGGATTCGGAACCCGAACGAGAACTTCTATCCGAAATGCGCCTTAAAGGGAAAAAAGGAGAAGCTGGCAAAGAAAGATAGGGAACTAATACCAAGAGGGGAAAGTCGTTAAATAATTCTGTAGAAGAGAGGGGAGAACTTCCTTGACACTATCTAAAAATCTTCAGACAGGGAGGAAAGGTTAAACTAAACTCAAACGGAACGCCTCAAGGTTCTCCGAAGGAAGAAAGCTTGTATAAGGGGGAGGGGCAGAAACCGGGAAACTACTTACAAGAGAGATGGGCGGTCCCGCTGAGATCAAGTCTTGGGGAGAAAATTACTATGTAAGTAAGAATATAGAAAGGGTTTACACGAAAACCTACCTGGGCCTTCTTCAAGCAAAAAAGGTGAGTTGTGAAGTCGTCCGCAATAATTTTAGGGAAAAGCGGCGGTCCCGGAGAAGAGCGTTTTCTGGAAATGATGTGAATTCAACGGACGCTCCTGTGTCCAACGCCGGGGGAGATCTATCCGGGGAATCTCATGAAATTGCGTGAAAAGAGCTTTGCAACGCAAAAAAGAAAATAAGGGGTTGGGTCGGAGACTCGCGGCAGATCTCAGTCCTGGGAGGTATCCGAGGGATACCAAGAGGGGGCATTGGGGGACGCTCTGGAAAGGAGGGGTTCACGGAACGTTCTTGGGACGTGAAAAACCTGCAACGATTCTAAAGGACTTGGCTTGCAAGGGGGAACTTCTTGTGTGCGGATAGATTCTGGGGGGGGCAATGTGCTGAAGTCGCTGGAGTTGAAAATTTCGATCTCACAAAGAAAGTTTTTTGAAGATGAACAAAAAGCATTTGCTTTCGGGATAGCCTGACTTCACAACTCAGCGGGTACGTCGCCGGAGCGGGATCGAAAGAAATGCGAGAAAACTCTGCTTATGGGCCGGCCGGGCTCTTTATGATAAGGGGGATGTAGTTCTTGGGGAAAGCGGGGGGGAGGAAGAACGCTAGAGGGAACCTCCCAGTGTGGATCTAAATGTCTGACGCCCGCTGAAATTGACTGAGGACAACCGAAAAGAAGTGCCTTGGAAGTTTTTAGAAGGAGGGGAAGCCCAGCGGGGGTAGCCTGGAGACTTATCCGATGGAAAACGCCTAGGAATTCGATTACTCAAACGGAGATCTTGGGAGGGGACGAATCGCGGTGGTACTGACAAACTATTTGGCCGTCAAAAGACGTGACCCTTTCCTCGGGGGCGACTGCTAAATTTTTGGAACGAAAACTCAGTTCAACGAAGGCTGCAGGCGGTTTTACGTGAAGAGATTTGAAGATTATGTAGGGGGGTCCTCGTCCAGCAACGAGCGATCTCCATCTGGGAAGAGGTTGGTTTTTAGGGGTCGATGAAGGCGTGCGGCAGACAAGACGTAGGAGAAATGTTATCAGGATCCTTCGTGGGGAGCGAGTTGAACCGAGGTACAAATCAGCGGGAAGGCTTTCAGGCGCCCCAAGGAACCTCACAGAAGGGAATCGGCTCCGACGTACGGCTCGAATATGGGGAGGAAAGAGAGAGAGAGCACTGGGAGGAAATCATTGCAAGGACAATATAATTGGCAGGCTCCTGTTAAATAACACTAGATTACTGTAGTCTAAAGGATACAGAGGGCAAGGAGGAAGAGTAAGAGGATCTTCGGACTGGGACGAGCAAGGGGGGTGTGCCAATGGGGACCCATAACCGACTCTTGTGGAGGTCCATAGGGCTATGGGGCGCCTGGAAAGGTTTCAACATAGTGCCAAACAAAACCTTAAATCGGGGGGTAATGGAAGGGGGGACTAAACACCGGACTCCGGCGGAAGGTTGACCCGGTGCACTAGCTTGGGCGCCACCCGGCCGTAGCAGTAGAAGGCAAACGGAGGGGAAAAAGGGGGGGGCCACAGACAGTTAACTGTATATTTCCACATCAGCGCTCGACAGGGGATCTCCCCGCTGGGGTTGAATCTACGGAGGGGTATTAGGGAAGGGGGCATCGCTACGAGGCTACTTTCGGTTCCCGAGACGCAAGTGGGGGGAGCGGGCAGACACCATTTGAACGTAAAGGGGGAGGATCTAAAAAAAAAGGGGAAAAGCACTTGCCGGGGGGACCTCTGGAGAGTATCCAAATATTTCCCTTGGAGAAAAGGGCGCGGTGGGCATAACCAAAAACTTATCGTTCCCGGGCAAGCGAGCACGTGAAAGGGCAATAAAGCAGACCTTTTTCTAAACCTGAGGAGGAGGGAAAGGACCGTCGCAAACGTCGACGCCCATTTGAAAAAACAAAAAAGAAAAGCATCCTACAGACGGGGCAAGGCGGTGTAAAAAAAGAGCGTAGCCTAAGAACGCTAATAAGGCACTTTGCTGGTAGAGACGGGCACTCTTATCAGCGGAATAAGGATCACATTGGCAAGAAAACTTATAGAAAAATACGTCGAGAGCTCCCGCCCTTGAGACCAAAGACAATGAAAATGCGCATCCGTGACGCCAACGAAAGAAAAAAAAGAAATCCGGGGGCAAGATTTCCAGAGCAGGAGAAGCCCACTTCCAAGTAAGTCAAGCAAATAGGCGATCACCAAAGAAAAGTCGATCAAAAAAGCATCCAGGAAAGTAAAAAGAGGGCAAAGGATTGCGGGTAGGGGGCATTAGAGAAAGCCGCGCAACCCTTATCACAAGATCTCGGAGGAGGATTGTCTTCGTGCCATCATCAAAAGGAACCGATTATACGGGGAAGCAGAGAAGTTTTTTCTACCGGGGGAGGGAAAGTCATGGAACCGTCCAAAATCGTATGGGGGCAATCTTTGGACTGTAGCGTTGAGTGGAGCTTCGTGTGAAACCCACGGCTAAGAAAAGAAAGAAGGAGAGATGGTGAACTCCAAATTGGGGGAGGGAAGATAGCCCGAATCTTAATGGGTTTCACGCCGATTCTCCAGAGAACGCTACGTCTCTACAGCAGGGGGGGGGCCGCTGAGGGAAGCGCAGGGGGGGAAACCTTTGAAGAAGGAGGATCTATACACGGAAGGGGAAACTATAAAAAACCCCCCCCCCCACCACCCCACCAACGAACCCCCCCCCCCACAAAACTTGTTGGAAAGGGGGGAAGGAAGGGGAGCCGTGCAAAAAAATTTCCTGCCGAGGTATGGGATTCTGACCTTAGCCTACCTGTGCACGGATAGAAGCGTCGCGAGGTAGGGGCGGAGGAAGAAGTGCGGGGAAAGAGATTCCTATCGGGGAAAAAAAAAGCGCCGGAGAAACTCTAATTGACTGGCTGAACCCTCAGGAGGCCTCCAGCGTCCGCATAATGCTCCGGCTTCTGAAAAAAGGCTTCAACAGGGGGGCCGTTCATCATCGCACAAAGGGGTGTCGTAGGCAATAACTTAGTTGTTCACGGACGACGCTTCTATCGGTGATTGCGGGGAGGAGGAAAACCGTCTGACTGAGGCACCTTGAGGAAAAAAAAGGCTCGCCAGGAAAACAGAGAAACAGCACCTGTGATGGACCAAAAAGTTTGCGCCGGGAAACCGGAAAACCGAACCACTCCCGGGGGGTCGACCGGGGACGACGTAGAGGGCTCAACAAGTAAAATAAAGAGGAAAGACGGTCTCCACCTGGAGGGGGGGAGGTGGTACGGAGAAAGAAGCGGGGGGCCCAATTTTGTGCGAGGCGTCTGGGCTGAAATTCAAACAGGTGGGAAAGAAAAAAACTTTTCGAGAGAAACAAATTTGACAAAAGAAGAAGAAAAGGCGCTTTGAGAAGAGGACCGCAAGTACGAGAAAACTCCTGTTTGGAAAAGGTTTGCTAAGGCGACGAAGGGAAAGTTTTGCAAAGGTGGCTAAAGAAAGGTCGCGAGGAAAAAGGAAACGCTGCGGGGGAAAACGAAAAAGGAAGAAAACGTCAAAGATGCGAAGAGGAAGGCTCGTAAAAAACGTGCCGCAAGTGGGGGGGGAGAGGAAGAAAGATTCTTGCAAAAAGCAACTCGCAGAACCACGGGAGCCTCCTGTCCACTGCGACGCACCTTCCTTAGACCCCGTGCCAACAGGAAGAAGGACATCTACTCGCCAGTTAAAGAAAAGGTCAGAGAGAAAAAGACCTTACTGCCGGGTTTGAAAAACGGAGGAAACCAACTATTCTCAGGCAGTCGAATAGTGCCTGGTGACGAAAAGGGAAGAAAAGAAGAAAAAAGGCCCACTTCAGGAGAGGACTCCTGGCAAATCGTGAGAAAACCACTTGTGCATTAACGAAAGAAAGCAAAAATGGGGAAACTATTTGGAAACATGAAAGATTACTATGTCGGGGAAACGAAAAGAGAATTTGGGGGGAAAAAAAGACCTTGGGCGGGGAAAAGGGCCCTGCGATTTGATTGTGTACAAAAAAAGTAGGTACGCCTCCGGGAGAACGCAAAGATGAGAAAGAAACCGTTAGTCAAAATTGCTGATTCCCTTGGGGAGTTCACGAAAGAAAAGCACGCCGAGAAAGAGAAACTCCTGGCGGCGAGATAGGGTGGCGGTGAGATGGCACACTAAAACGCCAAGGAGCTGGGCAGAAAGGGGTCTTGGGGGAGAGGATAAAGGAAGTTGAATCTGAAAGGGGAGGTGAGCTCCCGCATTTGGGAGGGAATACAGAGGAGAGGAATTGGCTGAATGAACTTGTTCCAGTGACGTTCTTGGGCGATTCAAAGGAAGGAAGGATACCCGAAAAGGTCACTGGGGAAAGGCCGCGGGGGGAAAGCGTTAAAAGCCGTCTGGAAATTTTGAAACAATTGGAACTTGCAGGGAAAGGGGGTTGAAAAGAGATCCAAGTATAAAAAAAAGTTTTTCACCAGCAGATGCTCTTCAAGGTTTTATCAAGCGCTAAGCTCTGCACAGGCTGAAAAGGAAAGTTGCTGGAAAAGGACGGTAAAAAAGTCGCCGGGAGGGGATAGAGGCTTGCGGAAAGGGCGAAATCAGGCTCGCATCTCTTCGTAGGGGCTTCACGGGAGAGGAGTTGAAAAAGAAAAGAATAAAAAAAACCACAAAAAAAAAAAAGAAAAACCCAACAAAAGAGATCAAGTGGAGGATGGATTGTTTATGCCAAAGCAAAAACCCGCTAGAAAAACTCCGGGAAAAAGTAAAGTAGGGCAGAAAAGACCAAACCAAGTAACGCGTAAACTGTGCAGGGGGAAGAACAAATTGGGCGAAAAAGGGATTGGGGACAAGTGTTAAAGGGACGAAAAGCGGACTAGGAAAGCCCCAGGGAAATGGAGTCGAAGGTCCTGGCTCCGGCCAAAAAGAAAAAATTCGTGGATACTCAGAAAAAACGAGTCGGTAAAGAAAGACAAGAAGTCTAAGTCTCTTATGTGGCACTAGACACGATGGTGAAGTCCAGTCTGGAAGGGAAAAATAGGAACCTTTCAAAGGGAAAACTTACCGAGGACCAAAGGGGGATACGACAAGGATTCCAAGGAAACCGGGGGCAAAAAAAAAAAAAAAAAAAAAAACGAACAAAACGAAAGTTTTGTTTAGGGGGCGCTTACAAGCAGGAGGAAAAAAGCCTGTATGGAAGAAATGGACGAGCAAGGCACTGCCACCCAAAAGTTTGGAAAGCCCTAAACCGCGGAGAGTGTGAGCGCTCAGGGGTGAAAAGACGGGCTGGAAAGGGACAGACTCCGCTGAAGAGAGAAATGTGGTCAAGAAGTGTAGAGCGAAGAGGCATTAATAACTGGGGAAAAAAGTTCTGCGCTGCGAAGAAGGAAAGCCCCACGAAGTATCGTCTCAACCATACACCAAGAGTACTCAAAAAAAAGGTCTTAAAAGGAGAGAATCCCGGGGGGGAGAAAAAGATTCCTTGCCCGTCAAAAAGAGTGGCCGCGGACGATGGAAAAAAGATGTGCAGAAGACCTCACAGGTTAACAAGAAAGAAGTATTATTTGAGAGAAAAAAGAAGGATCCATAGGGGAAGGAGGACCGCAGGGGCTGCAGGAGATCCGGTTTGAACGTATCGCCCCAGACAAAATCCAAAAAATTCATTGGAAAAAAAGTTTTCACTTGCGAGGAGAAGAGAAAGCCTTTCTCGTAAAAGGAAGGAAAAAAAGAAAATAACCGACAGAAAGGGGTAAAGTCGTCATTAAAGAAAAGTTCGCACAGGGGGCGGCTGAGTTTGGCCCGGGAAAGTCGGGGACACCCCTTTGAAGGGAGAAAAGTAAGTTTGAGGAAAGGAAATGGGAATACACAGACGCGTGGACCTCGTAATCATCGAAAGGGGGTCACGAAGGGCCCCCTCCCTAGTAAGAAAAATTTCAAGTGTACTTGCCGGAGGAATCCCAGGAAAGAAAAAAGTCTCTCAGGGACGGTTCCAAGGAGACGAAGGGGAAAACCCGCCGAAAAAAAATTTAAAAAGAAAGTTAAGAAAAATGGTCTTCACAAAGAAAATGGACAAAAAAAACGTGACAGTGGGGGTGCAGACCGCGGCGAGGGTCACGGAAAATTGCCAAAGCTGAAGAAAAGGTTGCCACCTTGTAGAAGAAGAAATAAAAGAAGGGGTCGGAGAGACAGCAACTTTACTTAGGGAACGCCAATAAAGAAAGAAGGTGTTCGATGGAGAAACCTTCAGCAAGAAGGAAGGGTAGAATAGGGGACGGAGAAAAACTGCTCTTCCTAGTAGAGAAAAGAATTAAGTCAAGAAGAAAAGGTGAACAACTCCGTGGATAAAAGAAGGGAAACAGCTGAATAGAAAAGCCTTAACTCTGAAAGAAGGAAGTAATACAGGGAAAAGGGTTGCCAAGGAAAAATATAGACAACCAGGGAGCACGCCCACCGAAAAAGAGCAGTGGGGATATTGTCAATTAAACATTAGAATAAAGGGGGGGGGAAAGGTTGAATCGCAAAAAAAGACTCAGGAAAGGAGGAAATAAGCCACCAAAAGAAACTCGCTGTAAATAAGCGAGCACTCCCAGACTAAAGGACTAACCAGACCTCAACCTAAAAACAAGACACCCTCTAGAAAAATCTACCCCAAAGAGAAAATGCCTCGCTCGTGTCTTGTAGTGTCAACTCGAAAAAAAAAGAAAAATGCCGGCAGAAAAAAAAAAAATCTCGGAAGGGATCTCTTGATTGGGTTGTGAACCAGCATCAAAAAATTTCCCGCAACCATCAACAGCAAAAAGACGAAGAACATCTGAAAACAGGAGCTACCGAAGATTAAACACCGTCCACAATTCAAAAGAAAAGTTGGAAAACGTCCAGTCGACGTTCTTGGGTCCCCAAACAGGATCTCAGGCACTAACATAGGGAAAAAATGCATAGGAAATAAAAAAAAAAAATTTGGGAGAGTGAAGCACTACCCTAAGGAAGGGAAATGCCAGGAGGTGTTCGAAAGAGAGCCACAAAATCGTATAAGCCGTCTCAATATGGAAGAAAAAGAGGACGAGAGAGAGGGGGTCGTCAAAAAAAGAAAAAAGCACTAATCAAGAAAAATAGCTAAGAAAAGATTTTCGTCAGGGTCTAGGGGAGAAAAACAACCTCGTCTTCAACTCTTTAAAAAGGATTCGTGGGAAAAGAAGGAAAAATGGCACGAGAGAAGGAGCGTCGCCTGAGGGGGGAAAAAGGGCCTTGAGAGAGTTTTCCGGGAAAAGGAAAAGACATTTGACATAACCAAAGGCGAGGGCGGCAAAAGATTTATTCGGGGGGACCGAAAAAGAGAAAGCCCTAAGTCCTCAATAGGGAAAAAAGGGGCTCCGTAGGGACACGCCGAGCGAAGATATCGCGAAAATCATCTAAAAAGACGAAGGCAGGGAAAAAGCCTTCAAGGAGGGGGGTTCAAAAAAGAAAGGGGGCGTCTATCTGTAGGGGGGAGGAGAGAAACGCGAGAAAGAAAAAGCGGCTGTGCCCTGGGGGGATTGTTGGAAGGCTCGCCAAAACCAAAAAAAAATGTTTAATTTCAAAAAAAGAAAAAAAAGGTCTGAAGAAAGGAGCGCGCTTAGAAAGATGATACGAAAAAAAAAAGACCCATCAAAGGGAAAAACTTGGAAGAATGAAAAAGGGAAGAAAGAAAACAACAACAACGGAAAGGGGAAAAATATAGAAGGCAAAAACTGGAGGCCACTTCATGGAACTGTCAGCAAAAAGGGGGAAAGGTATGGACGGAAGAGCGCTGAAGTTGTGAGGAAGGGGAAAAAAGGTCTTACTATTAGGAAAAAGATTGCAGGAATGTCGGGGAAGGTCCTGAAGTCTTGAAAAGAAAAGCCCGCAGCAATTTTACAGACGACTCATGGAGAAGGAGACTCTTCGGACAGGCGGGAAAGAAAGAAGTTTAGGGGGGGACTGACGACCAACAAGGCTCGTATTTCTCTTAAGGGACCGAAAAGAAAAGAGAACCATGTATCCCTTGAATGAACGAAAGTCTCACTATTCTAGCTAAAGGGGGGGGGAGAGGCCTCAGGACGGAAGAAATCAATCGCGAAACCATAGAGAGGAGATATTAAACTTTAAGACAATAAACAAAACGTCCACTCTATCCCTAAAAAAAACTCGGGGGCCTTTACCCAAGGGTCCCTTAGCCGAAAGAGGTCTTCTGGTAGATTAAATACTCGTCCAGGAGGGGGGAAGGAAAAGAAGTGAGTGAAAGTAGAACCGCCAAGACTAGGAAACAAAGGTTGGCTAGCTGAAAAAAATTCAGAAAAGAGAAATTTTTGTAATCAAACTGGAGAGAACGCCGGAATACATTCTGAAAAAGGAAAGAGCGAAAGCGGCCGGTCAAGCTGTGTCCTGGAGATAAAACTTGGGAGGACTACGGAGGAGAAAAAAAATTGAGAAAAAAGAAAAGATCTATTGGAAGAAAAGGAAAAGTTTGGGGGGTCTTACAAATGTGACTAAAAAGAGATCCCAGAAGAAGAACGACAGCAAAAGGGGTAACGTGAAAGAGATTTGCCCGGCGGTGGGGGGGGTGGGTTTGACAGGGGAGGGGCCTCCGGGAAGACGCAAAAAAAGGATGAAGACGTCAGTGCTAAGTTCTCCTCTTGGGGGGCCTTTCACCTTGGATCACAAGAAGTTTGTAAGCAAGACAAGGAGATGAAACTGGAGGCAGACTATCGGGTTGCGGAATTGCGTGGAAAGAAACGGGCCACGCTGAAGAAACTTTTTCTTGGGAAAGTCTCGAGAGGGGGAGGGGTTGTGTAGGGAGCGGGGAGTGATCGCCGCTTGGCTTAAAGGTACATTACAAGCGGCGGGGAGGGGGGGGTTTTTCAGGAGAGGCTCTGGCCAAGAGGCCCCCCCCCAAAAAAAAAAAAAAAAGAACAAAAGAGCTTGGCGTTGGGAGGAAACTCAAAGGATGGAGAAAAAAGAGTTTTACATTGCGGCAAGAACTGAGGGGAAGGTGTCTGTATAAGAAGGAGTGTTCAGCCGAGGGGGATAAGATCGGAAGGGGGGAGTTCTCTTTTAAGGGAAAAACACAGTCTATAGAAAGAACAAAACTCTCGCGTTTGTATTCGGAAAAAAAGGCGGAAGAAATCGTCATGTTAAGGGGAGAAGACTTTTAAACAGGAAGGGGGAGGACGGAAAGAAATGTCTCGGAAACGAAGGCGAGCTCGCACACAAAGGCTCGGCTTGAATTGCAGTTTGGGGATCCTCAGAAAAGATCAGTGGTAGGGAGGGGTGGTTTATTGCAGTGCTGCAACCGTCTACTCTCTTTGGACTAAAAGCACTCCGTGGGGAGGCTCCCGCGGAGAAAAAAAGCCCTTCACATGTGAGGTGTGGGAAAAAGCGACATTGGGGGGCGGCACTGGGATGGTCAATGTGGGTGGTTAAAGGGCCGTGAGGGAAGCTTGAAGAAGCGCCTGGGAGAAGGGGAATGCCAGGAAGGATTTCAATGAAAAACTCAAGGGCAGCCAGCGATCAATACCGTCTACCCGGTCGATTGACTATCAAGAAACTACGGAGGGGGGAATCTATTACACGTCCGCTTTGGGCTACTGAGAATGCGAAAAGGGGGGAGTCCCCTACTTCACGACCTGGCAAAACAAGGGGGAGGGCAGATTGGGTGGGAGGGAAGTGAAGCTACAAAAATCCGGAGGGTACATGGGGGGGGGGGTGTTTTTGGGGAAAAGGAAAAGGGGACGCAATGCCATGCTCACTGAAAGAAGTAACAAAGAAAGACTAAAAAAAGGACAGTCTCGTGGTGGGGAAGATCAAGGTTGGGAAGCCGGATTAAACGGGCAGCACAAAGCGGATACGTGGAGACTGGTCCGAGAGAGGGAAGATCCATAAAAAAGGGAAAAAAGGAGACTGGTTCGACTAAAGAATCACAGAGAGGGGAGGAAATCTGTCCAAGTCAACCACTAGAAAGGGAAGAATCATACGATTACCCT
>Ga0179593_1260315_pt1 | contig 17026 bp, 28 predicted proteins | sample CZODoug2_1_08_16_FD_185931 | JGI IMG/M metagenome (GOLD analysis project Ga0179593, IMG submission 185931) | Vadose zone soil fungal communities from Angelo Coast Range Reserve, California, USA - CZODoug2_1_08_16fungal (PacBio error correction) | ecosystem: Environmental > Terrestrial > Soil >...
GAACCGAGGCGTCGAAAAACCCAACGCCAAGGAAAAAAGGAGGGAAAAGAAGGGCAATGGGGGGAAAACATGTTTGCGCAGCAACAGCAAAAGACCCGTCAGCAAAGTTTTCAAACGACGGAGGGGTGAACAAAGTGACGCCCAAAAGAAGGGAAGATGGACTCTCAAACGCTTCTTTGCGGTGAAGTGGAAAAAAAAGCAACCGGTGCCGGGGCCCAAAGTTGGGGCACTTCGATGTCAAAGAAGTTATGTTGTAAGTGATGGTAATGGGGAAAAGGCAGGTCCGCGAATGGGGAACCAAAACGACAAGGGCGGCAGGAAACCACTCGGCTGAAATAAACAACCGACGAAGAAGGAAGTGTAAGCGGAAAGGTTTTTGGAAAATCGGGGACGCAAGGAGGGCGGTTATAAGCTGCAGAGATGAAAAAAAAAAAAGCCGACGGGTCGGGCAAAAAATGGGGGGGGGGGGGGGTAGGGGTTTGAAGCCAATGGAGATGTGAGAATCCGCGAGTTTCCTTTAGGGGCCAGGAAGGAACAAAACAAAAAGCAAACAGGGGGTCAGATGGGGATGCAAAAAAGGCGCCTAGGGGAGAGGGGGAAAAAAAAACAACATGCAGGACCAAGTACTGACAGGCGGACAAGGAACCGGGGGGCGGAAGTAGGGGGGGGGGATCCAGAGCATAAGACAAACGAGGGGTTCCGCCAACCAGCACCAACCTCGGCCTCGAAACCTGGACGATTTTTGCACAGGGGGGGGGTTAATGACAATGGACATACCGGCATGTCGAAAAAAAAGCAGTGGACCAAGGTGGAAACAAGGAAAACGTCCGTGGGCAAGAGCCCCTGACGTGCATGAAGTCAGGGAAAAGGTGAAGGTGAAGGGGAACACGGAAGCAACGACAAGGGACAACTTCCCGGCCTAAAACCTCTGGGGAATTGGCAGGCCGTGCATGGGACTATGCATCCTCAAAAAGGTGGGATAATTAGGGGAATTAGGGTCACAGTACATAAAAAACCAGGGAGAAGAGAAGGGAAGAAAAACCTGTAAGAAAATGACCTGGCTCTAGGGGGGACCATACAATTTTTTCAAAACAAAAGGAACTCATTTGGGGAAAAAAAAAACAGTGAATGTGCAGAAAAAAAAAAAAGTGCGGTGCCAGAACGTGGGTGAAATCAGTAAGGAAGACAACGCAACCCAAAACATTCTCCAAGGCTGAAAAGCCGCAAGCGCGGCGGGGGGGGAGTATAAAAACAGAAGGTAAAGGGGAAAAAAGAGGGGGGGGGGTATGTGGTGGACTCAATGTTTGAAACGAGGTCAGGTTCGGGCCAGGTGGTCGGCGGGCCAAGCCAGCGTGAAAAGGACTGCAGAAAAGGCAGAGGAAGGCCGAAAAAAAGTAAAAAATCAAAAAAAATCCATAGTTGGGTCGCGCAACGGAAACAAGAAAATGGGGGTACGCACAAAACTCTTCAATAGAAAAACCTGCAAGGCTGACCAGCTCAAGGGAAAAAGGACAGAAAAAGGAGAGGGGGGGGCCGTCAAACTAAGTGAGAACATGAAAAAAAACCCAATGGTTGAATTAATGAGGGGAAGGAGGTGTGCGTAAACACCATTTAAAGCTCCTCAAAAAAAAAATAATGAGCAAAGGTGAGATCGAAACAGGTTTTGAAGAACACTGGAAAGAGACGCAATGGGGGGGGTCTTCAAATGTGACAGAGCTTAAGACGAAATAGAAAGGTTCAACAATACTATTGAAAAAGAAGGAACAGGGGGGTGTGCCGGACAGGGGTCAAACTTGGGGGGGTTTAAGGGGAACAGGGGATATCCCCCGAAGCCATTAAACCTATGACAAAGGTGTGGGAAAGCGGTTTGTGGGTTGCTGCCGAAACCAAAAAGAAAACCACGTGCAACCGAAAAACCCAACTGGCCAAAGAAAAGGTGGGGGTCGCGGAAAACCATTTGGAGAACGTTGAGGGGGGACGCCAAGGGGAAACCCGCAACGCGACGAAAGGCAGGCAGGCCCGAGAAAGGTTGGTTTTCACAAAAAGGTGGTCTCAAAAAAAAAAACCACACCAGTTCAAGAAAGAGAAGTAAAAGAACCAACGGATGAGGAAACGAAAGGATAGGGGGGGGGGACATGGTGGGAAAAAAACAAGTTGGGGAAGCCTGGGGAGTACAGAAAGGAACTGTGAAAAGGAGGTCAAGAAAAAGGGAGGGGCACCCAAACGGATTTACTCTATGGCGGTCAAAAGTTGGCAAAACGGTTTCAATGTTTGGGCAAAGTCAAAACAAAAAAAGCTTCCACAAATGTGAGAGTATGGAGGCAGGTGGTCCTCCTAAGTCAAACCATCGCCGCAAAAACCACAGGTCTATTAAAAAAAGGTTATTTGAACGAATCGAGGGGGTCGACGATATGCTCGTGGGGGGGAACATTTTTGACGAAAACACAGACGCGAGTGACTCCTGAAACACGCACAACTCAGCTAAAGTGGACTAAGGGGATAGTCGAAAAGTGGAAGAAAACCCACTGACATTAATTCCACAAAAACGGTTGCAATTAAGTAAAGGGGATGCCGATACTCTGAGTCAAGAAGCCCGGGGAAGCCGGGGAGGGACTTGGTGTAGAGGAAAGAAAGAAAGCTGGTGTCCAGAGGTAGGGAGGGGCCTCTATGACAGGAAGGGGAGGGTGTGGAGGTTAGGTGTGTTCGCCAGGAAAAAAACCCTCTGAGGCAAAGTGTTTACTCCTGAAGCCGAAAAGGGCGAATGAAAAGGGCCAAAAAACAGGAGGGACACAGACGATGATAGTCAACGGGTGAATTCGCGGGAAAAAGTTGAAGCAATAAAGCCTAGGAAGAGATTAGGGAAGGCCTCAATTAGGGGGGGACGCTCTAAGGGCAAAAAAGTTTCGATGACAAGCGAGGCCGGTGAACTGGGGAGACGCACTGGGGGCAAATTCCTGCAGGGTTCCTCCGGAGGTCGTCAACTAGAGAAGTATTATTGGGGGGCCGACAACCTTGAGACGGGGGGAGACGTTGACGTGTCTGAAAGGGAACAAACACCCTCAATGAAAAAAAGGGAAACATGAAAGACTTGAGTCAAATTGAAATGAAGACAGAAAGGAGGCGCAGGCATTGTCAATGCAGGGGGGTAACACGGGGACTTCACGCGGAAAAAAAACGAGGGGAAGGAAAGGCAGAGAAAAGGAGGCGTTAATGGGGGAAAAAGTGAAGTGACGGTCGAGCATAAATAGTGGAAAGGCTAATTCCATGGAAAAGGTCCATTAAAACCGGGGGTTGGGGAGAAAAAAAGAGGGGATTTCTCAGAAATTCAACACGAAAAGGAGGAAGTCCCCGAGGGGGGAATTTGACTCTCAAGACTCATCAAGACCCCCGAACGGGCCGGTGGTTCCGCAAAAGGGGGAAAGAGGAGTATCTCCAAAACGGGGGGGGGATAAACATCAAAGGGGGGGGGGGGTTAAAAAAAGAGTCGATTTCACAAGAAAAGCGCAAAACGGAAATAAGAAAGCGCCACGAGATAAACCCAGAGGAAAAAGAAATAACCAATCCTAGGGGGGGGGGTTAATGCCCAGAAACGGGGAAAAAAAGGTGTCGGGAAAAAAAAGTGGGGGTGGAAGCGGAAGGAAAGGACGAATTAGGGGGGATTTGATGAAGGCAAAAAAAAAGGGGCCGCACGGAAGGGGGAGTGCTAAAAACCCCCAACGCGGGAGAGCATAGGAGGGGGTGCTAAACTTCAAGCAAGAAGGGTTCTTACAGACTGCAAGGGCAAAAAGGTCCGGAAACAAACTCCGCAAGAACAACGTCACAGTGTGAGAAAGAAGAGCTTCGTGAGGTTCCGTCACAGGGAAGGGGTGTGAAACTTCAACTCCAAAGGGGAAACAAAAAAAACAGGAATTTTAAAACACGCCGGTTTAACGAAAGAGAGCAAAGCGGCGAAGCAACCGAACAACCCACGGCAAAATGAAACCACTCAGAGAAAAAAAAACAAAACAAGTAGAAAGGAAGGGAAAGGAAGATGGAAAGGGGCACCGGAAAGGCTCAAACTGGAAAAAAATCCGAAAAGGCGTTGCTCTCTGGGTGAATCCGGGAGTTGGACAAAAAAAAAAAAAAGGAAAGGGCCGTTTCACGGGGGGGGGGAAGGGGTCAGGGAAACAAAGATCGGTGAAAGCGGGCAGAAGACAAAAAAGCCACGAAAAGAGGGGATAGACACAAAAAAACTTTCGTTTCGAAAGAAAACATCAGCCGTCAAAAACAAAAAAATTCAAGGGGGAGGGATTAAACGTGAGACAAAAAAGACCTGGTTAGCTCACACGTGCTGGGGACAGTTTCACAAAAGGGGAGGAAATGTGGACGGTACCAAAGGGGGGGGGGAAAAAGGCGAGTACAAAAGGAAAATGGAAAAGCAGTTCAAGAAAGGGTGGTAAAACCCAAAGGAAAAAAAAGAAAGGTGAAAGAACTCGGACTGGGGTACTTCATCCAAAAACGATGGGGAATCTACGATTGGGGGGGTGGTGGATCTTCAATCTCCAGGACCGGAGAAAATTATATAAAAAAAAAAATGCGATCGTGAAATCCGTAGAAAAAACTAGTGGGGGGCCCTAAAGGGATGGACGATTGGAATAACGGAAACCATCAACACAAACAGGGGTCAAGTGAGGGGATGGGGGAGGCTGCGCAACACCAAAACGGATTACGAAGAAGGGCAAAAAAAACGGTACGGCGGGGGGGACCCGGGGGGGGAGGGAAAGTGGGACGACAATCAGAGCAGGGAACAAAAAAAAGAATGTTTTCCGAAACAAAACCCCAAACGGCCTAAAGGGAAAATTTTCCAACAAAATGGAAAAGACTGCCCCGGGGGACACACAGGGGGCTGCTGTCAGACGAAAACAACAAGAGAAAACAGGTGGAAAAAAAAACGCAGTACGGGGCCGCAAATGACGGGGGCAAGGGGATAAAATCCGTAAGCGTGGAATTAAATAAGGGGGGAAAGTTTTCAAAAAGGGGAGGGCACCGAAAAGCGGCGGGGGAGTGAAAGGACCAGGGTGCTTGGAACTGACTCAAAGTTTCTGAAGGATGGGGGGAGGGGAAAGGGGGTGCAAAAGAAAACGAAAAAAAGTAGCACCGGCACTAGGAACCGGAAAAAAAGAAAAAAATGACACGGCGACGAAGGGCCGAAAAAAAAGGGTGGAAGAAAATAGGCAACGCCGAAAGGTTGCCCAGTAAAAGAGTCAAAAAGGCGGTCAAACCAGAAATTGGGTAAACGATAATCATGGAGAAAGCACAGACATGAGCCGGGATCGCTGGGGGCTGGGGGGGGGGAGGGGGAGCAGAAAAAAATAAGTCAAGGAATCAGGGGGGAAAAACATTGGGGGGTAAAAAAAAAAAGGTTGGGGGGGGCAAACTTTGAGTGTTCGGGCCCTTTTATACGGCCAACTCCAAAAAGAACACACGTGCATAAAAAGGGAAAAAACCGGAAAGAAAAAACGGAAAAAAATACAAGACTGATCTGTCAACTGCGCTATTGGGGGTAAGAAAAAAAAAAGATTATTACGCTAAAAAAAAGCAAAACGCAAAAACTCCCCAAAGACGAAGGCTGAATCGATCCCCGAGGGGGGTTAAAGAGGAGGACAAGCAAACAGGGTGGGGAAAAAATTAATTTTAAGGAGTTGGGGAAGCGCCAAAAAAAAATTGTTAAAGTCAACCAGCAGGGGGAAATACACTCGTCTACTAGAGACCTTTGGGGTTGGTGAAAGAAGTTGGCCGATTTTACGAGAGGGGGAGGGTTGGTGTAGGGACCAAAAAAAGGTTCCCCAGAGCTATGACGAGGGGGGAAACCTCATTCCAACTACACAAATTGAAGGGTGGGTTGGGGGAAGACCGCTGTTCGTGTGAAATGGGAGCCCAAAAAAAACCGAACCAAGGGACCCGCCTAAAGGGGGGTTGGGGAGGTAAGCCGGTTGGGGGGTTTGGGCAAACTGAACAAAAATACCCCGGGACAAAGGCCCAAACAAAACACCTGCGAGGGGGGGAAAACTCGCTGATCCGGTGGGGGGTGGGGGACCCAAAAAAGGAAAAAACGGAACTCCGAAAAGTCGGGGAGGAACACTAAACGGGTCCAAAAGTGGGGGGTATCGGAACAAAAATAATGTGTCAAAAGCCCCAAAAAAAAAAGACTAAAACAAAAAAAAAAAAACGAATTAGACGAAAAGAGAGAAAAGATTTGTGCTTACTGGAAGGGGGCTGAGAAAACACTTGGGAAAACATGGGAGGTGGGGGGCTGGGACGAAAAAAAGGTGAAGTCTGAAGACCAAAAGAAGAAACCACAAACATAAAAAAAGTTGACCTACACGGGGGGGAGACGGACTGGGGAAGGGGGACCAAGGGGGGTGGAAAAAAGGGGCAGCACCCAAAAAAGAGTTCAAACAACCAATTTGAGCAAGTTAAGGAGGGGACAGGAGCCTCACCAAAGCACCAGGAACCCCGGGAAAGGCACACACTGCGAATGTCAAATGGTTGTAGTGAATGGGATCGAGGTCCAGAAAAACGCAGGTTTAAGGACTGAACATTTGGTAAGAAAACAAAGCTAAAAAACAAAACTAGACCCAACTGAACCCCAGGGAGGAGAGAGGAACTAAACGGGGGAATGACTGATGAAAAAGAAACAAGTGACCGACAACGAGGGTCAAAAAAAGGGCATTGGGTTCCCCTCAAAACAAGGGGGACAGGTAAGGGAGGAAATCCAAGGGAAACTACATATTCATCAAACATGCAAAGGTAAAGCCGGTGAGCCGTGAAGAAATCGTGGGGGGGGAAGGACAAAAAAAATTCTGTCGCGCAAGCCGCAAAAAAGGGGGGTGGTTGGTGATGAGTTTCACCACGGATGGGATGCAAAGGAAAGGGACGCTTCAGTGGCAAAGACCATAGGGAAAAAAACAAAAAAGGAAAGGGGCAACAGGACCAAAGACCGAGTTTTTCCGTAAGGGGACGCGAAGGGGGGGGGGGGGGGGGGAGACAGGCAACAAAACAAAAAATCAAAGAAAGGGAGCAGTCATCAGGTACATTTGCAGCAGGAAGCGAGAGATGCAAAGACAGAAATAAAAAAGAAATCAGCTTTTCTGCCGGGCCAACGGGGGAAATCGGTTCTGCTTGGAAAGGGAACACTGCCGGGCAGAATGGAGGGGGTTTCAAAAAAAACACAACTTCCGCGTAAAAGTGAGGGAAGGGAAAGGGGAAAAGCACTTGCCATTAATGGAGAATGATGTGAAGCACCAGCAACAAAACCCGGAAAGGACTCGGCGGGGGGAGGGGACCGCCGTGTCTTCAAGGGGCCACGTAAATGAGGGGTCAAAAAGAAACGGATAAAGTGGGAAACTGCACGTTAAAACAAAAGGGCAGAGGGGGGAAAGGTGAAAAAAAACTTTTCACAAGGGGGAGGGGACTTGAGAGCAGCAAGAGGCACAGAAAAGTTCCGGGACAGGGACCCTTCCGAGCGCGGGGGTTGGGGGGGGAGGGTGGTGGTGAACAGTTGTTCTAGTGGACTATGGATTCCCGCACCGTAAGGCGACACAGGGGTTACGACAAGGGAAAGTCTTGAAATTGGGTAACTATCAAGAAAGGATCACCTCCACAGAACAAGAAATGAAACTTGGGGATGTGGGGACCGCAGGGACTGTGATCCAAAGGGGGATCCCAGGGGGGGGAAAAGGGGGGGGCAAAAAAAAACATTTTGCCGGGGAATTCTATTCAATGAGAAGACGGAAAAGGATTACCAAGAAGCAAGAGGCGCGAAGAAGCCAAAAAAAAAGGGAGGAAAAATATACACGTCAAGGCCGGTCGCCAGCACCTAGTTAAGCAAAGTTCTGATCTTGGGGGCCCACAAAAAAGGGGGAAAAAGGAGGCAAAAAAAAACTCAGAAAAATGATTGTTTACGAGAGACACAAAATGGCCGAAAGAACGCTTTCCTCGGAAAAAGAAAAAGGGGGGGAAGAGAATAGGGACATTTGCAATCACGTAAAAACGCAAGGGGGGGCCGGACGCTCAGGTGGCGTAAAAACTAAAGCAAGTTTTTTCAGTACGTGGGGGAACTATCACCGCTCTTTCAGGGTGGGAGACGACGAAACCTGAAAACAATATTGGTTTGGGAGGGATTCTGAAACGAGGGGGGAAGCACATCATGTCATTTGGCAAAAAGCAAACGGTTTCCGGAAGTCAAAAAAGAAAACGGGACGAAAAAAAACGCCAGTGCAAGGGGGACGAAAAGAATATCTCAACAAAACACCATCGGAGAAGGAAAAGAGCCTCTTCAGGCCCATGCCCTGTAGCGAAATGGGTTCTTGGCCAAAGTCCCGGTGCCTCCCGAGGTGGAAAATACCAGGGGGGAAAAACCGTGGGGCAAGACTGGAAAAACTTCCAACGCGTTGGAACTGGGAGTGGAAGGGAAGTAAAGTCGGGGGAAAAAAAAGGAGTCGGGGCGGGCACGCCCCGCAAGCGCCGATTGAGAAGCAAACCGCGGGCACGGTGGGGAGTTCGTTTTCGGGGGGCAAGAAAGACAGAGGCAAGGGAAAATTGAGGCAGAATAGAAGTTGACGCAAACGTGGAAGAAGGGCTTACGCGTGTTTTGCTGGGGGTCTCGGTCAAGCGGGCGGGAAACGGGGGGGGAAAACAAGGTTTGGGGACTAAAAAGAAAGAAATGGGTGTCCCAAAAGAAAACTGGAATGAACTGTCCGCACGGCCGACTTGTGGAACCAACCCGCAAGGGGAAAGTGAGAATTACTGGAAAACGGGCATCCGACACTTACTCTCCCAGCGGGGGGTGGTTAAAAAGGTGTAGCTCAAGGAGACGAGGGGGGGGAGGCGGTTGCTAAGTTGCCAAGGCACGGCTATAACACTTGCAACGGAAACCGGAAAAACACACTGGATGTGGTGCCTGGACCCCGTCTTTTCTCCCTCCACAAAGGCCTGGCGGAGGGAACCGGCCGGAACAAAAAGAAGGAACCAAGGGGGAAAGTGAGGCCTGCGCACGGATTGCTCAAAAAAAAAGGTCACACAAAACCTGCACCGGAGGAAGTAAACCACGTGTCGACGTAAAGGCTGGGAAAAAGAAAAAGAAAAGAAAAGACGTAAACAAACCCGCTGGGAAACCACAACACCTACAAAACACTGAATAGAAGTTGAATTGGGGACAGTTTGGTGCAGAACAAATGGAAGACTTGAAGGGGGACATACGTGATGTCACAGGAACGAAGGCAACTTTGAAACAAAGTTTAAAAACTACCAGTAGGCGGAACCTGAAGGTTAAAGGGCATGAAAAGCAGTCGCTTGAAGGGGGGGGGGGGACACAGGAATTCGAACCGCGCGGGGCGTATCGATGACATTGTAAATAGGAATGTGCCGGGGCGAGGGAAGCACCGAAAAAGTTTTTGGAGAGGGTAGGGAGGGGGAGGGTCCATTTATGCAGAAAGAAAACACTTAAGAAGAGAAGGGGAACCTCCCGGAGGGAAGGGAGGGGGGACTAAAAGTTCAGAATTATCAGGGGGACCCAGGGGATGTGTCAGTAAAGCAGAAAAAAGCAGTCGTGCAAAGCAGAAATGTGGAAACCTCGAGAGGGATAGAGGACCAAGCGAAACAGGAAGCACGCTAAGCACAAAGTGATGGTCTTTTTGTTTGGATCCAACACTCGGCGAAGGTAACGGGAAAATCATGGTCAGGGGGGGGCTCAGGTGGGGAACTTTCAAGGGTCAGGGGGACCGAAAAGGGGATTTTCGGCGTCAAAAAAAGGCAGTGCATCCGCCAGTGGCAGAAGGGCGAAAAAAAAAGAATCAAAAAATACAGAAGGGACGTCCGGACCCGAGAAAAAGAGGGGGTAAAAAAAAAGAGCCTCTTCCTCTGAACAAGGAAGCAAACAACTGGGAAATCCACATGACAATGGGCTGAAATCGGAGTCACTGGATGGAAAAGACTACTTAAACAGGGATGGTCCTGCTTCAAAGGTGTGTAGGGGAAAATGTTGGGGAGGAGGGGGGGGGGAACAAGAGTGCAAAATCCCTGATCACACGGGGGGTTGTTCGTCATAAAAAAGGAAATGAGGGAAAACGGGTTGTAACTGAAGGGGCCGATTTAAAGGTGGGGGTTCTCAAAAAAAAAAAAGGGGTGAAGCCAGGGGAGTAAGTTGCCGTGAAGACCCGAGATTCCCAAGAAATTAAATCGGACGGGGGGGTTTTTTGGGTGTGGAAAAGGGCGAGGGCTATTAGGGGGGGTGATGGAGTTGGAAGCCACTCCAAGGAAGGAACCCTCAAAGTGGACGGGTTGTGTGTGGGGGGGCCACAATGACCAAAGGAACACAAAAAAGGGGGGAAAGGGAAGAACCAACGTCACGGGAACTCTGACGTGGGAGGTGGGGGGGGGTGAAAGGAAAAAAAGGTATTCAAGAATCCTCAAGTCGGGGCCAACGAAGAGGCCAAAAGGGGGGAACCTCGAGCAAACCCAGCCAAGGGTCAAAAAGACCAAATAGAGAGTACCACAACAACACTGAACGGATGGAAAAAAAAAAAAGAGAAAGATAGGGGGGGGAGGAAAAAGGATGGGGTCCGAACACACTTTGGGGAACCGTGCTTAGGGCAGACTGGAGGGGAAAGTCTTCCCAGGGGGGGAGGGCCACCAAACCAAAGGGGAAAGAAAACGAAGGGGCAAGAGGGGCAAGAGCCAGTTGGACGGGGTATTGGTTTGGGCAAAGAAAAAAAAAAAACTCTAATTCAACATGGGGGAAAGGAATTCGGGGGAGGAAAGGGGGGCCTCACGAAAATCAGAAAAAAAAAAGAAAACAGAGGGGGAAAACAAAAAACGTCGATGCAAACTTTTAGTCTTGGGGAAGCAGAATAGCGAGTAATTTGGTGGAAAAAAAAAGAAAACTACAAGCGGACAATACCTGCGGGAGGGCCCCCAAAAGAGTTTCCAAAACGGTCGGATCATATTAGACTCATCCGTGGGGGATCCGTTTGGAATCTTGGAACGAACAACTCTTCAACTTCATAAGTAAAACCGGAACAACGTGGGTGGGACATTAAGAGAAAAATTACTCCAGAAGACGGGAGGCTAGAGGGGGAAAGACTGTGTGGGAGGTTGAGAAAAGGGGAAGAAAAAGCTGGTGGTGGAGGTAAAAAAAATGGGCAGGGCGCCGAGAAAAAAAAAATGGAAAGGGTTTGAGGTTTTTGACGCCGGGAAGCCATGCGTGCATTCCACAAGCCCTGTGGAAAGACTGGGAGGGGGCCGCACAAAAAAGAAAAGGGGACCCACAAGGAAAAGGGCAAAAAGGATTCCAAAAAGACCTAATTTGCACACCGGGTGAGGCGAAAAAGGGGAAGAAATCAAAACCGCAAAGCTGCAGCGGAGGAGCGGAGGAGGTGGTTGCGCTCCAATCGAAAAATGAGGCAGAAAACTTTCAGATGGAAAACACCTCAGGGAGTTCCTATAACTGAAAACGGGGGAAAAGTAAGGGTAGGTTTTGCTACTGGGAACCTGTGTACAATGGAGGCGTCAGTTTATTGTGAAGGGGGTCAACATTGAGGATAGGGGAGGTGGTCGGAAAGTAACACACTCAATGTAAAACCCTGGGGGGGGGAGCTTTCCCATTAAAGAAAGGAAGAAAAGAAATCGAAGAAGGGAGCAGACTACGATGAACAGGGGGGGGGGAAACCTTGGAAAGCAACGCGAAAACTATCATGTTCAAGGAACGTAAGGGGGAGGGGAGGGAAAGGGGAAAGGCAGTCGGTAAAAGGTAAAAAGTTGCAGTTGGGTCGTGCCGAGCAGAAATATTCGCATGCTAAGGAAAGGTTTAAAATGCAAATGAGAAGGGGGTCGGGGGCGGAAATGGACAGGAAGGGGCGATTCAACCCCTGAATGTCAGGGAACACGCCCGGGGGGAAGAGACGGACCTTGATGTTGTACACTCTCAAAAAAAGGAGAAGCATTCACCAAATTGAAAGGTGTGGGGGGATGGAGGTTGAGGGAAGGGGAAAACAGAGGTGAGCAAAATTCGCCCTTTGCCCACCAGAAAGGGTTTTGGCCGAAAGGCGAACGAAAAGAAAAATCGCACAAGGGAGGACTAGAACCTCCGACAGGAAGGGCCGCGGAATAAACTAAAAAGCAGGAGGAGTCCAAAGAGCGTAGGCATCCCAGTCCAATGGAACCAGGTAAGAAAATTTAAGTCACAACTTGGGGGGGGGGGTTAAAAACAATCGGCGGCACCAAATGAAAGGCAAAGGAATTGAATCAGAAGCCAGTTGTCCCCCCAACACTCAGACTCGGACAAAAACACCGAAAAGATCAGAGGGGGGGAGGGTTGAAGGGTCACGTGAAATGACCTAGAAAAAGGTGGCGGAATCCACTGGTTGATTACATAAAAACCTCGGAATTGGCAGTAAAGTGGGTTAAAAGGGGCTCTGTCGTGGGCGGGGGGGTAGAGCATCCGTCAACCGATCTTGGGGGGACCAGTCAAAATCATAAAAGAGGGAGCAGCAGGGTCCTTTCCATCAAGGGTTGTGGAAAAAGAGATCACCCTGGACAAGGCAGGAGGGAAGGAAAGACAGTCAAGAAACTCTAAAACGACACAAAAACAAACAACAAACGGAGGATTATAGAGTGGATCAGGGGGACAAAACGGGGGGGAATTCCGGGGGGTGGGCGGGACCGCCCCCTGGAAGGGAAGGATCAACGAAAGGAGTGGCAAAAAATCCAGGCTCCTCAGACGGGGTTGTACGATGGGTTGAGTGGAAAACAAAACAAAAAGAGGGGGAGGGAATCAATCGCAAAACTACCAAAGAAATGAGGGAAGGGACAAAACGAAAAAAGGTCACTTGCGGGGTTGGGACAAGGACAACAATCAGGACCAGGGCACAGGACGCAAAAAATAAGCGATGAACTTGTAAACTCAAAAAAGGAAAAATTCTGGAGTATCATGGTGTTCCTCTGAAGGGTTGTGGAGTGTAGAAAAAAAAGTGAAAGCGTGAGGGGGGCACAGTTGGGGGATACAGGGGGGGGGTGTACAAATCATGGGTAATGCGGGGGGCCAAAGAAGGGGGGGGAAAACGACAGGAAGAAATCGGGCCGCCAAAGGAGGGGGAATGCAAAGAAGAAGAGAGTATTTTTTTAATCTCAGCTGGGGTGGTTGGGGTTTTTAATGTGAAAAAAAAAAATAAAAAATAAGCGGCGGAAAGGGTTGGGTAGAGGGCCCCACGAATCCGTTAAGAGCTTTGAGGAAAAAATTGTGGGTGGGGGGACAAAAAAAAAAAACTCCCCGGGAGATTGAGAAAGCGAGGGAAACCCCCTGCCGGAAACATCCAGAAACCCGGGTCAAGTTCGGGGGGCGTGCAAGAAGGGAAAAAAAGAGGAGTGGAAACCACATAAAGGCAGCGTTAACGGCGGACCGGGGGTTTCTGCGGGAAAAGAGAAGTTTTACGGGAAAAACACGGACTTTTCCCGACACAACCCCAACAGACCACACCGTAGAAGGGAAAAAGGGGTCACCCATGGGAATAAACCAAGCTGGGGGAAAATTTCCCAACGAAAAAAGAAGAGCACTTTGGAAAGGTGAAATGAAACGCACGTATGAACGGCCCCGGAAGTGTGCATATTTAACGTGACGCCCGGCGGAGGGGAAAAAAAGGATTGGACAGGGAAAAAAGGAGAAAAAAGCTCTAAACGGACAAGGGAACTAGGAAAATTGGCATAATGTGCTGGGTTCGAGGAATCACCCCTAAAGGGTAAAATGGAAGTAGCATGGGTCCGTGCATCGAACAGCATCTAAAAATGGGGGAAGGAAATCCAATGAAAACTGGGGAACTGACTAATGGTAGAAAAAAAGGTAAGCAAAGCAGGAATTTGGCACCAAACATTGGCCAAGGCAGAAAGCACAGTGAGTACCAACATCAGTAAAAGGTGGGGAAAGATCAACTCAGTACGAAAGAGACGGTCACCCAGGAGAGGGGAAAAAAAAAAAAGCTTAAAGCGCGTGCCTCCGTGGGGAGGGGAGTGAAAAAGAACCACTGAGCGAAGGAACAGTGGAAAAAAATCTTTCAAAAAACTGGGGGGGACGAACTGGTTGAAAAGGGAAAAGGTTAGGCAGTTTGAGGGAGGGGGGGCCTGACCCATACGTCAAACAAGGAAAAAGTGGACAAAACGACAAAAAAACTGAGAAAAAAAAATCAAAAAGTCCATCTGTGAACGGGAAGGTGACCGACGAAGTAAGTAACAAAAAGATTACTCTTCAAATACCAAGCGCAACCAGATTTCAACACATATTCAGGGGCAGGGGGGAAGGGAAAGAGTGTCTCGGATTTCCCAGCAGAACTTAAGGCAAAACAAGGGGGAGGGGAGGGGGGGAAAAGGAAAGGGTTCGGGAAACACGCAATTTGGGGTGAGGACCAAGAAAAAGACGTAGGTCAAAGTTTCGTGCAAAGGCGAGGGGGACCCGAGGGGGAAAACCTATTTCAGAAGGAGATGTTTGGTGTGGTAGTCAATGGGTAAAAAGAGAGTATGTTGCCGTCTGCGAAGGCAAAGACTAAATTGAATGCGGATCGCGGGGGGGTTTGTTGGAAGGGGAGAAAGGTTAGGGGGTACGCGTTGATTAGGGAGTCCTAAGTAGCCATGAACCCCTCAAAATGTTTTTTGTTGAAAAAGTACGGGGGTGGGTGACACAAAAGGGAAAAAAATGACACCAAACATGGCAAAAGAACCAACGGGGTGTCGAGGAAAACTTCGCGTTTGGGAAAAAAGGTGGTGGCCCGCCAATTTAAGACATAAGATCCACTCGGTCTGGCTTCCCCTAAGGGGGTCCGGGTCCAAAGTGGTTATAGAAAAAAACACCAATGGGGGGAAGAAAACCAGCGAAAAGACTAAGACTTTCACCACAACAAACGTGACTGAAGAAAAAGAAGAAAATCTGTGTTGGGGGGGTGGAGGAAAAAATGGACTTGGCAAGAAGAACACGGTGTTTTAAAAAATGCTTCAGTTCACGACTGGTGAAGGGGAGGGGGTCAGTAATACAGTGGCTGGGTGCAAAACATCACGGATGAAAGTTGCACGAGAAAAAAGAAAAAAATTTCCGCCGGGCAATTTAAAAATGGGGGAAATGTGGGGAACCGGCGCAAACAACAAACCGCGGGGGGGGTAAGAAAAAACAATTTTGGGAAGGGAGAAAAGAGGAGGGCCGAAACGAAACAAAGAAAGAGCCCTAAACACCTTCGATTACAAATTGAGTGTTGGGGGGAATACAAGAGGGAGAAGCCATTGAAAAAGGCGAAAGGGGAAAGGTTGTTGAAAAAAACAGACTCCTCGGCAAAAAAACGCGACAAATGGGGGAAAAGCGATCTAGTACGAAAAAGGGGGGGGGTAAGAAGGAGTGGCGAACGAAAAATTAACCGGGAACTCCTTAAAAACTTCTTTAAAAAAAAAAAAAAGAAAAAAAAAAAAAAGGTGCATTAGGGAGGGGGGAAAATGCCAGACCCGACGATGCTGCCAGAGGGGAAGAATTGGTCTGAGGAGGGGGGTGAAAGGGGGTGCGACCACCCAACCAGAATGTCAAAACGAAAAAACAGATGGGTTGGGGTGGAAATTTGGGGTTTTGGGGGAGAAGAAGGGAGGGAGCACAACTGGGAAGGGTGGATGCCCGGCCCAGAAAAGGGAAAAAAACTAAAAGGGCAACCAAGAGTAAACAGAAAACAGGGGAAAAACCACGGGGAAGAGGGGTTGGGATCGCAACACCAAAAAAAGAGTCGAAGATTAGCCGGCCGAAGTGGGGGGGGGTGGGGCGACGAGAAGGGGTCAACCAGTTCGAATGAAAAAAAAATCGCTTACTGAGAAAGGCACTGGCAAGCGGGCGTTGCCTTCTTGACATTGTCGGGTCCAGGAGTCGAGGGAATGATTTGGGGCACTGGGGGAAAAGAAAAAAAAACCAAAAGGCCGGCACTACGGGGCGGTTAAAGGAACAAACAAGACGGCATGGAAAACTTGAGGATGCGGTTCACAGCAGGGCAGCACTCTCCAAAAGACGGAAAAAGCACAGGAGCGCGCGTGGAAGAAGTCCAGGGGACAAACGGACGCAGAAGGGGGAGAAGTTTAAGTGGACACGTCAAGGGGAAAAAAAAAGGGCAACGAACGCGTCAAAGGTGTAACGGTAAAAAGCGAGCCCAAGCAGATGGCCTTGCAGGAGGACATGGAAAAAGTGACTTGCTGGGGAAGGGTTTACACGGGTGGGGGTGGGAACAGGTCCGTATTGAAGGGGAACTGATTCAAACGCCTAACTGTCGACCAAAAGTCCAAGAGGGCCTGGAATTGTCCTAGTAAATCACAGGCAAAGCAGCATCAAACCAAAATGACAAAAACGGGGTTGCGGTGATGGTTCCGCCAGGGAAATCGCTTAAGGAAATCTCAACCGTGAAAAAAGACAGGGGTTTGAAAAAAAAAAGAGGTTGACGATTTGAAGATCGACCTATACACCGCCCTCAGCCGGCGCAGAAAGAAAAAAGACGGAGGATGCCCAGAAAGATTCGTCGGGGACTGCAGGGAAAAAAAAAAAAGCAACGAGTAAAAAATGTCGGGCGAGGGGGTGTGTCCACATCGGCAGATGGACCCATTAAATGATGGTGGGGACATCGAGAACAAAAAGGGGGGCCAAACGGGCCAATCGGTACGAGAAACCCGCCAAAAAACCAGAGAGAAAATTGTTGGGAGGCACGTGTCAAAGCGATTTTTGGGAGGGAGGGATGGCGGGTGGGAAGGAAAACGTAAAAAAAAAAAAGGAAAGTCAAACGGGTGTGGGTACCCTCGGAACTTTCCAGGAAAAAAACGACACAAAAACGGGCCACCGCGTGTTTGTCGAGGACAAACTACCATTTGAAAACGAGGGAAAAGTTCTTTTAAAAACACTCCTGTTTTGTCAAAGGGGGGGAAAAAAAAGAAGCAAAGGGGCAAAGGCTGAGGCAAAAGAGAACGCACAAAAAAGTCGGAAAACAGGAAA
>Ga0179593_1584496_pt1 | contig 17026 bp, 18 predicted proteins | sample CZODoug2_1_08_16_FD_185931 | JGI IMG/M metagenome (GOLD analysis project Ga0179593, IMG submission 185931) | Vadose zone soil fungal communities from Angelo Coast Range Reserve, California, USA - CZODoug2_1_08_16fungal (PacBio error correction) | ecosystem: Environmental > Terrestrial > Soil >...
CTGTTCAAGCGGTGAAGAGAGACAAAGATGGCGGAAAAAGAGAACCGCTCTCGGCTATCATCGCCCACGGGTGGGGACCCCGAACGTTGACCGTGGACGTCGGTGGCGCAAGAAAGACTCCTCGCCGTCGGTGAAAGGTGGGGCTCGCGGGTCTACGCGTCTCGGGAAGGTGCGAGACATTGAGAAGGAAAGAGAAGGGTGGTTCTGACGCTGGTCGGAAAGGGGAAGGACATGCAATCATGCAGCGTCGAACTGGGACCTGTTGAGATAGGGAAGTCGACGTGAATTCTTGGGAGGGGTGGCGGCGTCTTTCCTGCCGCCGGTGATGGACGGGGGGCAAGGAAAGCAAAGACCGGGCGACCAAGGGGATGTCTCGAACTCTAGAAGACTGGTTTCTATCTTTTCGAGAAAAAAACAACGGGGGGCCGGCACTCGAGGGAAAAAGGATCGTTCCTTACTAACCGAAGGCCGGCCAAGAACGCCCTATGAGCAGGTCCAGGGAATCGCCGCCAATAGAACGAATATCTGTGCGGGGGGGGGTCTACAACCCCGAGTCTTGAAACACTGGAGAAAAACATTGTGCGCGAGGAAAAAAAAAACGCCGATGTCCGGAAAGAATCCGTCGATGGGAACAAGGGTCCACTCAGCGAGGCAGTATCTTTTTCCAGAAAGAAAATGGAAGGGTCCCTAAGGGGGATCTCGATCTGGCATAGGGGGTCAGAATTCAACCGGTTGGCAGAGAAAATCGTCGGACCGCGGATGTTCCTTTCTCGATAACGACAGAAGGAAGAAGCCTGGCTACAAGGGAGAATTTTCTTCTTCCTTCTGGGAGAAGGGCAACGAGACCGTCAAGGGAGAGACGCGAATACGAAGTTTCCAGAGCACCGAGTCCGGCGCATCGGTGGAACCCTTACCCACGCGTGAGGGGAGACTGGGCGAGGGTAAGTAAAGGCTGGAAAGCTCTTTTTCGACAGCAAGAAAAGGGAGTCGTATGACGATCGGGGGAAAGAAAGGACGCGGCCGTCATGCGCGGCCTCTCGCCATTTGGACGTTTATACGGAAGGAGGGAAAACCGACAGAAGGAGGAACTACATCTCCGCCGCAAGGGGAAAGAAGGAGAAGGCCCAGATCTTGTGCGAAGGGATGATCCTACGAAAAACGGTCGAAAACGATCTGTGGTAAAAGCGCGCTGGTAAATGGTGGAAGGGAGGCCAGTCGTAAAGAAAAAGTGACATCTCCGAAGGGGACATCCGGTATCTTGGAGGGAGCGATTGGAAAACCCACTTAAGAAAAACCGCATCTTGAGGCATAAAAGGGTCTCAAGCCGACGGAAGGGCTTTGTCTCAGAATCGTATGATTCCTGATCAAGGAGAAAAAAAATAGCAAAATACCTCGAAGGAGAGAATACCCTTAACCAGTTCTCACGAAAGCCTTTTTCATCTTCTAAGAGCTGTGCAGAGAAACATAAGAAAAAGACCTTTGGGGGGAAGGGAGGAAAAAGTATTGAAGGAAGAACTCCCGGCGCTGTGAAGAAACGGGAGAGGGCCAAGTAGAAAGTCTATATCGATAAAGGGACGCCTGGGAATCGTGAAGAGGTTGAAACGTGGGGGCCGTCACCACAAGTGGGGGGGTCTCACTTTACTAAAGGTTGTTTCTCTTCACTAGGGAAAGTCGTCGGAAGATATTTTCTTTTCATAAGATCTGGGGGGGGGGGGTGCGGCCGCAACGGAGATTTTTCTGATCCGAAGACGAGCGTGCCAGAGAGGAGGCCTCGGAGAAAAGCCTTATCATCACCTGGCATGGCCCTAAAGGAGGTCGGAGGAAACTAACGCGGGAAAAAGAGTCCTCTTCAAGGCCTCGCCCGGTCGAAACTGCCGCCGGCGATGGTGGGACAACCAGCTGGAAGGATGGACCCCGAAAAGATCTGGTCCAACCCGGCCCAAAAGGTATCCTCAGGGGAAACTAACTGCAACTCACCATGACCGGTGCTCGCAGGAGGACTTCAGGAGATTTTGAAAGGAAAATACCAGAAAAAAGTCCGAAGGTTCGTGAGACCCAATGGAGAGCATGTACGCACGATCTGAAACTCCCCAAAACTCACCAGAGGCTCCTTGCTGTCGGTGAGGGTTTTCGCCCCGGCCGATCAAAAGAAACGGGACCCTTTTTGAACTGCTAAAAGGCTCGCTGGTGGAAAACGACTCTGGCATAAAAAAAACATCATAGCCGCAATAGAAAACCTCCGAAGCCGGGACCTGCGAAGGGGACAACTTTAAAACGGACACTCCTACAGGGGAAGGTTTCGCCCGGCCGATGAGCCCAATCAAAAGGCTCCACGGAAACCCTTGGGTGGTTTCTCGGGAAAATAACCAAGCTTGCTAAAAGGACCCTACCGAAATTACTCTTTCCGGCTCGAAGCAGAGGGAGGGGTTCTTTTTTTATTCTCAAGAAAAGAGGCCCTCAACGAGAGGGGGAACTATTCGCCGAGAAGGGCTGCGGAGGCCGCCTCCCCTTTGTTTTTTTTTTTGGGGGGGAAACAGCCCAAACCCAGGCGCCGTCGCAGAAAAGAAGACCTCGCCGTCGAGGAAAAGGGTCCCCGCCAGAAGAAACCGCGCTTTCGCATCTCAAAAACGCTTGGCCACGAGAAGCCCCGAAAAGCATGTCCCCGAGAAGCAGCGCAGGAATCGCGAAAAGCCCCCGCGCCGCAAGCGGGGGGACGAACCATCGGAAACGCAAAGGAGAAGGGAATTCTTGGAGTGAGGAGCCGGTCCACACGGGGGGGGAACATCTAGCGAAATGGAAATCTGCTGTTGTCGGAGGGGAAAGGACTCACCAAAATCGCGACCGTGCGGACGGGAAATAGGCTCTTGTAGAAGGAGAAAAATGCTATTGTGAGCGCCAGAAAAGCCCCCTCAATGGGAGGAAAGACTGTCGTGGGTTGTGGAATGCGGAAAGATGAGCAAACATGCGGACAGTCGAGGGGGGGAATCGGAACCGCCAAAAAGGAGGACCGGAGAGGCTTTGGTGCTCACACTGGGGGAGGGAACGGGGGTCTGGGGGTTCTTGTAGAAGACCGTAGAGCGGAGAACTGGGAGGAGGGGGCTGGGGGGGATTGGGGGGTTGGGCGGAGGGACCGATGACCGAGCCGAGGGTGACGAAGGAGGTAACGCTGCCCCACTCCACCGGAGGAACAGTAAGGCGAGAAAAGAAGGGGGAAAGCGAGATGCGTAGAGAAAGCCTTTGGAGGGAGACTGTCATGGCATCCCGACGAGAGGATCAGCAGGTACAGCAGCGTGTCATGAAGAAGAGAAAAACTGGTGGGGTGCGCAAGGAGGAGGCGTTAGTCCACGTCGGCGCCGTAAAAAATGCAAGAGGAAAAGAGCAGAACGAACGCGCAGCCGCTCAAAAATTAGGCAGCGAGCGTCATGCCAGAACGAAAAGACGAAGGGTAAAGCGTCCCTGGCGGGAGAGGGGGGGGGGGGGAAAAAATACAGTTCCGACCAGTCCAAGAAAAATACCAACAAAAAGAAGAAGAGGACTTCCACTTCAGGACGACCAGAAGGGGTAAGAAGGAGGCCCAAGGCATAGGGAAGGACCTCAGGAACAGAAAGAGGAATGCCAACACGAAGCAACAGATAGGGAAGGCCCAGGTACAATGCATTAAAGACAGCGTGTCGTGCTCTTCGTAGGAAACGCGCCGGGACAAAAGAAATTGGCCACGGCAGGTCTTCGAGGAAAAATCCAAAATGATCAACGCATTCGTAGCAAAGAAACAATTAGTCCTCAATCACACCAGAAAAGACAGAAGATCGATTCAGGGGGATCCGCTTCCTTTTGTGGAGATGTTCTGCCACCGAGGTAGGTGAAAGGAAAAGAAAAAGCCGAGGTCACGATTCGGGGATCAAAAAAAAGGGAAGTTTGCCGGAATCCTACCGCGCCTCCAAGCTTACCAGTTAAAAAGTACGAAAGAACGGGTCAGGCTCAAGGGAAGAGAGGCTCCCGTCCAAGACGAGGAGAGGAGCGCGTCTTCCAGCCTGCTCAAAGGACTTGATCGGAGGCGCGGGCGGTGGGAAGCGTACGGCACAGAGAAAGTCGCGGCCCACCACGGAGAAAATCCGGAAACCATTAGAGGACACCGGCGAGAACCGTAAAGAGCGAGAGAAAAGCCATAGGGACACCTCGGACAAAAGAGAGAAAGACAACAAAAAAGAAGGGAAGAATGAAGGGGAAGAGGTGGCCTTTTTACCTCTGATCGGCATAAGGGGACGTTGTTCGGGCATGGGTCCGCGCCGTCCCTGAGAAGGTGGAGAGGGCTTACGCCGGGCGCCGCGACGTAAGAGATCAAGGGATAAGGGGGAATACGCTTCCATTCTGCAGAAAGCGTCAACGGCTGGGAAAAGAAGAGTATTACAGCCGAAATGCGTTCCTCGCAATCCGGGCGAGAAGAGAAAGGGTACACATGGATCTGGAAGGGCGCGGTAGAACGTAAAAAGGGGGGACCTGCGCTCTTATCCTATCGTGACGAAAGACCTCGGGGGAAAAAGGGAAGGGTCGGCATCTGCGATAGCCACCAAGAGGACCTACTGTAGGCTAAGCGAATGTTTCTTGCGGGGAATAATGGTCGAGCGCATAAAAGGAAGAAGAACTCGAGAGAGCCTTGTTTATTTTTCTCGCAAGAGAGGCGGCGAGGCCAATCTTCTCCTAGAGGGAAAAAAAAGATGCCACGACACGCTGGACAAGAAAAGACATGCAACGGCCCGCCCAGAAAAAAGGAAAGATCTGCAAGAGAGAGGGGGGGGTTTCCTTCCTACCCCCACCCTCCCGGCGCGGAAAGAGGTTCCTGGTCCAGTCGTCAGAAAAAAAAAGGACCGCCATCCAGAACTAATTTTAAGCTCCCGATCGCCGAGAGGGGGGGGAATCCAATGCAGGGAAGTCGGCCCGGTTCTGTCAGAAAAGAAGACACTGAACACTGCTGGAGAAAGGTACGCCGTTCTGGGAAAAAAGCCTCTACTTAAATTCTCGGCTTGCTCTTCTAGGGGAATCGGCAAACTGCGGGGTCAAGCGTCGCAGAAAAAATCCTCCGCTCGCGCTCGCCCACAAAAATAATCACGGAAAAGGAGAGGGAACCTGCTTAATCGGAATCGCTCGGCGCCTTGCAGAAAAGTCCGGGTCAGCTCGGCTCCACAAGCTTGAGAGGGAGTTTCTCTGCAAAAGTCCAGAGGCACTTAGCCTTCCTTGGCAAAGTGATCGCGGGAGCTACCGGGAAGACAACCGTTTCTCTTTCATCGGAAAGTAGATGGGGGCACACCTAGAACCATCTTTTCCCGCAAAGGGAAAGAGACTACTTCGTTATAACCGAAAAGGAGACGCAATACCATTCCTAACCCATTGCACAAGAAGGACTATCCTGACCCTAAAAGAAGAAAAAGTTCCGATCACGAAATAACTGTCCGAAGAGCAGCCAGCGAAACACCCAAAAGGGGAGCCCTTTTCCAGTTAGTCGGATAAAGAGAGCGGTTCCTCCTTCTCTCAAAAAAGGGAAGGACGCCCCATTCCTACAATCTCAGAACAAGTGGACCCAAGAAAATTTCCTCCAACCTCTATCTTTTTGTTAAAGGTCGGTCCAGACCACCTCAGACAAGATCGACGGGAGATTTTTGTCAAAAAGGAACAGGGCCGCGCAAAAGCTTAGTGCGAAAAGCTCTTTTCCTGCGCGGGGAAGGGGGAGCGCGAAGGGGCAGAGAAATGCGAATCTCGGAAGCGCTGTCTTCTCTGGGTCAGGAACAAGCGGGGCTGGTCAAAAAGTCGCGGGGCCAGAGAGGAAATCGTACTTGCTTCTGGATTCAAAAGAACGGCGAGTGAAGGGCAATGGCGAGGAAAATCCCTCTATCGTTGCGGCGAAGCGGCTATTTTTATTGAAAGAATGCCGGAAGAGGGAGCCTAATAACTCAGTTAAGCAGTCTCGGAGCTCCTTATCCTGCCCACAGGAAAAAAAATTCTCTACGGCAGCGGTAAGTCCTCGAGCACCACCAAAAGTAGTTCTCTGACAAGATCTGGAGAAAAAATAGGAACAGAAACCTGATCGAGTGGTCCGACGGACGAACCTTACACGGGTGGGGGTGCACGAATAAGCTCTCGGTTCAGAAAGGAAAAGAAAAGAGGTCTAGGCCGAAAGAAAGGCACCATCGAAAATCACGTGGGAGATCTGCCTTGGCAACCAAAAAGAACCGGAAGAAGACGCACTGCGAAAAAAATCATTGGGGAGAAGAATAGCCCTTTCGGGAAAAAGGAGAAAGAGAGGACGCAGAGACCTCTCCTGGTAGGTGGGGAACCCATCGCAATAACGTCGGGGAAAAAAAGAAAGCAACCGGCATGAGGGGTGGTGCATGAACTTGGGCAGGTGAGGGTGGGGGGGGGTGGGGGGGTTGGGGTTTGGTGGGTTTTTTTTTTGTGGGGGGCTTGGGGGGGGGTGTTATAGTTGTTGGGGTTTTTTTATTTGGGTGTCCTTGGAGGGAGATGTGGGATTTTTTTGGGGGGGGGTCTTTGTCGTTTGGTTTTGGTACTCGGAGGGGGGGGGGGGTGGCAGGGGGGCTCTGTTGTTGGGCTTGTATGGGGTTTTGGGAAGGGTGGCGTTTTCCCTCCTCCCCGACACCAAGGAGGGTCCAGAAGGCAAGAAGCCGAGTTTGTCAAAAAAAAGTCTCAGCTAGCCAGAGCCGGAAAGCCGATAAGAGAACGCGTTATTTCGCCTTTGGAAGGAGGATTCGAGAAAGAGAGTTTACAAAGGAAAAGGAAATCCTGCCGGCCTAGCTCGAAAAAGTCTCAGCTCCGACACCGGCTAGACAACATCAAAAAACCGACCTGCCTGGGGACCAAATCCCGATCTTCATGAAGAAAAACGGTCCGGCCGAGAGGAAAAAAAGAACATCCCAACCGAGAGTCACGGAGACAACAAAGGGGGAACCCACTGGCGTTAGTCCAAAAAGGGAAAGATCACAGGAAGATGCGGTCCGTTGCAAAGGGAGGGAAGACTTGTCCCGCTCGTAAAAGGGGAAAGAAGGACCATCTAAATCTTAAATAAGGGCCATTTAACCCAGGGAGGGATCCTCCCCATCATGCGGTCGAAAAGGAGAGAGGGAAGACGGCTCAATCCCAAAAGGGACGAAGTGTCTTCCAATAGGACGATGATCTGTCCAGGTGAGGGTTGATCGAGTTCACACGAAAAGGGGCCAAAAAAAAAAAAAGACATCGTCGGGGGTGGCCGTCGGCGGGTCATGGATAAAGGGTTTCCGTGACCCACGAAAGAAAATCGCGGCCACAAAGCTCCGCCCCGTCCACCGTGAGATGTCGAGAAAAAACGTCCCGACGAGGGATTACACAAACAGGTAGCACAAAGAGAGCTTCCTGGAGGAAGAGAAATCCGTCACGATGGGGAAAGTTATCTGGGGAAGTCTTCTTCTATGTATGTTTCGCTTCAAGGAGGGACGGGTGGCTCCGGGAAAGAAGAACCGAGCGCATGCGGAAAGAGTTTCCGGACCGAAAAAAAAATCCGGCGGGAAGGACACTATTCCTCAGCCTCCTCAATGGAACGGCCTGGACCGAGACAAGTCTCAAGCGTCACCGCGTTAGGGGTAAAAATTCGTCCACTTGATCACTAACGCTTCTCAGAACACCCGTAAAAGTCGCGTCAGAGCTGGGACTCGTGTCCAGGGGAAAAAGAAAGAAATCCCTTCGAATCCGGTCTAAGAGAGAAAAGGTGTAGCGCCATTGCCGACGACGAAGCAGCCTATTCCAACGAAAATGAGCACTGAGGAAAGGAACGCTCTCGCGGGGGAGAAAAAGGTCCCCCTTCATGGAAATGAAAAAGAATCCCTGGCCTAAATCGCAGGGGGAACATTTGCCTGTCCATCAAAAAGGGAACCAGTCGGCACGGTAATTAAAATGAGACATGAAGGTTGAGCCAATTATTAGGGGTGGTTGTCGGAAAGAAAAAGAGGCACAGCCATTTCGCGGGGAAGGCCTAACTGCTCCAGAAAGGTCCCTGATTTGGGAGACGGGGTCGTTGGGTAGAGAGGACTACGGGGGAGGGGGAGGACGGTGCCGTCCCCGTGACTGGTGGGGAGAAGAGAAAAGATTCCGTATGTAAGAATTGGCGCGACCGACCACATTGGTCGCCGGCCATCTAAGGGAAAAAAGCCGTCAGGGGGCAGTCAAAAAGGTAGCGGCGGCCAACAGCCTTAGGTAAAAGAAGGTCCTAGATCCGTCAAAAAACAGCGTATCGATCCGCCGAGGAAATAGGCAGGACCCACTAGTCCGATTGAGGAAAAGAAAAGCAAAAGATAAGGCTCCGCGATAAGGGCTCGCGAAAAAAGAAGACTTTCGACTCAGTACACCATTGGGACAAGGAGCGAGGAGGTAGAGGGGGCGCCATTCTCTTTCAAAGATGCCCGGGCAAATTGGGACCACCCGAGGAAAAAAAGCGATCGGGGCATTCCAGAAAGGGGAGTAACCATCGGGCCCCTTATCCAATTTCACCGCCGTAAAAAAAAACACATACAGCGATTTCAATCTCTCTCACAAACGGGGAGGAAAAGAGAGGGGGGCTTTTGCGCTTGACGGCGGTGAAAGACTCGGGCGCGGATAAGGGGTCCAGGAAAAGAGCATGAAAGAGATCTGCTATCATCGCCCAGAAGGGGGGAAAAAAGAACAGGTGTCACAAGGGAATTCGACGGGTGCGCACGAGAAGAGAAGAAAAAGAAACGTTCTGGCGGTCCCTGTGTGGGGAGTACGGGTCGAAGCGTCCTCGGCAATTTCGGAGAAGAAAGAGGCTACTCGGCAGGGGCTGAAAGGCAGAGACCATTGGTGAGACTCGCCCTTAAGAAGGGGAGTCTCGATAGAGGGGGAGCGGGGGGGTGCACGATCCGGGAGAGGGGGAAGCGGGTAGTACACGGAGACCAGGGGAAATGCGAGTGCTGCCGGCCCGGTGGGGCGAATGCAAGTGCCGAGAACACCGGGATGCCCCGAATCGAGGGACCGCTTGGAGAACGGTAAGAAAGATCTTTTCGAGGGCGGACCGCACGGTGGAAGCGGAACTCGTTCAGGAGCCAGCACGATGAAGGAGGAGCCAACTCTCTTTCCACACCAACATACTGAGATAAGAGGTAGAGTTAACTGTACGCGGCCGCAAAGGTCCTATCTTTGGCGGTTGGAGGGTCGACAACAGAATTGGCGAGGACAAAGAAGGAAAGGGATCGTCAATTTTCGGGGGAGACAAACAGCGGGGCATCACGTGCTCACGGGCAGGGGGGCGATTTACCTGTGACCGTAAAAGATATGGGGAACTCTTCCATGGAGAAAGGGAGGAGAGGACGCGCTAGCAGGAAAGATCGGTTTGAGCACCGGTCTTGGTCGGCAGAGGCAGCGGGTAAAGAGAAAAGGCGAAGATAACGACCTGGAAAAACATATCCTTTCTACCAAGGGCAGTTTGAGGGAGAAAGTCTGGGAGCTTCACACGATCAGGAGAAACAGTCAGAAGTCGACCTTTACGGGGAAGAAACTTTCCTGCTCAGAAAAAGGAAAGTGGCCGAAGAAGAAACAACGCTCGGAGACCTGGGTCAAAAAAGGGGGGGGGTCGAAAGGATAGGCTTTGCGAATCGAACAGAACTCGAATGGACTGCAAAATGTCAGGGAAGGCAACTCTTTGCTAAAATTGAGCCGAGGTATACGGGAGGGGAGAAACCGAAAAGGGCCGCGAAACAGAGAAAAACAAGACGGATAGACCGGGGGAAGAGATCCTTTGTGACATCGTGGAAAGACTGAGAGCGCCATGCAGCTTCTAAGGCAAGGGGGTTGGGTGAACGCTGGCCGAACGAGGCCATTTCTGTGACGGTAAGCCAGGATGGGTGCACGCAAAGGGACATCCCGTGTACCGCCAGGGAGAGGAAGGGGTCACTCTGATTGGGGGGAAGTTTTGTCACAAAGACGAATGACTCAAGGGACACCCCAACTACTTGCCGTGACGAATTTGGGGTGCCTCATCCGAAGAAAAGAGTAACGATGCGCAACTCTAACCTGGACAGAAAAAAAAAAATGAGTCGCTGGTCCAAGGGGATTTTCTGGAAAGAAACTCGACTGGTCCCTGCGGCGAAAATTTGTGCGAGGCGTCAACAGAGTGACCTGCGGAAGTATAAGGAAAGAGCCTCGCTGGTCGCCCTTGAGGACGGACGTGGTAGAAGCTTGCTTGAAGAGAAAGAAAAAAGACTGGTCTGTTGGCAGCGAAGAGGGGGGATTCGTCACCCTAGTGGGGGAAAGGGGGCGCCTTCACACCTGGATAAGAAGGAAAGGCGACCGGGAGGGGGGGTTCATGAAGATGTCGGAGGGCCATGTCTTCGTCGTTAGTGGGAAATAAAAAAGCGGGGGCCTGTAGGGGAAGAAAGGAAGGAATGTTCGCCTCTGGCTCGCGAAAAGTCCGGATCTAAAAATGGGCGTTTACAGAAAGAGAAAGGCGAACTACTCGGTACGGAGTCTTAAATTCTCTAAAAGAAAAAGGGCGGCCTCGGCCCGGCCTCGCTCCCGGGAGGCCGCCAATCAAACTAGGCAATTGACCCCGACGGAGTGTCAGTAACCGAAGGCCGACGAAACAAGAAAATCTCCAACCCGAACTGCACACAAGAAAGGCCGTGCGGCCGCTGCAAAGACTTGGCTAGTGTGACCAACGAATAAGGGGACCGCCAGGTCGTCGGATCCGAGATGGAAACACGCAAGGGCGCGAAAGGGATGCCCAGAAAAGAAGGAGCTGTAGAGGTAATTCCCCGACAAAGTGTTCTCACTATATCCTTCCTAGTAACGTCTAGAAATCTCTGGGAAGGGGGCTTCCGGCGAGAAAAAAAATAGGCAGTAAGTCAGCGAAACGAGAGACGCAAGAATAGAAAAAAATCGCCTGTCCGGAAGATCCGGGTGCCGTCTGAAGAGAAAAACTCCAAGGGAATGTCCGATGATAAAAGAAGCTAACAAAGCGCCCTTTTGTGAGCGCAAAACCAAGGGCTCGCCGAAGGAGGAAATCCTAGGGGTATCGAGCGAACGAGAAAGAAACGGGGAAGGGGAAGAATCCAGCGAAAGAAGAGTCGCGGCATCAACGCCAAAAAAGGGAATAAGTCGCCCCCAACAACCGAGCGGCTGCGACACGTCCGCGCCCCTTGACCGAAAATTCGTATGGGACCCCAGAAAATCGGCGTGGGAGGGAAACTCCCCGCTTGGCAGCGCCGACCGCTCGAAAAAGCCGCTTGGCCCCGCGCCAACTCAGAAAGGCGCGCTTCGCAGGGAAGAGATTCGCATTTCAGCGCGAAACCCGCAAGGAACTCTCTGCCCCTCTGAAGGAGAAAAGAGACATGAAGAAACAGTGACTAAGAATCTTGGCGTTCCTGAGGGAAAAAAAGTTTTGTCCAACATCGAAAGTCGATCTTGTCAAAAAGGGAAACGCAAAATCTCTTGACGAACCGGGCGTGCGGGGAGGGAACGGTGTGGGGATAGGGAGAGGGAGGCCCCCTTTCAAGCCGGCGCGCCGATTGAAGAAAAGGAAATGGAGTGTAAACGAAGTCTGGGTGTTGCGGCCGAGGAGAGGACAGCAAGAGAAAAGAGTCGCTTGAATAGTAGCCGCGGACGGGCTAGGGGCTGAGCGCGCTGGGGGCGGAAAGAGTCTTTCGTCCCTGGGGGGGGGATCAAGTTAATTCGAATCCGGTTGGGGGAAGGCTGTGTTATGCTGGAGGGGGTGAGGACGATGACCGGAAGGGTATGATCCGTCCGGGAGAGAAAAGAAAAGGGGTGACGTGTCGCCCAGACCGATGACAGTCAGGGCCTGCCGCGGGGGGGCGCAGACAAAAAGGATCCTCTGGAGGCCTATTTCAACTAAAGGGGTGAGAAAAGTGTAGTCTTTTATTGATCCCAAAGGGCTGGGACTGCGAGCGTGAGGGAAAGGGCTCTGGTCGAACTCTGAAACCGGCCAGGTTGCAAGAACGCGCACAACGGTCTTCTAATTAGCCTTTCCTGGAGAAAAAGGAAAAAAAAACCGAGGGATCCAGCTTTTTCAGGAAGGCGGGCCGCGTTTGTTCGACGCTACACGAACATGGTCCTCAGAGGGAAGAAAGAAATACCCTAAAGGAAGATCGTGATGAAACAACTTGAGTGGCCTACCACGAAGTGAAGAAGAGGCGCTCTTCCATCTCAGGACGCAGACAGAAGCGTCCTTTACGAGGCCCTTGAATCCATCGATCTGGCATGGAAAAAAAATGGGACGAAATTTTCAGAAAAAAGACAGCTTTTTCTTATCGTCTTGGCGGAATTGGCCACGATCATTTCTTGCTAGAAAAAAAAAAGTAAATCTAGGGAGCTTATTGGGGGGCTCTCCCAATGAGTCCTCAAACGAGTCGAGTGGGGAGAACCTCTCCGAGAGACAAACTTGCCGTTGTTAGGGGAAGAATCCGCCGGCTGTTCTTCCACCGATTAGGAAAAACACCCCTAGGTCAACTGGGATCATCGCGGAAGGGGTACCTTTTCCGGACAAAAAAGGACGTCTCCCATAAAGAAAGGGACCCTTAGAAGTCGCAGACAAAAGCTAAGGACCGCCTGGCAAAGCAAGGGAGAAGGGCTCCCCGGCCTCCTCCAAAAAAAAAGAAATAGCAAAGGAGTCCTTCCAGCCTTCTCACCAAAGATAGGTAGCAGGGCTTTGTGAGAAAAAAAGAAGGTCCCTTCTCTTCAATATTCGAGGCCCAAAAGCGGGCCGCAGGGGTATGAGCTCGATCAGAGGAAAAAAAAACCCGGACAAAAAGAATCTCACACAACACGGAGGGAATTTTGGGAGATGGAAGAGGGTGGTGGTACTCTGAATCGGCGCTCGGGCCGGAATGCGGTGTTCCGCGCACGAAATCCTCGAAGTGCTCTTGCGTGACAACACCGCGGCCCGACCGGAAAGGAACAGGCGGAACCGGAAAGAGGATTCTCCTCGCTCACTGCTTGGGAAATCGGATAGACTTGAGCTGACCGGAGGGAACGGGCGTAACGGCGACTTCAGTGGTACATGCTGGTCGTAGACGTAATGGGGGAAACTTTCCTGTTTGTCAAAAGGGTAAGATCGTAAGCGGTGTGACATATCAGTGTCCTACGCAGGCGGAGCCACAACGGAAGAGAAGAAGGGAAAGAGAGGCTTATCGCCTGATGGGGGGGGGGGCTTGAGGAATCTTGAGCGCATAGAAGGAGAATACGCGGACGGTGATCAGCGCCGGGGGCTCGAAGCAGCCATGGTGGCAATTTACGGCGGGAAAATAAAGGACGATCGCGCCGGAACTACCGATCACGAACAAAGGGGGGGAAAAAAGCCACCTTTTAACCTGCAGAAGCTGACCAGAGTCGCTGCTGAAAATGGGTCCCTGGCGAAAAGTTCCCTTGTTCCATTCGAAAAGGACAGAAGTATGACCGACAATCAAAGGGGTCTTCCTGAGTCGGAAGCGAAAAAAGATCGGGTTTTGTTGGGACGATGCGGCGCCTGTCGGCCAAAACTCGTCAGAAAGAGGAAAGAGCTGGAGACCTTCGTTCTTGGTCGCGGGGAAAAGGAGCTCGCCCGGACTGCGTTCGCGACACGGGGCTGCGTGCGCTTCCTCGGTCGAAAACCTGTCCGGCATCGCGGGTAAACTCCGCCGTGAGAAAAACGCTCGCGGCGCTCCACACCGGAGAGAAAATGAAAGAAATAATTACCGCGCGTTGTAATCGCTCGTAAACAAGGGGGGGGACCATGCCGCTCGTCGAAGAGGCTGTCAATCGCCGGAGGGACCTGCGCTGTCATCGGGGAGAAAAAAACCGTAGCAAAGGAGGGAGTGTTGAAGGGACTTCCCCTCGGCTCGGTCATACGTGGGGAAAAAAAAAAAAAAAGCAGCATCCCCACAGAAAAGAAAAAAAACTTATCTACTCGCTAAGGAGGCATACCCGCCACAAGGACACAAAGAACAAAAGGACCAGTTTGATCACCCCGCGCGCTCGCCGGGAGAACCGTCCCGCGGCGGGAGCGACTTTCCCGCATCGTGCTGGAAAGGAGGGAAAGCAACACCCAACATGAACGGTCCCCTTGGGACAAGGGAATCATGCTCGCCGGCAGAACAAAAGAAAGGGGGGTCCGCCCTCAGGCCGAGACCTCCGCCAAGGGACTTTGTATCTCCTGCGGTAAAAAAGCAGATGAAAAATAGGCCGCTAGATTTGCAAACTGTAAAACGCCAAGATCTTTGTCAGACAGCTAACGTGGGCCGGCGCGGCGATGCCGAAAAAAAAGCGGGGAGAAGTCCCATGCTAAAGGGGCGCGGTGGGGACGATGCTAAAAATAGAGGGGGTGCGTCTAGCAACAAGCGTCTAAATGACGAAAGGCGTTCTTCTCGGGGAAGGCGGGGCCAAGCTAAAGCTCGAAAGTCTTTGGAGAGAATACGAATCGCTAAAGGTTCGGCGGCAGGGGCGACGGTTGTCTTCTAAGGGAGGGTGGAATTTGAGTGACAGCACCTTGCGGAGATTGTAAGGCTCGCATACCGTTCTCGCGTCTCAGAGGCGCCGTATCCGAAAGAAGAGGCTAGAAGCGGGGGGGGGAAAGTCCTCGAGCACCACCCAAGAAAGGGGGTCGAGGCGCCGAGGGCTCATCTGCCGGGCAGAAGGGAAGGGTACGTTAAGACGCGTCAAAAGGTCCCCGGACACGGCGAGGTTGGGAGCTCTCGTTGAGAGAGACTCGTCTTTCTCCGCCGATCCGGGAAAAAGAGAAGTCATCAGGAAAAAACGTTTAATGCGTATCGGAAAGGAAGGGCGGTTCTTAAACCTTACAGAAAAAGTCCATGTGAGCTGGTTGCCGGACCTGATCGTAAGCAGTACCATTCCTCCCCGTGTGGAGGGCACAAAAAAATATCCCGAGGACGGAAGGGAACGTTCATTTCCGAAAGGGTGGGGAGGTTGGCGATGATCAAGGAAAAATCGTCGGGGTGGAAAACGAAGACATCGTACTTCGTGTCCATCCGAAAAGGGGAAACAAAAAAAACGACCGACCTGGAGCACTTCTCGAGGCGGGGAAACTTAAGACGATTTCCATTCCCGGCTTAGTGAGGACGCGTCTTCGACCGCAAGAGAAAATGATCCGGCCGAAGGGAGAGATTCTAACATGCGCAGCTCCGAAGGCCCCGGTCAGCATGCCTCAACATCGAAACCTGTGGCTGCCGAGAAACAGATCTCATCAAGGGTATCGCTATTCGGCCTTACTTGAAAGGGGGGAAGGCCAGGGACACCAGCACCGTAAAGACCGTTTGACGCCGCAAGGCTTGACGATCCAAGAACGAAGAGAGTCCGTGGAAGGAGGGGAAAGGGAAGCTACGTGGAAAAGATAAATGTCGACCAGCTCTGAGAGGGAGGAATCCTTGTGAATGTCACCCACAGGGTTGGAACTCCTCGCCCAGCATCAAAGAACAAGAGTGAAAAAAACCAATCGACCGGAAAAAAATTGGACTTCCAAGCTTGTCGAGGATCTGGGACGTTGATCAGCGCCTACTCCTTGGAAAAGAAGACCCCTCCACCTGGAAGAATGGCCCGTCAAAGGCTCTCAAGGGTGTCCGTGACCGCCATCGCGGACATCAAAACGCGACCTCCAAGCTACGAAAATCCACCGGAGAGGTTCGCAAAACACTCTGGCAAAGAGTCCCGACTGGAGTGGATGACCCAGGCAGGACCAGAGTACCCACCGAGAGGGAGAAGGAGACATCTGAGGGCTTCTAAGTCTGTGCGCACAATGATTGAGTTCTTATCATTTAGGAAAAAGGAGGGTAAGTCGGCCCGGAGGGGCGGGAGAGTTTTCTCCGGAGAAGGGGTAAGGCTCATGTCAGGCCCTCGAAGAAGGCACCGACCTTCTTCCGTACATAGAGGAAGGAGTCGACCCACGCGGACGAGCACCTCCTCAATTCCCAGAAAAAAGTCTCCCGGTATCCGAGAGAAAAGCGTGGTAGTGAAGGTCGCCACTTCAAAACGCTTGCTCGGAACCTAGAAAGGCTCCAGTCTTAAGATGTCCCTACCAGAATAAGGAACCAGCCCGGCTCGGTTCGCAAGGGAGCGCATTCTTCATCAGAGAAAAGGACCAAGCTTCCGACTCCTGAATAAAGCGATGAAAACGGAGGCATTGAGAAGGGAAATCTCTCGATCAGCACTCCCCGTAAAAGAACACCAAGAAATCTTCCCTCATATCCTAAGGAGAATGGGAAAACAGTAGAGCCTGGTGCGCATCGCAAAGAAAAGTCCATCTTCGGTCGTAAAAGCGCCCAAATTTTACGAGGGCTCCAAAAGGAACGTCTTTTGTCGAAAAAAAAAGAGAGCCTTCAGCCGCGTACTGTCCACCGAAGCCGAAGAAGAAGGGGGAAAATGTTGCCCTGAGTTGGCCATCGGTGGTCAGTTACTGAACCTCGCGTGGCCCTCAAAAAAATGGTCGATCCTCGAAAAGAAGAAACAAGGGTCAATACCGTCTCGACGGCGGAGACGGCATCCCGGTGTCCGCCAAAAAAGGACAGGGGGGGGGGTTGGGGTGGGTTTGGGGGGGGGGGGGGGGGGGGGGTGGGGTGGGGGGGGGGGGTTTTGTGGGGGGGGGGGGGGGAAAAACACCACTCCCCAGCCGGAACAGTCCACATATTTATTCTTCCGGAAAGATGAAGGTCCACCCCAAATAGAAGAGACCCTAGATCCTTCAACTCGACCAGAAATTCTCCTCTGTCATGAATCGGCAGAGGGGCCCCACGAGTCCGAGGAATCCTAGTACGAACGAATAGGTCTCTCTAACACGAGAGAAAACGGATGCGCCCACCCAGGGGTAACACTGTACCGAAACAGGAAATCTTCGCTCTCAAGGGAGAACACCCGGACGAATGCCAGAACCAGGGAAGAGGAAGCCGCGATCGGGGCCTTTCCGAAGAGCAAAATAGGGCCATTAGAACTCGAAGGAGGTCACCTCTTTTCACCGCCGTCCGAGGAAAAGAGG
>Ga0179593_1459508_pt1 | contig 17025 bp, 14 predicted proteins | sample CZODoug2_1_08_16_FD_185931 | JGI IMG/M metagenome (GOLD analysis project Ga0179593, IMG submission 185931) | Vadose zone soil fungal communities from Angelo Coast Range Reserve, California, USA - CZODoug2_1_08_16fungal (PacBio error correction) | ecosystem: Environmental > Terrestrial > Soil >...
AAGAAGGGGACCGCCACTTGGGGGGGAAGTCCGGGTTTCAAGAGAAAAACCCTTAACCACAATTCTCAGGGGGGGGTTCGAAAAACTGAAACATACACCACACGGGAAAGTGGGGGTGGAAGGGTTTCAAAAGAAAAAACTATAGAGGGGAAACCGAGCCGGAAAGTACAATGACTCACACAAAGGAACCAGATAAAGAGACAACGCCATCAAACAGTAAATCGCCAAAGTGAAAAAGTCATGTTTAAAAAACCGCCAGTTTGGAAGAGGTTGGGGGGATCAATAATAAAAAGAAAAAAGCATACCTTGAAAGGGGATGGGAGAGTTTGCCGGTTAAAGAAAAAAAAAGCCTATGGAAAGGTTGAACTGTAGCAATATGTAACGCCCTTGTAGGAAAAAACGGTCAAGGGGAAGGGGTACATGGGGGGGCAGTAACACAGCCAGTTTGGTGTTTGGGATCATGACAAACGCATGATCGTGTAAGTTTAGGGTATAAGTGAACTGCCTCGACAGGTAGGTTGCGGAAAGAAATGAACAGGGGTATAAACACGAAACGGGTCAACCAAAAAAACACCTCGGAGGGATCGATGTGAGTCCTAGAATTCGGATTAAGAATCCTTAAGGGGGCGCATCCACGCGTTTGAAAAAAAATGGGGGAAAAAGACTGGGGGAACGGGACAAGGGTTTGTTGCTCGTAAGGACCTTTCACAAAGAAAATATTTAGACATGACCACGTAGGGGTCTTTATAAAGATGAAACAGTAAAAGCTCAAAAACTAAGATGGTTTAAACCAACTTAACGTCCTCCTTCTTTACCGTCCATAGGAATGCGTGGCCTAACAGAGAAAACCCTAAAAGCCGGAACCGTCACAACCAAAGAATTACCAGAACCGAACCTTTGTTTAACAGTATAGCCTTCCTGTCCCCTCTTTTAGTTTTCACACAGCTCTACTAAACTTCTTTGAGAAAGAGAGCAACTTGGTTGCTGTATACGTGGGACGGGGATGGTTTGCATGAGTAGCTCCATCAGCTATCTCATGGCCCAAAGCTTCGAGGGGAACGTGTGTTCGTAGATGGAGGAATAGAACGAGACTGTACTCTTATGCCGCAAGTATCGGTGCACCTCCCTAGATGTTTTAATACCTCTGACGTGCGGGCGAAGCAGGGGGTGACACAATGGGATAGGAGCCCTTTCCGTGAACGAGACAGGTCGAGATAGCGGAGGATAGAATACGAACGCGGGTAAAGAAGGAAGAGAGGGAAAAGGACGTAACTAGGAGACCAGCCCGACAAGATACTACTACACTAGTGCAGCTATAAGGTGAAACCGAGGAGTGGCACTAAATCGCTAGAGGGATGGCGTAAGTTGTAAGGAGCACTAAGAAAAGGAAAGCCGCTCATGATCCTCACGCACCTTTGAGAAATACACAAAATACGACTACCGGGGAGTTAAACAAAAGCGCTGCTTCGGGTCTCCGGGCCATGTGGGAGTGGTATGAGACCCTCGAGACAGCGTCAAAGAGTAGAGAAGGCCTGCTACCTAAAGATGAAAAGAAATGAAGCGAGAGGGGAGAGATGGGGCAGGCGAAGAGCTGTCTAAAGGGGGGGTAGTGAAGCCGGACGAAGACCCTGGGAGGTAGTGGTAGGCAAGGTATGAGTCCGAAGTCGCCGTTCGAAAAAAAGAATGGATGAGAGAACACCACGCCCTAAAGGGGCAGCAGAAGAAGAGGGGAGAAACTTTGCCTCCGCAGTTCAGGCGAGCCGGCAGGTGAGGTGAAGCCGGAGTATTAATTCTTAGGTCCACAAGGAGAAAAAGGGAGTGGGACAGCAGGGTAAACAGAGGTGCCATGACAATGCGAAGATAGCTTGCAAGTGTAGCCGAAGCCCGAAGTACAATAAATTGTCAACAAAACAGTCAGGCTGCGAAAAGGGATTTGGCTGAAAATGTCCCCATCAACGTAGGGATCCTACCGGGAAGGGAGTCGATTTCGCTCCCTTCACCCCACCAATTGGTGAAGGTTCGCGGGGAAGTGTCTATAAAGGCTGAGGTTATCCGTGTCCGAACCGCTTTGCCCCGCCATCGGTTACAAACCGCGAGACACCTAGTTCGAGGCGGTTAATCACTGGTAGGGATGAAGCCGGGAGTGAAAGGGAAGCGACTTACCTGCGTCAAAAAGAGTATTGGCTGGGCTATAAAGTAAATTCAAGAAGGCCACGGCCTGTGGATGACACATAGGCTAGCGGGCTTGGGAAACTCGTAATGAGGTAAAAGACTTATCAAAAAATTATCCTGCATTGAGGTGAGATGGAACTAAGTTGACTTTCTTAGCGGAAGGGGCGTCATTAAAAGGGAAGGCGGCAATTTTGGTAGGGGAAAGTGAAAGAAGAGGAAGTAAAGGATGTTTCCTTGAGGGAGTGCAAGCATAAAAAAAGTGGATGGCAGAATCACCTTAACACCTGTTTGGGAAGGGGTGAGTCTAAAGGGGACACCAGATATTATCAGAAACATCTCTGACTTGATAGCAAAGAGTGGCCGGTGGGGAGATTGATTCATCCTTTTAAACAGTGTTATGGAAGTTGTTAATTGAAAGACCAGGACTTTCGTTTCCAATTTTTGGATTCTCAGACTCTTACCATCCGGTCGGAAAATTGGATCCCCTCCATCAGTTATCGGAAATTGGCCACCAAATTTCCCAGTTGGAGAAGGGTGATATCGCTCCTGAATAAACCTTCCTTCGAACTTCTCTCAGCTTAGGGTCGCAAAAAAAGGAAGGAAGGGAGAACAGACAGGCATTTCCTCACTTGGGGTGGGGGGGTGGAATGTAAAAAGAAGGTGAACTATATAAAAACAAGGGATACGTTGTAACTCCCGGGAGGCCCCTTCAGAATCGATTTGCTATGGTACTTGCTAACTGCCTGAGCGGAATATTGTTCTGAAAATCAGCGATGAGGTACAAAAAAAAGACCGGGGAGCAGTTACCAGGGGGAACTAACTTTGGGGGGGGGCGTACTACAGTCATTTTAGCCGGGGCGCCGACCAAGGTCCCCACCTGAAAAAGATGGTCCGAATGGCGCAGGAGCGCTTTCAATATCCTTCGGGGGGTATTCGGAAAAAAGTTGAACATGCCCCATTAATTACAGTTGGTGCGTTAAAATACCTTAAAATGTTGGACTCTGGAGGCACATGGGAAAAAGTCCTTACCTAACCCGGCTCATGCCCACGCTCAGTGTTAGTGGATGCACAGACAAACCACCTCGAAAAAAGGAAATAGTAAACGACACTCAGGGGTTGGGACATCCTGGATGGTGTAAAACAGGAAAGAAAGAGTGGAGATTTGGGGAGAAATACGTCCTTCACACACTCGAAGGGGTTCACTTTGGTTCTGGGTTCTACTTTTTAGCCCCTGCTAAATCATCAAAAGCCACTTGAGCCGACCACACCGGGCCACCACTTCTATCGTCTTTCCGGCTCTAGAAAGGACCGTTCCCACCCCCACGTGATATGTCACAATTTGGGAAAAGGGCTTTTCATTACCAGGGGGGTTTTATGTCCGCCAGTGGTAAGCAAAATTGGAGGAAAGTTAGAGAACCCCCCCAGCGTTGTCATGCCTCTCAACCCCCGTCTTAACAACTCACTAATCTTGCACCCATTTTGTAGAGAGCACCCCCGACAACGCGAGTGCGGGATGACACGAAGTGAGACATTCACGACCGCATTACACTTTCTTCCCTAGCCTGCACTATACACTGGCTTCCTCGTTATGCGTGGCGCCCGGAACGCTAAGAGCAAGCGCCGTAATTTAACGTCGTAACAAATCATTTGGTGAAAAGGTTCCAGGCTTAAGGTGGATTAAGCCGTGAATTTCAGGAAGGGAAAACCCGGGGCAACACGGGAGGAAAGGAAAGAGAGACGCTGTTGACCGGTTAGAAGCACACAAGGAGAGAAGCAGAATGAAAAGGCAGGAGAAAATATAGAAAAAGTAGGGGCGATGTTGGGGCTCCTAACTCGGGCTCCTGGTCGAATACAAGGGGAATGAATGGTGGAAAATTTTACCCGCTCGCGAGGCCTGTGGTTTTGAGCTGAGGGAAATATTTGTTTCCACCTTCTGTCCCTGCGGAACAAATTTGAAAAGGAAAAGAAATGGGGGTGGCCCAGTGTGTTTTGGGAGGATGGGAAACAGAATTATTTTGTTCTTACAAAGGTCCTTTTCGTCTGGCGTAGTGCCGAATGGTCAGGCCAACTAAAATAATGGGGACATTCACCCGTTCCTTGTGGATTTCAGAATTTTCACCTCGGGTGGAAAAAGGTGGTGGGCCAACTTATTTTCCGGGACACCGAGTACCACTCTCGGGCTGTGTGTTTCTGTAGCACCAATGATTGGGGAAGGATCAGGGCTTTTGGCCATCGTGCGAATGGGGAACAAAAAACCGCCAAAAGGGGTGAATACCAGGGAAAAGGTTCCGTATTCATCCCCCCCTACTGTCCTTTACACATTTCCTTGTTTTAAGTACCGCAAAAGGTTACCAACTTCACAGACATTCGAAAAAGTAAATCGGGGAAGGGGTGGGGGCACAAGGTTCGGGGATGCTAAATGAAGTGCTGCAAAGCCAGGAGCTCGCCAGCTAGCCCAATGAGAGAGGCGTTATTATAAAGGGCAAATCGGCAACTCAAATCCAACGCATTTTCGTAGCCAGTACAATAGCCAACACATTATATGATATCCGAAGAAAAAAAAAACAAGACCTTTTTGTCCCCCGGGGGGCGAAAGGGGAATGTGTAAAACAGGATGAGTACAGGGGGAACAGCCACAAAACCCCCACCCAATAAAGGGGGGAGGAAAATGGTGATTTGGTAAAAACTCCTGGGGATCACTTCACGGCAGGATGACCGAAGTAGTAGCGAATGATCCAGGTATCATTTAGAGATTAGTCAATAAAAGATGACTGGAAACAATTCAAATCACGAATTTCTTTGTGCCAGCGCTGGGTTCATTCCAGTTTAGAGCATAAATGGGAAACCAAAGCATGTTGGACCCTAATAAAATTTGGTAACCAGCAGTCATCATTAAGACAAACGTTATTCTTAAAGAACTAATCTGATAATTGTGTGTAAGAAATTGATTGAACAATGCAACAGCTTACTTGCTCCCAACCCTTTCCTGAATGCCATCCTTCTGGTGTGCTGGGGGAAGCCAATCCCCTTAAAAAAAGCCCACAACCAGCGGATCCGCCACAAAAAGGCAAAGGGTCTGTAAAGCTGGTCAAATGTGGGCTTTCGTAGCACTCTTGCTGGCCGCCTCTCAGTGGGTTGGGGCGATGAAATATTCAGGAGAAAATCAACGGTCCCCTTTTTGGGCAATTTCTTCCGGGTCGCGATAAAAGGTTGAGGTTTCCTAGTTATGTGCTTGACTAATTTTCCAACCGGGTGTGGAAGCAAACCCACATTGTCTGTCCTCATGAATTGGGGGGTTTGAAATCCAGAACCCCCCTTTTCCCACGGTCTGCGGGCCAACCGCGACTGGGGGGAACCAAATGGTAATTGGCTTGTTGGACACAGTTGAGGAACAGTGGGGACATTGGGTACACGAATGGGATCTCGCTTTCACAAAAGAGGGGCGCTTACCGGCGAGGGAGGGGGGCCAAATTTGTAATATAACCGAGTCCGAGATTTCAAAGGCACAACATCGAAAAAATTAATGTTTCAAATACGGGCCTGGTGATTGGGAGGTCTAAAAGTATTTGACTTAGAAGGAGAAAGCCGAGGGTGAAAAGAAAGAGGGTATGCCCGGGATTACCAATGGGTGTTGAATGCTGGGGGGTTTGGACGGGGGGGTAACGCGGTTCACGTAACAATAGGGCTAAGTTAAACAAAGATCGGCGGTGCAGATGTCATCATTTCTCTACAAAGGGGGTAACTATTTTTAGGTGAAGGCATGATTACAAAAAAACCTGAAAGAAAATTTTAGCTTCACAAGTGATGGGAGAAGTTAGACCGTCCCACAGATGAGGGGAATCTTCCAAGATGAGACCAGGCCACAACATTTGTAAACCGAGGGTGTTGGGGGGGGGAAAAACGTAGCGGTTTCCTTTTTGAAAAATTATTTTATGGCATCACCGACCAGGGAGAGGGACGGGGCGCACCACACGGCGGGGTCGCTCAAGTCTGAAAAAAAGGGATGAGGTTACAAGCTTACTTACTACGGCCCTGGACAGGTTTACAGAAAAAAAGGCCGGGATGTAGGTTCACCAGGCCATCGGATGATGAAAAAACAATGAGAGAGGGGAGTAACGAAGGTGATTTTCGTGATCCCCAAAGGCTTGAAAAAAACGGCTGGACCTTAGCCAATTTAACTAGGTTGTGGATGGAGTTCACCAACCCTCGGATATGTGTGGTTGTTTCTGGAATTGAAGTCCTGGTTCCAATCGAAGTGTTGTGCCTAGGGAACAAGGCAAATAAAAATTTCTCTTCTGGATTTAGGTATGGGTTGACCGTTGTTATGGTAGAAGAGACAAAGTGTTTCGGGGTTTCAGATGAACAAGAAAGAAAAAAGGCAGATCGGTATGGGGTCCGGTAAGGGGGAGAGAGACAACACACAACTATTAAGAAAGTACCATTACTGCACCGAGAGGCAGTTCAGGGTCCTGGGTTCAGAACGCAAGTCTCCGTTACCACGGGTCCACCTGGAACAAGACCTGGAACAGCAGCAAGGTTGGGGTGGCAACTTAAAAGAAGCTATGAAATGTACACTGAACATTACAAAATTGATCAAGAGCAACTCCAAACAAAATTAGGGACCGTTGAGCGCCAGTACGAACGCCGGTTTGAAAAAAGGGGGGGTGATACATCTACCCGTAAAAGACAATCCCTTTAGCGCTAGTGGTTGGCCAAGAACCTGAGGCAAGGGGGTGGAAAGCTGAAAAGCACGGGAACGGTAAAAGGGAAGTAGTAAGTCTGGCATTCCCGCTTTGTGTTTGAACCTACTTATCGAAAACGCAGGATTTTGGCACTTCTTTATCGTGGAACTTGCCGGAGCCCGGTCGTGTCGGCTCCCTGGCATTTCTTCGTACGCGGAAAAGAACATCTGTGCAAACAAAACCTTTAGTTAGCGGGGGGGATGGGTAATGGGTATTTTGACAGGAATTAATCTATCCTTCCTTTTAGTGGGCGGTACCATCCCGCCTTCTTCCACCTTTTAATCTTACTCTTCGGTGTTTCGAGGGTGTCCTCCTGTGGGAGGTTTGGTGTCGGGGCCTTAACCCGTGTCCCCGCTCCATGTACAGCCCCTACTTGCAGATCAGAGCACTCAGTCTTACTCTTCTAGACGCCAGCCATGTACATCCGAATCAACTGATATCTCGTGGGTGCTGAGAGAGTCCTTCCGCTTTGCTGGTTAGTTTTGTGAGCCTGTTGGCCCGGTGCTACACATCTAAAGTTTAGACACTGTCCCCACACCAAACATATGCCAAAACTCCCCCTTGTGGTAGCAGTACCAGGTCCGTAAACGTGTCTTTTCCGGGAATCGACGCCCGCACGCTCTCGCCTTCTTACTCCCCTACCGGACTGCGAATTTTAAGACAATCAAAAATGGACCCAGGTGTAAACGATGACTGCGCTGGATCCAAATCCTTAAAACACTGGTTTGTTGCACCTCAGAAGCACGCCTCCAAACGTTCATGCTACGAGGAAGGGGCACATGAACCATGGGTCCCTCCCCCGTGTAAAAAAAAACCAAGGAAATCAATTGGAATGCGCAGCGCGCTGGGTGGGTGACCCATTGGGGGGGAGGATTAGCAAAACAAATCTGGTACCGACATAAACCGGGGGTACGAAACCAAACAAAAAAAACCCCCACAAAAAAAAACACAACAACCCCGGTAAACGTAGCACCTTGTTGTGCGTACGTGTGGGTTTCTCTCACCTTTAAAAAAAGCCCTCGAAAAGTATCTCCCCAAAGCATTCCATGGTCCGCATCCCCCAAAAAGGGGCTAATCCTAAGCGGGACCGACTCCAAAAATTTTCGTCTCTACTCCTAAACAGTTCTACGAGCTTACCTCACAAATATGCCCTTCTTTCTCCGGACCTGAGCTTCCGTTGCTTGGTCGCCTGTTTTATTTAGAACGTAACCTTATTATGTATTTGGCCGGTCCTGGCCTTTTCTTTGCAAACTCAAACAGCCGTCGGTCAATGCTTCCAGGGTGGGTGCTCAATACCTTCCCCTCCTGTGAAAAGGTTGCATCTAAACTACTTCCACCATATGTACCTTGGAGTCCGCGTATGGCCTTATCGAATCGGACTGACCTTTTTCCTGGTAAGAGAAGGTAGAACTTCACGGGATTGGTAAAAATTACGGTTGGTCGGCCAGACTAAAACATTTTTCGACGGCTATGCGCGAATTGTCAATATATCCTCAGAATTTCTTGTCACACTTTTTTGTTCACCGGAGAGGTATTTTCGATTCTCCATGTTCCTTCTTGGGTTGGAACATCTATAGAGATCTACCCGCGGGGGAGGGGGGTCTGCAAGCACCTCCGCCACGAGGACGATGTATAAGCGAGGGGAAGGAAGGCAGCAGAAAGTTTTTAACACCGAAGACGTCAGATGTGGGACACGGTTGGTGTCAGGGTGTTGTCTCCTTATTACCGAAAGTCAAACGGGGACCATTATCCTACCACAATTCCTCTCATTCAACGTCGAAGGTACCTTAATCGTCTCCGTGCAAGGTAGGTGCGTAACCTGGGCCCCCAGTGGAACTGTCGCGTTAATAAGATTACTCGCGCACGAAGATTTGTCTAGCCCAAACCCAGCAAAAAACCCCTATCCTGGGGACGCAATCGCGCACAACAAGGTCCAAGTAGGTTGGGAGAATGGACGAGGGATGTGAGGAAGAATTTGGAGGGGTTGTGTGTCAACAAAATACAGCGCAGTCGATTGGGTAGGAACATGGACAAGAGAGTGACGGGCAAAGGACCAGGATCCACGGGAAAAAAAGCATAGTTAAATGGATAAAAGAGGATGAGGAAGGGGGGGTTTGACACTACCAAGCTGAATGAAAGAGAATTATGGTCACAAGCAACTCACGGTGGAACCTGTAAGAAGTGAGCGAATTCAATCCCGCCCGCAGAGGGAGGAGGGTTCCCAGCTCACGAGTCCATTTAATTCTACCAAAAGGACAGAACCAGGTGGGGAAGACTCAAAAGCCCAAGCTCATCTTGAGTGAGGATCGGTATCGTTCGGACATCGTGTAGGGGTTCGCGTGGAGTATATTCTAGGGAAACCGGAGGGCAAGATAAGGACGCGGGAATAGCTAAGTGGGAACCGACATGCGATTGGTAAAGAGACAGGGATAACTGTAAGCTAAAAAGATAATGGAGAATTTTTTTCTGTCACGCATTGTGCAACGAAGAGTCATACAGTCTCAGCGTCCGGTGCCGGAATGAATCGGCCTAGGGTTAGTCTGCAATGGTAAAATAGAAACAGGAGACCGTGCGCGCCGTACAGGCTCGTACCTGTTCCCTGTTTGGCTCTGTGACGGCTTGGGCCCCCTTGTAGTATTAGCTTCCAAAAGATCCTAGGAAGGGTGATGTGGCCTTCGGGGTCCTTCCTTGGCGGAATGGACTCCTGCCTATTACACGTCAAGTAGCGAAGAAGTAGAAAGCGGGGGTGAGGAAAACCGAGAATTCCCCCGCGGGGTTTGTTGGAGACGGTATGGGACTAAGTTGTGAATCCATGGGCTTAACTGTCTTCGCACGTAGTAGGCGCTAGTTGTCCTACAACGCAAGGGTTGTACGATTCGAAGTGGAGATAGTTGCTCACATCAAAACGGGACATACAAGTGATGGGGACACTACTGGGGTCAAAGGAACGAATCAGACACAGTGAGAGAAGGGACGGGGTGCGCTTGATCCTGGATTAGGCGGGCCGCGGGGTGGGAATTATGTTAGTTTAAGAATCAAAGGTGGAGGGTGGAAGATGGAGAATCGCAGGACTAAGGTTCTCGTAGGCAAGAGTCATGAAGGGGGTTAGCGGATGGGACGCGAGATTTACTAAAAGAGAGAGGGAGCAAGGATGACGAAAAGCACGGGACGAAAGGAAGGTGAGGGGTGCGGGAAGAAAGAGGGGGGGAGCCGCAGGAAGAAAAGAGAGTTTGAGAAGAAGTAGAGGGGAGCCCAATGGGAAACAAAACAGGTGTCAGGAAAAAGGGGGACAGGGGTTAGGAGGGGAGGAACCAGGAAGACTGGGGCGGGTACAAGCCGTCCGGTAAGCTTCGATAATGTATGGACGGGACAGAGGATAGAAAACCAATGAGGGATCGGCATGGCGACTACCGAAGGGGCCTAGGACAAGTAAGGTAAGCAAAGGTGGGTGTTAAAGCAATCAGATGATGAGACGAGTAGGGGCCTGCGAAAGTTGGTGCAAGCATTATGAAAAACCTAAAGAGCGCTGACATGTACCCGGACAAAATGTACGGCAGGAGTAAATAGAGAAGAGAGAGGATCTTAACAAAGGGGAACAAGAGTGGGACGATGAGAAAGGGGGAACGCAAAAGAAGTGAAGAAGTTTTGGTGACCACTAAAAGGGGGAACAATGGGGTCACGAGCGAAAGAGAGAGAGGAGTGGGGGGTGAGCGAGAACGGGGAAGAGAAAGAAGGGCAAAAAGAAATAAAACACGCAAGAAGAAAGGGAAGGGGACTGGTAAAGGTCTGCGAGAATAGTAAGAAAGTAGGGGAGAATAAAATAAGAAGGAGGGAGAAAGAGCTGAGAGATGCCGAGGACAGGAACAGTCGGCAGGGGCGACAAGAAGGGGGGACTCTGGGGGGTGGTGCGGTTCTTAAGGTGGAGGGAAGAGGGGGGAAGGAGTGGAATGAACGTGAAGGAAGGCAGAGACCACGGACGGTCACAAGACCGCCAAGCAGGCTGTGTGGCGCGCGAAGGATCAATTGTTAACGCTTGAGGGTATAGGAAGGATGGCACGGGGCAAGAGAGGCATGAATGTATGGAAAGAGAAAAGCGCGCACCCAAAAGATACGAAAGGGCGGAGAGGGTGGCGTGGTGGACCTGAGGGGGGACTCGGGCTAAACATGTTATTTCCAAAAAAAGAGATTTGAAAAGGGGGAACCTGTGAAAAGAACCTCTTAAAACAATCGCCTTGGCATTTTGGGCTTCGCGGTGGCCAGGGGAAGAAAGACGCAGAACTAAAAGGGGGAAGACACCCCCTTCAACCACGGCTATCTTCCCCGATGAGAACTAGAACCACAAATGGAAGGGACACTGAAAAAAAAGGTGGGGTAAGACAGTTAATGCAGTTGGTGGGAACAAAGTCAAGAAAAAGACGAAAACTTGTTAACACACAAATTAACCAGCATAACAGAGTCATATAAAGGGAGCAGTTAGGCGCCCAAAAAGAAAAGGATGGTAGAGTGCGGTCAAAGGAGGACGAGATGGAAGGTGTGATTCATGATGTAAAATCGTCTCGAACAAAAATATTATTAAGGAGATACTGGCTGTTTGACTATGTGAAGGAAGCACACAGAGCACATAAGAAGCAAAGAAGGTAAAAAATATATCCCATGGGGATAATTGATACTCGGGATCCCGTTAAGGAATCAGGGTAAGGAGTAGGGTGTGGGGGAACACTTGGCAGGGAGGGCCCGCTTTTTTGAGAAAAACGAGTCCATATTCGGCATTACTAGGAAAAAAAGATTTTGAAGGGGGGAAGAAAAGTTAGCATTTTTGAGGACAATCTTTTGAATACTGGTGTTGAAGTGTTGCAAACAGTAGTGACTGCGGAAGAAGGGCAGTCGGGTCGCAAAAAAAAAGAAAAAATTCAAAATAAAAAAAAGGGGCAGTGGGAAGGGGAAGGGATTTCAACACGGTCAAATGTTATCCTGGTGTGTAAAAATAGTATTTTTCCGGCCACTGCATGGGGTTAAAAAGAAAGGTACGGCTGGGTTAGGGAGAACACTGCTGTGGTAACTTAGCGCGCACGGGGGGGGAAGGGTGCATCACTGGCAGGGGTGAATACACTGGGAGTTAGAATCTGCATACAACCCTTCCCCCGACTTTTGGGCCCCGTTACCTGGGGGTGGGAAAGACCTCATACCGCATTTCTCTGAACGAATGGCTTACCGAGGGAACCATGGAGGACGAGTGGTTGGTGTCGTGTTTTAATGGGGCGGCAAGGGAAAATGAAACTTTGGGTGGACCTACCCCATTAGGATCGCCAGAGAACCCAATTTATGAGAAAAGGCGGGTGAAGACTTTCAAATCTGAAGAAAGAAAAAAGAAACTAGAAGGATGCAAGGGAAGGAAAAAAAGGTAGGGGTAACGAGAATACTGTGGGGGGGCCAATGGTTGAGAAAGCTATTTTTATAGTGGTCACATGATTTAAAAAGGTAAAAAAAAAAAAACTAAAGGGCGGGGGGAAAAAGGGGGAAAGGGGGTAATGTTTTGTCGAAATGCCGAAGGGAGAGCCGAAGCTGATCTAATAGAAGCGTTAACTTCTGGCGCTATGAAAGTTAGAACAGGGGAAGGGGGGTTGCAAACTTTTGGTAGCCCACGGGATATCCATGCTATTTAGGGTAGCCAAGGAAAGCTTGAGCTTACTACCATACAAATTGAACAAGGCAGGGGAAAATGAACCGGAAAGAGAAGAAACCTTCAAAGGAAGATGGGGGGGACATTCTGTGAAGTGACAAGGGCGTCTTTTAAGGGAGTGACCCCACACGTGAAAAAACGGGGGATGCCTACTTTGTGTGAAGTTGGGGGGCAAAACCAAGAAAAAAGAAAAAAACGGAAAAACCCGGAGAAATAAATGCCCAGCCGGCAAAGAAGATAAAAGGGAAAATGGTTCATCGTAAAAATGGCTGACTCTCAGCTAAGGGGGAGTATTGCCTATTTCAGGATATAACCGTGCCAGTGGGGGCCCTCCCGTCGGCCGGGAGGGGGGGTGTGGTACTCATTGAAAGGCTGAAGAATATATGGGGGCGGTTGTGATCAAGCAGAGGGATTGGGGAAAAGCCCGCAGGGAAGGGGGGGGGGTTGAAAATCGTCCAAACGTGGGAAAAAAGCTGCGAGCCCACCCGAATTGTGGAAAATGGCAATATGGTTTGTATACCAGTTGTATCAAGGTGTCAAGGACCACGACGAAGGCATCGAGACGCTTAACGGGGGGTCAGGGGAGGAGGGAGGGTCAACCCAAAGTTGGTAAAAAGGGGATAGGGTGATTCATAGTAAAATGAAATTGTGACATCGCATGGGGTGAATTGAAGAAAAAAATTCACAGAAAGGTAATTTGGTCAACGGAATAAAAGACAATCGCATGGGAAATGACCTATTTGGGAGGAAAACGACCATTGTGTTATGCTTTTTTGTTTTAAAAAGGGTAAAAGCTGAAAAAAGGGGAATACCACTGGCCTTCCTTGTGTAAGAACACCAATCCGGGCTTCTAAGGCATCTTTAGACAAAAGGGGTACAAGACGGTGCAAATAAAGGTTGGTTAAAGGGAAAGGCACGGGATAAAACCCTTGAGGAAAGAGAAAAAAAAAAAAAAACTGGCAGATAAATTGGATTCTTCAAAGCAGGTTGCCGAATACAGTACAGGAAAAAAATAGACTAAATGCAAATACCACGACAGACCGGGGGGTGTGGGGTTTTAACATCGTGATCAGGGGGCCTTTATTGACGCAATAGGGTGGGATGGTAGGGCAGCACGAAATCTAGGCAAAGGGGGAGAAACAGCAGTAAAGAAACGGGGAGGGAGAAGGATCTCAAACTGGCAGGCGTTAAGAAAAGCACTTGAAGAGAACCTACTGACGTCAAGTGAAGACGGTAACCGAAAGCCTTTGACATATTAAAGGTAACACATACAGGAAAAGAAAAGGAAAATGAGTCGAGGGTGGGAGTAGCTGGAAGGTTATATGATGAAACCCACATGGCACATTCTGGCAAAAAAAAAGGAGGGGACGCTGAAACAGGTTTCAATAATGGGGGTTTATTGGTGGGGAAGGGTAATTGTGTGATGTTTTTTACTGATTGGAATAAGGCGAGGGGTTTAGATACGAATGTACAGCAGGTGCACAAGCAAAATATGTGAAATTGAGGGTGGGGGTTTCCATGTTGAACATGGTAATAAGGAGCAGGGGGGGGGGGGGAAGGGGGGGGGGGGAATAGGAAAACCATGCTGACAGGGAATCTCGTTAGGGGCCAGGGTAAAGTTGTTATATCTCGCAAACAACTTAGGCTGATTACAAGAGAGGGAGGAAGAAAGGGGAAAAGACAGGTAGCAATGTGAGGGAATTGGTTAACACTGAACAAACCAATGACGATCAAGTATGACCCAGAAACCACGGGAACAAGACTCAACACTTTAACATTTCTGGGTGTCCACATAGAAAAAGGAAGGAACAGGGATGTAAAGTGCCTTAGGAAAAATTCAGGAAAAAAACGGGGGAACAAACCATATAAATCGAAACTCACGAAAAAAAACAAATTGATCTTGAAAACTGGATGAAAGGCCGTGGTGACCGAGGGGTGAGTCTTTTTTAAAAATAAACGGTACAGAGAACATGGGGAAGACGGATAGTAGTGGAAACGTGTTCCGGATCAAAAGGAAAGTGGCTGTTATAACCAAAAGGGGACTTGGGGGGGGGGTTAGGAAAAAAGGAGGAGGGCACGGGAAAAGGGGAGGGGGGGGCAAAAAGGAAAGACAGAGGGGGGGTGGGTCAATCATAACAGTGGGTCGTTTGTAAAAAAGGTTGATCTGCCAGGGAACTGAGGGGGAAGGCCCCTAAGAAAACATGGCGGAAAAGGACGAAGGCGGTAACAACCACCATGACTGATGGGGGTAAGGGGGAAGGGGTTAATAGGAAGGGAGGATTAATCCTTAAAAACTTTTAGGTCGAAAAAGTTCAATCCAGAAGGCTTTGAGGGATCGGGCCAGGGGTATTTTAAAAAAGGGGGGTTTTGGGGAGAATGCAGGCAAAAGCAAATTGGGATCAGCCATCATAGAAAAGCCAGAAAAGGGGGATCAGACAAACCTAAGAGGTTTCGAAACAGTAAGGCTATTGGGTATGAAGAAAACTTAAAAGCGTCCCATGCAAAAACAAAAAGGAAAACTAAAAACAATTGTGAAAGTCCCGGCATTAAATCGTTACAACAGGCATGAACTCCTTCTTCCCAGGAAAGGGTCTCGATGGGTGCCTACAATCACCAGCCCTATGAAATTGACAAAGGGGGGAGAATGCGTCGAAAATTCAAAAAACATTTGGGTGGAAACGAGACGCCGGGACTCGGGGGCTAGGTAGAATATGCCTTAATCAGGGAAATGAAAAATGGGGAAGAACATGGGTAGAAAAAACTCCAATGGAAGGGGAAGAACCAGTAGAGTTCCGCGATCTGTGTTAACGTTGGGGAGAGTGCAGGGGAAAAACCACTTGCAGGTAGTTAAAGAAATAAATAGTTTATCACAACTTAAATTATGGGATTCCCGACACAAAATTTTCCACTATCGGCAGACCCGGGAAGCATGACAAACCCAGTGAAACGGGGTGGAAAAATATCAAATGAATATGCCTCAAGAAAAAAAAAAATAGTAGGGTCAGAGATACTCAGAAACAATGTCGCGGAGGTTAAAAATCTTTGACAGGACGGGACATTTTGCTTCTGTTGGGTGAGGAAGGGTTTCCTGATTGCGCAAAAAAAAAAAAAGGGGGATAGGGAAGGGGGGGGGGCCAGCAGGAAAACCTGTAAGGGTGGAATCAAACTTATTATCATCTTAAAGGTTGGATAGCCGTAACGGGGGTTGGCCTTGGAGACAAAAAGGAATGGTGAACAGTTTTTAGGGAAATCCACATCAATTTGAGGGGAACGGGGGAAGGGGATGAAATCTATATTATAGAAGGGATACCTTTCTCCACAGAAAAATGAGTCGGGGAAATGTGGCCAACCCGTTTAAGCAACGTTGATAATCAGGGAAAATGGAACCTTCCTAAAAAAAAATGCGCCGAGGGAGTCAAGCTTCAGGGAGAATGAAATGGGCAAAAAGGGATAAGGAGACAAACATTAAAGCCTCCCCCTTAGGGGTTTGGGGTAAACGGTAAAAAATGGGGAAAACGGGAAGAGCATTTCTCAATTGAAGGAAGGATTCAAGATGAAACATAAAAGTAATCTTGGGTCCTTGGACTGGATACAGTCCTGACATTGCTTTTTGGGGGGTAAGTGATTAAAAACCAGAGGGCCCGGTTTAGGATACCCACCGCCTCGTCCTTGGAAACGGGTGATTGCGGGGGGGAAAAGTTCGGGGAGTAAAGAAGGTACATTTTTAGCACCTGGAGACCGACAAAGGTTTCCCCAAAACTTAACAAAATATTGCTAAAGTGGGGGATCAGTAAGGGGAATTAAAGGGAGGAGGACTGTCAAAACCGGGAAAAAGTTCCAGGAAATGTGGGGGAGATCAGACAGACTAACGTTCGATGTATGAAAACTTTCCCAAGGATCTTTACAAAAAAACGGCGCTAAGAACCACGCATTGTAAAACAACACAAAAGCCCAGAAGAGGGTAAAAACCAAGGCCGTAAAAAAAAGGGGAAAAGGATCCTTTGAATAAGGGGTGTGTTATACCAGACATACTGGACCCAAGAGAAAGGGTAATTGGGGTCCTGCGTGGGAAAGAGTGGGCACAAAGTGGGGTCAAACAGCCTCCGCAATCACTGGCAAAAACGGAACCCGATATCTTAGACCCCGCTTGCGAGGGGGGGGACCACAAAGGGGGGACCCCGTTGTATGCCCAGGGGGTACAAAATATGTTGGGGGTCCTCAGGTAATAGGGGTCAACAATATTGACTAAGAAAAAAAAAGCGGCAACTACGAGCGCACACGTGAAACACCAGGCACCAGCATTCACCGAGTCATAGAAAGGGGAAAAGGGAGGAAAACAGAACAGAGTCATTTAGAAGGGGCGCCATTGCGTCATAAAAAAAAACTGAGATCGCCAGTGGGTAAAGTGAATGGAAAAATAAAACAGCCCGT
>Ga0179593_1498239_pt1 | contig 17023 bp, 28 predicted proteins | sample CZODoug2_1_08_16_FD_185931 | JGI IMG/M metagenome (GOLD analysis project Ga0179593, IMG submission 185931) | Vadose zone soil fungal communities from Angelo Coast Range Reserve, California, USA - CZODoug2_1_08_16fungal (PacBio error correction) | ecosystem: Environmental > Terrestrial > Soil >...
TTGGTACCCCAACAAAGATTAAAGGGGAAAGTGAATCGGGTGCCTTAGTACCCAAAGAATCACAAGGGAAAAAAAAAAAGTGTGCAGCTTATCAAACTGGTAGAATCTTGAAGGGAAGGCTCCGACGAAAAAGTTTTAAGCAAAAAATAGCAGGAAAAGAACAGAAGCTGTCATTAAACCCACGAGCGGGGGACAAAAGAATAGGCAATTGGGGGGGGGACCGTCGATTTTTGGGGAAGAAAAACCAATCTCTCCGATTCTACAATGTGTCACGACCAAACCAAAAAGAAGGAACACAGGGCCGGAGAAAGTTCAAAACCAGAACGAACGCCGCGTAAGTGCCCACAGACAAGTGAACGGCAGAAAAAGATTTTGGTAAGAATAATACACTACCCACAACCTGACGAACCGCGTCAGAACCAAAAGGCAGAATGCGCCAAAAACGCTCAAAGAGGAATCAAAAAAAAAAAGGGAAAACAGGTTTGCGACAAATTACGGTCAACACGGTTTACAAAAAGAAATGTACCATATCACCGACTTAAGTTATGGAATGATAGACAGGTGTTTGGGGGGGGCCAAAGCACACGAACCAAACTAACGACGGTATTTACATTTTGCTCGGGGGCAGGTATCAAGAGGACAAAACAACGTAAAAACGATAGGGTGTAAAAGGGAAAGAGAGGGGAAGGCAAAAAGAAGCTACAGGAAAACATAAAAGGGGGGCAATCCAAGTCAATTTTGTTAGAAAAAGGGAAGACCGTGGGATTGTGGAGAGGGGGGGGGAAAAAATTACAAACAAAAAACCCGCAAAAAACAGGAAAAACAAATTCCCTGTGGTGGTGAGCTGCGTGTAGGGCCAGGGGGGAAGTCAGGACAAAAAAAGGCCTAAAAGAGAAGAAAAACAACAACCAACCGGAGAGGGAAGAGAGATAAAAGAGGGGGAGGACCTTAGTTGGACAAACATAGCAAAAAAGGACGAAAACAACAGACTCTTGGAAGCGCCGTGCGGGTTGAAACTCAAATAAGACAAGCAAAAGGGTCAAGAGCTAGAACCATAAAGGACAAAGCCCCAGGTAGGAGGCCGTGAGGAATACCGCCGATTGAAGTTGCAAAAAGGGGGGAGGGAATCGAGCGAAAAAAAGAGGGGGGGCCAGTAACATCAAAGCCGGCAAATTGGAAAAGAAAATAAAGTAGGAGCACAAAACAAACTTAGAGACATTGTGGAAGAAAGAAGAGAACAAAGAGCAGTTTGGAATAAAAGGGGGAGAACGTGTAACAGGCTCAACGCGACAGGGGGGGTGAAATAAAAAAATTGAGGGCGTGGGAGAGGGTAGAATGACGGGGAAAGATGTTTGGGGGGGAGCAATTGGTACCAAAGGAGGGGGTTTGGACTGTTAGGGGTGGTAAGTTGGTCTCAAGGAAACAACAAGGCGGGGGGAGGCATAGACAGACCAGACAGCCGGGGAAGTTCTGGGTCAAGAGGTCAGCGGGAATTGGAAGAATTCTCTGGTGCTTGGCTTCAGACTTGGGGCGAAAAAAGCGTGGAGAAAAAAAAAAAGAACGACGGAACACCACTACACCAAAACGCAAAACAGAACTTTGGAAAGGAACGTGGGGAAGGTTGAAATGAAAAAAAGCCGTGATGGGGGAGAAGCACCGATAAAAAAGCGACCAGAACGTTCCAGAAAAGTTCCACCACCCGTAGGTTTCTCAAAGCCCACTTGTTGTTTGGTAACGGGAAAAATTTCTGGAAAAAGCGGAGATAACAGGAAGGAAAGGGACACTCAAGAAAAAGGAAAAAATCAGGAAAAACTCGGTCTCCCAGAGAAAAAGAGGTCATCATAAAAAATAGTAACGGGGGCGACACTGGAGGGCGCTATCCAAGGGACACCGGTTCTACATTAAACCGCAAAGTGGACAAAAGCTTTGACGGTCGTGTCACCATCAGGGGGACGACGGGAAGGGGGTGAAAGAAAATAACGCAGTGTGGGGAGTAAGTACCTTCTGAAAAAAAAACAAGGAAGGAGGTTGGGGTTAAAACCAAGACAAGCCGCAAGTGGGTATTTAAGGCGGTCGGGGAGAAGCTCTCGGTGGCTCGGAACTTAGAAGTATCTAAGGAAATGAACCGGGGGAGGGGGGGATACCACTGACCACACAAAGGAAAGGGGGGAAGGAATGGGGGAGAAAAGGTGGGGGGCCTTGCAACTTGCCAAGGGGTAAGAATGTGAAGCTCCAGTTAGAAAAAAAAGCAAGGGTGGGGGGGGGAGAAAAACAAAACCAATCATATACGCAAAAAGAAACACACCAACGGGAGGGAGCAGACCCAGAATGGGTGTGATTCGCGGTTTAACAAATCAAAAAGAAGTGAAGCGGAAGAACAACGCATATCAAGGGGAAGGGGGAAGAGAACTGTAAAAAAGCATAAACCAAAAAAAAAAAGAGATAAAGGAAACCAGCAGAAATCGAGGTGGGAACTTTGGGGGGTTGAGTAAAAACATGTCAGGGGGAGGGAAAACCAAAGGAATAAAGGCAGCTGGCACGGAAAGCTGGAAAAGGGTACAAGGGCTTGGCAGAAACGCTAGCGAACGCTGGAGAAGGGGCAAACAGGGAAGCGAAAAAACACAGGACAGGGGGGGGACGGCCAAGGAATACCGTTGGGGGAAGGGGAAGACTACCTGAAGCGATAAAAAAAAAAAACGAAATCGGCATACGGGAAAAAGAGATGGGTTCAAGTCGCCTAAAAAAGAAGAAAAAAAAGGGGGCCGGAAATCAAGATGTTAGTAAGAGCTTAAGGGAAAGCCATGGGAAGAAAAAAAAAAAAAAAAAAAGGCCTGGCAGGGAGGAGGGACATGGGGTGTAAAAAAACCGCACCAAAAGTCATTGCAACCAAATACCCCGACAGACCTGGGGGGGGGAAAACCCCGTGGGGTATGTGCAAGGGGTCGCACGCAACGTAAAGGAGCTAAGGACCTTGGAAAAAAGTGGGACTATCAAGGGACATGGAGAAGAAGCTATAATGGGGGGGGGTTCGAAAAAAGCTCGATGGGGTTCCCCAAAACCTAAAAGAAAGGGGACCACAGGTGTACCTTTTCAAACATAGAGGGGATCAAACACACCGTCTCAACAAGTCAAACAGACAGGGTGTGGGGAACAACGCCTAAAAAAAAAAATGGTTGGGGGAAACGGGGCGAAACCAAATATGGGGAACTCGCTGGGACTGGGTTTTTGGTAACCCCCAGGTCGAGGGAAACCTGTGGTTTCCTTAACCTAAGAGGTAGGAGGGAACAAACCGGTGCAAAAAAAAAAGGGTCTTGAACAACGTATGTGTGGGGGGAACACGAAAAAAGTGAAGGAAGGGCCCACGAGGGCCTAGAGTAGGAAATGAAAAACAATTCGTTCATGTGGAAAAGAAGTAAACGGTAGAAATGGGAGAAAGAAACAAAGCGGGTCTTCAACAAGATCTTCGAGGAAAGACAATCCTGCACTGAAAAAAGACAGAGGTCATTTTTGCCCGCCTTTGGGGAAACGAAAGAGAGGGGGGGCAAATATTGGTGTCACGTGAATCGGTCGGGGAAGTCCAAACGAAAGGGGGGGTGGGGGTGGGTCAGAAACATAAGAAAAAAAAAGAAGGGAATACAAAAGTGGCTGAGGAAAAAACTGACAAGACATGCGGCCCGCCTAAAAATAGGGTAGAAAAAAACAAGATGAAAGGGGGTCCCCAAGTCCTTGAGTGGGGGGAACGGCAGTACGAAAAGGAGTCCCAAGCGTTAGCTGCAGAGAGAAATACACTTTCCGAGCTGCAAATACGCAGGGAAATGAAAGGAGGGGAGGGGACAGGGGGTCAGGTCTCTGAAGGGCAACGCAATGGGCCACGTGAACGAGCGGTTCCCAAGGGGGGGGCCCAGAGAAAAAATTAAATCGCACAACAATACTGTGGACAAGCATCGTAACCGTTGATAAATGAACGAAAAAGAGAGGAAATTGTGAACAGGCGCAGTGCGGGTTTAAACAAAAAAGAGGCAAGGGGAAGGAAAAAAAGGGGAGAGGGGGGGAATATCATTAAAGACATAAGGGGGACCAAAAAAAAAGAAAAAGATTGGGAAAAAAAAAAACGACAAAATCTAAGGCAACTAGGAAAAAAAAAGGACGGAGAAAGGTGGAATCGTACGCTTGACTTCTGGGGGCAGAGAACGATAAAACACAAAAAGGGAGGGAAGGGGGGAAAAGAGAGATATCAAGGGGAAAGGCACCAAGAGGAAAAAGGAGGAACAATATCAGGTTACGAGAAGCAGCCTGTGTTGGTGGGGGGGGGAAAAATCATGGTGGTGGATTGGTATTAGCGCCAGGAAGGCAACAGAAAGAAAATCCAGCAGTTGGGGGGGTGGGTAAAAAGAAAAATGAAAAAATGTTTGTACCTAGCTGATTCAAGGACATGAGAGGGAAGAAACCCAAGGAGAGTCAAGACAAGAGGAGAAACGCAAAGGGAAGGGGGGGTCGCGAAAAAAATGGGGAAAAACGAGAGGCAAAAACCAAAAAAGAAAAGAAAAAACCTTACGAAATGGGGCAAGGAGAAGGAAAGGCAAGCGAAAAAATGGGAGTAAAAAAACCGAGAAAGAACAAGAGAAAAAAAAAGAATATACAAACTTGGAAATTCTGAATCGTAAAGCAAAGTTGTCGAGGCGAAAGGGGGCCGGGCAGCGATTCACCAAGAAAACACCCACGGAGAGATTTTGCTGGAATGGTGAACAACAACGAAAGTCCAAGGAAATGAAAAGAACACGAACAGAAGGACAAAACGAGCAGAAAAAGACAGAAACTGGGAAAAACCAATGGTAGGGGTGTCAGAAAAGGATTGCCATACTCGCTAAGGAAGGCACCAGGCGAAAAGATGTGGACCAGGTGGGGGACCGACAGGGAATAACTGTGGAAAAGACAAAACGACCCCCAACGTTGACCTTCGTGCGGAGCCAAAAGAGGGGAGCAAAACAAGGAAGAACAACAAAGAACAGGGGGAAAAAAACCCAAGAAACAACTGGCGCGAGAAAAAAGAAAAACAGGACGCCATACAACGTGGGGTCACTCGAAAGGGGGCAAAGGAGAAAGGGGAGGCACACGGGTGGGAAGGGCGGTGCGAAACGGAGAGCCGGTGGCAAAAGACTGGAAAAAGTCAGGGAGGGGGGGTACACTCCCGGACATGAAGAGACGAAGGAAAAACAAGGATTGCCCTAAGATGTTGGCGACAAAAAGAGGAGGGAAACGGGGAACAAAGCATTCAAAAAGGTTGTGAAAAAAAGGACTTAGCGACCCCCGTTTCAAGCGAAAAAAACAGGGAAAAAGGTTTAACAAGGAGGCGGCCTCTCGTTGGGTGGGGAAGGGGTTTGAAGCACATCAGCAAGGAAAAAGAGCATACAAGGCCGGGGGTGTTCGTAAACGGAGGGAAAAAGGGATAAAGAAAATAAAACGAAGACGACCACCTGGTCCTGTAAGGCGGGAGAAGGCGGAAAAAAAATAGTTGCTTGACCGATTAAGCAGGGGGAAAGCGGGAATCATTGTCTAAAGAAGCCAAGAAGAAAAAAAAAGGAAACTCAGAGAAAAACAAAATGGGAAATGTGCAGCACGAAACCCTAGTAACCATACAAAACGGCGGGAAAAAAAAGTGGTAGGCTCTCAATCTGCAAAAACAAGGAACCATCAGACAGGAAGGGACTCACGGGAAACTAAGAACGTGCGAAAAAACAGGCCAAAAAGGGGGGAAAGGAAACAAAAAAAAAAAACGAAAAAATCGTTCTGTCGCGGGGGGTGTAGCAAAGGATGGACGAGGGCTCCAAGTGAAGATAGTCCAGCCAAGGGTCGAGATGAGAGGGGGCAACAGGAAAAACGCCAATAAAGATACGGGAAAGGAGAAACTCTAGGGTAATAGCTTGAAAAACCATAGACCCCCCAAATGCACCACCGGGAGAAGAACGGGGGAGGGGGAAAAGTGTTTTAAGGGAATCAGGACAGAGCCCCGGCATGGCTAATGCTCTAAAGTTGTAGGAAAAAACAAAGCCAAGGGCAAGAAAAAGAAAAGCGACCAAACCTCAAAAAAAAACAAAGGACCAAGCAAAACGTGGGGTGAAGTGAACACAAAGTCTATCGTGAAAAGAAAAGGGGGGGAAAGAAAAGGGGTCGCAATCAGAGACCATGGGGAACAGCACAAAACGGGAAAGACCCACAAAAAACGGGGGCGGGGGGAAACTTCCAGCAGGAAACTGACACGCAGGTAATTGCAAAAAAAAGGTGGAAAAAAAATTTCCTGGGGGTAAAAACAAAAAACAAACGCCCGCCCGACCGAAGCAAGGTTGGAAAGCGGCGCAATTAAGAAAAAACGGGGGGTGGTGTACATTTAACGCGCGGAACCCGACAATGGAGCCAACGCCGGAATTTCTGTAACTTGAAAGGACACGGGGGGGCAGGTACATCAGATCCAAAAAGGGGACGGGGAGAAATTGAAAACAAGATGACCTTCCGGGGGTGTGAAGCCATGTAGTCCAGAAAAGATAAGGAAAAACAAAAAAAAAGGTGATCGGAGCAAAACTAATGGCGAAAAAAAAAAGAGACAGTGAAGATTTCCTAGCGAAAAAAGGAAAGAGTCCTTCAAAGAGGCCGGGGGGGGGGGGCAAAAAAGGAAAAAAAAAACAAATATGGGAGGGTTCCGCAGGGGGGAAGACAGGGTAAAAAAACCATGAAGCAAACTGCCGAAAAAAAAACAGACAAGGGGGCGCAAACACAAGGGAAGAAAAGGATTTGGAACCACCACGCCACGGACAAGAAAGTGAATTGCAAGAGGCGAGAAAGGAGAAACGAGGGGGGGGAGATGAAAAAAAAAAAAAAAAATAAAAACAAAAAAACAAAAAACAGATGCACGGAAAAGAGGAAAAACTCGAACGCAGGAAAGAAATTCCAAACCACGCACGAAGTGTCGCCAAAAAAAGGGGAAAAAGCGACCGGTGGTAAAAGTTTCTGGGAACCCGAGCAAAAACCAGCTAACGATGGGATGGTAAAAAGAAGTAAACCTTTTGGGGGTTGCATCAAATTGACTGACAAAAACTGTAAGGGTTGGAAAAGGGGGCAACCGAGCGGGATAAGATCATAAAAAGAAGTTTACGAAAAGAAGGGGGGGAAAACTTTCACATAGGAGGGGACTGTCACGAGGGCAAAAAAAAAAACCACCCACACCGATGGGGGACAGCGGTACGAAAAGGACGGTATGTAAGAACGAGTAGACCGTGGGGGGCGAGGAATTGCGAAAAAAAAAAAAAAAAAAAAAAAACAACAACAAGCAGAACCTGACCAAGAGGGGCTGTGGGTTGAGTCGGGGAGGAAGGGGTCCAATGGCAGGGACGCTAAACCAAAGGCTCGAAGAACAAAACCCACCGGAGATGCGAAAAGAGGAAGGATGATCGGGTTTGGGGGGGGGAAAAAAAGAAAAAGAAAACGAAAGGGGGGGGGGGAACAGAAGAAACGCAAACTACATTGGCAGAAGGTCTGCAAACATGGGGAAAAGAAAAGAAACAAACCGGGAGGACACGATTATCAGAAGACGTGTAAAAGCCCGAGGGTAGGGAGAAAAAAAAGGGAAAATGACAGCAATTTAAGGTGTGCAAACGTGCTAAGTTCGAAAAGACGGTGGTTGGAAGCAAAAACGATAACGAGAATGTAAGACAATAGGAGGGGAAAACAACCAAACGGTGCTTGACAAGGGAAAAGAAAAACTCACTCGTGCTTAGGTGAATTACCTAACCGGACTGGGCGAAAAGGCAAAGGGGGCGTGGGGTAGCAAAAAAAAAAAGGGGGAGAGGGTTTGTTAGCCATTTCAAAGAAAAGAAGGGGGGCTTGGGGTCGTGTAGGTGGGAAGGGAGACATAACCAACACTTTTAGGGGGGGGAAGGAAACAAAGGGGCGGGAAAATCGGAAACCCCACCCCGGCGGCAAGGGAGGGGCGAAAACAATATTTCAAAACGTAACTATTCCGAGTGAGCACGGGGAAAAAAAATTCCGGAAAAGAAAAATGGAAGAAAGGCGGGGCACAAAATAACAAAAAAAAACGAAAAAAGTAAAAAAAAAAAGGGACTTTGAACCAGAGGTGGCTAAGACAGACCGAGAACCGTTTGGTCGCGTAAAGGAAGAGGAAGAGAAGGGTACGCCACGGTGTTTTGCAAAGACAAACTGGGGTTGGCCAGTGATAGTGGAAGAACAGAAGAACCTTAGGGACGGGAAAAGAATACCGTCAAGGAAAGTCGCAAATAAAAAAGATCAAACAGCATAGAAACCGGGGAGGGGCAAAAAAAAACAGAAGGGACCGCTCAACATTGAAAAAAAAAAAACCGAGTCAGAGGAACAACCGTGGAAAAAATAGGTGCGGGTCGGGTGTTTGCGGTAACGAGGAAAAAGGGAATTCAGGTTGAAAAGAAACGCACAGAAAGGTGGGTCCCCCAAAATTCAAGGGCCCTGCCGAGTCCCGCGGGGAAAAGAAAGGGTGAACAAAAACAAAACGGAAAAAAGAAAGGGAAGATTCAAGCTTGGGCGGAACCACCAAGGGAAAACCGGTGGAAGAACGTTATCAAAAAAAAACTGGAGGCAGAGAAGAGACCAAACTGGCTGGAAGCCAACTCACAAAAAGGGTGGGAATTTGGACAGGGGGAGATTGGGGGGGAGGAAAGGTAAAGGCCCTGGAGGTTCAGAAAAGGGAAACGGGCCCCCCACTGACTCAAAAAAAAAAGATCAAATAAAGATACAAAGAACCAATCAAAAAAAAGAAGCCAACGCAAGGGAAAAAAAAACAAAAAAGTGGGGAAGGTACCCATGGATGGGATAAAGGGAAACGATCAGAATAGCCAGCTAGGGGACACGAGAAAATACCGAATAGAAACTTTTCAACTTGAGGCGCCACCCGATGACAGAAATTGCTATGAAAAAAAAACGAGAAAAGATGGGACGGTGTGTGTTGCACTCAAAGAACTGAAAGCAAAGAGAAGGCGGTGAAAAAAAGCGTCCTAGTCAAGCACGGACGCGGGTTTGAACATTTGCATAAAATAAAGGGGTAACATCACCACGCGGTGAGGGGGAAAAACCAACGGTACGGTACAAAAGACCAAAGGGGGGACAAAAAAAAAAATGACTGGAAGAGAACGGGATCTAACTGGGAGGAAGACAACTTTAGACGAAACGCGGGATCGGCAAATGGAAAAGGGGACGGGAGTGACAGAATTTAAGGAACAAGTGGCGGGGGACTGCAAATTTTTCAGCTGACGTGGAAAAACGTGGCAAAAAAGAACTGGAGAAAGAGAAAAGGGGGTGTCCGGAACACAGGTCCGGTCACCAAAGAGTCCCCGAAAAAACAACCGGTGGGAAACTGGGCTGTTCAGCAAAGGTGAACGGGAGGACTAAGCAAAGGGGAGGGGGAAATTGAAAGTGCGGAAAAAAAAAAAGGTAAGGTGAGAGAAGGTGGGTGGGTCAAGGGATGGCAAAGCCCCTCGCCATGGATTGGCCATGGAGTGAAAGCCAATGAGATGAGGAAAAAGGGAGCAGAAAGACAAGCCAAAGCATGGTGCACAGCTCTTTGAGACCGGGGAAACGAAAAAAGGATAGTGGAGTGAGTCTCGTCCACCAAAGGGGCAGTGAAAAACCACGGGGAAATGTAATGTCGTCCGGGGTGGGGGATTCTAAGTTTGGCGCCAGGTTCGGCGCGTAAATTGGGGAACAGAAGAAGAGGGGAAGTTAAAAATTGGATCTAAAGGGGAAAAGGACACCAGCGGACGTGCGCTAAACGAAACGGAAAACCGCAGGTGTGACCGGAAAGAAATAGGTTAGTAAAGAAGAAGGGGAGAATAAAAGGCCCAGGAAAGGTGGCTGAACACACAGGCGGGCCCCTTTTGGGAAAAAAAAAAAAAAAAAAAAAAAAAGGACCGGGAGAAATAGAGCGGGTTGCAACCTCTTGGGGGTCAGGGGGGGGGAAAGCGGGAAATGGGGAAGGAAATTCATCACCTGGAGGGGTGGTTCCATGGATTCCTAAGGTGAAAAACTGGTGGTTGTACGTATGGGGGGAGTAACAGCTGAAGGCGTGCCGACCAAGGGCCAAACAAACACAAACAGTGGCGGCTACACAAACATTCATATAAAAGGGCGAGGCTAGGTCAAAAAGGTCATTCGAAAACAGTAAGAAGAAGGGGGCACGTAGCTGTCTGTGTCCAAAGAAACTGAACAGAAGAATGAATGAAAAGTGGAAAAAAAATTTCGCGAAGGAAACGGGGAGCGGTTCGGTGGGCGCCAACAGCACAGCAGGGGAAAAAAGGAAAGAAGGGTTCCCAAAAGTGTCAAAAAAAAAAAATGAAAGGGGACAAGGGTCCGCCAAAGACGGTGCACGACCTCAAAACACCGGAATGAAGAGAAGAATGATCCGCGGTTAAAAAGAGGGGAAGTGCGGGAACCATAAATGCTGGGAGGGGGGGAAAAGGATGCAAGGAGGGGAGGGAAAATATGTTCCAAAGAGAATAACAAAGGGAAGTTTAAACCCCCACAAAAAAAAAAACAATGACAGGGGAACTATGATCGAAAATTGTGAAGGAAAGGGGCTGGAAACTTCCACCGAATTGAACAACAACACAACAAGGGAGGAAGGGGAAGGAACAACGTCCCGGACGAATCAATCAACATTTCACCCATAAAAACAAAAAAAAAGGGTTTGGTGGGGACGGATGGGGTGAAATGGCGTTGGAAAAGTGAAGCTCCAGAGAAGAACAAGGGAGGAATTTAAGGAAGTATGGAAAGAATGCGCCCGGTTAATAGAGGAGGGAAGAAAGAAAGCTGTACTGCAAGGAAGATTGAATGGGGACAAGATTGGACGAACGACCATATGAACCGGAACAGGGGGGGAAACCGACGCACGGGGAAGCCCAAGCCGCAAGAAACAAATAAGACCGGGCCGCTGTCAAAGAAATGGCCGCCCTGAAAGACTCAATCGAGGTGGGGTATGAACAATACTAAGAGCACCCAAAAAAGCCCGTTCGGAAAAAGGAAACACTAACCAGGACGAAACGTTCTTCACAATTTGTTCTGGGGGTACCAAAATGGTCGGGCGGGGCCGCACTGCCAAGGAACGGCCTCATACACAGAAAAAAAACGTAGAAAGGGTGAAAAGGAGAAATGCCCACAAAAGAAAAGAAAAGTCCTGAAGAGATCACACCAAAAGACGGCCACAAAACGTCAAACTAGTGAAACGAAATGCAAAGAAAGAACTAGTGGTTGACAAGCCACCGGAAGGCCTCCGACCAAGCACAGCAAACAAATTGGCTGGTTCTGGGCAAAGAAGCGAAGATTGTAAGATAAGTACGCTCGTGGGTCATCCGGTAAAAAAACCAATCGTAAGGCATGGAAGAAAAAAAAAGTACAAGAACGAACGACGGGAACGAAACATAGGTCGAAAAAAAAAAAAAAAGAAGACAAAGGGGAAAGTAAAATAGTGGGGGTCACTCACAAAAAAAAAGGGGCAAACGAGAAGTACTCCAAAAAAAAGTTACATTCGGCGACAACTAAGGTAAAAGGAGGATGGGGGGCAAAAAGCAGGTGTAAAATGGAATCCTTCGGGAGGCCCGTCACGATCATACTAAGACCCCATGCCTGGGAAGGAGGGGGACCCCATCATTTACGACCAGAAATAAGAAGAGGCAAACGGGAAAAATGACCTAAGGGCCAAAATTTGTGTGGGTAAGGAATTGGAAAGGAAACACGTTTCTTAGCCAACAAGGCAAACGAAAAAAGTTTGCCAAAGGCTGGCAAAAGGATCTGGCGGTTGAAAGAGAGGGGGGGGAGAACAAGAACGCCCTATGACGGCACAAGGCAAAAACGTTTCGGACCAGGAATCAGAAAAAAAAACGGAAAAAATCGACGTACAAGACCCAGGTGAAGACGCAAGCTGAAACCAAAAGACGTAAAAACAAGAGTGGCAAAGTCGCGTGTTTTATATCAGAACAAGAAGGGGGTAAGGCAAAAAAAAACCTCCAAAAAACAGAAAGTTGACATTAGAACGGGGGCAATCTGCAATTTTAAAAAACCGGTAAAGGGGAAAAGAGGAAAATCACAACGCCGGGAACCGGGGAGGTTTCGGTCGGGCACGCCAAAAAAGGCAGCGGTGACAGAGAAAAAAAAAGACTAGTAAGAGGGGGAGGCAGAAAGGGAGCAACACCAAACGAAAACGGAAGTTACGCAAAAAGATGAGCAAGAAACTCAGAGTGCAAAGACCCATCGGGGAAGGTATGCCAAGGAGACATGCCGCGGGCGGAAGACAAGGGGGGAGTAAAAGCAAAAGGGAGGCAGAAGGGAGGAACTATATGGGGTAAGCAGACCCCCGAAACACAACTCGGGAAGTCCTGCCACACGTGCGACCGGGACTGATGGGTGGACAGCAGGAGGGGAATAAAAAAGCCCGCACTGCCTTTGGAGCTAATGGCAAACGGAGAAAAGGGAAAGGGCCAAAAGCAAGCAAACACGACCAACCAGAGAAAATCGACAGAAAGACAAACCAACCAAGGCAAAGGGGGGGTTGAGACTGAGCAGCAGTATTCTAGTCGTCGCCGACCAGCACAAGGGTGGAGAGTCTGGCATAGCAGGGGACATGGGGGCCCGAAAGCAAAACCGGAAATCGCCACTGGCGGGGCCCAAGAAAAAGGGTTATAAGAAGGCCCTCAAACAGCGACCATTTCTGAAGGTGACTTATCACACAAAAGGGAGAGGTATGGCAACAAAAAATGCAGGCCCGCGTCACCGAAACCTAAAAAAAAGCAAAAAAAGTTGCACGTGGTCGGAATAAAAGGGGAAAGACCTAGTGTGTTTACATTGGGAAAACAAAACAAAAAAAAGGACTTGGAGCCCAAAGAAAAGGAGTCTTCTGCGGGGGACGAACGACGTCAGAGGATGCACAGAGTGTCACTTAGGGAAAAAGAAGGGAAAAAAAGAGGTGGGACAACGCAGTCACTTTTTATCGGAAACCATTCTTTGCCAGACCACGGGACCAAACCAGTGACAGGAGCAAAACTACGGGTGGCGTCGGTCGAAAGAAAGGATCAAAGCGAACAGTGAACTCGGAAGTCTAAACGGGGAAAAAAAAAGACAGACACAGAAACGGGGGGGAAAAACCACAAGCAAAGGAAGGAATGTGAAAACGCGGTTTTGGGTGATGAGTTCGAGTTGGATTTTTGACCAGCCATAAAAAAGTCCCACGAAAGGCCGCCCAAGGGGACGAAAACAAAAGAAGGAATTTAAGAATCTGAAAAAAGTGACAAAAAACAAAGAGTACAAACAAAAACGGAAATTCTAAAGGGGTGGGGATAAAAGAAAGAATACCAAAAGCACAAAAACAGAAAAAACAAAGTGACTGAAAGCAAAAAAAAAAACGAAAGATTCCGGCAAAGGCCCCCGCACATGTTAGGACAAAAAACGGAGGGCCCGGTTTACAGGAGCGGAACCATAGAACACGCTACACGGGAGGGGGAAAGGGCAATAATAACGTCTTAGAGCCCCCACAGACAGAATTCGTAGTGCCATTGCATACCTCAGGGGGGGCATTGAAAAAAAAAATCAGCAAAAAAAAAAAAATGGGACACAAAAGAAAGGGTGACGAGAAGCAGGTAAACTTTAAGGACGGAAAAAAGGGGGACCGCCCTAAGCCTACAGGGGTCTCTGCCCGGCCAAGGGGGAATTAATACAAGGGGGAGGGGAGAAGGGTGATTGTATTCAAACCTCTGTCCCACAAAAAAAAAAGGAGGGGGGTGTGAGGGGATGCGGGGGGGGCTTGAGCCCCAAATTTCAAGTGAAGAAAAAAGACGGACACCTAAAAGACAAAAAAACAACGGAGGATGATGTAAAAGGGGTCAAAGGGGGGGTGTTCAAAGCCTGAAATTGACCGAAAAAAAAGAAAAACAGAAACGCACAACATCAAAAGAAGGGGGCAGGTGTGCCGGCGTGTAAATAAAAAAAATTCAAAACACTGTAAAAGGTCAAGACGGGGAAGCCAACCCCACCAAGAGAATACATAAAAGGATTCTATGACCCTCGGTAAAGGGGCGGGAAAATAAGACAAAAGTAATGTACCAAAATCTGAACAGACGTCGAAAATCGTGGGGGGTGCACCAATGAGAGATAAAGAAAAGGCAAAGGGTGAAAGAATTCGGGAGGAGAAACAAAACGTGCTTAGCAAGGACCAACTGTCCTAGGAAGAAAAAAAAAATGGAACACCGAACCGAGGGGGATGTTCTAAAAATGCGCGGACGGGAAAAGAGCTGGGCCGAGTTTTTTGACGCATTTCGAAGATTGTGTTGGGTCGACCTGGTTGAGGGTGCGGTGTGAGAATGTCAACAGGGAGCTTGAAAATCAAGAACGCGGAGGGACAAACGCAAGGTGAGTTCTGGGTAAGAGTTCGCGGATTGAAAAAAGGAAGGAAACAAAAGAAAAATTCGGTAGCCCGTTGAGGAGAGCAGGCAAAAAGGGTCCGGAAAAAAAAAAAGACGGAAAAAATACCACCAAACCGCCCGAACATCTGGGTCCCCCGGGGGGGAATGGAAACAAAAAATTCGATGGGAATTTTTTCCGAAGACGAAAAACTTTGGTATAGAGGGCTTGTGTCCAAAAAAAAAGAGGTCGCAACCGTTGTGTGCTCCAGCCAACAGGGGGGGTTGGGGGGCCGTGATTCGGGGAAAAAGATAAAACAAAGGAAAGTAAGAAAGACAACTCCTATTCCTTTAGGAGAAAAATACTGGACAAAAAAGTATTCAATCAAAAAACTCAGCGGGCACACTCTGAGGCAAAAAAAAAAGAAACGAGGAACTTCAGGAACGTGCCTCAGGAGAAAAAGGGGGGAAGGGGCCATTGGGTTCGGCAATCGTCACACCCAGACGGCTGAAAGAAAGTAAGGCAGTGTGGGGGGGGCAGTACCAGAACGCTGCCGTGTGACAAGCACAAAGAAAGGGCCAAAGAAAACAGTGAGTTTCACAGGGGGAGGGCCAACATAAGAAAAAACCATGCAAGAAAAAGGCAGAAAAAATGAGGTGACGAGAATGAAGACTCAGGGCATTAAAAAGAAAACCTAGTAAACACAAAGGGGCAATTGGCAGTGTACTGGGGAGGGGGGGGGGGAGAGGGGGGGACTCGGGGAAACAGGGAGACTCAATTCGACAGGAAGCATCAAGAAAGAGCAAGAAAGACAGCAAAACCAGTCAAAATGACCGGAGAAACCCAAAAGAACAATGGTTTGCAAGCGATTACAAAACCCAAAGTGGGTTACGGGGAATTGTAGCGCAAAAAAAACGCCACAAGAGAGGGAAGGGGACGGGGGGGAAGATCTTCAACGATGGGAGCACGACACGCAGTGCGAAAGGCCACCAACGAGAAACGAATGGAAAGGTGTGGGGGTGGGAAAACAACTGCGGGAAAAGAACATAATCCGGCAGCCTCGGTAAACACCAGAGCTGTGGGGTTGCACATTTGCAGAAAAGACATTGAAACTCCCGTTGTGGAGAAAGAGGGCCTTTAAGTGCGAAAAGCAAACAAGCACTGGACGCGCCAAGGAAGGACATTGGAAGGGGAGCAAAATTTACGGAAAGAAAGTCGCTGGATTGAAAAACTACAAAAGCGGAAACGGAAAAAACTCTGGGACGACCAGAAGGAAAGGGGGGGAGAACGTACGGTTGTTAGCCGTCGGGGGGAAAATCATGTAAAAGAAAGGGAGCCAATTGAAAGAGCATGGAGTGGGGGGGGCCCGAAAAAACATGCAAATTGGAAAACAGAGGTGCCACGCAAAACATGGGGGGGGGGAAACGGGAAAAAAATGGCTGGCGCGCACGTAAAGAAACGGAAAAGGCATGGAAAAAAAAGTTGGCGAAGCAGTGAAAACGCCCACAAGGATTTGGGGGGGGAAAAATCTCGATGGGCAAACGAAGAAAGGAGTTTGGAAGAGAGGTAAAGAAATGGAAAAGAAAGACCAGAAAGAAAGAAAAACTTTTGTAACCAAAAAACGCCGTTTGTGGGGAGGCAGGGCAGACCCGTTGTAAAAAGCGACGAAAAGGTAGGAAAAAAGACTTAGAGTGACAAAACGGGGACGTCCTTCAAGGGGAAGAGGAAAGTTGTCAGGACGGGAAAAAAGTTGGGGGCGAACACCGGATGTGACGTATTGTGGGTCCTCAAAGTGGAAAAAAGTCCCAAACGAGGTTGGCTCACGGAAATGAAACAACGGCGGTCAAGGTTGAGGTAAACACAAAAAGCGTAGCAAGGGTGCGGAGAAAACAATGTCAGGAAGGGGAGGAGGGGAGAGGGATAGACCAGCCTTTGCACCAGGGGACACGCAGGAGGTGAGTCAAAAAATGTCCTTTGGAAAAAAAGAAAGTTGTGCACACCGTCTTGGGTCGTGGAAAGACCAAGGGAAAAGGAGAGCATTGACTGTTGTCCAGACGAAAACGAAAAATGGGACAGTGTTAAAAAGGGCACCCGCAGAAGGCAGTGCGACAAAAAAAGAAAACAATTGGAAAATCCAAGAATCATGAATGAAAAAGGGGAGTAGTTCTGGAGGGTCAGAACGAGTGACGAATGTTTTAAAAAATCGCTTCTCGAGCAATCACAGCAACTGGCCGGGCTGCAAACAAAATAACAAGGAAGGGGAGTGGGTCATGGGGCGCGCACGCGGGCCGCTGGCCACTGCACGAAAGTTCCCAAGTGTCAAGGCAAATGGTCGCAAAGAAAAAGGGGGGGAAACTATATAGCACGGAGGAAAAGAGAGGGGAACTGAGACCGCGAATGGAAAAACAAGGGGGCAACAATGGGACTGGGGGACACCACTACGCTGGCTTGTATAAAGATAGTCCGGCATAGGCGGCTAAACAGGGGTTCAACAACAGGAAAATACAGGAGGTGGGGCCCAAAAACAAAAAAAAACAACTTGGCGGCTAAGGGGATATAATGTTAATCAAAAAGAGGGGAAGGGCAACCGGGGGGTGGC
>Ga0179593_1270902_pt1 | contig 17022 bp, 24 predicted proteins | sample CZODoug2_1_08_16_FD_185931 | JGI IMG/M metagenome (GOLD analysis project Ga0179593, IMG submission 185931) | Vadose zone soil fungal communities from Angelo Coast Range Reserve, California, USA - CZODoug2_1_08_16fungal (PacBio error correction) | ecosystem: Environmental > Terrestrial > Soil >...
AAGAAACCCGCACGGGTAAAATACGATCGGAAAGAGCAGAAGCGGGACAAAAAGAGGAAGCGCAGAGAAGAAGCTTGGGTGAGTAATGAAAAAATGATGATCAGAAGACGGGAGAGAGTAGGAGGGGGAAATTCCGCGGTGTTTGGCGGTCTGGGTCACGTTGAAATAATTTGGTGGCTACAAACGAATCCGGAGGGGATGAGAAAGGAGGGAAGCTAAAGAAAACTAAGGGAAAAAGCGGGAAGTGGAGGGAGGAAGAAAGAGTAGGGAGGAAACCGAAAGCACTGGGAGAAGATTCTGGGACAATTTCAGGGGGGTGCCAGGGCCGGAACGAGGAAACAGATTAGATCGCGGTGTGAGGACAGAGAAAAGACTGATAAAAACTGAAGGGAAAGTAAGGAACCCCGGCGGGAAAGAAGGGAAAGAAGGCACGAAAAATGGACAGCGGAATCATTTCATTAGGAAATAATTTGACAAGAAGGAGAAGTAATCGTAAGTAGAAAGGGAGACCCAGTTATATTCAGATGACATCAGGGGGCGAATGAAGAGGAGACAACTACACTGAGCATAACGATGCCTCTATCATATGCCAATAATGGCATCTCAAAAAACTCATCCAGGGGGGGGAATCGAGGATTCCAATACAAGATATAGGGGGGGGGATGAAAGAAACGAAAAAAAAAACTAAATGGTATTTGGGATAAATGTTCAACAACCAACGCGGGAGAAAAGGGGTGCAGGAAGAAGGAAGATGATGTACTTCGAAAAAAAAGAAGCCGAGCGCCGGTGGTGGAAATTGATTCGGGGGGGGATGTGAAGGGGGCACCTGTGGTAAGAAGGAGGGGAAGAAGGGAACAAGTGAGGAGAGAAGACCAAGCTGGGGGGGTCCAGCTCCCGGAAGGATAAAGGGGTTAGAACAACAACGGAGGACGTGTTCGTTTTTCCTAAAGTCACAGGAAGACCGGGACGAAGAACAGCAAACAAAAACTCGAGAAAGAAAAACCGGGACAATGATGGAGAAAAGGGGATCCATGCCGTAAAGGAAAACAGTAAAAGAAGCATCGACGTTCTTCCAGGGGAGAGCCCGGTGTCCCCCAAGTCGACACCTGTAAGTAAGGGGAACAAGACGATATGCAGGGGAGAAAAGAACGGGCACATTGAGGGCAAAAGAAAAAGGGAATATATTCTCACCACTATGTCACTTCTTGTCACCGCTCAAAGCGCGTGGTGGTTGGTTTTGGGGGGGGGGTGTGGGGGTTAAAGGGGGCATAATACAAAGAGAGAAAAGCGGGCAGGGAAAGGAGAAAAGAGTCGAGTAGGATGATGAGTGGCGGAAAGTTGTTTGAACAGCAGGGGATCTCCAAAGAAGGGGGTGCAGAAGGCAGATATGGCGGATTGGTCCTAAAAAAAAAAGCCAGGATCAAAGGAACTTTTGCGCCCACGGGGGGGGCAAGCGCGGGAAGGGAAGGAGGGCTCAAACGGGAACTGACGTCATAGCAGAAAAACACTTGTCAGCTGAGAAAGAATGAAGTCTCGGGGGGAAAATTGACCAATTGTTTCAGCGATGTGGGAGGATTTTTGCTTGTCTACATAGGGGATGTTGGGCATTGGGGGGAAAAAAGATTGGAGGAAATAGAACAAACGGAAACAAGAGTTTCAGGACCGAGACCAACGAGAGTGCCTGACATCACATACACCAGGGGAAACTTAGAACTGCGGGAATTCAATTGGGGGGGACACACGGTCAGACGGAAGAGAGGGCTGAAAAAGATAAACGTGGGGGGACTGACCAATTGGGAAGTGATGGAAGTATGGGGAAGTTGCGTCGCAGATTCGTGTACCGGGCGGGACGCAAGAGTAATAAAAGTCACTAGAAGGGGAAAAGAAGGAGCTGGGGATGGCCGATCACATTCCCCACGAAGGTTTGCGCATCCTGAGAAAAGACCGATGGTGATTTAGGGAACCATTTAACGCAGTTCAGCAAGGGGGATTGCGGTAGAACCAGATAGGGAAGAAAAGAGGAAGACGAAAACGGGGAACGCGACCTCAGGGTGACGGGGGCACGTCGAATAAGAGGGATGACTGTGGCGACTCGCAGGAATCCGGAGGGAACGGGGACAGGAAAGCAATGAGGAGTCAAAAAGACGACGACGTAGGAAAAAAAAACTACAGAGAGCAGAGCAAGGGAATGACGCGCGAATTATTGGGCATCAGGTCCGATGAGGCGGGAGGAAAACGAATGCGTGCGAAAGAAACGGGAATCCTTCAAAAACAATTATAAACAGGGCTGAAGGAGATGAGGGGAAAAATTAGCAAGGGAGGAGTTGGGTGGGCGGAGATGCTACGGCATCGACACTAACAATCATACAGAAGGGCATACCTAGGTCCGACAAAAGCGCCCGCGTTTTGCAAAAAAGGTTGGCGCGAGGATTAAAAAAATGGGAGAAAGGGGCGAAGGGGCAGAAAAAGGGGCAAAAGGCAACACTCGATGCGGAGATGAAATCCGGGAAAAATATAAACGGGGAACGGGAGGAGGGGACGTTTGCGAAAAAACATTAAGGAGGGGGAGGCTTCCTAGTGAAAGCCAACCTGGAATTGAAAAGCGGTCAAAAGGAAGAAAAAGAGGGACATAAGGATGCGCCGCACCCACTTCAAGGAAAAGGAAGCGTGAGCGTCAATTTCGAAAGAAAGGCTCATTATTGGATTGCGTTGGTGGGGGGGAAATGGGGAATCTCAAAACAACACAACTTAGATTGAAAGAGAAGAGGAAAATCTGCAAAAAAGAAAAAGAAAAAGAATAAGAACGGCTTGAAGCGAAATTTACGCCGCAGGACGTTGGTATTTGTGTAAAACGAGATTGTCGGCGAGGATCCGTCATGGTCGTTATAAAAGCTAGATTGGTGGGCCGCCTGAGAAAAAGGAACAAAGGGGGAGTGGTCAACAAAAGAGACAAGAGGAAAAGGGGAATCAGGGGTTCGGAAAACCGCACAACTCAATTCGTGTTTTCAAGGTCTGCGCCCTGCTCAATTCCAATAGAGGTGGATGACGAACATTGGGGAATTCCCAAAAAACTCAAAGGGAACAAAGACGGTAGGAGAAAAGAAAGAGAGGGGCAAAAACTGCAAACCGCGCGTGTCGAGGGGAGGGCTTACTGGAAGGGAGGGGTCCTCCAGTTCATGAGAAGTTTAGTGTCGCGGCTGAGAGAAATTCCAATCGGAAATCAAAAATCCTTTGAACGAAGGAAAAGAAGAAAAAAAAGCAGCGTAACGGGGAGAAAAGGAAAAGGTCGCACGAAGTACAACGTTCCCTCTCCCGCGTAAAGAAGAGCTATGGAAAAACAGAAAAAGGACGTAACGTCGCTCTGAGAAGGGCGTATTTAAAAAAAAAGTCATTACCAAAACAGAGGAGAAAAAAGGGGATCCATGGAAAGAGGGGGGGGGGCTGGGGGCGATTCCATCGCAGTCGCACGAAGAGGAGCCTGAACGTGAGTCGCACTCCCGGACACACCTGAACAAACCCGCCGAGGAGAGTAAGGAAGGGAAGGATTCTTAAAATAAAAAGGGGTGTAGGGGGAAAAAGTTGAAAAACCCTCAGAAAGGAGAAGAACGCCGGAGAAAGAAAACTGCGAAAATCAAAAGGGGGCTGGACCGAAATCCACCCGGTCCTGGAGAAGGGAGGCAAAAGAGGGGGACTGGAAAAAAAACCGGAGGGGAAATCAGGTGACCACGGAGGCCGAAAAAGAAAAGGAGACGAGAGTCACGCCGCTGTCCCCCTCTGGACGACGGAAAAGGCCTCCCATCATCGAGAAAATACCGGAACATTGGAGGTCAGCAAATGTTTTAGAAAAAGATCTTCCGCTGAAAGGGGGGAGAAAAAAAGTGAATCAACTCTGCAGGATAAGTTCAAAATGGTGAAGGGGGAAAAATTAAGTCCTGATTGATGAGTTCCAATTTTGAAAGACAGGTCAAAATTGGGTAGAAAGGGGCAGCAGCTGTTGTAAAAAGAGAAAAAACTCTTGAACCACTAACCCCATAGTATCCCAGCAAAAGGGAAACCGCGCGCAAAAAAATGGGGGGGGAAATGTCAACAAAATCTCGGGCAAAAGAAAATCAAAGGGTTCGTCGGACTCGAACGAAGATGCCACGGCGACGAACCTCCAGCGCGCCGGGAAGCGAAAACGGCAGCTACAAAAAAATCATGGCCGATCTGATGGAGGACCAAGCCACGAAATCATATGCCAAGGACCATCCGGGAGAAAAAATGTTAGCTACACAAGCGGAGCACTTATCGAAGAGGAAAGGAAAGGGGCGGACCTGGCCGCGTTGTAGTCTATAAGAGATGAACCAGAAAACCGCGAGGGGATCAGGACCCGAGGAAATATCTTTGAGACTAATAGAAGGCCCTCGGTCTTGGGCTTGAGCCATAAAAAATAGGGCGAGAGAAAAGGAACCAGGGAGAGGGTCCACTGAATTACAAGGGGTACAGGGGGGGGGGGGGGCACGAGCACTGGAAAGAAAATACGTGGCGTCTGTAATGTGGGGGGTGCTTCGAAGACTTAAGTAAAAAGGCGCAGAGGTAAAGGGTTCAGAAGGAAGAAATCGGGGAGTTGCGTGTACTAAAGAAAGGTCTTAATGTCCGATAAGAAAACGACCAGCCTACTTTGTGGGGCATAAAGGGCGCTTCAAATGGGAACAAAAACTGTAACAAACAGAATTCCCGGAGGAGAGCAAGGGGGACGAACAGAAAGCTTTACAAAATAAAAAGGTGGGAAAGGAGGAACGACAAGAATCACTTCACAACCGGCTCCGGAAATGGGCCTGCACTTCGGAGCATAAAGAAACGGGAAGTCCGCTAACACGGCAAAGTTCTGAGAACGCGATCTGCGTCGAAGTAACGGCATTCATAACAGTCGTGGGCGTTTTGTCGGAGGGGAGTGAACCAAAAAGATGGAGGGAGGGGAAGGGGGGAAAGAGAAAGATTCAAACGAGGATAGGTTGTGGAGGAAAATAATTGGAATCTGCCAGAGAGCCATCGGGACTGCGCGGTGCAGGCTTGGTCTAACGGGCCGAAGGCGACAAACGAGGGAAAAGAATGGAAGAAGAAATGAACTCCGGCGCCGGACCTTCAAGAAAATAAGAGGGAAAAAGCTCAGCAAGGACACGTCTTTTAAGAGGGCAAATGGTCGTGCTGAGGGAGAGAAAGATGGAAAAGCGAGACACAAGAAGCGCACTTTCAGCTGCAGGACGGACAACTAGAGCCATAAAAAAAGAAATCATCCTGACGCTGTGAAGACGAAGGGAGACAAAAAAAAAGGGGCTCAAAAAAACCAAGGCAACGGCGGAAAAAGAGGGGGACTGTGCGGGGAGAAACACATAAACGAGTTAAATATCCGACTAATTAGGAGGGTGAATCTGGCGGCAGCCAATTTAAAAAAAACGGCCTTGCTAAGAAAGCAAAGGGGGGGGGAGGGGAAGCCATCTCACCGGGAACGCCAAAAAAAAAAACGACGAATTAAGCCACGACAGAAAGTAGGGAAGTCAAAAGGAACTAAAGGATCAGCTAGACGGGAATGAGAAAAAAAAGATATATCCTGCGAAAAACGCAAGTAATTTGGGAGGGAAAGAAGGCGGAGCTGTTCAGCCTCTTCTCAAGAGTCACACGTTGGAGTGCTTGCCCGGGCAAAATCAACAACAAAAAGAAGTAAAAAAAAAGAGAAGGCACGAAAACCGTGTAAAAAAAACTGAAGGATAAGGAAAACCGAATCAAAGTCGGGCCTACAAATTAACTTGCAGAAATGAGAAAAGGAAAATTGAGAAGAGGGGGGAGAAAGAAAGCTAAAGAGGGAGCGGATGGAAGTCGGCGTTTTTTTGAAAATCACGTTGAGATATTGTTTGGCGGACAACGGACGCCGACGGGGCGCAAGAAAGCTGGGGCGACAAGAGGAAAAAAGAAAGGAATTATGAGTAGACCTCGTAGAGGGACTCCATGCATCAGTGCCGAACCTTTTGGAGAAAAGGTCAAATGGGTGGTAGCAAGTCAGGAACGCTTGAAAAAAGGAGGAATATCTTTTTCTGCTCATACTGGGGAGGAGACGAGGATGAAATGGATGAAGTAAGGGGACGACTGGGAAGTCCTTGGGGAATAAAAAGGACGACCCTTGCCGCTACATCGGTCATGAGGGAGCGGGGTACCATCCGGCAAAGAAAACGGGAGAAGGAGAAGGATGAAACTGAGGAAATATTGAAAAAAAACAATCCTTTAGATTTCTACACGAAGACGGCAAACTTCATACGATGAGCTATGCAGAGGCAAGAAGTAAGTCCACACCGAACATAACTATGGTTTGAATCTTGAAGTCCAAATGCCCAGAAGCTGTTTGCTGAACAGAATGGAGTCCAAACGAAAAGCGGGTATTGGGAGTCAACGTTTCGGCGAATATCCCTCGTTCGAAATGTGCGGTAGCGGACCTTCCGGCGATGTTTGGAAGTGAGGGCGCATGAAGTGCAGGAATGGGAACAGGGGGATTGAGGAGGGGGAGGGGTGAAAAATTCGGACAAAGTGGGGTATTGTAAGAGATGCCGTCCGCCAAAATGACGGGGTGAAGAGAACCACGCTGCGTTGCGGAACAACATGGGAAGGCGAACGTGGAAGAAAGGGGAAAAAAGGAGCAGGGGTTAGTTTTCTGGAACAACAAAGAAAAGGACTGCTACCGTCAGAGACAAGCGCGCATAAAAACAGGGAAAGAGAAGGGAAAATGAAAGTAAAGGGAAAAGACGAAAGAAAGAAAGAGGGGAAAAGTCTCAAATGACCCGTCACAAAAAGGGGGGCCACACCGGTAAATGGCACACCATCGAAAGGTGGGGAAGCTGGCGAACGAAGCAGCACAGGGGTGGGGAAGAGCAAGAAGAGCCGTGAGAGGAGAGAAAAGCTATGCCAACTCGACCTTCGACAACCTACTCGGGGGAGGGGGAAAGAAAAAAGCTTGGACTGGCGACCCTAGGAGAGGTAAGCTTAAGAGAGTGAAAATTATTGGAATCGTCCGCGTCTCCAAAGGATTGAAAAGGGGGACAGGAAGAAGAAGGATAGGAGTGGGGTCCCCACAGCTCGGACTTCTGAGGTGTCTCAGGCCGCGGAGGAAACGCTGAGTGCGGCGGCGCAAGGGTCATCGTCAGGGTAGAGAAAAAACAAGGAGCTGCCAAGTGTGAAGTTGACCAGGCCAATTTTGAGCGAGGAAAAGAGAAATGGTTTAGGTTCTACCCTATGGGGGGAAATTGAAAAAGAGGGGGGGGGGCATGGGAAAAACGGGAAAAACAAACAAAAGGGGACAAACGGAAGTGGAACGTGGCAACCAAAAATAAGGGAAGACATCCCCGAACAAGGGGAAAAGGAGGAAGAGAAAAAGGAAATGTGAGCACAATTCAAGAAATTGGAAGGGACCAATAGGCCTTGTGTTCAATGGGCAAGGAAGATTGCAACGATGCTGGGGCCTTGTAGAGAAAGCAAAAACCGGAAACGGAAGCAGAAGGTGAAGGGAGAGAAGGAGAACGGCATTGATTAAACGGTTGGTAGACGATCAAAAACATTCCCCACCACTATTTGTGCGCATCGCTTCTAAAAGAGGGGATTTCGGCCAAGCCAGGAGTGTAAAAGGGCATGGTAAAAACACCGTGCTCATAGCGGGGAAGGAAAAAAGAAAAGTAAACGAGAACAAGGACGCGACCGCAGAAGGTGTGTTTAAGGGGGTGACACGGATGAACTCACTTTCAGAGTAGAGATTCTGTGCGACAGATGAATACGGATAGAGAGAAGAAACGCGAAAGGGATGGGAAGAAACAATCTTCGAGTCAAGCAGAAATACGAAAAGGGAGACATCTCCGATTCTCTCGGAGGGATGTGGGCATCATCATCAGGCCGATGAGCGGAGAAACGTGACTTAAGGTAAAAAACGCCTAAAGAAATCCTACGACAAAAAAAGCGGCCTGGAAGGAGAGGAGAAAGGAAGAAGGGGAGGGGAGTTTTGGCTACGGAAAAAACTCCAATTCACGAAAAAAAACTTGTGGACAAAATGAACGTACGAAAAAAGACGCGGAAACGCGCTGGTTCGGGGGGATGCGTGGTTGCATAGAACAAGGCCGGGAAACGGTGCGGTTTGCAGAAAGGGAGACAGAAAAAAAAGTCATGGAATCCACCTCGGACTTATAGGAAAAAGAAGCGCAACGCAGGAAACAGAAAAGGAAATTCTTAGTGAGTGGAGCTTGTTTTGCGAAAAAAGGAAGATTGGTTCGCTTTGTCCTAAGTGGGGGTGAGAAAAAACAGGAAAGGGGACAAAGAAGAAGTAATCGCACTGAATAACGACCATAAAAAGGATAGTCGCCTCACACAAATCTCCCAATAAATTACGGGGGCGGCGTAAATGGAGAAGACCGCTGCAATGATGGGAGGAGGGTTTGGGGCATTGACTCAAACACAAAAAAAGAGGGAGGGAAAAAAGAAGAAAAGAGGAAAGACTCAAAAAACTAAAAAATCCAATAAGGGGTCGGCTGGCTAGGGGGAAGGCCGAAGCAGGTACGGGGTTGTCCGGTATGTGCGAAGGAGCCGGCATGGAGTATCCCGCGGAGAGGGGAGAACCAGAGCTCGGTAATTCCAGGGGGCTTTAAGAAAAACCTGAAAGACAATGAAGGTTTTCCTGTTTCGCAAAAAAATACAGCGCCACGCATCGGAATGAAAAAAGAAAAGGGGGCGGGAGACCGGCTCATCCGATAGAGGGGAAGGGGCAGTTGAAAAACCAGGAGGCAAACCGGCACCGCCAAAAAATAAAGATCTCGAGAAACGACAAGTGGAACTAACTCGCGGTGGCCGCGGCAAGGAGGAGAGGGTCAAGTCTTTGTCCACAATTCAAAGGAAGGAAGGGGAAGTTAGTGGGAAAAGGGGTACAAACGAAAATCAAAATGATTAATTGGGGAAAAGAATTCCCGAAAGGATCACTGTCCAGCAAGTACTGATAGATGCACGGCTGGTGTCCGCACAGAAACCAGGTGTCTCCATCATCGGAAGGATAATGACCAAGATAAGAGAGGGGAAAAAGGATTGCTCACCGAAGGGGAGGATGGCAAAGAAGGAAATCGTGAACGCCTCCAATAAATAGCGCTTGCGCCGATCAAGGACCCAAACGCTAAAAAACAATCCGCGTCATGAAAGAGGAATGCAACAGAAAAGGCAAACACCGACCAAAAAAGCCGAGGGAAGCCTTCAAGCCGAGTAAGTCTATGCAATCACCAGATATTAGAAAAGAAAACGCACGATGCCACTCTGATGACCAATTGGGACTTAAAAAGATACCCAAGCGTGATGGAGAACGGAGGAGAAAAAGCTGGTGAATGGATCGGGGGAAGAAACACGTATCCTTGACCAGGGGGGAGCGTCGAAAACTGCCCCGGAGGAGAATGAGTGCGCACAAGGAACAGGGGAGATAGAAAGGGGGGAAAAAGAATAGGACAAATCGCCGGAAAGTGGAAAAAGAAACGCCTCAATCTTGGGGGCATAAGAATGAGTCTTCCTTCTGGAAACGTTGTTCTAACCATGAGAAACTGCAGGACTAAGTTCCAATGGAATTTTAGGAAAAAAGGGAAAAGGAAAAAAGAACTGGAAGAAGGGTCCGTTGGTGATCCGGAGAACGTTTCACAAAACTTGTTGCAAAGGCAAAAAAATCTGAGAAAATAACATACCCGGGTCGAAAGCAAATGGGAGGGGCACACATCAAGAATTTGGACCTGGAAAAACAAGCCCAACGAGAGATGGGCCTACTCAGTAAAGGGGGACTTCTGCCAGAACGAAAAAGGGAAACTTGAGACCGGACGCCCAAAGAGCCGTTGTGCAAAAAACGCATTGAGCCATCACGCCACGACGGGGGAAGAGCTTTGGAGAAAAACATCGAAATACATAATCACATGAAAAGACTAAAAGGGAGAAACCGACCATGACCTCATCCACATCGGGGCCGCAAGGAGAGAGCGAACTAAAGAGGGTAGAAGGTCAAATCTTTGGAGATACTTCCTGACCAAAAAAACGCGGAAAAGGAAAAAGGAGAAAAGATAGCGTGGGATGAATATTCCGGCACTAGCTTTCTGGAGAAGAAGGCAACGCATTGAGCGCGCAACCCCCCTGTCGAGGGGGTTGCAAAATTACAGTGTGGAACCGGGAAAGGGGGGAAAAAAGCCCGTCGAGGGAAAAAGGGGATGTGGGGGAAGGAAGGGTAAGGAATGAAAAGAACTCACCAGCACGACATGGGGTCCCGTTTTCTCTAGCAACGCGCCGCTTTTAGAAGGGAGTGACCCAGGCAAGCGGAAGGTAAAAGCTCCAAGAAACAAGAAAGCAAACTAAGGGGGGAATACAAATTCACTTCAAATGGAAAACAACAAAGCAGCTTTGGGTCGTAAATCGAACTTTGGGCGCGGCAAGCAAATCTTTAAAGAAAGGGGCCCGAAAAAAGACAGCATCAATGAAAAACCACCGGCGCCGCCCTGACGGAAAGAAGCGAGGGAAACAAGACACCAAAAAGGACGGTCCCGCAAAGAACATGAAAAAGCGGAGCTCGTCAAAGGGGAAAGAGGAAGACAAATTCAGTGTGTCGTTTGGGAGTCACGGGTCTGTGAGCCAAAAAGGAGGAGGAGGGAACGCGCCAATTCAAACCTAGAGTGGAGAATGGGGAAAACTCTTCAGGAAAAAGCAGACGGTAGGAGATGGAAGAGGTTGGTCGGTCAAGCGCCATCGACAAAAACTTAAGGGGAAAATCACTTCCTCAGTGACTCAAGGAGACCAGGGAATTGCAAGAGGAGTCTAAGGATAAAAAAAAAGAACTGAAAGGGGAGGATGGCAATGTAGGGCTTTGGAGTAAAACAGGAGTTCAAATGAGGCACAAGGAAGCTCAGAGTGAAGCGCGAACAGCCTAAAATGGGAGGCAGAAAAAAGTAGAAGAGGTGGAAAGAAGTAAGGCAAAAACAAATCTTCGCCAAATAGGCCTCGGCTCAAGACGTAGGTACTAACTCTAAAGAGGGAAGACGACATAAAAATAAGACCTCGCTGGTGAGGCTATTCGTCCAAAAATCTTCCAAGCTCTCAAAGACGGCTCAATCTATACGGTGGAGGTTTCCGAAAAACCAAAAAAAAGGATCAAAGGGGACGCCGAACAAGAGAAGGAAGTCCTCCGCCTAAGAGATCATCTTCAAACAGTAATAAAGAAGAACTAAAAGGGCAAAAAAGATCTGGGAATAGAAGTGGGTGGGGGGAAAAGACCCTGAAGGAAGTCGGGGGGCCGATCATTCTCAAGGGAGGAAAAAGGTCGTGCGTGTAGTATCTCTAGAGAAACAAAAAGGAGGAGTAAGAGTAGAGAAGCAAAACACACAAAAGTGTGAACGAGAATAGAGCTTACCGCCTCAGAGACTGGACCGAACAAATTACTTGGGGCGCAAGGAAGATACTTGTGAAATTAGAGAGAAGTGTCACGAACGGGGTCTTCAGGGATGCGATAGGGCAGAGAACGTCGAAACTGTGGGTTTTGTGGGAGGCGTTCAAGTGAGATAGGGGGAACGAAAGAAGGAGCGGAGAAGAGGCGCGCTAAAGAGGGGAAAGATAGATTCAACAGAGAGCAGGCGAGGGAGGAGACCGCGGGTGGCGGAGACCGAAAAAGGGTGAAGCATCAGGAGTTGTCGAGGACGTCTTTTGTTGAGCCTCGGCCACGCGCAGATGTGACTAGTTACTGGCTCAGAGGCGGGAGGGGAGCAGGGAAGGGGTATGCGCAGGCCTGTTTGGGGGAACAACATCCTGGTGGAGAAAAAAAGCACGACCCCGTGGGGCCGCGAAAATCTGAGAAGGGTTTTCCATAAATGCAACGTGAAAAGGAAGAAAGGCCCGGGATAGCGGAGTTCACTCCTGGAGGAATGGAAGAAAAAAAAAACGACTGAAAGGCAGAAAGGAAGAGAGGCAGAAAGGAACAATCGTGCAGGAAGACACAAACTCATCCTATTTGCGGCGCGTTCCAATGCAAAAAAAAGAGTGGGGGCTAACAAACAGAAAGCCCAAACAACTGTATTGAGGAAGGAACGACGAAAGAGCCCCGAGTCGAAATGTGCAGGAGCGGACTTACGGAAAATGTTACGTTCTGAAGAAATGAAAGGAACCAAGGAAGAGGGGGGGGGGGGAAAATGGCAAATGTTTCTAGTCCCTGGGAGGTGGTAAGTGCCGCCCGCCAAGTGGAGATACTGAACCACAGTGCTTTGCAGGGTGGGCCAGCGCCCTGGAAAAGCCATTATGCAACCCACAGTGGCCGGGGAATGGACATGGGAGAGAAAGGGAGAAACGGACGGGCAGCACAACCGTAAGAGCCAATAGCAGAGGGAAGGAAGGTACCAGGGCAGAGGGCGGGGGATCATTCCGGAAACCGGAATAAAAGAAAAAACTCTCGAGATTCAAAGCACCCCACCGGTAAACAACGGTAAGTCGGAAAAACGCCGAGCAGCTGTGAAAAGCGAAAGGGGAAGGGCAAGGTTTAGATACACCCATACTATTGGAAAGTATATTCGTTACTCACCGGAGATGTCGCCTTCGGGGAATGGGCTACTAACACTGCTGGATTTGTGAGAATAAGGGATAGAAAAGCGGGCGAAGGGGGAGACAATAGAGAGGGAAACAAGAGGAGATAGTGCTGAAAGGGAATCAGTAGAGGGCGTCGAGAAGGGGAATTGCTAGGCATATGATTGGCGGATGTGGTACCTCACTCAGAGAGGCCATGAGGCTGTTGATGTAGACGAGGACTCGCGGCCAAAAAAAAATTGAGGGGAGAGCACGGGGAAGAGGGAGGGAAGGAGGAACAAACAAGCAATCTGCCCAAGACTTTCTTGGGAAAGGGGAAAAAGAAAGTGTTTCGGAAGATGTGGTTCGACCTTTTTGAACTGTGTACCCTCTGTGTTATGTGTATACAATTGGGGCGGGGGGGCAACAAGAACAGGTAGAACACGGCAGCGGAGTCAAAGGGACGAGACAGAAGAGGCCAACTCAAAATGCACAGGGGAAATGAGGGCGAGTGAAGGAAATGTGAGCAACAATTTCAGACGGAAGAGGATGGAGGACAAATCGGAAGTTACGGGTACAACTTTGGGGAAGGAGGAGGGGGAGAGTAGGACTGGGCCGTTTCGATCGGGCTAGAGAAAGAGGCGAAGATTAGAGCGGGACAGTCTCATACGATCAGGTACAAGGATTGCGATGGCATAAAGGGAACCACGGTGATCAAGCCAACAGAAAGATGGGACGTTCGGCCAAGAAAAGTGGTTCGCATTGTCAATCCTTCGTTCGTGGACTAACCTATCTGTGAGGGTAAAAGAGAATGCTCAAGCGAAGACGAAGGAAACGAGGGGTACGTTTTACAGGGTGCGAGCAGGATAGGAGGAGTGGAAAGAGAATTGCAGGGCACTGAGTAAAGCGAAGCGCTAGGGGGAAAAATGAGGAGACTAATCTACAAAAGTAGTGAAAAAGACATAAGGTACGAAATATGGGGGCAATCATTTTTGGGAAAGCTGAACGGAGAGAGGGAAAAGGTCTGGCAAACCGGGCTATCTCTTCAGAGCTGCCCGTGGAGACTGGCTGGGAAAGGAGCGGATGGCAGTCACATGCGATTCGATGGGAAATGCTACGAACAAAGAAAGCTCAAAAAACTGGATGTGTAATACGGAGTACTACGAGAAGGGAGACACGAAGCGGGGGCACTTTTGGCGCGAAAAAATGCCGAGTATCAAGACAGGCGGGCGTGTTTTGCAGGTCTCATAAAAAGGGCCAATGTCGAAAATCAGGCGGAGATCAACTGGCGCACGGCGGGAAAACATTGAAGGAGGGAGTGCTTTCCTGTAGGAAAAAGTAAGTCAAGTTGATCCTCAGTTTTTTGGGGGAATCACGCCAACAGGGAGACCGCAGGCGGTCGACAATTGGTGGGGGGAAGGGATAAAAATGAAGGGAGGCCGGACAAAAGACGCGCCAAAATCAATTAATTATGAAGGAAAAGTGGACGAGACTCTCAAAGTATTTTATTGGGTGTGGTGGGCAATGGGAATCTCTCACAACAAAAAAGGATTGAGAAAAAAGCCATGCAGCCAAAAAGCCAAGCAATCAGGGAGAGACGAAGTGAGAAAAAGAAATCCCTGAACTGGGGAGGGTGTCCGGATATTTTTGTGCGGCGATAGACGGAGGGGCGTGACCGGCGAGGAATTGTCGACGCCCGCAGGGGTAACGGACCAGTGGAAGTATCACAAAAAGGAAATGAGTAAAAATTCCACCAAAGGGGTTAGCAAACAGGAGGACCACTACACTTCGAATCCAATGTTTCAGAGGGAGAAAAACCGCCTCAACAAAAAGTGGATGACGGGGACACCTTTGGAAGAGAAGGGCTCAAACCAGGAACCGGAAGGTCCAAAGCCGTCGGGAGCGAGAAGACGGGGGGAGAAAAAACATTAACACGAGAGGTCCCGGCGAGGCCCTTACGTTCCTGGAGGGTCCAAAGCCAGGGAATAAAATTGGAAAATGTAATGCCGGGCACAATGAAAACGCAGGAAAAGTGGAAAAGAAAAATCCGTCCAACGGCAGCCAGTACAGGAAAGGCGAACGTTCGTGGCAAGAATCACGTGTCTAACCTCAATGGAATGATCTGAAGAAACACCGAACTTCTCCAGGAAAAAAAACAGGGCGTATGGAGAAAATAGAGGCAGTGGGCCTCCCCAGCCTAAGGAGTCACCGAGACTTGGCAAAGCTCTTATTGACTGCGCGAAGGCACAACGAACTCGCCCCTGTAGACTCAGGCACCTGAAAACTTAAAACACCAATATGGAGGAGGTAAGGGAAAAAAAGGCACCGGGAGTGCGGTTAAAGACCAAGATGGGGGAGAACGCGGAACGTCCACTTCAGAATCCATTGGCTGGAAAAGAAAAACACGGGAAAGGATCCTATTCTCCAGAATGGCAGGGCAAAGCCAACCGCGAAAGCAGGAGCCGGTAGAGACTTAATGAGTAAAAAAATAAAAACTGACGAAGATTGAACCTCTAGGATGGAAAAGCCAAAACAATAAAAGATAGGAAGGTTGGGGGAGGAAAAAGAAGCATCTTTGAACCAGATCTCTTTTTTCTGAACGGGTTGAGAAAAAGGAAGAACTGCATATTCAAAGTTTGAATGGGTGGAGGTGTGGCTCTCGGAATTGAAAACGTGAAATAAGAGGGTAAGGGGGTTCGGAGTTACACAAGCTGTGGGAAGCCACCAAATAGTGAACATCACCAATGGGTAAAAAATGTCTCAAAAAACCCTCTAACGAAAAATTGGAAACCTGGGACAGAACAAGAAAGTCATAAGGGAACACAGAGAAAGTGTTCTCGTGCTAAAGAAGATTAAAACGTGAAAGCAGAACCGAATCTCCTTTCCCCGAGAGGAGCAACATCAAAAAAAAAAACATTGAAAAAATGGAGTACCAAAACGAATAATATGCCTCGAGACAAAGAAACGAGGAAGGGCCCTGGCATCACAAGGGAAGAAATTATCTCAGATTAATAGGAAATTCGCCCCGCGGCAAGATCTTCTCTTCCCAAAACCGCGGCAGGTCGAGACCCGAGATAAGGAAAAGAAAGAAAAAGAAAGGAATAGTCTGGAGATACAGGGTGCACCGGCAGGACGGGGGCTGCCATCAAAATGGAGAGGGTGGAAAGAACAGGTGGAACGGGGTGGACACTGGATAAATTGAGCCAAGAATAAGGCGTTGGAAGGGTGGGGAGGCAGTGGAAAGACGGCCTTATCAGGACAGCGACGAAATGGGAAGGTGGAGCGCTTGGGGCCGGATTGGATATGCGGGTGGTGAAACGGGACCGTACTTCCTGGTCTCGAAAGAAAACGAACACAGCCTTTTGGTGGGCATAACGGCGGCCGGCAAGTTGGGGGACAGAGGGAAAGGCAACACATCAGGGGAACGTGGATCCAGAACGTTGTCTCGGGGGAAAGCTGTGTCGAAAAAAACGAAAAAAAAAAAAAACTCATATTCATCACCACCGGAGACGCCATGGCCGGCAAAACAAGGACTGCGAAGAGGAAAACAAGCAAGAAAAGGGATGGACGCTACCGAAAGTCGAAAAAGCTTGGAGTCTCGTCGCCGAATCCAGAACAGGGAAAGAAAAAACAATTTTCGTTTGGCTTCGTTAGTGGAAAAAACGGGCATGTGTGAACGCTCCTCTACGTCAAAACTAGATGAGTGTGTAAATGAAAAGTTAGGAATCTGAAAGCGGCCATCCGTTCGAATGAGAGGGGCAAGTCGTGTGACGAAGGACAAAGGAAAAAGGAGAAGCGACTTACTCATGGACGTCACCTGCTCCGAGAAAGTCAGGCTGAAACGAAAAAAATGGGACAAACGCGGCAGCCTGCCTAGGTCAAAAAAAACAAAGGTAGCTTTATTTCTATCCCAAGTTTGACAGAGGAGGCACAAATCGAATAAAAAAGTAAGAAGCAAAGGGACACCTCAAAGGAAAAGAAAACAGGAAGCAGCCCCGTGGGAAAGGTTTAGGGACGAGGGGTGACTACAAAAAGAAATCTGCTCAAGAGGAAAATCTGCTTCAAAGGAGGGGAGGAGACGACTACGAGTACAATCCTCAAGACACTCGCTGGGTGATCTCAAGCGTAGCCAAAGGGGAATGAGGAGAACTAAGTAGAATAGAAGGAGGCGGTCCGAAAAAAAACGACTCAACGGGACGCCGAACAACAAACACGCTCCTAGTCTCGCCGACCTATCGGATAAACAGCAAGAGCAGGGATACTTAATTCCTCACAAGGAGGAACGCGGCAATAAGTTGGAGGCCCAAAAAGTAAACCGTATCATTCTCACGTGTGCGTAAACCAAGGTGGCGTGCGGCTCTAGATATCTCACCCAAAACTTAGGAGAAAAGAAAAGAAATACTATCACTAACGACAACGTGGAAAAAAAGTTAAAGCTGCCCAAACCACCCCACC
>Ga0179593_1571887_pt1 | contig 17022 bp, 23 predicted proteins | sample CZODoug2_1_08_16_FD_185931 | JGI IMG/M metagenome (GOLD analysis project Ga0179593, IMG submission 185931) | Vadose zone soil fungal communities from Angelo Coast Range Reserve, California, USA - CZODoug2_1_08_16fungal (PacBio error correction) | ecosystem: Environmental > Terrestrial > Soil >...
CCGAAGACCAAACCACTCACCAAAGAAGGGGAAAAAAAAGAATTGGTTAGAAACTGCGGTGAAAGGGAAGCCGGCTAAAGCGGATCCCCCAGGATCGCCCACGTAGGGAAGGACATCACGACCTGGAGCAAAAGCAACACGAGCTACAACGAAAAAGGTGTGGAAAGTATAGGGAGGAGCAAAAGAGGGAAGGGGCATGACGTGCTGGTTCCATATGGGAACGTGTCAGCAAAAGGAACCGGGAAAAGACACGAATCCAAAAAAATCCGGCATGGGGGAAGGAAAACGAGTGTGTAAAAGAAAGCGGCCCGGTGTACTAACAAAAAGAGGTACTAACACAATTCAAACAAACCACGACACGGACCCTAAACGCGGAGGAAAAAAATCTGCCGAAGTGGGAAGTCTTCAAGTGTTTGGAAAAACAACTAGACGGCGCGTACGTACGTGGGCCAGATGCTCGGCTTAAAACGGCTCCAGGCGAGGACAAAGTCGAGAAAACTCGTAAAGAGAGAAAAGCGCGAAGCGGCGTATACCAAACAAGGAAACTGTCTAACTCGGACTTTCGGAAAAAAGAGGTGTGACAAAAGGACTATACCGAGAGGTTATTTCCTTAAAAAATAAATTATATTCAAGGAGAGATGATCTGCGGAAAAAAGAAGAAAACTCAAAGGGAAAAGGAACTAGTCCAAAGAAAAGTGCCACGTCAACGGAGGAAAGACAAACACGGTCGGAGAAACCAAGCAAACAAAGCGAGAAACGAAAGTCGACAGCAAACAGACAACGACACCAGAGAGGAAAAGAACAAAGAGACGGCAAAGAGGTGCCGTAACTGAAAGGAAAACTCCAAAGTACACTTCAAGTCCCTTTCCTAGGGAGAAAGAAAGTAAGGAGTGAAAATACAAGCCAAAAAAAAAGGGCACCCGTCCGCAAATTAAAGAGTGGAGTCAGCGCAAGGTTAGCCGGCTCGAGGGGAAAACCTTTAAAAGATCTAAAAGGGACAATACAAGAAAGACTCAAGGGATTCAAGTAAAAATGCTGCGCAGGGTTGCGCCAGCCATCTCTTCGATAGAAACAAGCCACATGGGAAAATCCTACCGCGAAGGTTGGGAGGACTCCCCTGGCCCCCCTAACCTTCGTCCAAAGAAAAATGGGTCAATAACAGAAGCTTCTCGCAACTAGCTGGAAAAAAAGCTCACAAGAAGAAGGGAAGTGAAAATTCACTTTGTCGCCAACATGCCGAAAGAAGAAAAGCCACCACGTTGCGCAACTTTTAAAAGGACTTCGGGATACTTCAAAGCGAGATTACGGCTCCCCGGGAAAAAAACAGGCCGAAAGAAAGTGCTCTCCGGAAGTCAACGAAACGACCGAGCAAGGCTACAGAGGGGACGATTCGGGGCCCGAAGACCATCAGGGGGAAAACCGTCGATAGAATCTGGGAGGGACGACCAAGTTATAGACCGAGGGTATAAAAGCGTGTAAAAGACGCTCCATGCGAAAACTGTCAGTTTGTGGCATTGGAGATGTCTGAAGGGAAAAAAAGGGTCCTGAGGAAGGGAGAAGGAAGAGAAGGGGAGACTAAGGCGCTAGAAGGAGGGGACTACCGTAATTCGCAGGGGGCGATAGACAGACCGGGGATTCGCATATGAAGGGAGGACTGGACTATCCTTAAGAAAACGAGGGGCCAGTTTGGGAACGTGGGGGGGATGGTAAAGGGGCAAACCGTCTAAAAAGGGGGGGCCGAAAAGGGGAAACTGTTAATAACACGCGATTCTCGAATTGCACAAATCGAGAAGGGGGCCGATTCAACCAGAGTCCAAAGCTGGAAATCACACTACGCAAATGGTTTTGAAGAGAAGGGAAGGCCGTCACCGTAGACGAAGAAAAAAAACAGGATTGATAAAGGAGCAGTCCATAGAAGCCGTACTTGTCAAAAAGGGAAACAACGAGACACGCATACTTTCTCAGCAAGCGAAGTCAGGAAAAGAAAAGAGTGGAAATAGGAAAAAAGTCTAAAAACAAGGTCGTCGAATCAGCATTTCATAGGGTTGAGTAAGGCGAAACCACAAGGTTTGGGGATAGCTATCACCCTAGGGCTGAGCGGTAACATTGCCTATAGCCGCCTGGTTAAAAAGAGGGGCGGGGGGAAAACTTAGTTTTTATGGGGATCGTTTCTCAAGGTCTCGGCGTTTCCGGGTGACACAATGATTGACAATAACAAATTCAAAAAAAAAATAGATTAGCAGGGGAAAAGGGGGCGCCGAAAGATATCTAAAACCTCATCAACCCCTACTGGGGTCGGAAAGCCCAACCATTATGACGGCTCGCGGTGCGACAAATTACCCGGCAGGACATGGCTCGAAAAAAATCAATTCAAAAAAGTCCTCATAAGCAAAAGCGAGGCAGCAGGCCTAGCTAAAGGGTGCTGGTTGAACGTAAGACTGTATCGGGAAAAAGGGCAGGATATGTGGGGATTTGTGCTTACGCAGGGAGAGGGGGAAACCGTACAAGGAAGGGTTCGGTTGAAAAGTATTCCAAAGGCCGACACCGTTGAAGCAATGGAAGGTGTCGCGAAAGAGGACGCGCGTGGGAGTCGGGAGGGGCGGTCAGGTGGATTAAGATCAACAGAAAAGATGCGGCTAGCAGCAAAAGAGGACGGGGCGTTGATAAGAGGGGAGGAACAAACGAGTTGAGGAGACCGAAAATTACCTTGAGGTGGAGTTCAATGTTTTTCAAGGAATGCTACGAAAAAAAATAAAACAAAAAAAAACCTGCGCCTCAGCCGGGACGGGCCCAAACCAAGGCTCCGAAACCTCCCATGCTGCAAAGGGACTGCTTTCTGAGGAAGGGCGAAAGGATCGTCATGTAGTACAAGACTCCAAGCAAAGCTTCTGGTTTCCCCACATTCTCCCCAACCAGACCACGATTAGAACGGCACTTGCGCCCGGCCAGAAAGAATCGATGCCGATTCCACAGAACTGCCAAAGCGCCAGACATTCGGGTGAGATTGCGGGAGTCTGGCTTTGAAGGAAAGAAGGGGCACCAGTCTGTTCAGCTTGCCTAAGGAGTATTCACAAAAAGAGCAGAGCCGCATACTTTGTGGACGTCGACCGGTTGGGAAAGTAAAAGGGGGGAAGCCTCTTTGAGATGGGGGAGGCCATGAGCTAGGAGAATTGCGGCGACAGGACAGCTATTTTCATATGGTAGGAGGGAGTGGGATTCACGGTCCTTGAAAAGAAAAAAATGTGTCCACAAAAATCCCATCCCTCCGAATAGGGGGCCGACCCAAAAGAGAACCCGCATCTTAATCAGGCGGAGGGAAGGGAGGGCTGGGATGGGGAGTCATCCTGAAAGAAGGGAACTACGGGACGGACCTCAAAATACTGCTCATGATCAACAGAGGATTTCGAAAATTGGGGGGGGAAAAGACTGTGTTGTTCATTTATTGGAGGGGAAAGAAAATTAGATAACTGAAAGACGGGGAAAGGACTGAGATTTTGTAGAAGTTTCACGCTGGCAAAGGGGAAATTGATGTGTTCGGAAAAACTTCAGGAAAAAAAATAACGCTTGCGGGATGAGGGAGAAAAATAAGTTGGGGGGGAAAAATCTAGCCATGCCGGGTCGGGAAGTTAGGGTTCCACCCCACCCAGGGGCGGAAGGAGGGTTCCTTGTGATCTGGCTCAAGGGGAGCGATAAATCAAAAGTTTGGGCGGGCGGAAACAGGGCCTTGCTTGACAAAAAAAAAAAAAAACGGGATCCTCCTGGTGGGGAATCCAGAAACCCAGGTCAAACCACGATGGGAAAGGAGGAATAAAGAAGGTAAGTCAGACCGAAAAAGTGTCTGTTGAAGAGGAAGGGACTTCGATCGTAGTCTCGAAAAAAAACGTTAGGAAGGGAAAATGGGGAAATAACAGGAGAGTTAAAAATTGCAAAGACCTCTGCAAATTATCAAGGAGAGACACAGAACGAAGCACGACGGAAAAGGAATTTTTAAACGAAGGGGAAGGGACCTTTTCAAAAAACTCTACAAGGCGAAAAGAAAAACCAAAGAGTTTTGTCGGCGCCAGGAGAATCGATCGCCGGGACCGTGATTCCGCGGCCGAAAGACGGAACTGCGTCTGGGGGGAAAAAAGGCACTTTGAGCTGGTGATGACCGGAACGTCCTAATCGGGAATGGGTTGAATGGGGGCGGGGACAAAACCGACGGCTACAAAGGAGAACCATCTTCCGCCAAACCGTGGGGGAAGGTCCTTCGATAGGAAGGGACCTCTCAGGAAAATCACTTCCAGGGGGTCCAATTAAAGGGGAGCGAGGAAGGGAGATTGCCATTTGAAGAGGGAATCCTGAGAGGGAAACTTTTCCGACAGAAAGGAAGAATAGTCTACGGGGAGGGAGGGGGAAAGCGGCCGACTGCTCGAACGGAGGAATCAATAAAGTAATGAGTGTCATTTGGACACATGGTATTCTGGAATAGGGGAAAGAGCCCTTCGGACCGGGAAAAATGACGACCGGCTCATACGCCTGACCGAGAGAAAAGAGGAATTTAAAACCTGCGGGCAGAATGAACACTACAGGGAGAAATTCAAGGGGAAGAGAAAAATTACTACGGCATGTGGCGTTGGGGGTTACCTGGCACGGGTAGGGGGATGTTATCTGGGGAAAAAAAATGTTAAAACTAAAAGAAAAAAAGGAGGTATGGGTCTGCGTCGTAACTGCTGGCAGAGTCCGTGGGAGGAGGGGGGGACTGTTCTCCAAAAACAGTGCCGAACGTTCGACGTACCGGACCTAGGGAAACACTTGGAGATGTCTCGAGCGCGAAGGGTCTTTGGTTCGTCTACGAGAATCATAGAAGATATTAGCTTGGGACCTGGGATTGTAAAAAATCGACGGCTACCGGAAAAAAGCGGGAGAGTAGAAGGCTCTGGGAGGGGCGGAAAAAATGCGGTTAGCAAAGAAAACCAGTGGATGACGACTATCAAAAAAAGGGGTGACTCCGAAGCACTGAGGGCTCTACTCCACGTGGAAATCTACCGAAGGAAGAGAGGGGGCTGGTGTAAAGAAAAAAAAGGTTAGAACTTAGGGGAGAGCAGGGAAACGTGGAGTGTTGTGGATGATGGAGTCCGTTTGGGAGGAAGCGGGCCTGATTGTGCTTCCAATAGAAGGCCTAATGAAAAATTCCGACTAGTAGTCAACAAGAACTGGGCCATGAAAAAGATCGTCAGAAAACATCCCAGTAAGGGACGCGCCGGGAAGGGGAAGGGCTAAAGCTATACTCTAGCTGTTGTCACCCATTCCAAGGGGAGAGGTTTGGCGAGGTTTGAATTTCGTTAAAAATCACTTGAGAAGGAAATAGGAATCCAGGGGAAAACCAGCGCCACCATCTGCATAGTGAGGCAGGGAGGGAGAGAGGCTCCCTTGCGAGCAGTTCTTAAAGCTCATTAGGGGGGAAAAGGTGGTAGTTGTTTGAATACACAACAAAAAGAAGAAAAAGGAACGAAAAGGGGAGTCTTTCAAAGACCAAGAAAAAAAACGAAAAAAAAACTGCAAGCTGTAAACAATGGGCGGAGAAATGTGCCGTCCTGGAGAAGGAGGGAAAGCCGACGAAAAATGATCTATGGGAGAAAAAGCAACAGAGAAAAGAACCCATCTCAATAGGGTTGACAACACGCGTACTTTGCGCGGAGCAAGGACCTCAGGGCGTCGGATGTTCAAAGAAAAATCAGGCACTTACGAGACATCGCACGGACTTGAAAAGGGCGGCAAAGTTGAGAAGGAGCACCATCGGCCAAGGGGGAAAAATCCACCGAATAAACTAAAGAGAAGGAAAAACGACACTGGCACAAAAAAGGCTCGATCTGTGGAAAGGTGGGAAAGAAAAAAAGAAGAGTTCACCGTGTACTACCAGATCTCTTCGAGAAAAAGCCTTTCCAAAAAGTCTGCAGCCGGAATTCGGAGGGGTAACTGGGCGGACGTCGGGAAAAACTCCAGCAAAGTAGAAATTCTCAGGAGGTAATGGCGAAAATGAAGGAAAAACTAACCACGAAAAGCCGGAGGGGATGCGAATAATATCTTCAATCACTAAGAAAGCACGACCCTTCGAAGGGGCGACGCATCAGCGCAAAAATACTCGAGATTCCTAAGAACGTCAAGTACAACGGAAAAGGAGGGTTCAGGAGGAAACACCTCAGACAAAATAAGATCAAAGGAAAAAGGAAAAGAGTTGGGGGGAAGAGAGAATAACTACAAATCAAATCCTAAACTGGAAACTAAGAAAGGGACGGTACCGGAATCAAAATATGACCATCTGACAGGGGAATGGCACTAGTAAGAGAGGAGGCAACGCCAACCAAGAAAGGACCGAAAAGCATGCACCCAACCCTTACCAGGGAGGATATGGGTCGGGAAGGGCACCGGCTCGAGTTAAAGCGAGGGATGATAAACCCGAAGAGAGAAGCCAGACCATGAACTCACTGAACGGGTATGCTTCATGGCAGTGCACGGATCCGGGAGTGCAAAAAGCCGAGGCAAGACCAAAAAAGATCTCTCTTTGAAGTGAAAAACACGTCGGGGGAAGACGTAGTAAGAGAAGAAATCGTTCAAGAACTATAACGGAAAAATAGAGCCGAACTCAAAACAGATCGAACGGCAGAATTTAATTTTCACGGGTCCGCCGAGGAATAACTGAAAAAGAAGAACCTCCGAGCGCAGAAAATCTGGAACTTGGAGAACCTAACGAAAAAAAAAAAACGAGAGGAAGAAACCCGATCGACAAAAAAGAAAAAGGGCTCCGGGAGAAACGAAAAAAAAAAAACTTCAACAATCGGCCACAGGCCCGGAAGGGGACGAATCTATCTGATCAAAAAAAGAAAAGAATCTGGGGGGCGGGTTCACGACCTCAAAAAAGCCTAGGGGAGGAATCGCCAACGAGGGGAAAAAAGCGCTCAGGAGATCACTTTGAATACTTTGGAGGAGACTCGGGGTTCCTTTCGTGGAATCGCCAGAAGGCTCTGCAAAATCGAAGATGGGAAGGGGGGGTCTACACGGAAGGGAAAGGGTTGCGCAGAAGAAGGGAAGGAAAAAAAGAAACCTAAAAGAGTTCTAAGGACAAAGAATGAAGGAGAAACCGGCCATTGTTTGTAATAGTTGTGGAAGGGGAAAAAGTTTACGTGGGGGGGACAAAAGGCCAAAAAAAGCCGAAGGTTACCAGGAAAAACTGAAAAGGGTTCCAAAAGAGCGTTTAGAAAAAACGATCACCATTTTTAGGAAAGAAGAAGAGGGGGCTTCCACACGAAAAAATAATGGTAGGCCGACAGGAGGGAGAGTTTACAAGGGGGATCCAAGCATAAGAAAACAGCGTCTTCAGGACGTTGTAATCAGTTGTCAAAAAAAAAGCAGAACCACAGAAAGAGAAACGCATGAAGAGGAAACGTCCAGTATCATAAATAAGTGGGCGAAAGGAGGTCGGAGTAAACGCGATCAGGGGGAACACACAAATAAAAAAAGGTTCGGAGAAAAAGCATGGGTGAAATCGTTGAGAGTCTACCCCAAAAAGGGGTCCGGCGGATGTACGGGGACCGCCCAAGGGATGATGAAAAAGGATGGGCCGGAAAAAAGGGTTTGAGGCGACGAGAAGGAGGATTCATGGGGGAGGGCTATGCAGGAAGTTACACATAAAAAAAAAAAAGAGCAAGAAAAAAGAGGGAAAAAGACCGCCAATGCAGGTACTCGACTATGCAAAAATCCGCATCACACGGGGGAGAGGCGCCAAGAATCCCACAAGGAAAGGAAAAATTTCGTCTTCGGAGAAGGACCTCAAAAACCCGTGAGCGGAAAAAAAAGCGCGACAAGCAATGGGTAAGGACTTCATAGTCAGAAGAGCACGTGGTGATTTGGAAGGAATCCTTAATGACGAAGGATCGTGCGCAACTGGAATGGAATTGAGGGAGGAGGGTGTGGGAAAACATTCAAGTGTGAGATCGTATGCAGCAGAAGAGGGGAGCAGCTCCGGAAATAGCTATCGCATGACAAAAAAGAAAGTCAAATCAGGCCAGACACGGCGTTTGAACCGGAGGGGGGGGTCGAGAAAAAAAAGGTGCTGTCAGAAAAAGTTAAGGAAGAAGCTACTACAAACTGTGCAGGTAAGAGGGGAAGCTAAAAAATGCGGGGTCTCTGGCGGGGTTCTGCCACAAAGGAGAGAGGGATCGCGAAAAAAAACGCAGCGAGGGAGTAGATGTGGGAATTCAAGGGGAAGACTTAAATCATGCTTACTAGCGGCGAAAGGGCCGACAAAAAGCTAAAAAAACAGAAACTTGGGAGGAGAGGAGCAATTCCAATCTTGCCCTCAAAAGGCGCTAAAAAAGACTCCAACTCAAAGGAAAGTGTTTTCAAAGAAAACTCCGCCAGAAAGACAGACAAAAAAACAAGCGCCCTAGCCCTCCGGGGAGAAGAACCAGCAACACACGTAAAAGATTTCCTGGAGGGAACCTCCAAAGAACCATTTTATGATGAGGAAGAACGTTTCCAGAAGGTCCCCTGGGGAAAAAAAGAAAAACCCTGTCAAAGGTCATGGAAAATAGAAAAAATAAGTTGGGGGGGGGAGTAAAAAATCAGCGTGCGTGCAGTGGAAGGTTTGGAAAGCTATTACCGGAACTGGTCGGAAAAGGAAAAGGGATATTTTAGATTTTGGGGGTTGTATTGACAGAAAGGCCCAAGAAACAAGCCCCAACCTGCCTGAGGAGGGCGAGCTAGACCGAAACCAAAAAAAAAGGGACCGCAGCGGAATAAAAAAAGGAGGAGGGCATTGCGGGGGATGCCTTCGAAAAAGAAAGGTCGGAAACAACTGTAAAAAGAAGAGCGGGACTGGAGGGGACACCTTGGGTTTGACGTGGTTGTTCAATTTAAAGGGGGGGGGGAAAAAAAATCCCGGATCTTGCGCAAAAGCGGAGTTCGGGGAGGGGAAAAAAAAAAATGCTTGGAGTCATTTCATGGTCACGGGGAAAAGGAAACGTCCCGAAAAGAACGACGGAAGTCCTGGATTGAAGGGCTGTTTTTTAGGAATGTTCAGGTTAAGGTCCCCAAGAAGATAGAAGAAAGGTTGAAATTCTGGGATCAAAGTCGGAGAAAGCGAGAAGGGGCCACTAGCGAAAAAAGGAGGGGTCTGGGAGGATTGCTCGAAAAAAGGTTGGGGCGAAGGAAAGAAAGAATATCAAAGAGAAAGGAAAGGGGAAAAAAAGAAGACATCTGAATAATCGTGAGGAAACCGAACAGAGGGGGAGGTAGAGCGAAGGAAAGACCGTATCAAAAGGGAAAAACTGCAAAGAAATTTGAAAAAAACATGGAGGGAGAGGGAGATGCGACGGGAAAGGAAAAAAACTTTCAGAAAACCTATGCTCCAGGTAATGAGAAAAACGCACCGAAACGAAGAAAGAAATAACCTTGGAAAGGGTACTTCCAAGGGAAAAAAGCCCTAAAACGCGGAAAGTCAGGAAAAAAGAGGACAAGAGGGGTCGTCGCCAGAGAAAAAGCATCGCCGGCCCTGCTGGGTCGTAACTGGGGAGCCACTAACCTCAGGAAAATGCTTCTTGAAGCCGGCTCGGTGGAGGTTTTTCTTTGAGATGAAGTCACCGGGCACCAGGAATCGGGAGAAGTCCGGGGGGACTGAACCGAGAACCGATCGACCATCTTCTGCAATGGAAAAAGGGTGCCGTAGGGGAATCTTCATGGGAAAATCTCTAATCACAAAAAGGGGGGGAGGGTTGGGGAAGGTAGGACTGAGAAGAGGAGAGGGAGAGCAAGGAAAAAGCGTCTTCAGTAATGGGATAAGGGGAAAATGAGCGGCCACGAAGGGAAGAAGAACCTGAAAAAGAGAAAGGGAAAAAAAAAAAAAAAAGAAAAAAAAAAAAAGAGAAAAATAAAAAAAAAAAAAAAAAAAAAAAAAAAGAAGAAAAAAAGAGAAAAAAGAGAGGGAAAAAAAAAAAGAAAAAAAGAAAAAGAAAAAAAAAAAAAAAAAAAAAAAAAAAAAAAAAAAAAGAAAAAAAAAAAAACAACAAACAAAAAAAAAAAAAAAAAAAAAAAACAAAAAAAAAAAAAAAAAAAAAAAAAAAAAAGAGAAAAACCAAGGAAAAAAAAAAAAAAAAAAAAAAAAAAAAAAAAAAAAGAAATAAAAGAAAAGAGGAAAAAACAAAAAAAAAAGAAAAGAAAAAAAAAAAAAAAAAAAAGAAGAAAAAGAAAGAAAAAAAAAAAAAAAAAAAAAAAAAAAAGAAAAAAAAAAAAAAAAAAAAAAAAACAGAAAAAAAAAAAAAAAAAAAAAGAAAAAAAAAGGAGAGGACTTTGCCTAGTTAATCCGTCAAAGCAGTAAGAAAAAAGGAGGAACATGGTTCTAAACTGGGATGAGAGGGGGGGCGATATCATAAATCTTAAAGGGGACGAGAAGAAAAAACCGGATGAGGGAGGGAAGGTTCGGGAGGGAGCTGTGCCACGCCTACGCAGGGAAAGAAAAGGAACCATGGACCTGGAACGATGTCAGATTGGTTTCTGGGGAAGGGGCACCTCGGTAGGATTCACCTGGATATCTACGGGGAGGGTGTAAGGAAGAGTAAAGGGGACGAATGATAAAAACGCCGTTGGGGTTGAGGGAGGGGGGGCCGACCCCGGTTGAGAGTTTAACGTGGGAACCGTTCTTAAAAAGGCAGAAAAAATGAAGAGGGACTAGGAAGGCAGAGGGTCTTGATTTGAAAGACGAGGGCCTCAAATGGAGGAGCATACCCGCCGCCGAGGGGAAGACAGGTTGTCAGTCAAAACCATCGAGTTAGAAAAAGGCGGGGAGGGGAAAAAGACCGGAGGGAAAATGTGAAGCCGAAGAAACCCAGTTAGAGGCTGCGACTCTCCGGGGGACCGTGCCGCGAAATCCAGAAAAGCTAAAGAAGGAGACTTCTGCTGGGGGAACCCGTATTGTTCATAGCAAGTTCACAGAAACCGGGCGCGAGATGGCAAGAAGAGGGTCCCGTTGAGGGGGGGGAATCTGATGGAAGGTTAGTAAAAAAAAAAAAATTGGAAAAGGGAAAAAGGGGTCAAGGGGGGAATTAAAAGGCAAGTAGCGAGAGAAAGAACTTCCTAAAAACGGGAACTCCTGAACAAACTCCTCTTGAAAAAAAAAACATTCAAGGGTAAATAAGAGAAGATGGGAAGATAAAAGGAAAATGAAGAGGAGGTGTAGCGCCTGTTTGATAGATCGAAGATGCTCTCATATCGAAAGGGGGAGAGCCTTAATGATGGAATAGACGGCCCAGAAAAAAAAAAAACGTTCAGCAAGTTGGCGAGAAGGAACCTTAGGGAGGGAGGGTGGGGGGGGGAAGTTTGTGGGGGCGATCTCTCTCAACACCATGAAAAGATAGCATTCAGATCCCAAACAACAACCCCAACAAAGGGAAAAGAGCTTTCAAAGGAAAAGAAAAAAGTCGCATCATGTCTCTGAGCGGAAGGAAGGGAGAAAGATTTGAAGAAACAACTATGAAGATCACGAACAGAAAGAGAAACTGCGCTAAAAAAAAACAAAAGGGACTGGTGGGGGAAAAGATCGGCAAGGACCAGAGGCCTTCCGGATTAAGAGGATAAAGGGGAGGTCCAGGCTTCTGCATTAAGAAAAAGGACAGCTACGAAGACTGCGGACAACTTCGGGAAACGCCTGGGAAGAAAAACCTACTAAGAAAAAGAACACAAAAGAAGCTGATTCCTGATAGAAAGAGGGGGAGTGACCAGGCTGATTACAGACTGTACCCCGCCAAGAGAGAGGACGCCTTGTGCCAAGGGGGAAGGTGCATTCTCCTAAAAAAAGGCCCGGCTGGAAGGAAGAGAACTTACTGGAAAAGAATTTTACACACTGCTTACCTCAAAACAGGAAAAAGGAATCGATTTTAACGGGAGAATGTGGAGGAAAACTCGGCAAGGGGTCCAAAGGAAAGGAGTCAGGAAGAAAGCAGACCCTCGGGATTCGGAAAAAGGCCCCAATGTAGTTCGGGTCAAACGGAAGGATGCAGAGGAGAGAAACGATTACAGAGGAAGAAAAAAAATCACGGAGAAGAAAAAAAGGAAGAAGGCAAAGAAAGGTCCAATAAGAACAGAACTGACAATACGAAAAAGGACTTTTATAACAAGGGAGGCGCCACGAACACCGAGAAAAACAAAAAAAAAGGGAACGAGGGAAAAAGGTTCGAAAGAAATCGCACTACTGGGTGGCGGAACACACTTCGGACCGGCACCAAGCCGGAAAAAAAATCCCCTTCCAGAGAGTTTGAGAAAGGGGAGGGATCGCACGGCAAGAGTTAGGAGGAGCAAACCCCGAACGCGGAAAAAAGCCCCAGTTATAACAAACTCCTAGAGAGTTAAGAACTTATGGGAGGGCAGAACTCCAAGAGGAAAAAAAAAAAGAGACACTGGGAAGAGAAACGAAAAAAAAGCTGGACAGTGAAATCTGGGCCACGGTGTCCTAAAAAAGAATCCCCACTCTTCAATGAACGATCCAGGCGCGAACTCGCGTTCGAAAAGGCGGGGGGGAAGAAAAAAGAAGATAGAAACAGTTTCACTTGGTTTAAGGGGGAACTACCAGGCCGAAGAAGGCAGTTCCCAACGGAAAGCTTTTCTAATTCTCCAAAAAAAAGAAGGAAACCGAGGAACGTAAAAAAAACAGAGCCTGAAATCCCGGTATCTACGCTAAAAAAAAGAAAAAGAAAGGATCAATTCGTAAAGACAGACATCCGGAAGCCGAAAATCGCCAGTATAAGCAATAAGGAAAAGGAGGGGGGAATCAAAAAAATAAAAGGTATCTCCAAGGGGAAAAGGGCAAAAAGGCGGCTAAACTGTCACGGTTTAAGGAAGTGGAGGCGTTTCTGGGCAAAAGAAAGTACTCTGGAAAAACGAGAAAAGTGAAAAGAAAAACAGAGAAACCCATCATGGAAAGACCGTAATTCGGAAGATGCTGTTGGCAACGCTAAGAGAAGGACATAGAGGAAAGGACACTGGGGAAAAACTTACTAGAGAAGGGATGCCATGGGGGGTTCCAGGAGCTTGGGATACTTAAACGCCAAGGAGGGAAAAACAACGGAACTTGAGGAAAAAGTCCAGGCGAACAAAAACTCTATTATCGGGGTCCCCAAGAGAAGGGACCGAGAAGGGATTTGGGAAAAGAGACTCGGAGGCCAGAGGGACAATCGGGGAGGAAGAAAAACCTGACCCGGGGGGGTACAAAGATAAGCCATGTGCAGAAGTTTCCAGAAACAGTGGAAAAAAGAAAATGAAGAAAGGAAACGGAAGAAAAAGCAGACATCAATCACAGTTAGGGAGAAACGATGCTCAATAAGGTCTAAGGGGGAATTCGGGAAAAAGGATAAAAACAAGGGGGAAAGTAGAACAGAAAAAAATAGAAAAAGTGGAAAAAAAGGAAAAACCCGGTTCCGTGTAAAAGAAGTCTTTTACGGCTCAATGCGTAGCCAAAACGCCCAAGAAAAAAGCCGAATATTCCTAAGACGGGAGGAGAAAGAGGAGGGGGCTCGGCACTTCTAGGATTTTGGAGGAGGGTGGTAAGGCTCCGGTGGAATCAACACAAGAAAAAAAAAAAATGGAAAGAACTCAAATAGCTAACTGGAAGACAAGGAGGGTTTAATAGCTAAGGGCAAACAATACGAAAAAAGTCGCAAAGGAAAAAAGGGAGACGGACAACAAGGGGAGGGGAGACTGAGAAGGGTCAGACCTCCGGCTTACATGGGCAGAGAACTGGTCAAGAAGGGGAAAGAAGAGCAAAAGCAGGACATGGCAAACACTAGCTGACCGTTTATGGAAGAATTACAGTATCAGGAGTCTCAGAGTTGGAGTGTTTGGGGAGGAGGGATAAAAAAAGGGGCCACGGTGGTGCATGGATGGCTTTTTATTATATTCGGTGGTCCAGAGCGAGGGGAGCGCTCCGAGATCTTCGTAAATGTGTCGGGGGAAAACAAGGGGAAGGGTTAGAGGGGGTGTCTGGAAGGGCGGGGGGGGGCGGCTGACGGCCGATCAGTGATAGCAATGATTGATACACACCTTAACAAGACCATCTACTCCAATCTCAAGGAAAGACTTATTAAAAAGAACTTTGGAAGAGGGGGAACCCAAACGCAAAAAAGGAGCGACCCACACCACCAAAAAAACGGGCCTTCGATTGGGGGAGTAAGAGGTATTTATGTAGGGGGGAGAAGAATAGAGAGACGGCGAAATAGGAAAAGCGCGAAAAAAAAACCCTCCATGAATTAACACTAATGCTCTATCGCTTTCTGAGCTGAAGAAGAAAAATGTAACTAAAAAGAAAGGGGAGACGTTTGAGAAACACGATCTCCACTAGCCAGCAACCCACGAATTCGAACAAATATTCCGTGCACTTCGGGAAAAGGCACCTCGAAGGAGATTCTCAAAAATTGGAGGTCATAAGTCCGACTCACTTTGGGGAGGAAAACGATTTGCTTGACCTGTCAACCGCCGTTCCCAGGAAGGGTCTACGCAAGTGAGGGGGGGGGGGGAGTCACCGGGAGGGGAAGAAGAAGTTCTACGGTGGAGCCTCCTCCGCGGTGCGAAAGCTTGGGCCATGAAGGACGCCCGAGAGACAGGGGGCTATGGGGGGGGGTATAGGGGGGGGGACTGTGGAGTTGGTTTATTCCAGTTGAAGTTGAACAGGTGGGGGAAGGACATAAGATTCCCCATGAAGCATCCAACGCTAAGACAAAAAGCGATACCCAAGAATCAAGGCCTTGATAGGCATGGGGGTAGGGGAAAAAGAGGGATATCCCGGAGGGGGGGGTAAGAACTAAAAAAAGGGTGGGGGTTCCTGCTAAAACACCGGGGGAGGAAAGAAGGTTAAGGGGTGGGTAAGGTGCAAGTTTCCCGATCCTGCCTTAAGTGGCGAGAATGTAGAAAAAAAACATGACGGCCGAGGGGGGGGGGGATCAAGGGAGGGGCAGAGCGGTCCAACTGGGAATTGGGGGGGTGGACAACTGACTTGACCCGTCAGGAAAAGGAGTGCCAGGAAGATGGGAAAAATTGGGGAAACGGAGCTACCAGGTAGATTTTGGAAAAAAAACTTCCCCCAACCATGGCTGCACTGGGGATTTCCAAAAGGGTGTGAAAAGAAAGAAAAGGGAGAAACATGGGCGCTATTGTAAGAATCTGGTTGTGGCGGTGCGGAAAGATGCTTCGACCCACCGGCTTCCGCCTGTTGTAGGAAGGATGGCAAAAAAATCAAAAAAGCAAGACTGGAAGGAAGGGGAAAAATTGTGAATTATAGTGAAACATCGAAAACCGACCAGATTTCTGTTTCAAGAGAAGTGAAAGAGACGGAAAGGGCCACAGCAAAAGTAGGTACAAGGGGGGGAAAGTGCAGGGGTCTCGAGCAGGCGTTAGGACTTTCATCGAAATGACAATAGGCGAAAAAATCTTGAACAGGGCGAAAGAAAAAACGAACGACAAGGGAAAAGAAGTTTACCCCAGGGGTCCAAACCCAAAAGAGCTTGGGGGGCGGGAACCTTTGTCGGAATACCACTCCAGGAGGGGAGAGGGGAGAGAACCCAAAAGCGGGGATGTTACTCCATATGAAGAAAAGACTGTCCCCCGTTTTCCGACTTCCGAAGAAGAATGACAGGTTGCCGGAACTTGGGGGAGTGAGCCGGAGAATCACCGGGATACCCTTGCCTTTTGTAGCTTGGGGAAAGGAGAAGGATTGGAGGGGGGGAAGGAAGCAAAAAGGCGAAAAAGAGTAGGGCACTCGGGGTTCCTTGACTATCGGCTGGGTCCGAGAGGAATTACAAGGAAAGAAAAGCCGTAGGGAAGGGGAGCTTTAACAAAGAGAAAGGCGGAACCCTAAAGTTGGTCCTTTGGGGCCTAATTGGCCGATTCCTGGGAAAGCCCGGACCCCTACGTGGGGAAAGAGGTTACAAAAAGGAGTCTTTAAAGATGCCGGAGGGAGGTTTACTACCGCATCCGGTAGGAACGTCTTCAGCAATAATGGAGATCAGTGAAGACTTGAAGGGGGAGGAAAAGGGTTTACGCGGGAGGGGAAAGACTCTGCTTATTCTACATGCGCTCACCGGAAAGAGAAGAGACATACGGGGGGAAAGAAGTCCTGGGGGTAGGAGTTCAGGCACTGCGAAGAAAATATAACGGTTACGATTGTTCATATGGGTTTTCAAGTTACCGTTCAACCGGGGAAGTTTGAGGGCTAACTTAAAAAAGGGGGGGACTTAGGGGGGTTCCGGCGTGGTGTTGTAGAGAATCATCAAAAATTTCCCGTCGGGAATCGTCGTGGGGGGACGGTCTAAAAGAAAACTTGATGGGGGGAAAGTGTTGCGAGGGCTAAAAAAAACTCGAACAGAGTGGCCGGCAGCGAAAAAAAAAAAGGTCCTTGCTTTCGAAGCTCCGATCGCGAGAAGGGTAGGGAACAAGGGGGCCAGGGGTCGGAAACATTAAATCAAAATAAATCAGATCGCTGCGTGTTGTCTTACGACTGAAGAGGAGTGCAGAGAAATGTCGTACGATAAAAAAACAGTTAGCAAGGGTAAGGAGATAACGAAGGAGCAACGAATACTACGTCCACGGTGAACGGACCGCCAGAGGGTGTACAGGGGGGGGTTAAAGAAAGGGTCACAAAAACCCGTAGGCGGAGGGAAAGAAAAAAAGGTTCCGCGGTGTCGTGGTGTTCATCCAGCGTATGTGGGAGAAAAGTGGGGATTCAAGAAGGGACGAAAGAAGAGAGAGGGCTCGGCCAGAGATAATCTGGGAAAGAATGACCCTTCTCTCATATGACACCCTTCATCCGCGGATGTCCTGGGAGACATACGGGTCAACAAGGGGGGGGGGGACTCAGGGTGGTAAAGCTCGTTGGAAAGAGTGTCTTGATGCGCGTCTCCCGTTGCCGCGGGTAAATCTGAGCAAAAAAGGAAAAGAAGAAAAAAGGCATCTAGAGTCGAGAAGGAAGGAAGAAAGTATGGGGAAAAGGATTGGTTGTACAAG
>Ga0179593_1663455_pt1 | contig 17021 bp, 29 predicted proteins | sample CZODoug2_1_08_16_FD_185931 | JGI IMG/M metagenome (GOLD analysis project Ga0179593, IMG submission 185931) | Vadose zone soil fungal communities from Angelo Coast Range Reserve, California, USA - CZODoug2_1_08_16fungal (PacBio error correction) | ecosystem: Environmental > Terrestrial > Soil >...
ACGTGGGGGGGAGAAAGAAGAGGCGGGCAAACGTCGGTTCTTGAGAAAGGAACACAATCAAAGGTGCAGTGCCAAAAGGCGCTGCGGGAAGATTTAGGAAAGGGGGAAAAAGGAAACCGCCTTTGCCTGCGGACGCAATTGGGAGAAAAAACACCGCAAACGGCATTTTCTAAAGGTGGAGAGAAAGAAGGGCATGAGAGTAGAGAGGGGGCGCTCTCTTGCGCCTTCTGGCGGAATAAACCAAGAGGAGGAGAGAACAGCAAATCGGCCTAAAATGACGCCGTTCGTTACGCCAATGATTTTGGGAGAACTAGAAAGGGGAATATCAAGGGAATGGGGGGAAGGTAGGGGACGTTGGGGAAAGGCCAGATCGAGAATTGACCTAAAACCCTGAGGAGAAAGGGACACAATTGGAGACAATGCGGAAGGTGTTAAGAAAAAAAGGGAACGTGGTGCGAGAGTGATGGCAGGTTCCGCTGAAACCGTGTTGGGGGTTGGAGAATTTAAAAAGCGCCCGAAAGCCGCGGAGAAAATTCATCCGTGCGCCTGCGGAATCCGGTTGAGAAAAAAAGAAAACTAGAAGACGGGGGTTTCGAGTATTTTCAGGGTCGTATGGCGGGAAAAAAGGGATTCAAACGAGGGATGACAACAAGCGCGCTAAACTGCAAAAAGAAAAGAAGTTCGGGGAAGTTGGAAACGCAGTGGTTAATCGTGGGGAGAACTGAGCTGGCGTGGGGGGAGGGCGTTTGTGGAAGCCTCGTACGTAAAGAAAATGCTAATCGGGGGAGAAAATTCACAATTTTCGAGGGCGCGGGATGTAAGAACTTAGGGAAGTCCACGATGACCGAAGAGGGGCCATGCGGGAGAAATAGGGCTCAGTTCCGGGGAGAGGGGAGAGGCGGCCAATCGGGTTAACAGAGGGATTTGGACCTGCACGACTGCTTTGGGGATGAAGAAAGGGGAGGGGCAAAAGGGAGGGCTCATGGGGGGGGGGATACTCCTTAACTGCGAGAGAGAAGGAAAGAAGGGGAGGTTTTAGTACGTCAACTGGGAGCAATGGGGAAGAACGGCAAAAGAATAAAAAAGGGGAGGGTTTGCAGCTTCAAGGAGCATTGAAAAAAAAAAAGCGAAAGAAGAAGTGGGTGCAATGGGCATATAAGGAGAAAAAAAAAAAAAAGACGAAAAGGGCCCTGCGTACCCTGGATCAGGGGGGGGCCTCTTGTTGAAATATGAGGGTGGGATATCCAGCGCCCGCGATGGCGGGTCGAGGACGGGAGAACTTCAGGGGAAAAACAGACAGTCACCAGAAGCTTCAAAGTGCTGGCGCTCGGTCTTGCAGAATAAAGGAGGCCCACTCAGCATTGGGAGGAGTAAGGGGTTCATGCAGATCTGGTGGGAACAACGTGTGTCTCTCCTTAAGGGGGAAAGGGGAAAAGAGGAAAACACTATTTCGCCTAAAGTGACGAGAAGCGCGCAACAGCAAGGGGGAGGAAGGAGAATTAAGGGGGGAGCAAGCAGAATCTGGGGGGGACATCACGTATTCGCTTCTGGGGAGCTCGGCAGCGGCGAAAATTCTGTAAAGGGGCAAAAACGAAAAGGCCGCGCCCCCGAAAATTTGGTGCTTGAGTTTTGTGAAAAAAAAGAGGGGAAACAGAAAAAGCGATACTCCGGGGGACGGTAGCACATGTGGGTTAAAGGGGCGACACGAAGATTCTACGCTACGAAACAGAAAAGGGAAAAGAGCCTAACCGCAAGAAAGGGGTGTTGCCCCGGACAAGGGGGAAGGGGCGGAAACTAGAAGCAAGGAATATGTCTCAGGTGAAGAAAGTTGGTAAAAAAAAAAAAACTGAGGAGGGGAAAAATTACTCTGACTAAGGGGGACGGACAGTTGGGCTTACTTAAGTTGGAAAAAAGGGAAACACACGAGGAGTGCGTTGGGGGACAAAAGGACCCGCAACGAGGATGAAGGCGGCTGAATCGTGCGTGAGCTCTAAGGGGGAAGGAAGAAGGGTGCAAGGAAGTCGGCTTGAGGGGAACGGGGAGAAATTAAAAAACAAATCCAAGCACCCTAAAGGGGTCCTGTCAGCTTAGGCTGAGGGAAGGGGTGTGGCAAATTTTCCAAAATTTTACGGCAGGGAGAGAGAAAAAAAGAGGCTAAGAGCTGGCCCGCAGAAGAATGCCGGAGGAGGGAACTCTCCAAAAAAGGGAGGGAGAAAAGGGAGAGTACAGCGCGGCGAGGGAAGTCTATTGGGCAGAACGTTTCGAGGGCACCGGGGTTTACAAAAGAAGGAGGCAGAATAGGGGTCAAAACAAGAACCGGCGGGAAGAAACGCCAGATTGGTACGAAAAGAGGAAGGAAGAAGGGAGAGTGGCTTGTGACTGTAAAAGTTTGTCAGAGAACGGGGAAGGTCGCTGTGAGGCGCTGTGAAGCTGCTGCCAAAGTAACGAATAGGGTCAATGAGGAGCCGGAAGGCAAAGAAAGGTAACGCACGCAAGAGGGCAGGAAGCCTGGAGGGGGGGGGCAGATGAAAATGGCAAATCATCGCTGAAAAGCCTTAGAGAAGGGTGCAAATCCAAGTTGGCACAAGGGAGACCGGGATATTTCGCCGGGCAGAAACAATGGAGACCTAGATAAGACGGGAACGGGAAAGAACAAGGAGACATCGAATCGGTCTCATTAGTCAGTTGAGGGAGAAATGGGCACAATGTTGGCAAATTTCTAGGAACCAGCCGCGAGAGTTGGTCAATAGGGGGGGGTCCACCCTAAACGATTTGGGGAAGAGGGTGGGGAAGAGACGAAAATCCAAGAACAGGTTTTATCAAAAACGCATGGAAACGGAAAAGAAAAGGGAAAGGAAGGAGGGGCGGGAACTGGTTCTCGATCGGGAAAAAAGAAGGAAAAAGGAAGGATTTGGCAAGGAAAAGAGCGGCGGCACCGAAAAACCCACCCGCAAACGAAGAATTCGAAAAAAAGTCCCGGGGAATATACCGTTGGCTTTTCTGAGCTTGTCTATCGATGTTGCGTTTGTTAGTTCAACGTGTGGTGTTAGAAGTTTGTATAAGGGGGGGGGATAGGGTTTGGTTGTGCGGCTGTTGCTGGGGCATTTCGTGGAAAGTGCACAGATCAAGGCGAAGTTTTTCAATGGGAATATTGTGTCCTCGAATTCTGCGCTTAAAAATGATTGAAAGAGGGGTTTATTTTGGTTTTAGGTTGGTGTCCGTTATGGCTGTATTTGTGGGTGCGATCACCGGATGACTCATCTAGGAGATGATATTGAAAAAAAGAGCTCTTAATAGATTGATTGGGTACGGTAACAAGAACATTTGTCACCTGTGGCTAGGGGGGAAGAATCTCTAGGTTTGGCTCTACGGAGAAAGAAGAGACGCAGCGGAGTCCGAACAGGGAAAGAGGGGGGCCTGGAAATCAGGTGAGAGGACATTCTCAGGAAGGGAAAGAAAAAAATGAAAAAAAAGGAAAGCCGACATCACCTTCTACGATCGCCACCGTAAGAAGAAATAGCCGGGCGAGAAAAAGGGGACGAAAGCACGGCGATGCAAAGGCCGATTGAGAGGAAGGGCCTCAGGGAGGACAGAGAATAGAAAAGGACGTAAAAGAAGAGGGAAAAGGCAGAGAGGAAAAGGAAGGAGCGAAAAGAAATGAAGTCCCGCGTGGACCGTAAAAAGGAAGAAAAACCGAACCCAAAGGGAATGAACGCAGCTTTTGAAAGAATGAGGGAGGATGGCCGAACAGAACCACTAAAGTGGGTAGAGGAAAGTCAGAACCGACGTTTGAAATTCTTGCCTAAATAGGGGAGGGGACCTCAAGGAAAAAAAACCAACAACAACGGAGGGGAAAAGAAGAGAGAAGAGACGAAAAAGAAATTCGAGGGGAACGGGCGGGTTCTTTAATCAGCGGAAGCACCAATCGAAAAGAAAATGGGGGAAAGCGCTGCGCAGAAATCAAGTCATTTTGAAAAGCAACCCGGCAAAAAAAGAAAAAAAAGGGTTGGAAGGGAGGGAAGAAATTGTTTGCGTGAAGCAATGCAACGAAACTAACTTCTTGACCGGAAACGTTAAGCATAGAATGCGCGTGGAAAAAGAGGCGCCGAAGAGGTTCGCGGGGGGGGAGAAAAGCAAACGAGGAAGAAAAAAATCGAATCGGAAGAGATGGAGCCTTGCTTTCCGCCAATTAGTTGGGGGGGTGTCTGGGGGAGTTTTCGAATCGGGGAAGAAGCATGAATGTCGCGGGAGAAAAGTGAAGAAGGGGAAGAGGCGAGGGGCGCGAGAAAGACCTCAAATTGGGTAAAGAGATTTTCGAGCAGTAGGACTCAATGAGGGGGGGAAAGAGCAAGATTGCGAAAGGGAAGGGGAACGGGTCTCTGCCCCGGGGGTCTTCCCCGAAATGAAAGAAAGGCAAGGGGAGAAAGGGGGAGCAGGGAAGGAACGGAGCTCAAGTCATCCGGTTGTCGAAAAGCCGAAGGGATAAGAGGAACATAAGGTTGGGAGGAGTGTAGGAGAAAATTTCTGAGGGATTCAGAGGTGCAGGGAAGAAGAAATCAGGAGGTGGGCGAGTCAACTACTGCGAGGGTTAAAGCATTGGTGTAGTCGGGAGGGGAGAATCAGGTAATCTTCGGTGTCTGCGGTTGGAGAAAAGAGGCCAAAGGAAAATAAAGGGCAGGAGTAAAGAGAAAATCAGGGCTTTCAAAACCTGCGGGAGGAAAAGAGGGGACTGGAGACCTTGCAGAAAGAAAGGTTTCATGGGGGGAAAAGGGGAAAATGAAAGCGGGGATGAGAACGCGTTCCCGGGGACTTAAGCGGGAAAGGAGGCCAATCAGGGGGGGAACACAGGGGAATTTTTTCCGAGCAGAGGAGGAGGAAGGGGGGCGGGAGGAAAGAACTTTGGACAAAAATTATTCGTGCGAAAATGGACGAAGGAAAACCCTGCGATATGAAGCGGGAAAGAAGGGGGGATTTGTTGTAGAGGCGGAGGGGGGTAAGATGGGAAGAAAAGGAAGGTACGGGAAGGCGTTGTTTAGGAGGGAAGGAAATGCCAGATGAGACTAGAAAGGGCCGAATGGAAAAATCGAATCAGGGAAAAAAGGGGGAGGGAAGGGGGAAAGTGGGGAAAAAAAACCACGCCCGGGACCTTCCAAAGGAAAAGAAGACAAGAAGAGAAAGAATCCTACTTCGGGGATTGAAAGAAGAAGACGTGCGAAGTTTTGCGCGAGTAAGAGGAAAAAAAGTTAAGGGCGAGCGAAGAACTTTACGGAGGGGGGGCAGAACAGAAGGAGAAGAAGGAAAAACCAATAGACAGGCGTGGCGTCAGCTCACTGTGGGGAGGAGGGAAAAAGACAGCCGGGTACACAAAAAGCGGAAGGAGAGGTCTGAAGAAAACGGGGGACGGAGAGAATGAAAGAAGTTTGAGGGAAAGGATCATAAGAAAAGGGGAAAAAAACTCAAAAGGAACATATCATCGCTCAAAGACCAGATAAAAGGGGTGCAGTGTCAAGAATCTTTTCTTTCCCACAGGAAAAGGGGGCAGGGGGCGGCCGCGAAATGTCATTGAAATTTGGCAAAAAAAGGAAGAGGGGGAAACCTAAAATCCCCGTATACATGGGGTGCTTGGAAGGGGGGAAGAATGTGGAGGATGAGAAGAGACTCTACTGGTGCCGGGCAAAAAGAGGGTGAAAGAGACAAAGCACGATTCAGGACAGGTATAGAACTTAGGTCGAGAAACGCAGAGGGGGGGTGGAAACAGGGAAAATAGCTTCCGCTAACGACAAGGGACCAGAGGTAGGGCACAAATTTGGTATCTAAAAAAAATTGAGAGGGGAGAAACGGTGGGAACTACTCTGGGCAAGGAGGGGCTGACAGGGGGGGGAAAACTGGAGAGGAAGCGATTTTGACCTTTGCAACAAAAGGTATGTGGGATGCGAGTTTCTATACTTGGGCGGCGTCATAGAGAGGAGGAGGATCAGGAAGGCGCACCCGTAGGTATCGGCGTTTTGGGACACTCTAAATATGGGAGAGGGAAACAAGAAAAGAAAACAATTGAGGATTGGCGGGGAAAGAGAGGACTGGGAATGGTTTGCAAATTAAAAGAGGAGAAAGGACGCAAATGGAAAGAGGAGAAAGAGCTAAAGTGCTTTTCCTATATGAGACGGAAAGAAAAAAAAACGAACGAAAGGATCTGCGGCGCGCTCTCTGAACAGCGCTGCTAAGATTGAGTGAGGCCAGGGATTAAGAGCTGACACCTGTGACAAAAGAGAAAGAGAGAGAAGGGCAGAAAAAATGGGGTCAACCTAAGGGAAAACGAACAAAGGAAAAAAAAAAAAACTTTTAGATGTTCTTGAAGGGAGGGTGCAGCCTACAGGATTACGAAGATGCCGAAGCGGGGTCGCGGCTCTGTTAGGAAAGAACGTGGGGGAAGGTTTGAATGTTTTGACAATCCAAATAAAAAAGAGACGGGACGCAAGGGAAGAGGCAGGAGCAAGGCGGGTGTTGCCGCCATCTGCATGAAAAAAAAGAAAGGGTCGCCGAGGAGTGGGAAAGGACGTCCATTTTGAATATCAACCGGGAAAGTATATTGGGAAAAGAAAAAAGAACAAAGGGGGGGAAGGAAATAAGGGCTACTGGAAAAATACCGGAGAGAGAAGCTGTACTGCGCAGGAAAAGGGGAGGGAAAATGAGACACAAAGAAGGGGGTTCAAAGAGTCAAGAGAGGAAGAAGCAGCCAAGAATTAACGGGGGAATTCACCCGACTATTGGAAAAGAGCGGGAAGGAAAAGAGAAGTCCCCCGGCCCGAGGAAAAATCATGGCCCAGGAAGGTCAAGACGGTGCCGCGAGCTTTAGGCAATTGATTATCGAGCGAAAGGGGGCATATTTAAGGAGGGAAGGAAAGATAGGAGAACCACCCGCCAAGAAGAAAGGGATCAAAGAAGAAGGGAAAGGGAAAATGGAGAGAAAAGTAGCTCAAACAAGGTTTGGTGAGAGTACGTAGTTTGAGAAAATGGTCAAAAGAAACATTAGAAAACTGGAAAATGGGGAATCCCCGCAGAAAATCGAACATCCGAAAAAGAAGGGGGAAAGCAAAAAAGTTGTGGGAGAAGTCACCGGAGGAGGAAGGCTAAACATTCATGGTGAAAAAGGGCTTCGGGCACGGGCTCGCTAAACGATGGGGGAAACGTACAAAAGCAGAAGGAACAAAAAGCAAATGATTGGAAGCAGCGATTCCGCTTGGACGACTAAAGGGTGGGGAAAGAACAGGTGGAGGGCCATTCTCGAGCCTCTCAGAAGGGTCAAAGGAATATCAAAGGGACAAGCTTTCTAATATCGTCAAGAAGGACCTGAGAAAAAACACCGAGGCCGGAAACACAGGCGAGACGCAGCCGATTTGCTTGTATTGGAGGGGGGGGGAAAAAAAGAGAACGAAGAGTCAGCAGGGAACGCGCAGGATCTGCTTGAAGATCGGCAAAGAAAAACGTTTTCTTGCCGGTACGCGCAGTGCTTAAAAAGAAAAAAGAGGTTGCAAAAAGGGAAGAGCTGGGAAAAAAAAGGGAGATGCTTGCCGCAGCGGAACACTACAAAGGGGGGGAAGAGGAAAGACTTTTTGCAGGCTGGAAATCGTATTCACGGTTCGACAAACTGTCGATCAAAGAAGAGGAAAAAGAGGGAGAATACGTGAGGTGACGATAAAAAAAAAGAGAGAAGGAGGCAAAAGGAGGAAAAAGAAGGTAACAAACAGAGCAGTCCCATAGTGGGCCAAAGGTGCGCCGAGAAAAAAGGGAGGGGGAGGGGGGGAAATGACGGCACAAGCAGCCCGTTGGGGCTTCCGGGGGTAAAAATGGGGGGTCGAAAAACGCGCTGACTTCTTTTCCTCTTAAAGGGGAAAGAGTAAGAAAGAAAAAAAGGAGAAGGGGAAATCAGCGCTGCTATTTCGAGGACGCTAATAATCACAGAAGAAAAAAAAGCAGAGAAAAGATCGCGCAGGGAGTGTCGCCTTCCGGGGTGGAACGTTGCACGGAGGTTGCGAGAGTAAGAAGGAGAAGGTGAGTAGGGCGGATTGGAAAGGACTGTCGCTGCTCGGAGAAAAATTAGGAGGAGAATTAGAGAAGAGGAATCGTAAGAAAGTTGTCTTTTTCTTTTAAGGCACGGGGGCAACGAAAGGAAAAGGGTGGTCACGGGCAGAAAGGGTTTAGAAGAGCCGCGCGGGGACCGAAGAAGGCGGGGAAAGGGAGGCCTGCAAAACGGAAGGCTCATCACAGGGGAAAAGTAAGCGGCTCGGATAAAGCGTAAGGGACGCTCGTTGCTGCGGATAGAAGGGTCCGTGTGAACAAGGGAGGGAAGAAAGGGCTAGGGAGGGAAAAAAGAAAAGGGCTGCGTGTCGATTGGGAAATAAAGAGGGGGTCTAGAGAAGAGGGTAGTAACCCGGGGAGATGGAAGATCGTTTTCTAAGGGTTTGAAAGGGGGGAAAACCGCCAGCCTCTTTAATGCTCGATACTCTCGAGTCGGGGAAAAAAGGGGTCTAGAGGAGGAAGAAGGAAAGTGGAGAGCCCCTTCATTGCGTGCAAAAGATTACCGCTCGAGGGATCCAAGGGAAAGGGAGTCGCCATCAGAAGAGGGGGAAAACAAATCTGAGAAGAGGTGGAATTTCCCTTCACGCGAGTCTGGTGAAAGAAAAGAAAAAATAAGGGGGGAGGGGAGTTGGCTCTCAGGTAAATAAGGGGGGCGACGGAAAGAGGCGCGGTCCTGGAAGTACTGGGGGAAAAAGGTACTAGGATTGGGGACCGCCGAATAAAAATCCCGGCGGCGTTGCTCTTGGGGGGGAAGAGGGGAAGAAAAAAGGGGCTCAGAAGGAAGGAGGCTTGCAAGGTGGGAAAGGGGACAAAGGAAAGCCCGGCGTCCTGCAACGGCCGTGGGGAAAAGTGCCAGTCAAAAATGTGGGGGGTATTGGGGGAAACACATTCGGGAGGGAAAAAAAAATTAAGGAAAGGAGCGAGTGCGGGCTCAGAAGTACTTAGGTCGGAATTGCGAAAAGAGAAAAGACTCAACTTTCAAGACGTTGTCTTGCTGTGAAAGAGGTTTCTTAAGGGGCATCCGTTCGTGCTCAAGTAGGGGAAAGGAGAAACTGGGGGGGGGGAAACAAAGGGAACTCCTTAAGAAAGTTGGTGTCTCGAGAAAGGGAAAAAAAAGGTTAGGAAAGAGACCGCAGCCGCCAGGTCAGTGGCGAGTTCAGGAAGCCAGGAGGATGTGAGGCGGGCGTCGGCTTGCTCGCTAAGAGGAAGAAAAAAGAGATGGAAAGTTCAAAGAACAGGGGAAGCAGGGGCGCCCCGGAGGAGTGCTTGGGGAAGTGTTGCAACAAAGATGGGATTGACGAAACGATACTCCGGGGTGAGACCATGGGGGAAGGAGTCGAATAAAGGGAAAGGGAAGATAAAGGAGGTGGAAAACGGCAACCCGAGGATCGTGGGTTGGAAGGGAAAGGAAAGGAAATCATTCCGCGAATGGCCATAATGGGAAGGGGCAGGAAAAAGAGTGAAGACAAAAGAAATTTGATCTCGCAAAACAACAAAGAGTAGGAGAAAGGGGGAAGGGGGGGAACCGGAGAATAGGAGAAACGGGGGGAGGGGGGGGACCAATTGAGACCGTTCTAGTTAAGCGAGGAGAGAAGAAAAACAGGAAAAGAGAAGGGGCGGTTGTGAAACTCAGTGGCTATCCAGGAAGAAGTCGATCGTGGAAGAAAATCTGGAGAAAAATTGGTGCGGCAAAGAAAGGGGGGCAGTGGAGAGAACACCGGAGGAGAAGTTCGTGCACAAAGGAACGAAAGCAAATCCAGAATAGAAGGCGCTGCGTCTGGATTCTTTAAAGGGAGAAATTGAAAAGGGGGCGCGTCAGTCGGGACAAAGGAAAAAGGGAAGAAAAGTGCTGGCCCGAGGGGCGCCTAGGAGAGCAGAAACAAAGCCAGGAATGGAGGCGCGCTCTGCTCGTAAGCCGGAAAAGGGGAAATAGGTGGAGGGGACAGAGAAAAGTTCGTTCGGATCGACACCCTAGAGTCGGTGGGGGGAGGGAATCACAGAAAATCTTGTCCTCTCCGAGAAGGAGGAACGCCAGGAAGAAGCCGGCGCCAGGCACTTGAAAAAGCTTTAAGGGGGGGGAGAAATTTCAAGGGGGAGACAAAGGGGATGACTCTAAGCGCCCATCGCGGGCGATGCATCCGGCATGAAAGAGTGGTGTCAATCCCAAGGACGTAAAGAGTTCGGGGGGTAACAAAGGCCATCGGGCAGGACGCAAGGGCAGGGGGGGGGGCCAGAGTGAAAAAGTCGGAAGCTTCGCGCCGGTCAGGAGGAAGGGAGAAAGAAAACCAAAAAGGTGTCGCCGGAGGGAACATTGCCTACTGAAGAGGTGGGAATAAAAGGAAACGCAGAGGACGAGGGTCCAGTTTTAAGGAGAGGAAAAGAATAAAGGAAGGGGAAAAGTTCTAGAGAAAAAAGCAGACGGAGTCCGGACAAAGTGGGGGAAGAAAAAGAGGGAGAAACGATTTTGCCTTAGAGGATGCGCGGAAAAAGTCAAGCTTACAAAGGTATGAAGAGGATCCGAAATCGTTCACGTCAATGAGACTTTCAAGGAGGAAGGAAAACTTCTACCAGATGAAGAGGAAAAGGACGAGGAAAGCAGGACGCCTTAGAGGCTGCGGCACAAAGAACCTCGACGGGGAGGAAGGAAAGAAACTCCAAGGAAAAAAACAAATGAGGCTTGGGTTCCAAATCGGAATCCAGTGGCGAAGAAAATCGCGGAAAGGGAATTATGGAAGAAACAGAGCATCTAAAAAAGCAAAGAGAAGAAAAAGAAGAAGGAAAAAAAAAAAACGGCCGCTGAAAAAACCAAAGCAAGAGGAAATTGGGGAGAAAGATGCGCATTCAGAAAGGGTTACTGGAGCTCTCGTCTGGAGAGACAAGGAACTTAACAGGAAGTAGAAAAGGGGCACGACGAGACAGGAAAAGAAGGAAAAAAAGAAAATTGGAAAAAAAGAGAGGGTTTCCGATTCTCCTAGAATTGGGAAAGAACGAAGTTGAGGGCAGGAGAGCTCATCGAATAAAGGAACAAACTCAACCTAACGGGCAAAAGGGTCTAAGAGAAAGTCATAAATAAGGAGGAAAACAATAAGAAAAGGAAGGCGAATGCGAGGGGGAAGGTTTTCTGTGCATTGGGACTCGAAAAAAGGAAGGAACAATCTAAAGAAGATCAAGATTGGAACGAGAGTCATGATGGGGTCGAAAAAGAGAAATTAATTCCGCGCTTTGCTTATACTCAAGAAAGTGTGAGGGAAAAGAAGGAGGAAAAAAAATAGGGGTGGAGGAACGGGGGAAAATGACTTGTGGATGCACGAATCTCAAGGGGGAAAAGAGAGGAGGATGAGACGCTATTAAAAACGTACGTTTAGGGAGGACAGAAGAAAGCCTGTTGAGAAATCACGTATCTCGAGAAAAAACAAGAGTAGGAAGAGAAGGTTAATTCTGGAAAAAAGGGAGAACAAGGACAAAACGGTTTCTTGAATCGCGTAAAAATCGAGAGTAGGGCAACAAGGAAGACAGCAAGCAAGTCATTGGAAAATGACGGCGAAAGGAAAAGAGGACGCCCTGGGGGTCCGGAGACGGGGTGGGGTGGGTTGGTACCGTCAAGCAACGCGCGGGAGAAGTTTCTTGGAAGAAAGGAAAAGGAAGTGGAGTAATAAAGAAATTAAATCTTGCGCTCTTTCGCTCGCGGGATAACCCGTCAGCAGAGGGAGAAGGAAATTCTCCGGGATCAAGGCCAATTCTTGGTGGTGGATAGACGGTGCATTGCGAGAGTAAAACATATTCGGCTTTCGGGTATGTCTGATGGGGGAGGAGGGAAGAGGAGCGAGTGCCCTCAAAGTGATTGGGTAGGGGGGAGGAGAAATAGAGAGTTACTCATGGCGTTGGGCAGGAGTTGTGAATTAACCCTGGACGCGTGCCCCGTTGTTACCAGGAAAAAATCGGGGAAAGAAGGAGAGAAAGAAAGAAGAAAACTAACATATCATCCACTGCCCGGGAAAGACCCGGAATGCTCAAAGAGCAAGCCCAAGCTCGCAGAGGAGGTTTTCGAGTTTTTCTGGAAGGAAATTGGAAGAGGGGGCCGCGGGCATTGGGAACACGAAATGAAAGAGAGAGAAACTGCGGAAGAGAGCGTTCGAGGAGGAAAAAATCATTTGTTGGAGGATTGGGAGGTGAGAGAGCCTGATTCTGCGGGTTGCGGGGGGGGGTGCCGCCAGAGTAACGGCAAGAGAGTCTCGGGAACGGTTTCACCTTTCGGCGCTCTAAAGGAAGAGAAGAAAAAAAAAAGAGGGACGGGCACAATGGACAGGACTCGTGGCCATGCGTGATACCGCGGACCGAAGAAGTAGAACGGGAAGCCAAATCGCAAGGACCAGGGGGAGGAGGAAGGGGACGGCTGGCTTGTGGGGAGAAGAAGGGCAAAAGGGAGGAAAGCGTGGGGAGTCGCCTTAAACTGACAGGAAAGTGAGAGCGGAGAAGGGAGAGAAGGAGGAATAAGCCGTACGGCACTGTACCGTAGTCTTTTAGAGGATAGAGGAAAAAATCTCAAAGGGAAGGGCGGTTGAGCTTAAATGGCCGCTGAAAAGACCGCGAACCGGGGAGGAGAAAGCGATTATTTGCAAAAATTGCAAGATGTGCAAAAAGAAACCAGACTGGAGGTGCGGGGGCATTCCCTGTAGACCTGACATGGGAGAGGGAATTGAAAAAGAAAGGGAGTGGGTTGCGACGAGTACACAGAGGGAGACGGGAGGAGGAAGGCTAGATTTTCGGCTGGTAGAAAACGTAACCAAGGAGAAGAAGGCGGCAAAGGGTGAGCGGGGGTGGAGGAGCGGTCCCATTAGGAGGGCTGAATAAGAAAAAAAACTAGGAACAAGGGAGGAAAGGGGCATCTTTTGGAAAATTTTACGCAAAAACTCAGAAGGAGGTTTGAGGAATCCTATTGCACCGAAAGAGTTAAGAACAATCAGCGAAGAGACCAAAAGCCAACGTTGGCGATTTCGAGTACTTCATAAGGTAGGGGGGGAAAGGGAAAGGCGGAGAGGGGGCGAGGGCCTACTGCCTCAAAAATTCGGTTAAAAGGGGAACCTGGAAGGCCCAGCCCGCGACCACCGGTAGAAGTGGGGTGAGGAATGTGGGGGGGCAGAGGGAATATTTCTCTGACAAAGAGTAGAGGGAAGAGTGGGAAAAAGGGGGGAGAGCTCCACGGCACGTTAAAAAAAAAACTGGAGGGGATTTTCGTTGCAGGCACCGCAAGAGGCGGGTGCCGAAGAGCCTTTCCGGAAAAACGCAAAGGAGGAAAAGGGGGGGGGAGGGGGAGGTAAGGGTGACTGTGCCAAGTTTAATACATCAAGGGAAACAGGAAAACGAGGAAAAGAGTGTTTGTCAAGGGGACGGAAGGGCACGGGAGATGGAGGGGGGGGACCGTTCCCCAGAAGCCTTGTAAGGAAAGGGTGAGGAGGGGAACGGGAAGAAAATTCTTGCGGTTGGAAGACTGACAGCAAGGGGGCGGGAAGACGGCGGAGTTTCGAAAAAAAGAAGTGGGGTAGAAGCGGGATCTCTTTTGAACCGAGGAAGGGATTTCAAGAAAGAAAAAAGTATCAAAAAAAGCGGCGGGCTGGTAATTGAAAGAAACTTTGCAGGGGAGGGGGTCATAAAAAATTTTCAGAGGGACTGAGGTCGAAACAAACGACACGGAGAAAGCGACATTATTCCGGGCAATTTCGACAAAGAAACGTAGAAGGAAGGCAAAGACGTAACAGAGAATGTGATTCGATTTTACAACCTTCCGGGGGAAAAACAAAGGGGGGTAAAAAGAGCAAGTAAAAAATCTTGTCCTCGCAAGAAAAGTATGAGTGAAGGGACCAAAGAGGGACTAACGCCACCGAAAGCACGGGTTGAGGGAGGGGAAAGAGGTCTTTGGGGAAACAATCCGAAAAAGTTAGGTTGCGATCGTGGAAGCAGAGAAAGGCAAGTAACGAGGTGTTTCAAGACAAAAAGGGAAAGGGCGTAAGAGGAGTTGGGAGACGCCACGTGAAAAAAAGGGGTCTTGTGGGTGGGGGAGACCCATAGAAAGTGAAAAGAGAGGAGTGTGGAACCGGAGCGTATTTTTCACTGCTCCCTTTTTGAGAGAAAAAAAAAAGTAGGACCGGGCTGCTAAACAATTGAAGACACGTTGCCGAATACGAAAATAAAAAAGCACGGGAATAAAAGGTATCAAAAGAAGAGACCAAATGAGCACTAAATCCGGCAATGAAAGAAGCAAAAAAGGGAAAAGGCCACCGATGTCCTCCGGGGGAAGGGGCCTGAAGAGCGTCCGGCGAGAAACCCCGCCCTCTTTAGAGGAAAATGAAGCACTAGTGTGAAAGTCAATGAAGGGAAGAGGAAGGCCAAGAAGATTGAGAGCTCGACCGAAAAAGTTGAAAGCGATTTAGGTAATTCGCACAAAGAGGGGGGGCCAACCACCCCAAACCGCAGAAAAAGAAGATGAAAACTGACTAACGAAAAATTTTTTACCTCAATAACCAGGGGGAGAAAAAATCGCGCAAGAGAGGAAGAAACAGACCAGCAATCGAGACAGAAATCCTCAACGCGCTGCGGAAAGGGAGAGTTGTGAGAGGAATTCCGGATGCGCAGGAACCGGTGACTTGATAAGCGGCTTTCAGATCAGTAGATCTGGGGAAGTTGGGAAAGTACACAAAAGGGCACGCGGAAGTGGAGAAAGAAACGGAAAGATAAGATTCCGGGGATTGCTCGGAGTTGTTTAAGGAAGCGACATTCGGAAGCGAAGGAAAGTTCACACCAGCTGCCAGGGAGGGATGGGAGGGGGAGAAGACAAAAGGACTCGGGAGAGGAAAAGAATTGGGAGAGAAGACCCGCGAATTCGCAGCCGATTGTGAAAACTTTCATGGGAGGGAAAGAGCGAGAAAAAGCAGATTGAACGAAATTCTCTGCGTAGGCAGGGGGAGAAAAGAAAAGTGTTGAGGACCAACCAATTTCGTACACGAGGGGCGGGGGGGAGTGGGATCTGGGGAAAAAAAAGGAACTTTGATTGCGGGAAAGCAAGCTCAGTTGGAGGACTGCCAGGGGGGTGTTAGGGAAAGAAAGGGGGGCACCATGCTGCCGAAATCGTAGAGGGCGGGTTCGACCTGAAAATTATCATCGGGGGGAGGACAAGAAGGGTAAGAAGATAAGGTGAGGTCGAAAAAACAGGAGAGGGGGAGAAAAGTTTTTCAGGGGAGAAAAAATCAGCCGGAAGATTGGTCAACCTGCGCTGGCGGGCCATCAAGTCAGTGGGAAAGGAAAAAACAGGAACCTTTGGGCCTGAGGGGGTCACTAAATTTTGGAGAAGAGCACGAGGAGAAGTGAAAGGCCTTGACTTAGCAGCAGAGTCTAGGGGGGGGAAGATGAGGGGAGGATTCAAGGAATAAGCCCATCCTCGATGCCCAGAGAGAAAAAAAACCGTAGCGCCGTGCGTCGTCTTGTGTGATGCGGAAGGTAAGACGAAGGGTAAGATCTTAGAAAGCGATGTCGCGGAGTCGTAGAAAGAGGCTGAAGGACGGGAGATAAAAAAGGAGGACGAAACCGATTGGTTAGAGGGTCGAGCAATCGGGGGAAATCTATGACTAGGTTTTCTTTTGGAAGCACTGTCCGAGAAGAGGGATAAAAAGAGGGGGGGAAAACCGAAAGAGGCCTCGCGAGGAAAAGCTCAGGGAAGCCGGTGTCGCCGGCAATACGAATGCGGACAAAAAAGACCGGGGAAAGAGCGAGAGGGAAGGGGGTGAGGGTCCAGGCTCTATTTCTGCGGGGAAAGCTGGGGGGAAGAAGAAAAAGGATCTCATGTCGGCTCTGGAGAAAAACAACGGAAAGGATGGGGGCTGCGATTGGGATCCATTTTTTGGAGAAGGGGTTGGAGCAGGAGGGGAGGAGGTCGGTTTCGGGTCGGGTGGTGGGGCCATCAGAGAAGAGGAGAGAAGGAATCGCTTGACAATTTTCGAGTAGCGCTCGTCAGCCAAGAAAACAGAAGAGCAAGGGGGGTCGGGGGGTCAAATGCGTGAAGAGGCCGATTGAAGAAAGCGGAAGAGCCAATCGGATGGGGACCAAATGAGAAATAGGGGGGGGAACGAAAGCGCTGAGTGTCTTGCTCGAATTGCAGTTGTCAGGAAATGTCACTTAAACTGGATAAAAAAACGATTCGCTTAGCTGGCGGATTTAGCTGAAGGAAAGGAGTGAGTAAAGGGGAGCAGCCGAATAGACCGTCTTGCGTTGCGAGTTTCGAGGTCCAGGCGAAAGCGAAAGGATTTGCAATTTTCATTTTCAAAAGAAGAACAAAAAGAGTCCGTGCTTACCCCTGGAAGAATGAAAATAGGGGGGAGAAAAGGGGGGGGCAAAAAAAAACAAAGGAGGTACTTTGCAGCTATTCGGCTGCCGCGAGAGGGAAAGTAACTTTTTCGGCTTGAATACATTCAAAAAATGTAGGGGCGAAAAAAAGTGGTCAAAAGTCCCCATCTTGCGGTTAAAAGAAGATTCGGGGCGCGGATACAAGTTGTAATTTCATGAACTGACCAATGGGACGGTTGAATACTTACACAGAATGGTGGGAACAAGCGAGTCAGAGTACAAAGAAAGCATCTCGCCGCAAGCCATGAAAGGGGAAGGTCGAAAGGACAGGCAGGAAGAGGATGGCCAGCACGTAGGCGCGGAAAAGTTGGGCGCAAAAAACTGGGAAAAAAAGTCTTTGAATTTTAACCGGAACGGAATACCAGAAAAACGAGCAAAAGTTGACGGGGGATTTGTGCAAAATATGGGGAAGGAGGGGGGACAAAAAGAAGAAGGGTGGCAAAAATTTGGTGAGAGCGCCAAGCGATTCGAAGCAAAATTAGCCCGCAAGATCGGGTGCCCCGTATGCAAAAGAGACAAGAAAGATCCCGGACAGGAGAGTTGCAAAAGTT
>Ga0179593_1348861_pt1 | contig 17020 bp, 12 predicted proteins | sample CZODoug2_1_08_16_FD_185931 | JGI IMG/M metagenome (GOLD analysis project Ga0179593, IMG submission 185931) | Vadose zone soil fungal communities from Angelo Coast Range Reserve, California, USA - CZODoug2_1_08_16fungal (PacBio error correction) | ecosystem: Environmental > Terrestrial > Soil >...
GACTATCATGGTCGGGATAGAAATGTGCACAAGGAAAACAAGAAACGATCAATCGAAGAGAAATTGGACCCGTAGGGAAAAGGCACCACAACACCTCCGGGACTTCCGCCAGCCCTTGAAACAGGACTTTTTGTCAACAAGATTGCAAAAGGCACGTGGGAATGCGTAGAAATCTTCAAGAAGGAGGTATTAAGCGGTATCGGTCCGATGCTGAAGGGGGGGAACTCTTGAGGATCAAGGCGGGGGGGTGTGAAAAGAATGACAAAACGGACAAAGGAACCTTGTGACGGGGGAGAGCTGGAGATCGAGGCAAAAGGGGCTTAGGCCCTCCTACATCGGGAGGGTTCGAGGAACAGAAAAAACAAAAAACTCAGAATTTGCAAACAGAATGAAACCAGGGGTGTTTCTGCTAGGAAGGGGAAGTTATCAGAAAAAACACTAACTTCAACAAGAAATGAAAATAAGTGTCGGGGGAACTGAACGAAGAATGCCTTTCTGTGGGAGGATCTTGGGTCGGGCAGGGGGAAAAATCCCCATCATATGAGGAAGGACCGGCCATGACCACGAGAAAACTTGGATTAAACACAAAAATCCTCGGGATGATTTTGAGAAAGAAATGTTTTTAAAAGGCTCAAAATGTATATGCCAGGAGGGGAAAAACCACCGGCCCGAAAATGCCGACAGCGTGGGACCACGTGGAGTGTGTTTGAGTTATCCGACGGAAGGAAATGAAAAAAATGGAGTCCAGAGGATAAAATCGACGGTCCGGTGTAAGAGGGAAACCGTCGAGGGCGTGCACTGGGAGAAAAATGGCGGATGTCGCGCTTGCAGGAACTTAAGCAGACGGATTCCGAACGGGCTTTCAAGGGGCCGTACGACACGATTTGATAAGGAGGTATTAAATGAGGTCACTGGGAAGGACAAAAAGCGGGAACTCTTCGAATCCAAGAGAGGAGGAAGGTTTGCCGGAGAACAGGCGGGGAAATGAAGGAAGGAGTAACTCCGGAATTGGGGGCGGTCTTTCTCGGCTTCGAGGAAAAAGGAAAGGGGACCTCCCAGGGGGGGAAAGCGCCTGTGTAGTTAGAATTGGGGGGGAGAACTGGAGACGCGAAGGGCTGGTTGAAATTCCCTTACAACGAACAATGAGCGTCAAAGGAAAGCGTCCGGAGGAGGGAGCAGTTGGGATAAGGCGGGCTAGGGCCCGCACGACGGAAAACGGCATCGGGACGAGGGGGAAAAAAAGGCCGAAAATGCCTTGGCCTAAGATCTTAAACAGAGATCAAGGGTCACGTTACAGATAATACCCCGGAAGAGATCTATGTAGAGGCCAGAGGAAGACGAAACGGAGGGGAAATTCGTCTCTCGGCCGAAAATATCTTAATAGGACGTCTAGGAGTGAAAGTGATGGCTTCCAAAAGGACCTAAGAGACTAAGAGGAGAGAAGCGCCTACTATTCAGAAAGGAGGGCCACCGGAGGGACAATCAAAGGGGTTCGAGCCAAGAGTTGGGAAAAAAAGGATGACACCTTTTTCAGAAGAGTGAAGGAATAGGGCGTCGTTTGGGGGGGTCCAGACTCTTGGGGAGATCTCGCGAGAAGAAATGGTTAAAGTAACTCGGTGCATGGGCCGGATGCGGAGGACTCCCGCATGGGAAAAAGTGATCTGTTGTGGAACACCCGGGGGTCGGGGGTAGAGAATTCCAGCGCCGGACAGGTTTGTAGACGGAAAAAACACGTTGTCCGTTCAAGCAGGTTAATCTGCGGGGGACTGCGGGAACACAAAGGAAACCAAAAAGGCCGAGGGCCATATCTTGATTAAGCAAGCAGGGGCTCTCACGCGGGACTGCAGCGAAACGCTTGAGAGAATCGAGCGGTTAAGACCTAAGGAACTCGTCGATTAACGGGAAGTGACCTTGAAGAAAATGCGGGCCGGGAGGAGGGCCGACACGATCTTTCGGCAGCGAAGAATATGACTGTACGCTCATGAAGAAATGAGGAGAGAATTGGAAAAAGAGGCAAAAGCCAGGGAGGCTTACGAGCGTAACTGTCCGAAAAACTAGGGAGAGTTCATGTAGCTCTCGCACAAAACCCTAGGGGAAAGAGAGACTGAACCTAGCAAGAAGACAAAAAAGCTGTATCCATCCGTAAAAGATAAAAGTGGTGGAAAGAGTTTGAAAACAATGATGACGTCCGGGGGGGAGGGAAAAACGGATCGAGCGGGAGCGTCATAAGTCGGGGGAGCCACCCCTTAACCTCACGCTAAGAAAGGTAAGCCTAAATCGACGCAGGTAGGCTCAAAACAAGGTATCAACATCCTAGAAGTAGTAAATAAAGTGATAACATGAACCAGAAATTCGTCGAGAAAAACCATACAATGCTTGTTGTGCTAAAAAAAAGAAGAAACAAAAACAGACTGCCCTGCTGACAAAAACAACCTCCTAAAGCAAGTAAGAGAGAGGGGGGACGAAATTCGACTACCACGGAGTCTCTGACATCGCCAATTGGGTCCAAGCAACGGAGGTAGGTGGAAATTCGCACAAAAGCTCAAAACGGTTCACATGACTCTAGGGAAAACATTTCCTTGCGGCACACGAAGGAAAGAGCATCGAAAAAAGAGCTTGGGCCAAAGCAGACCTCAGAAAGCCGGCGGTCATGTAAGCGTGGGTACTAAAAGTAAGAAGTTTAGCCATCAAAAGGGTTGTCTAAGGGCGGTTTGGAAGAAGGGATAGGTGGACACCTATAGAAAAGTGCGCTCAAAATCCGTTTTTGAAAAAGAATAGAACTGTGCGCGAAGAAAAACCGAAGAGGAGAGACTCGACGTCCATATAGTAGAGTTCAATGTATTTCATTGAGAACATAGTCTGACGAGCACAAAAATCAAGAGATAGTGCAATGATTGTCAACGAGGTCTATGGGGATCCGCAACAAGGAAATGATTCAGAGACAGCCTACAGGCGGTGGAGTCCTTGAATCCTTGATTAGAAATAACATTGACTAGGAGGAAGAATCGCGATTTGAATTGGTCAAACGAAGAAGGCACCTCAACTTCTTTAGAAAAGGCGTTGGAAAAATACTAATGGAGAAAATGAGAAAAAAAGGTGTTGGTTCCACCGAGAAAGTGAAAAATAGGCGCTGGTCATAAAGAAACACTCAAAAAGGATTAACTGGTTGAGCTGAAGTAGCCAGATTCCAAGAACTGGACGCACCGAGAATAAAGGAAAAAGAAGTTCGGTCCCTCTGCATGAATGCATCGGAAACAGGAGTTAGTTCTGAGAACATTCCAAAGTGGAGGGGGAAAGTGGAGAAGTGCAAAACCTGCTCAAAAGGGCTCGCGCCGGGCTCCACCAAAAGCCATGGTCCAGAGTGTCCGGTCAACCGAAAGGAAACGGGATCCCCCTAACGGTCGGATGGGGTGATTTCACATTTCGGGAAAATATTGGCGGACTTAATCACATCAAACAGTGACACGAAGAACGAGGGCGGGGGAAAGGTTCCGGGCCGCCCGGGGGTCATCCGAAAAATCCTTCTCTAATTTATTAAGAAAGTAACAACAGGGGAGTAACAGTAGGGCTGTGACGAAAGCACAGACCAGACAGGCGCTTAAGTGGTTATACTCACGAGAAACTTTCCGTGGTCAGTTTGCCCGAGTGACGACGAGAGAAAAGGGAGCAGATCAATCAAAGAACATCAACACTCAGGCAAACCCGAAAAGATTGATGGAGATAAGGACTTGGCCAAGATCAGTGGGAAATGTTGGGTGGTTCTGAGACACGTTAGTCTCGTCCTAACATGACAGTAAATGCAATGCGAAGGATAAATTTCATGGTTGGCCTAGGGGGGTGTATATTGTCCTCGGAAAACATCCTAACTCACTTCGGGATGCGAGAAAAAGGAGCGAAAATAAAGGAACAAAAGAAGAACAAGGGAGGAAAACTTTGAGAATGGAAGTCGTAAGTTCGTAAAGTCAAGGAGTTAATATGACGCATCAGGACCTTGACAAACTAAAGCGCAGAGAAGAAGTAATACCATAAGTGGCGATGGCAAAGAGGGGTTTCCCACACCGAGGTCAGTGAATGGACTAGAGCAGGGAGTTGGGGGGGGGTTGAAAGGAAAATCAAAGGCCAAGCAAGAGAGGGTTGGTGGGGGGATAGGTACAACACCGCCTTCATGCCATAACCAGACAGGATGCCCTCTAAAGAAGTAGGAAGCGGGGAGGAATTTGAGGCACTGTGGAGAATGCCTGCGGGGTGTCGGACCAAAAAATCACATCTCTTAAGGGCGGAGTAAAGGGATTTGAAAAACACACGAGAGAAAAAGTTAAGCAGAGTGCCGGAGTTAAATGGTGACACAACGCCAAAAAATTGCTAGGTAACCTAAGTGATGCTGGCGAGGGGAAGTGTGATGATCAGCTGGAGAAAGACTTGATATTCATAAAGGGGTGAGAAGATTACGAATTGTCAAGGTACTTTAAGGTGGAGCGAAGGGGAGGAGTCTGAGCCGGTAAGAGGAACCCAGCAGGTCGGAAAAAATGGGTCCGAGGGGAAAACTACAGGGAAAAGAAAAGGGGATTGGCATGAGATATAGCATATTAGGAAGAAGGTACGAATCAGCGAACAAAAGGGAGGGCACCTTCAAAACTGATATTTTCTGATAGAACAAAAAAGGAAGAAAAGTTGCGGGGGAAGCTTTCAGGGGCGCCTGGGAGATCCCTTCAGCGGTTACTGAAATGACCAAACAAAAGAGTTGGGTGAGATTAACTCAAAAACCTCACAACTGACTCACTCAATAAAACGTTGAAAACATCTTGTCGGAGAAAAGGGCAACCCCGAGGGAAGAAGAAAAGGCCCGTTCCGTGACGGGGAAGGGAACGATCCACGGGGTCTTAGGGACAGCGGCACGCAGATAGACAACATTTCCGGACAAATCTCTAATCGACTTAAGGGCTCGTGCAAGAATTCGTTGCCCGACACGGTAAAGATCTTTGCGGGGGAGAGATGACGACGCCTCAAGCGACTGAACTTATCAAGGAAACGGTCACTTGCGTGAAAGTGGTAAGGACAAAATATTTGGGCGAAAACTTTAGAAGGACAACTGCAACAGGGCCTTGGATTAACATAGGGGCAATGCTTCAAGGGGGTCAGGAGGGAAGTCAAGAAGTTGGTGAGAGACAGGAAAAATAAAAAAAACTGATCAAAGGGGGGGAGGCGAAAGGGGGGAATAGGGGCAAGGGCTGACCGGGGGTCAATGAAACTTGAATCAGACGCTTCAGAAAAAGAGGGGAACGACTAGGTCGGCCCAAGGGGGGAATGACAAGTTAGGAAGTGGGTCAGCGGGGAGGAATGTCTGGGCAAAATGTTCTTCAAATCAAAAGAAGGTACGAAGTTCAGGCAAAGGGGGAGTATTCGAAAATACCAGGGCCACGCCAGCAGACCCCTTAAGCGCGGAGCGAGAGCTGAAATTGCCCGGATAGATTCCGGAAGAAGCTGGATCTTGAAACAGCGAAAAAAACCGGCCGAGAGGGAGGTTGTTCGCTTCAAAGCAGACGATGCCAACCAGGAGATCCTCTCTCGGAAGGGGGAAAAGAGAGCCGGCGGTTTCGTAAAAAAACGCCTTAGTTGAGAATCAAGGCGAGCCGACCGAGCGATAAAAGAGACGGGAGAGAAATCACCGTGGAGTGGAACGGATGGCAATCGACACCAGGGTCAGAGAAAATGGTTTTTCAAAACTTTCATAAAGGGGAAAGCCGGAAAAGAATCCGGAGGTCGTTGGAAGAGGTGGTCTACGGGTGTCGAGGCTCGCGATCCCATAGAGATCGTGAGGTCACCTGGCAGGGAACCTCGGAAGAAGGGAAACAGAATAAAGGTTGAGGGACCGAAAAGGTGGCGTATTGATATAACGAGAAAGGAGCAAAAATGACTTCCCCGACGAGCATATTGGGAAGGGAAATGGGCAAAGAGCCGGGTGCATGTATGGTAGCAACCGGACCACCAAAGGTTGGGGACCCGACCAGCTCTTTCATGGTTGAGCCAGAGGCGACTGAAAGGACGAAAGTGAAAAAGAGGAAGGAGGGAGAGTCGCAAATCGCCTACCGGGTCAGGAGGACTATTCCAGGGGGACTCGGGAGGCAAGGTGGAGGATTGTGCAGACGACAGGTAGAGATCTTCCAGAACGCTGAGAGATGAGGACGCTCGAACCGCGACGATCGCAAACCTGGGAAAAATGGTCACCAAGCCTGAATGGGGTAGGGTGAAGAGTGTTCGAAATGATCGGGAAGGGGCTAGGAAAAAAAAATGAGAGAAGAAACTTAAAAAGAGGCTAAACGGTTAGCAGAAGAAGGAAAGGCAGATTGGGACTTGGAAGAAGTGCGGAGATCTGACCGGTGAAGAGGGGGGACAAGGAAGATCATAATAGAGCGATAAGGGCTTGAGGCAATCCCTTAACGCGGTGAACAGAAGAAAATCAAATAAGCTGCCGAAAGGAAAAGGGAAGGAGCCAAACAGGTAGATAGCTATGCATTAGAATTAAGAAAGGTTCTTAAGAGGGGCCACCTAAGTCTGTGTTAAAGTTTGGCTAAAGAAATACATGCCACAAACTGCACGGTTCTTGGGGAAAGAGAAGGCACCTCTTCCGAGCTAAGGGGGACGACAACTGAGAAATACCGGACTAAAGGAGCGACCGAAAGAAAACTTTTGGGCCCAATCGAACAGAATTGACGAAGAGGCAAAGGAAAAAAACCTTTTCACCTAGGTACAGGAAGAAGGTGGGGACAGAGCAGAAAAAGAAGGGGAAAAAGCGCCGGACAAAATCCCAAAGTATATTTCATGTCAATTGCAAAAGGTGCAGATTTGGAATGGAGGTCTCACCAAAAAAATGTCGCTGAAAAAACGTGTCCTCTATTTGAAGAGGGGGGACACTGAGCGGGAAGAGAGCTAAGTCTTATTCGACAGCAAGCGAAGAAATGGGAGATGAAGTCAAAGCCCGCAATTCTGAAGATCTCGCAAAGGTCAGAAACTTGCGCTGGGCATCTTCTGCGAGGAAGACACCTAGAAATATCGGGAAACGGAAGGGATGAAGTGTGCAGCGTATCACCAGGGTCCAAGGCAGAGAGCGGACCTCGAAAATGACTGCTGCAGTTAATTCTACATTAGTAAGACGGTCGACGCGCGTAGGAAGAACGGAAAGAGATTTGTTCAGGAATAATACAAAAACTTCTCCGTATAACCTGGAGGGAATTGCCTAAATAGAGAAAGGAAAACCGAGGAGGAAGAGAGGGCTATGAAAGTTGCAGGAAATATTCCCCAGCTAGGGCGGGGGCAAACAAACAGAGGGATACTACATTTCGAGGAAGAGAAAAAAGCAGATATCAGTTCGGTGCAGAGTTCAAAAAAGGAATGAAAAAACCAAACCCACAAAGAAGGGAAGAAAACCTTAAAGGAATCGGCGATCGGCGACCATTCCAAAAGTGCTGCACCAGGTCTGCAAGGGGTCTGAAAGGGAGGAGTCTTGAGTCAATGAGCGCATCAACCCGTGGGGGTACCTGCAAGTGGTCACGAAATTGAAAGTGAGTAAAAACGGAATTGTTCCGATTAAGTGAGAGGGAGGGGAGAAACTTATGTTAGACGGCTTGACTCGATCTCAAAAAAATCCACTTTACTCGTCGCCTGATAGGGGATTTCTTAAATGGAAAGCTTGGTGTCAACGGGACAGGCAACTGCGCGAATGAGAATTGGAACAACTGAATACGGTCTGGACTGGGGGGGGAGAAGACAAACTTGATGGTTGCACTCAGAAAACCGGAGAGGAAAACGAAGTAGCATGCAGGGGGGGTCTCCAAGGCGGGTCCGGGAAGATCGAAACCCGCAAGCATTCAAGGATATAAGAGGATATGGGCAAAAGTGGGAGAGAAGGGTGGTGATGGCTAACTAGGGGGCGGGTCCGCACGAAAAGGGAAGCGTAAGAGAGCACTGCTCGAGAAGGGGCGAGTGTTCCTAGTGTTTATATGTCATCGAAGTCTACCCCATCAAAACGGGACAGCGAAGCTTAACCAGTGCGCATTCCTCATTCTCTAGGCAAAGGTCATCTGCAGAAAACATACGTAGGCAATCTCAATTCTGTCCGGAGGGGAGGAACAAAGGCCTTACCGGAACGAAAGCAAAAAATGACGAGTATCCTACAAGGTTGGTAGGCAAAGAAGGGTGTCAAACAGGAACGTTCGGAATGGAATGGGATACTTCCTCTGGTGTGGGGGTCCTCTAAATAGTGGAAAGAAAGGGCTTGGCGGTCGGAGAAAAAAAACCCGTAAGGCCAGGCAGAACGCCTACAGGATAGCCCTCTCTCACAACAACAACAAAAGAGGAGGGGATCCTCAAATCCTAAAGGGGACCATGCAATGCCGAGGGCGTCAACGCAAAATATCATCGAAGTTGGGGCCTTCGCTCTCAGGGAAACAACACCACAGAGGGCCTGGCCGCCAGCAATTCAAAGCTTTGAAAGGAGGAAAAAAAGCTGTGGGGCAAAAAAAGTTTGAGCGTAACTGACGTGATCGGAGGGTTCTGGATGGGGGAAGGATGTAAATCCGCTTTCCGATGACTCATGAAAAGTCCCCTAATTTTTGGTAGAAATACGTGTCCGACTTTGGTCCGGCCAGGAGAGAGGGTTTAGAGGAGAGGACGAGTAAGCTTCAAAGTGCGGGAGGGGATCGTCAGCCGAGACAGGAAAAACCAGGGAAAACATCTCCATTTGAGACTAAAAAGTAGAACCTTGAGGCTAGCAGACAGACGAAAGCAAAAAATTAAAAAAAAACTTCCAATAACTATCTGGGGAATCGGAGTCGGGTACTAAACCTACGAGGGAATGCCGGGGATAGCTGGGATGGAGGAGAGGGGATCCCAATGCAGACATAGGGAGTAAGAGCTCCAGGAAAAATATCCGGTAAGGAGGAGATAACAAAAATACTAAGAAATATGGGTCTCTTTCGGTCAAAAAGGGGAAGGTTACAAACATGGCACAATGCGCGCAGGAGCCAATGGAAAAACAGGGGTTCCCCTCGACAAGAAAAAACTAGCCTGCAGGCATAAAGATGGAAAAATGTGCTGATGGAGATCAAAAGGCAGATAGGCGAAAAAGAATAACCTCGCGAGCAACCTAGTGAGAGAAGAATCGAGCCCGGGGAAAAAGAGAGGCAAGGGTTGGGAAGGGGAAGGCGACGGCAAATCACTAAATACTTGAACTCGTCGCCTTGCGTGCGAAGGGGGAGGCACTACTAAATCTGTTTGGATTAGTTTCTTCCATGAAGTATGAAGGAATTGCAAAGAGGACCCCTCAATGTCATTAAAGGAAAATCTGCGAACTCCGGGGGGAGGAGGAAAGTTGGAAATGAAATCATCCAATAGTATGGTTTTATACAGGATAATGATTGGGTGCTTCAGAGGAAAGGAAGCAGAAGTTAACAAAAAAAAACCTCAGGGGAGCGGGAAAATTGAAACTTTAGAGGGGGACAAAGACATCTAAGGGCGGTTCTCCTTTTCGCAAGACAAAAGCGGACGAAGGGCCAGAGTCAGCAGTGTGAGTGAGTATAAGGGATCAGGGCAAAAAGAAGATCGGGGGACGGTGGAAAGGAAGGCCTGGTCCCTCGATCTGGGGACAGCTCACGCGAATGACATGAAGAACACCGAGATATTCGAGGGTGTGGAGCGAATAAAGAGGTCCGAAAGGGAAAGAAGGATGACAAATCAATGCGATGGAATAGTTAAAAGAAAGTCGGGGCGGTTTCGTTATGGGGAGATCACGTTCCTATAGGCGTCCACGGAGAAAGAAAAGAGCGGTTTCTAAAGTCGAGAGCAACAGAGAAACGGTCAGCCAAGGGCGGGGAAACCTTGTCAGGAAAGGGGTTAACGGTCAGTTCACCTTTGGGCGACAAAGAATGGAAAATTCGATTTCTCGGGGTAGGAAAAAGATTTGTGCGGAAGACAGCAGAGGAAGAAGGAACTTGTGGTACAAAAAAAGGTGCACACCTTGTTCTTAGGGGGAGCTCGGCTCCCAGCTGCTTGAGGAACCAAAAAGGTTTGTCGTAGGTCTAAATTGTAGAACGACAGGGTACGAACGAAAGAAAATCAGGGATGTTTGAAGGACGAGCAGGAAATAAAGGGCATGTATTTGGGCAAAAGAAACAAAAAAATTGGAATCGACAAAGCAATGTAGGGGGTCTATAAGAGGGCAGGACTCCTGTTCGAAGAGGAAAAACTTCACCTACTTCTTGAGATCGAGAGGGCGGTTTGGAGAAGCCGTGGCAGTCAGCGATCGGAAGGGGGAAGCTCGGGGCGTTCACTTTTCAAAGGGAGTGGGGTATACCTCGTCTCTGAGCTCAAAAGCTCGAGAGGAGGGAAGATCTACAAAAACCACTAGAGAGAAGGGGAACAGTGAAAGGAACAAGAACGGGAACAAAAAAATGGTTATTAAGGAGGCGTAGGACTCTTATAGGGTTCAAAGGGGGGCAAAACAACAACGTGAGTAGAATATGAAACGGAACAGAAGCAAATTCAAGATTGGAGCAACATCCTGAATAATCCAATTCGGGGGGCAAGGTATAGTGGAGAGGCGGGGGAAGAGCTGGCTCTCGAGATAAGAAGCTGAGGGGAGAACACAGTACCAGGATCAACCAACCTTTGCAAGCTGATGAATGCGCGAGGGACAAAGGGAAAAGGAGGCAACGGCGACCATCTCAGTGAGGAAAGGAGGCCGGCACGGCGACCAAGAACTAAGAAATATGGAGACAAAAGACGTATGTTTTTTGGAGTGCTAACAAACAGCGACTGACACTGGGCGCCTCAAAAGAAAAGGGAAACCTCGTCCTGAGGGAGGGACCGGAGACAAAAAAGAAGGCGACTACCGGGGCGCCGCAGACAAACTGGTTGGGCGCCACGATCACGCGGGGAAGTGAGGACTAGGCGGCAAAAAGGAAAGCCCCGGTGCACAATGAAGGAGTTAAAAACCTGCGGGGAAGCAAACGAAAAATGAAAAAGAGGGAACAACACTGATCGAGAAGGAGACGCAAAAGGGGGGGGCAGAAGTGGAAAAAAATTGCCGCGACCCTGGATGGAAAGAGGGGGGGCACTCTACGGTTGTGAGAGGGGACTATCTAAACAGAGATCGATCTTGCTACTAAGGTGGACCAATCAATTGGGGGAAAGGACGAACGAAACCGACTGAAGGATGTACTAGGACGAGAGAGTGTGTGGGTCCTGACTCTCGTCGACGGAGGAGCTATAGGCACATATAAACCGGGAGTTAGATGGTCAAACTCGCTATCTCAGGCGATAGGGGGACAAGTCAAGTCGCCAGCGCGCTAAAACGAGGGAAAAGGCTTCGTGCAAGGATAACAGGAAAAAAAGGAAAAAACCAGGGACTACGAGAGGCTGCAACATGAAAGATCGTTGAAAGCAAACATATCTCAACACCCGTAGGGCCTTATAACCAGGCGTGATGGATAGCCCAAAGTGGCGAGCCCTGGAAATGAGGGAAGTCGAGGGGGGTTGGAGGAAAAGAACAATTCCCATAAAACGGGGAGACTACCGGGGGATCCGCTGACAGTTTAAAGGAAAACGGATAATCATAAGTTGGAGTCGAAGATGGACCGTGGGGCAAAATGTGCAGATGAATACACAAGGGGTAGGAAATCGGAGGTCGTTCGGTCGGAGGGGAGGGAACCAATTGCCAAGACCAATGTGGGCGCTGCAGACACATGGATGAACTGAGGGGGGCTGACAGAAATCTGAGCATCCAAGGGAAAGAAAGCCAGACTCTTCGGTCAGAAAAATTCGAGGGGCAAAGAACGGATTTACCTCTCGGGAATTGAGGGGAGAATGACATTTCGCGCATCGTTAAGGGACCTTACACCAAAAGAACAACGTTGTAAAAGGGGGGGAGTGAAGAGTCAATAGTTCAAGGGGCGGAGGAAGGCCTGGGGGGGGAACCGAAGGGCACTAAGGTCCGAAGGTAAAAAAATGGAAGGGACACAACGCTGCGAAGGGGCTGACTTGAAAAAGAAAGCAAAGCGCGCGTGTAGTAATAGAGAACAGGGGCTGGGGGGTTCGCAAAGCGGGACTACATGTGTGTTTAAAAAGGCGCCCGGAAAGAGTCATCATCCCAGTACCGAAAGGTTGGAGGGGGAACAGGTATTAAAACGGAGGGGGGAAATGGGGGGGACTAAACACGTTGAAGGGATGCTGAGCACAAGGGCATGATAGGGCGATCATTAACTGACAAATTCTGGATGGCGGGGGCCTTGGGGGGTATATGGGGCACCAAGACAAGCATAACGACTGGAGGGATCAACTTCTATCGTACGGGGATCAAACCATCCAAGGGAACCAAACACACACACAACAACACACAAAAGAAAAAAAAACCAAAGAAAAAAAATAAAAAAAAAAGAAAAAAAAAACACAAAAAAGAACAACCACCCAAAAAAAAAAAAAACAACCCTCAGACTAAGAAAATTCGACAAGACTCATCTCGAAAAAAAAATTGTACACGAAAGAGAAAAGGATTTCATCGGTCTCAGAGGGCGCCCTTGGAAGAAGTCACACTAGGTACAAAGCCAAAAAGGGGGGGCGCTGGGCAAAAGCAGTGTGTGTAAAAAAAAGTACTGCACTCTGGAATTGGGGGAGGGAAAGGCGAGGGGGCAAAGAAGGCGATAAGGACATCAAAGATGTGATCGTTTTTCGGAACCACGCCGTCAGCACCAGGCGCAGATAAAATCTCTGGAATAAACAACAAACAAACTAAAGGACTAATTTAGAACTTGCGAATGTGCAAAAAGTAGGTGGTCGTCCAAATCACCGCTAGCTATGGCTTCTCGTTGTTAACCAACACACCGCTGGCTAGAAGAAGTGAAAGTACGGTTGTGGAAAAACAAACGGGGAAGCGGCCAAAAAGGTAACTAGATAGGGCTACAATCTTGGCATGTATGGGAATCTTCTAATAAGAACTTGAGAGAAAAAGAGATGGGGGGTGTAGAAAGATGACGTTAAAAGGGGTACTTTGGGGGATGGGAGCAAGATTCGAGACGGATCGAAGAGGATCCGTGAGGTTCGGGGAGTGTTTCGAGCAAGGATACAAGTAAAAAGATGGCTCCGCCTTTGGAGACATATAGGAAAAAAAGGGTTGAAGGGCGAAAGAATAAGAGAGCAATCACACCCTTCCTTCCAAAAACGTATTCTTTGAAATAAGGGACTACCGACGTCGGGAAGGACCGGATGAGATCAGGGGCGGCGGCGCATGATACACGGAAGCCAGATCGTGACACAAAAAAAAATAACCTGTAAGGGTGAGAGGACCCTCCACACGATAAGCAGGCTCAAACGAAGACGATGAAAGAATGGAGCAACATTTCTCAACATTTCCAGGATGGGCCACCGGAGACACGTAATTTAAAGACGAGCGGGGCAGATGGCCACGTACTGATGTAGGAGGAGGGACGCAGTATGACGGGGCCGATACTCCAGGCGTCAAGATTACCGGGTACAAGTAACCCCTAGAAGGGAGGTTACAGACACTGCGAGCAAGTTTGGCAGGTGAATCCTTCAGCAAGCAGAATACGAAAGATCCATTCCGCGGGCGGGCAGTGAGCCTAGAAAGCGATGGCAGGGAAGACGGGGCTTCAGAGCAAGGGGGCTGCACCAAGGGACCTCACTGAATGACGAGACAATCTGATATCCGGGAGAAATGTAAAAGGAAGCAGGTTAATCTTTTTGTAGCTCCAGGAATAGCTTGGCAGGGGTTACCGGGAAGATCTAAAAACTTCAGATCTTAAAGCGTGGGAGTCAAGCCACAGGGGGGGGTAAAAAGTAGGGGTTTTGAAGAGGGGAAACGACTACGGCGAAGGGCTGTGAAGGGGAGACCTGGGCTGAATCAAATCGGAAGAGAATCTCTACTTACGGAGGTGTGGGCTGAAAAGCCTTCAAAGGCAGAGACCCAGCGCCAACCCTAAGCGGAGCTGCCGGGACGGGGGGCCGAGTCGAAAGAAAGTGCAGAGAAAACTCCACAAGGGCTCCTTCGGGGGGTGTCCGGAAAAAATCGCAGCCGATGCCGAAGCGGCAAGGGGAAAACTTCGAATGACTAGAATTCAGAGAGGGCGGTGGATTCTCTAAGTGCGCAACTCGTTTGGGGGCTTCCACCGGGCGGATCAAACGAATAGGGATCAGTCGCCAGGGGATAAACGGAGGCGTCAGGGACCACGCTCTTGGAAAAAAAAATGGTTCGCGCAAGGTGGTTTTGACGCTGCCCCTTTCGACCGAAGGCATGGCTTCAAATTGGGAGGAGTGGGGAAATCTTGTCGAAACTAAAAAAGCAAACTGGTTGGCAGCGCAATGGGCACCGGTCGAGGCGACGAGCTCCTCGGGAAACGCGTGGGTATTTTCTCCCCCCCAGGGGGCGTATGTCCGAGGGTAGCCCCCCGGGATTGTTCGGAAGCGCGCAAGAAGAGGGGCCTCCGGAGCATCCTAAGTCCTGCTGTTCAGGTGGAAAAGGTAGAAACAAAAAACGGAGGGGGGCATCAAAAAGATCTTGGTCGTAGCAATCGGCTTAGGTAAAGGAAGGACAAAGTTCAGCTACGGCTGGTTAAACAAAAAAACCTCGCGAGCGGGACCGGGTACCTCTCCTTCTTTCCCTTGACTAGAATTGGCCGGCGTTGATGCCGGCGTGAAAAGAATGGTCATGAGCTCCAAGCGAGATGCGTGACTCCGAAATATCTGATGAAATGGAAAATCTTTGGAAATCAATAACAGGAAGGTGGCACGAGTTTTTCTAATTTGTAAATCGAAAAATAAAAAACAAAAACTGAGGAGGAGGAAAGAGAGGAAAAGGGAAGCAGATCAAAGGACTCGTGGGGCCATCCGTAAGGGAACTAATTCCTTGAAGAGGTTGATAGAAGGTCGGAAAGGATGCTTAAAAGCAGAGGGGGGAGAGGGATCTCATGCCAAATAAACATTAGTTCATCGGCCAAAATGCGCGACAAAACACGGGAAATCCGTAAAGGAGAGGCCAAAGGTCAAAATAAAACTAGAAAGACACTGAACTTCCGGACAACGGCGAAACAACTCCTCCGGAGAGGATAGGTTCGAGGCAACCGCCGTGGGGGGTTTACGTTGGGACGAAAGAAATACAGGACCTGCAGAGGGGGAGGGACCTTCGAAAGGGCATCTTCCTGGATTACAAGGGAAGGAAATACCGGCCGAGGCTACAGTATACACGGAGAAACAGGGTGGGGAAGAAAAGATCTCGAAAGTTTCGGCCGAGTGAGAAACAATCCCGGTTCAAAGAAGGAGGATAAACAAGGTTAAGAATGAGAAAGAAAAAGAGCTGGACACAAAAAAGACAAACGAGAAATGCGCATTGAAAATTAGGGAAAAGGTGGAAATTGTTGGGTGAACCCTTTTCGCGTGAAACGCAGTGGGACAGGGGAATCGGGTCTTCCGACGAAAGGAGAAAAGAGACGCGATGGCATTGGTACGCAAGTCAACGAAGGCGTACTAACCTCCTACATTCTGATCACAAAGAAATATGAGAAGGCCTCAATCCCGATTCGGAGATCTGGAACCGGAAAAGGAGCACATCGAGCTTCCGTATTTGGAGTCACTGAGATCTTGATACTTCAATATAACACGGAGTCTTCTCCGAGTATCCCTAAGAGGGAGGGCTGGGAGGGGAAACTGAGGAAATCACAGGGGGGAACTCTCTTACGTCAAGCAAGGGTTTGAAAAACAAGCAAAAAAATCTAAAGTAGAAACATGGCGTGGTAATGAATAGGAAGGAGAATCAAGCGATCTAGGTTGGGGGGGGGGAGAGACTCCGTTGAAAAGATGCCCCCAGCTTTATTAAGGTGGGGGAGATACAAAAACTGAGGATCCGAGCAGACAGGTATCGCAACCCCAGAAGGAAGGGGAACGAAACCAGCGTCACGCTGGGCCAAAAAGGAAAAAACAATTAATGGAAAATAAAATGTCAAAATATGGTGGAGGCGGCACCAAGGGGGGAAGCATTGCTACTTCGGACCTTGCTTTGGCTGAGGGAGGCCGCTCAAGACAAAGTCAAAAAAAAAAAAAACCACCCAACCCGACAGAAGGGTCTTCGAGTTGGCTTAAGGTACTAAAGTTTGGGCTTCGGGGAAAGACATTTCGAAGTAGTGCAAATCAAAAAAAGCCACTGTGAAAGCGTGCAAAACGAGTGAGGGAAATGGGGATTGGGGGGGGTACCCCTCCGGACGCCTGCGAAAGGTGAAGCCTGTTGTGGTCCAAAATCATACGTCTGCTACCTAACACCCATCGGCGCTTTATGGGAGGGTTGTAATAACCAATCTCGGGGTAAATGGGCCTATCAACGGAACACAGAGGGGGAACCAGGCGCCGAGCAAAGGAGAATCAAAAAACCAGAAACCGACTTAGGTTTCGTCGGACGGAGGAAAAAAAGAAGAAGTGCTGTGGGGGGGGTAGTCAACACGTTCGGTAACCCTAGGGTCGACCTACCCAGGCATAGGGGAATCATGCTACGGCCAAAGCCAGTCAGGGAACTTAGGATTGACAGAGTGGGGGGAATCATCGTCTACGCAAAACACTAACGACCTGAGGGAGACAGGCGATCTTAAACCATCAGACCGCGAATGGGAATCGGAATAACAAAAGTGGAACAAGAAAACGGCATCTAACTACAACCAAGAATAAAAAAAAGGAAGGGGAGCGGGGCAGTCGTACCGTTCGCGCAGATCACGGCAGTAGATAGCCAAAGTTGGCGCTGTCGCGGGGTGAAGGCACCGGCGGATGTCGGGGCGGGGAAGGAGGGGGTTGGTGGGGGGGCCTTAGGAGACCAGAAACTCGAGGTTAAGAGGGGGGTTGCTGCTGGACAAAAAAAGCATGCCTTCGCAGAACCTAGGGGGAAAAAGAAAAAAAAACCGTAGGAGTGAGGAAAATAAGAGGGGGAAGTAGCAGGAGAGTTCTTGAGAGGTTTCGTCCCGAAGAAACAGAGAAT
>Ga0179593_1466877_pt1 | contig 17019 bp, 27 predicted proteins | sample CZODoug2_1_08_16_FD_185931 | JGI IMG/M metagenome (GOLD analysis project Ga0179593, IMG submission 185931) | Vadose zone soil fungal communities from Angelo Coast Range Reserve, California, USA - CZODoug2_1_08_16fungal (PacBio error correction) | ecosystem: Environmental > Terrestrial > Soil >...
CAGAAAAGGGTGAGAAAAGAAAGAAGTTCCCTGGCAACGTCAATTGGCAACTAGGGGCACAGATCAGAATCCTGAATGATGAACAGAAAAGGAAGAGCGTCCACGCAGGAGCAACTTAGATCGCCTGGGGGGGAGAACTGGGGGAGGGTCGGTCCACTAAAGAGACCGAGAAATTATAATGGAAACAAATTGCAAGAACCTAAAAACAGAAAGTCTAGACGCGAAAAAAGCAAATTCGAGAAAAAAGGGAGGGCAGTGGCAAAAGTACCAAAGTCCACGCCCCCCCTAAAAAAAACTAAGGAAAGACCGCGCGCCATTTCCAGGCAAGGGAGGGACGCTGAATGGGTAGGGGAACCGCAACGGCCACTTTTTGACGTCAAATTCTTTGTGAGGGGAAACCAAAAAACCCCCGCCAATGACTCTCAAAAAAAACAAGAGTGATGAAAACAAGTTCGGTGCTTACATCTTAAAGAAATGAAGAAAGCAAGGGGAACGCCCACGGCGCGATTAACTGGGGTGAGAAAAAAAAAAAGGGAAAGCTGAATGGGGGTCCCTAGCATCTCACTTTCACAAACAAGGAATTTTTGCTTGTGTGGAAACGCAAAGCAAATCGGGTTCACAAGGGTAAAATGGGTGTGTGAAGGGAAAATGAGAAAGGGAAAAAATATTCGAAAAAAAATAGTATCTCTGAATAAAAAAGTAAAAGACCCCGGAAAGGTTGCCGACTACCGTTCGGCAGGTGGTAAGTCCGATCATGGAAAAAAAAAAAAATGCAACAAAAACTGGAACCAGTCGCGCTGCGGCGCCGCCTTGGAAAAAAAAATGGAAACAGGGGGGAACAATCGTGGGAAGGTGGGAAGTGAATCTAAAAAGAGTGTAGAACTATATGGTCAGGCGGACGACAGAGGGAATAGCAGAATACGAAAAAAAGGCAAACAGTTCGCAGCCCAATTTTGTATTATGCCTGTAGAGAATCTGATTGCGAAACACGGGAAAAAAAAAAAAGGGGAAAACCGAATAGAAAAATAAAAAGGGATTTTTTTGCGGGGGAGTACTGGGGCATTTTTTGCGACAGGGATCTTTCCAAGTGAGTTAAAGAGCATGGGACCAGAGAGTCGATAAGTGATAAATCGTTGTGGTGAGGGGGGAAAAGAGAAGGTAGAAGCGTTTACAAGTCAAACGGCCCAAAAACGGCAGAGCTGTCCAAAAAGGCAGAAACAATGGGGGTACAAGTGAAAAGCGGAAAGAAACGAGCGCACTTTGAAAAACCGATTAAAGGCCACAAGAAAAAAAACAAAGAGGGAGAGATAATGGGAAACCCGCAGAAGTAGTGAACCGCAAACAAAATAAAAGTAGAACTCAGAAGAGCAAAAAAAGAGGAAACTGGGGATACAGATGAGAGCACATAATGCCAAGTAAACGCCAAGGAAAACTGAAAAAGTGGCGGGGAATTTTTTGCAAGCCTTTGCTAATCAAAATAAATAACCGCAGGATACCCAAGGAAAAAAAAAGCAAGCGATGACGAGTGAGCAATCAGAAAGTCGACGCGGGGGGGAGAAGAGAGGGAAACAATGGGGGACCCCGGTTCGATGCCATGTCCCGCCATAATTTCAAACAAGCGGAAAGTTAATAAGAGGACCGAAACCAGAAAAAAGGCAAAATAAGAAATTTCGGACGGGGTAGTGAATAAAAGGAGAGGAAAATGAGAGCGCGAGTAGGACAACGTTTAGTGACCTATTAGGGGGTTTCAGCAACCAACCAAAAAAAGATCACAAAAAAAAAAAAAAAAAAACAAAACAAAAAAAAAAACACAATGGATATTCCGGCGAAATACTGGAAGACGTCATGAAGCCCGGCGGAGAAGGGGGGGGGAAGATCATTCTATCCAGCGAAAGGGTCACAAAGAAAAGAGAGACACCCGCTCAAAGAGATACAAAGAGCAAAAAAACAGGGGGGGAAAAGAGAATCGGGGATATGTCACCTGATCGATGGCTGAGAACAGGAGAACCTCTGGTCCCTCACGAGTGAAGAAGGTGTTGACTCACGCCGCCCAACCCACTTGGAATCAACGATAAGCAGGCAATAAGGGGGGCTTACCGTCCCAGGAACAGTGAAATATACATGAGGCTAAATAAAAAAAAGGGGAACTCAAGAGGGAAAGATGATGAGTATAACACAAATCGGCATGTAGTTACTGAATCACAAAAAAACGAAGGCTTTGGACAGGCTTCTTGGGTAAAAGAGTTCCTTCCCCGGGCTAAAGTCACGCCGGAAATTTAGCAGCAAGGAGAAGAGGAAGGGAACAAGAGGGGAACCAAAAAAAGAATCATGTCAAAAGTTTGAAAGCCACGCCTGCAGAAGGATAAAACTGAATGAAGGTGCGACGAAAAAGACTTAAGCGAGAAAGGGAGGGGAAAAAAAATCAACCCAAGGCACCACAATCCACAAACAATGGGGGGGGGTGGAGCGAGGGAAAAAAGGGAAATGGCAAAGCGATTAGAACTTGCCGAAAACGATAAAAATTCCGAAAAAGGGGGGTGGGGCCCTTGTCTGTCGGCCCGCAAAAAAAAAAACTTTGGGAAAATTGAGAAAAAACGGCAGGGAGGCGTGGGGAAAGAAAGCACATAGACTGTGCGGATGGGGTTGGAAGGGAAGGGAGGGAGGGGGGGTGGGGGAAACCGCCTGAGTCAGTTTAGCAACAAAATGAAAAGTGGATAAGATGAGCGACTAACTGCATCACACACTGAAAAACGCGGAAAAGAAACGATATGACTGACCAAAACAAGAGGATCATAGAGCACTTTCCTCAGTGGGAAAGAGAGAAATCGGCCAGAGCATCAAGCCGAAGAAAGCAAGACAAAAGGCAGGAAGAGGAAGGTGTAACAAATAGGAAAAAGAGGAAACTTGGCAGAATCAAGGTGAAGGGTAACAACATAGAGACAAATGCTCAAGAAAGAGGTAGGCTGAAATTGCAAAACTAAAGGAGTCAGGCGGGAGGAGGGAAATTCGGAAAAGATTGGTAGAGGTCAAATCCCCCCACGAAAAAAATTGGCCACTCTTGAAATAGATGACAATGGGCGAAACTGTAAGTGGACGTTGGGGATCGGGCTAATCCAAGGGGGGAACATGACAACCCTAACTTAATGTCATTGCCAGAGAAAAATGTCGGGGCAGAGGGAACTTGTGTTCAGTAATGGAAGTTTAAACATGTTATGGTAAGGGACAAAAGCGTTACCACCTTATAACAAATAATCAAAGGAGAGAATGGATTCACACAAAATCAAACCAATCAATGGGGAGGATTGGGGGAGCCAAACAGCAAAAGAAAAGCAAAATTAAAAAGTTTGGCGGGACAGCAGAGTCTTCAGAAACAGACCTTAAGGAGATGTTGAAGTGGAAAACAAGAAAATACACAAGGGCACGGCAGAGGAAGGAATGCATCGCCCGACGACACCGCAAAAGGAATAAAACTCCGGAAAAGGATTGCCCACAGCACCCAAATTGTGCTGAAATGAAGGGAATCAAAAGAAAAAAAGCCAAGAGAAAAAAACGACGAGGGGTGCAAGAACAGAAAAATTCTCACGCCAGAACACGAGGGAAGGGAATCGAACACAGAAGGCAGTACGAAAACCGGGGGGAGGAACAGGGCACAGAAGCAAAAGACCGAACATTTTTTTGACCGCCTTGTGGTCATTGGGAAGCCAAAGAATGGGCAGACAGAGGGGGGATTAGCCGGTTGAAAAAAAAAGGATAAGGGGACTCAACCGTATTTTAGTCGTCCAGGAGAGACGAAAACAATCAAAAGGGAAAGGAAAGAAAGAAGAAGCGCACGAGTCGAGGGGGAAGGACGTATCATCTGAAACCGATGAAGGTCACGCCGAGCCATTAGAGGAGGTACGAAAAGAAGGGGTTACTCTTTGGGGGGAAAAAATAGTGCGGTAAATCCGGGGAGGGGACATTCTACTTACTTTCGGTTTTACAAAACAAAAGGGGAAATGGTCGTAAGGGGTTCAAAGGTCCGGGAAAACGACCGGAAAACTCAAATGGCCTACCAATTCGAGAAAGATGGGATACGAACCAAAAAGAGTTCAGAAGCGAAGGAGAGATCTGCGAAAGGAAATAAGGGAGCACGCTCAGGGTGTTACTTTCAAGACCAAAAACAACCAATTTTGAAAAAAAATCCAAAAAAGAGTGGGGAAAACCAGCAGGAATTTTCAGTGCACCTGCAAGGGGAGAAAGTCAGAAAGATGCCCGCATCAAAGACATCCCCTTGGGGGGGAAAAAAAAGGTTGTAAACAAATCAAAAGCAAATTCACGCAAGGAAAAGACCTTGTGTGGCAGAAAATCGAAAAAAAACGGAAGACTTCTAAACTCAGGGGGAAAATCGTGGGACCAAAAGGGAAAATAAAAGGGGAGCATTGCGGAGAGAAACATACCAAGACATACTTTCCAAACACCAATCAGGGAGAAAAACACCAAAAAAAAAGGAAGAAGGAGGTCCAGATCTCGGGGGGGGAAAAAATGGTCTGGTGGATGCTCTAGGCCCGGAGCAAGAGAGACACTTGGGGATAGCCTGCACGGAGCAAAAGGGGGGGAAACCAGAACGATCGAAAATCTTGGGACCATGTCAGTGCGGGTAATGTGAAAAAAGGTGAAGGGGCTTGTAAATGGTCAACCACCGTCAGTATGCTTAGGCAGGACTACCAAAAGGGCCATTACAAAGACATTAGAAAGAAAGGCGTTCAACCGACGTTTCGAGGAACCAATTTGATCAAAGCGGAAAGAAGGGCACCTACCTGAGGGAACAAGGAGAGAGCGGGACGCTTATGAAATTCACAGCTGTCGTTAGAAATCTTTAACTCAAAAGTCCATTCCAACTCAGTCTAGTGGGGGAATGAGACCAGGGAAGAAATTTGTGAAGAAAACAAGGAAAAAAGAAGGGGGAAGGAAAAAAAGCAAGAACAAAGCAGGTTTGCACGCTAAGAGAACGAAAAGAATTGTCTGCAAGAGCCCAGGCGTAATGATAGAATTTTGTGTGGAGAGGCTAATCAAGAGAGTGAAAACCGGGAAAAGGGAACATATAGGAACCATCGTGCGTCTTGTCCGATAACCAGAAGTACATTGGAGGGGGTACGTCCGAATCTGACGATAACGACGAAAAGGAGGTTCTGGTTCAATATCAAGAAAAAAAGCGGATGAAAGAACGCCGAAAAAAAAAAAAGAAAAAGGCTGAAAAAACTTTTCGTTAAGAGCTGGTAGAGGGGGCCAATGTACAAGGGGATACTTATGAAAAAGCACGCAAAGCGCTTTTGCACCGTGGAAGAAGGGTTTATAGGCCAAAGGCGGAAGGGGATAGCGAAAGTAAAAAAAAAAAGGGGGATACCAAACGACTCAAAGAAAAATAGGGAAAGGGGAAGGGTAAGGGGTTGTCCCCAAAAAAGAAGGAAAGTCGATCCGGGAAGGACAAAAGGGAGTCCACAGAAGACAGGCGCGATTAAGAAACTTTGTCACGCACAACGCAAAAAAAAGAAATAAGTGAATGGGGGGCTGAAGAAAGGAAGCGGTGAGCCAAATGAATGGTCTGTGGGGGGTGAGAGGCACAACATCGGGGGGTCACAAAACTTCAAGTGGGTTGGTACGGACGAGCAAAGGTTTTTGTGATTGTAGGTTGGAGATCTAAGTGTACCGCGGAAATAAAAAATGCCGCGGGGGGGAACACTTTAACAATGGGGGTTTTAGTGAGTGGGTGTTTCGAACTGGACCTGTCTAGCCGGGGGCATGGGCCAGACAAAGTCAACCAAAGGAAACAATACGCAAAGAGCACCCGGAGACGCGTCCTAAAAGGGGAGCAGGAAAAAGGCGAGTTTGTTGTTGGAGGTGGAGAAAAAGAAGTGGTATGAAACTTGGTTCGTCGCGAGACTCGTGTAAGCCTCATAAAACCACGCTAGGCTCAAAGCAAGGTGAGAAAGTTTTGGTGGAGGAAAGGCATGGTAGAACGACCCCCCGTACGAAAGGGGGACAAGGTAAGTTAGCGAGCCATCGTCAAAAAAACTGAAAATGGGGTCAAGACTGCTGTTGTTAGCTGTGTGGGGAGGGGGGACGACGGAGGGAGGACGTTCTCAGGCAACGAGGGGGGCAATCGCTGGGTTTTCCAAAGGGAAAAATCATTACCCTTCTTTTGTTCGGGGGGAAAAAAGAAAACAGATAAGGGGGAGAACCTAAGTTCAGAAGAAAAGGCGGAGAAAAGCCGCGTTCAAAAAAAGGTAGAAAAATCGAAAAGTGGGAAAAAAAAAAAATGCGTCTGAATCAAACGAGCAACCCGGCCAAAACAAGAAAAAACACAAGACGCTGGAAAACGCCGCCGAAAAATCTGGATCGGCAATGCACAAGAATTGGTGGGAGGAACCCTCCAAATAACCAAAACTCCTCAATTACAGAAAAAGACAAGAAGAATCAAACCTGAAAAAAAGAAAGTGGGAAACTTCCAAAAGGGGACGCGGGGGGGACTTGAAAGTTTTGTGTTCACGCCCTTGCTCGAATCAAAGGGGGAACTCCAGCAAACCGGAAGCAACACTCCAAAGAAGGAGATCCGGGAGAAAGAAGTTGAAAAGGGAGAAGTTGGGGGGGGGATCCGGGCCCTCGTCACCAAGAGGGGCAAAGGAAAACTGATTTCACAAAAAATTCCCGGGTGAGTTTAGAAATGGAAGGGAAGAGAACTACGACAAAAGAAAAAAAAAGACCGGGGGGGAAAAAAAGAGTATGAAAGTGGAAGGAAAAACTAAGTCAAGGCAGGACGCGGGGCAAGAATATATTCTTCCCTATTAAAAGGGTCAAAGGGGGGAGAAAGAAAGGTAATTCATCTGTAAGCTAGGAAAAAAGGGATTCGGAAACGGGAAAAAAGGCCTTCGGAGAAAAAGTCGTTTGTGTCAATGAGAGATCCAGGAGGGAAAAGACATGGGGTGACCTATATCTTCGCGCCTATCTAAAGCCAAAAAAAACGTGAGAAAAAAAGAAGAGAGGCAAGGGGGAGAGAAGGAGAGAATAGTAAAGTGAAACCGGGAAAATCAAGAAACGCAGTGCTCATATCATTATGAAAAAAGAGGGGGGCCTCAAACCGGAACTTTGTCCAATCGGAGAAGGAAGACGGGGCTAGTTATGGAACACTTTGTGGCCGCAAGGTAAAATAGGGGCGAAAAATAAGGGGCCCACTCCTCGGGAAAAAAGTGGTTGGGCAAGGGCAGAATCCCAGCTCGAATGTTTGTAGAACCGTCCAACGGAGGGAAAAGGGTCTGTGTGGTTGTGGCGGGTGGTGGGGTGTTTGGGCGTTTTTTGGGACCGGCTTCTTGTGGACGGACCGTCGAACTTCATGATCCGCGTAAATTCAAAACAAGAACAAAGGGGGAGGGGGGGGGTTCTCTGAAAGGGAAAGGGGCCGAGAACGATCACACCACAAGAAACGTCGACCTTTTAAAGCCGCTTGCAAAAAAAAAAAAGAGGGATACTAAGTAGAAATGCGGGGGGGGAAAAATGGCTGCCCGGCGGGGAGTAAATATTCTTGAAGAGGGAGGGGGAAAGGAGCACATCACCATGAAGCATTTTGGTGGCCAAAGGGTTTAAAATCACGGGGGGAGAGAAAGATAAGCACCTTTGAAGCCTAGTAATTAACCAAGAGTTGTGGGGATTCTTTAGCACGAGCCCAGACCAGAGAGGTTTTCTCAGAAAGAGGAACTCGGCAGGGGAGGGGGTAACAGCAATCCGTAGTCGGGGGACCATATTCTGGGGGGCGTCTTTGGTGTGACCATACTGGATGAGCTGGGAGTTTTAACCTGTCAGCGACTGTTAAAAGGGTGGGGCCGAAACTGGCCATTTACCGGGAATCGGTTGATGCGCCGCCCATATTCCAACAGAAAACACAAGGGGGAAAAAACTGAAAAAGAAAGAAACATGGTGGCCCTGTTGTGGGCACAAGCAACACCATGGGAATCATCCGCGGCAAGAGAACAGACTGATGGTGCAAACGAAAAAGAAGGGGCCCAGAAGAAAAAAAAAAGGAGGGAGAAAAATCGGAACGAGGATGTTCGAGGTAAAACGATGGAACGGGGACGAAGAGAGTCTTAAGATAATAAAAATGCCTCAAGGGATGCTTGAAATCTTATTTTACTCCTTTGAGGGCGAAGAGGACCGCTGAAAGGAAAAAAAAAATAATCGTGCACAACGTCTTGTTTTGAGATTTACCAATCCAATCAACAAACGACCAAAACACGAAAAGAATTGGGGTTTCGCTCAAAGGGGTATGACAAGGGCCAAGCCGGAGATCAAGGGGGTTGGAGTTCGGGATCGGAGCAACAAAAGAACACCTGAGGGGAGGGGCCGGGGCGAAAATTCAAAAAAGGGCCAAGCGTTTATTGGTTTATTAATCACGGTACACAAATAGTATCAAACAAAGGACAAACCGCAAAAAATGAATTCAAACAAAAAAAGGGGCAACCAGGTGGAAACAGGGCCACAAAAAAAAAAGCCAAAAGTAGTGGGGGAGCAAAAAGAACTTTCTTTATTAACAAACGCAATTAAAGTCAGACTTTGGGGGAGGGAACGAACAGGGGAGAAATCGCGGCCGAGGGAAGCATTTCCGAGTCATGAAGTAGGAGGTCCACGAGAAAAAAAGGTGATGAGAGGGAAAATAATAAACTGGTTCCATTATGGGAATCAGATGGGGAGAGGGGGTCACAGAAAAAGAAAAAGAAAGGCGCAGTACATCGGGGACACGGGCAAAGAAATAAAAATTAAGGCTACATAAAAACGAAGGCAAGCCTCTCCGAATACTTGGGTAGAGAACGGGTTGGCAGGGGAGGCAAGAGCCCAAAAAAAAGGAACCTCAATTTTGTTTCACACAACCCCGAGCCCTTTTTGGCAGGGGGGGGGGTGCGCGCAGTCCGCGAAGGAGAAGGGGGTCGTATGGGGGACAAAAAGAAGAAAAGGAAAAGCAACGTGTTAGAAAAAGTCGGCTAGGCACCGACGACACAATCCCACAGGTAGGCCAGCGAAAAGGAAAGACACACGAGGGCCGTGACAGGGGATATGTGGGACCGTCGTAAGATCAAGAATGGACCATCCTGGAGTAGCCCATCCAAATGAAAAAAAAAGGATACGAAGGGGAAGAGGTGGAGAAAATCAGGCGATCACGGAGAGGGGGAGGAAAATGACGGTGGTTGGCATGGGTTGTTTTGGGGTTCAACCAAGGGGGGAAAATTGTGGAAGTGAAGCAAAAAGGGCCGTGGGCCCGGGTTTGCGATGATGGAGCCCAACTTGCAAAGAAACCGTTGTAAAGAAGACAAGAATCTTGAAAGCGGCCGGCGAGAAACATTAGGTTGGGGCACGGAGCGTGGTCAAAAGCCCTGTGCAGCGGGGGGACGAAAGGGTTTGTTGACGCCACAAAACACCAATTGAGGAAGAAAGGAGTGGGGGAAAACAGCACAAAGAAAAATTTTTTCAAGCAACTGAAACAAAAAAGGGTTAATTGAAGACGTCAGGGGAGAACCGCCAATCCAACATACAAGGGGGGGAGTTTTAAGCAAACTTGACCAAAATTTGGGCAAAGCTCCTCCCCCAAAATGAAAAAGAGGCGCACGAGAAAATAAGGAAGAAGGATTCAAGTCCAAAAAAAGAGGAAAAAGGAAAACCGGCTCAAGTGGACGGCGATAATAACGAAAAAATGTTGGCCACAACCCATAGAAGTATAAAACACAAAACAACAAACAAGAAGGAAAAAGAAGAGTGGTGCATGTCGGGAAAATGAAAATACCGCAGAGCAGGTCCCTAGATTTTGGGGCAAAAAGATGAAAAAAAATTGGAGAAAGGAAAAGTGCGATCCCTTGTGAACAAATTTACAAAAGCGGAGAGGGCCCAGGTTCGTGGAGGAAAGAAACCACCGTCCAGGGTCCTGATGCGATGTAAAACGAGGGCCGGAGTTGTCAATTAACAAACGCAAAATACGCAGAGGCCGTTTGACACGGGGGTGGAGAGAAAGGGGTGTCGGAAAGAAAAAAGGAGTAAAAAAGAAAAAGCTCGCCAAAAAAAAGAAGTTCACTGCTTGTAAGATTCCGGGTCTTCGATTAAAAGATTGCGAGAGCTTGCCCACGAGAGTCAAGCTAACGCACTGTTGAAGAAATACGGGGAAAGGCCCATGGACAAAAAACCAGCAGGAAACCTTGTCTACGAGAAAGAGACTCGACTTTTAATAAACAATATTCCTGAGTACTGAAGGAAGTTGGGGTGCTCGGCGAAGTGGAAGGTCGGAAAGAGAAGACAGAAAAGGGGCAAGAATCGGGGGAGACACGTGCGCCCTTACGAGAAGGAAAGGAAACAGGGTTGATTGGTAGGGGTCTTACTCACCCGACGGGAAAAACGAAATTAGGTGGATTGCAATCAAACCACAGGGAGGTGGGAAGAAGAAGAACGACCCTTAAAAAAGGGACTAAAACTGGTCTGAACTGGAAAAATTAACGGTCCACCACACCACTAGACGTTAAGCTACACTAAAGGTCAGAGGACGGTGGAAGGGGGGCAGGAGTTGACGCATAAGGTGTATTGCCCCCAAACCACCCCACACGGAGTCGTGCTCCCGGGACCGCCCCACCCCGGTCAAAACAATTTGATGACTTAAGACAGCCAAGGCAGCTGGGATAAAAAACTTCTAATTTTCCAAAATCGACGGGTAAAAAGTCACAAGACTACTCCACACAGAAGGTCTCGCCAGCAAACTGGGCGCGAATAAAGGTGTCAAGCAACAAGCGAAAGGAGTCTGTTGTGACCCTCAACGCGCTGTGGGGACGCAAGACCCCTGAGATTTCAGGGGGGGGCTGCCCCAAGCAAGTCCAGCCAGGACCGGGGGGTGGAAGGTCGAACTACCAAGGGGGAAAGGAATTGAAACGTCTCAATTGGTTAGCACAGAGAAAAAGCAAAGAAAACGGCCCCTGAAAAACAGGGGGGGTCGACGACCTATTTTAATAGCCCCGGTAAAGGGGGAAAGGCAGAATCCAAGTAAAGATAACTGTACAAAGGATGACGCCGGGAAAAGGGACTCGGAAAATTAGTGAAACAAAATGCGTGGAGTTTTGAGGGGGGGGAAATCTAAAAAAGAGGGAGACGAATTATTACTGGAGAGGACAGCGGAGACGCTCCATACCTCATCAAAAGAAAAGAAGGAAGCACTCAGTGAGATTGGGAGTATGCGGTGTACAATCCTCCAATGGAGGAAAAGTGTGGGCATCTGGAACTAACTAAACATACCTCGTGACTGATAGGTTTTTGGAAGTGGGATTCTTAAAGAGTTGGGGTTCGTTTAAGAGCGGTTCTAGAGGAAGAATTGCAATCGCAAATGGGGGGAAAAAAGAATAAAAACATATAAAAGAAAGACAGGTGGAGGGGGGGCCAAGCCAGAGAGGTGAAAGAGGCAGGGGAAAGCTCCATCCAGGTGGCCTGGACAGCGCGTAAACTACGAATTTTTCCAGCCAACAAAGACATTATTTCCAGTAAAAAAAAGAAAAGCAAAGGGAAGGAAAAAAAGGGAAACCTAAGGGTACGGAAAACAAAGAAAACGCCAAACAGAATATGTGCTAACAGGACGTAAAACCCAGGACGCTTTCGTCGGTCTATGAAAAAAGAAGTGGGAGGGGGACTCTCAAAAACGGCAAAAGAAAGTACGAAGCTCTTGAGTGTAGCACGGACCCTGAATAGAACAGAGAAATGGAAGAGAGACCCCAAAACTTCACGGTTGATTGGGTGAGTTTGTGGACACACGGTGGGCCTCTGCCAGGGACAAGGTCTCACCGCCGGGATACGGACATGTCCACATCAGTTAGGCTTGGGTTGGAAAAAAACGAGAAAAAAGGTGAGACTGGACTTTTCTCCGGCATTAACGGGACCATGGGAACCGTCGTCCCAAAAGGGAACAACAAAAAGGGTAGAAAAAAGGAGGGGAATCAGGAATGGAGGCGGAACGGACAAAAGCCTGGCAAAAAGCAATGAACGTCGGGAAGTAGAAAAAATAAAAACACGGAAATGTATGAGGAAAGAAAGGGAATTTCTCCAACGAAGGGAAATTACCAGGGGCGGAAAACGTCAAAATCCTTAAAGAAACAGAAGCCAAAGGAGGCAAAACGCAACGGCGGATAGGCCGTGGGGAAGACAGCCTGAACGGGTTGAACCGTTGCAAACGAAAACGGAACGCAGAGAAGACAATCTCTCTCAAACAACACAAAAAAAAGAAAAGAAAGGAGGAGACGAGGGAGAAAAAGGAGAAGCTATTCAACGGGGGACAAAAGGAAAAAACCGGCAACCGCTGGCAAGGCCAGGGAAAAGGGAAAAAAGGACTTTTGGCATCAAGAGAGGAAAGAGGAAAGAGGGAGAGGGGGGGAACACATATTATAAAATTTGTCAGAAAACAAAAAGGGCCGGATATCATAGGGAGGGAAAGAAAAAAAGGGGGGCCCTCCCAAACGGGAAGGTACTTTGGCGAGAAGGACGACATGAGAGGTATTGGGGGGTTGAGGCCAACGGGAAAAAGACGAGGTGATTTTTGGTGTGCGCCCGATTTCCTTCTGTAAGTCGCACCAAAACTGCAAAAACGAACGCTAAAAAAAGGAAGACCAAGCCAACGGGGGAAGGGGGGCAAGAGGACGGGGGAAAAAGGGGGGGACCGAGCCGGATCAACCCGCCGGCACAACTTGAATTTAGGTAGAGGACCTCAAGAAAGAATAGAAAAATGGAAGGGGGGAGAAGTGAAATCCGGACGGGAGAATGAAGGGAACGAACAGTCAAGGAAGTTCAAAAAATAAAGCAAAAAAAGGAAAACCATACCAGGGGGGGTTTGGGCAAAACCGTAAAAAGGTAACGTGGGAAGCAAAAGAAACGGGATTCCGGGGGGACACAAACGAGTAAATTCGTGGGGGAATTCAAGTACCCATCAAAAGAGCTGGTTCTGGTTGAAAGAGTCCGAACGGAAAAACACGCACAGAGGTACAGAAGACTAGTCCCGTAGTACAGGGTGGCAGTGGAGGGAACGGGGAGGTGGTGTTTGGAGAAAGTTAAAAAAAGAAGGATTAGGGGAAAAAACGGGTTTGGAAGAACAATTGAACAAGAAGGGGGGTGTTGAAGACCCCCACCAAAAAAAAAAACAACCGATCATTTGGCCGACTCCCATCATAAGGCTCCAAAATGGAAAAAAACCGGAGAGAAGGAACTATAAACAAGAAGGCCAGGCGGGGGGGAAAAAAGCAACGAAACTGATCATTCTAGAATTCATCTTGGAACGCGGAGTTCCAATCTGTAAAATAATAGAAAACGAAAGAAAAACAAAAAAAATAAGAGAAAAATGAAAAAACGGAGTGCTAGATTCAAATTTGACAGTGGGTCAAAAATCAAGAGGATCGGAAAGCATAGCTCAACAAAACCAAATCACTTAAGTTGGGGGGGGGAAATCTTGGAGAGGGATGGTAGGAGAGCCAATTTCCTTCCGAGAAAACGAGTCGGCAGACAACTCTGGGTCTAAAAAGAAGGAAAGACCAACAAAGAAACAAATCTGTGGGTAAGGGAGACAGGGGGGGGTGGGGGCTCGATCGAACGAACCGTGGAGGAATGGGGGGACTTCGGTTTATTCTTTAGGGAAAGACGGAAATACAACGGGGAGAAAAGAAATTGTCAGTTGCAGAAAAATTGGTCAAGGGAAGAAGGTACTTGTATTTCACGAAAAGGGGAAGAGGAAAAGAAGAAAGGCCGGAGAATGGAATTCACAAAAAACAACGGGAAGCCGTGGAAAAAAGTGCAGCGCACAGACCAAAAAAACAAAAAAAATGTAAGGCTGTGAGGACAAGCGCTTTGGCTTTCAGAAAAAAACAAGACCGGGTACAGTGCAGCAGGTTGGTGGCACAGAAAACGGGTCGCGCCCCAAACGGCTAATGACTTAGGGGACAAGACGGGAGTCCACGCAATTGACGACGGGAAATTCCGAAAGGATTCAAAGCTAATTGGGGACTGGTCCGGGGTGATCATCAGAAGACGTCGACTCGGCCACGGAAACAGACAGATTGTAAATCAAATGAAGAGGGAGAAAATCGACGCAAGAGAATCAACACTTGCAGGGGTAGCCAATCAGGGACAGGGCGCCACAGAAAAAGAAAGGTTTGTAACAACGTTGGAGTGGGGACGCCTCGCCAAAGAAAAAAAAAAGAGGGGTAAGGTTATCGAATTATAAATTGTCCGGTATGGTAAAAAAGAGGGCACCCCTAGAAAGACAAAGACAAAGGGGTAACTAAAACGCTGGACGAATGAACGAGGTGTCTGAGAGGGCCCAGGCTGGGAGAGCAAGACAGCCGACGAGGACCTGTTGGTCAGCCGAACACATTGTATTACTTGAAAAAACTAGAAAACTTTGAATAAAAGCTGCTATCTCCTCTCGAAAAGGCAAAAAAAAGAAAAAGGATTTGAGGGGGGGGTTGGTGGCAGCAAAAATGCAGTGGGTCCGGGGTGAAAATTGGCCGGCGAAAGTTGACCACTCGATCCTACCTTCGGAAAAGGGGGGGGGGAAAAAGTAAAAGGTAGACTGTCCGCAAACAATACAAAAACCCCCGCGAATTTTGAGGGGTGGGAACGCGTTTTCAGGAATGTCGACGGCAAAAGCTTTGGTATTGACCGCAAACCAAAGTTGAAGATCCCCCTGGAACCAGCCCGCCGGAGGCTGGCACGACGGCAGGTAATATTAGGAACAAAGGGTAGACCCCAGCACCAGAACCAACATAATGCGACGGTGGTGTTTTAAGGCCACGGAAGGAAATCAACGAAGACCAAATTGGGAACAAAGAAGGACAAAATCGGCGTCAGAGAAGTCGTTGTAAAACGTTCATCTTTGGAACCAATAGAGAACGACTTGAAGGGGCCCGATAGAACAATTTTTCATCACACAATCTCACGAACTAACAAAAAAGAAGAAGGGGGGAAAAAGGTACTGTTATTCAAACGCCGCACGAGCGGTCTAGAGGGGGGTGAAACGGAACTGATCTCGTAGAAAGACGGAGGATTGGGAAAAAGGTCTGAGAGCACAAGGAAAAGGTGGAAGGGTGGAACAAAACCAAAAAAAGTAGTGATGGCAGGAAACCCTTCATGAACAAAAAGGGCCAGCAAAGAAGAGGGCGTTAACAAGTGGATCTTCAATTGGGGCAAAAGTACAAAGCGTACGGCGAAGAACAGTCGACAAATATCTCGAACAGGGAGGATCAACGGCAGAAGAAAAAAGCACAAGACGGGAGAGGGAATGCAGGGCTTCATAGAGGTAAACGAAAGGAAACTGCAACTTGGAACTCAACTAGAAACATGCCAGGTACAACAAAAAAACAAAAAAAAACCATCCTGTCAAAAAAGAAATCCGAAATAACCAAATAGTACCAAATAATAAAAGAGTCCCAATATTAATGCAGTAAGAAGGACATCTGTACTCAGATAAACTGACGTTAAAAGCGAACGACGCTAACAACGAGACCAAAGAAAGGGGCCTTTTGGGAAGTCGAAGCAGTAAAAGACACGGAGATTGGGAAATGGAAGATAACTACCCGTCTTCAAATCGTGACAAAAATGAAAAAGAAGAAAAAACGTACAGGGGAGGTCAACAGCCCTGTTCAAAGACACACACGTGAACTATGAGCAGAGGCGAGTGGCACGGTACGGGGTGTACGCGAAAAAGTAGTTGTAGGGGGGAAAAAAAACTCGGGGAAAGGGGCACGAGCTGAACCGTCTGGGGGATGATACACGAAAAAGGCCGCATTGGGCTTAAAGTGAGTGGATTGGCAAAAAATAGAGACGGGTCTCACTACGAGGGGGGGGAAGGGAAGAAGATCCGCCCCTGGGGCCGATGAAAGGAACAAAGTTCACTAAAAACAAAGAGCCGCTAACGGTCCTTGGGAAAGGGAAATCGGGGGGAGCCTAAGACGGGGACAGTTGGAAACGAATCGGTAACAGACAGGGGCCCGTGTGAATTCCATCGAAAAGTGGTGATGTTGGAAGTAAGAGGTAAAACAAGGAATAATAAAAACCATCAAAGCAAACCAACGGGAAAAAAAGGTGTTTCGCAATTGACACACTATTGCTAACAAAATGGGGGATGGGTAAGAATACAGACTATAACGTAACTGAAAAAAATTCCCCCCCAACCCCCCAAAAAACGACCCCACGACGCCCGGCCAATCACTAGGAAAAAAAAGGGGAAATTGGGAATGCACGGTTGGTTTGTGGGGGAGTGGAAAAGAAAGGTCGATTTTTAGGGAGAGAGACAGTTAAAATCACTGTCCCCAAACCACGAACATTTCAGCAAAAGCTCCAAGTGGAGGTTGGGGAGGAGGCGGTAAACCACTCGATTGGGAACAAAGGGGTGCCAAAGATCGGGTGAACTAGACACATCAGGGAATGAGGGGTTTCCTTTTCGAGGGGGGTGCGGGGGGGGGGGGGTGGGGGGGACCCCCCAAGGGACTCGGACTGGATTCTTCGTAAGGCCGGGGGAGTTGCAGAGCTGGGAAAAAGAGACGCAGAAAAAAAAAGGGGAAAACAGCGGGGGTGTGCTGGGGTGGGGTGCAAATCAAGCGTGGGAATAGGCCCGGAAAGTTACAACTGACAGGGAGGGCAGATCACCGAGGGATTCCAAGAAAAAAAAGGTCAATAAAAAAACGTGAACGAACGGCTGAAAAAAAGCAAAAGAGGACTGCCAAGGAAGCAAGAAAATATGGGCAGAAAAGATGGGGACAGCACAAACGAGAAAGTCAAAAAAACAACAGAGGCAAAAAGAGTGCCAAATAGCTTGGGCGGGAAAAAAAAAGAAGCCACACAGAGAGTTAAACGAAAGGTGACGGACAGATATCGCCTCGAATAATTTTAACAAAACAACGGAAAGGCCCAAACTGGAGAGGGGGGGGGCTGGGGAAAGAATTTTTTTACAACGACTGGCTCCGCGGAAAAATGAAAAAAAAAACCGGAAGC
>Ga0179593_1271120_pt1 | contig 17018 bp, 23 predicted proteins | sample CZODoug2_1_08_16_FD_185931 | JGI IMG/M metagenome (GOLD analysis project Ga0179593, IMG submission 185931) | Vadose zone soil fungal communities from Angelo Coast Range Reserve, California, USA - CZODoug2_1_08_16fungal (PacBio error correction) | ecosystem: Environmental > Terrestrial > Soil >...
TATTGAAGTGAGACAAAAATGCAAAAAGTTAGACTAGATAGCGATTGTGAGACCCTACTTATTAAGTGTGGGCCACAACACCAGGCCTGCAAGGTCGGCATGGGGAGGAACCAGACAAAAGTGATCGTTGATTCAGAAAAAATAGAAAAGCTAATACAGAATAACGGGTCGGCTGGGGGGGCAAAGGGGGGGTTAGTGAGGAAAAACGGAAGACAAAACAGGGTAAGAAAAAAGGTAAGAAGAAGGTGGTTGTAAACGCCGGAATATTAAAAAAAATTACAACTGGGAACAAGGTGTGAGGGGGCTATTGAGAAAGGGGGGGACTATGTCGTGGTGGACAGGGTTGAGGGGGAAAAAATAAGGAAGCACCAATATAAACGCGAATAATATCCTAGAGGGGTGGTAGTCAAAAAAAAAAAAAAAAACATATGGGGGGGGGGAAACAAGGCATAAGTGGGTGTACGATGCGATTGCTTGTCAGACAGTGGTAGCAAGGGAAAATATGAATACGGAGGGGGAGCTTTATGATGAAAAAAAGGGTAACGTACCCGTTTGGAGGGTGGGTAACGTCGTCCTAAAATGTAAGAAAATTCCCAAGATAATCATAGACGCGCAAAAAAAAAAGGGGGGAGGAGGGGATCATCAAGAATATGGGGGGACCCGAACACCGGACGCGACACCCGCCAGGGGTCATACTTCCCCTTTCACCTACGCATTGAAGAGACGAACAGTAAAGGGAAACGGAGGACAAAGAAGGAATCAGACTGACATCGTCAAAACCAAAGGTGCGGGCACAAAAACAGAAAAAGAGTGAACACCCAACCAACCCGAGCATACGTAATCACTTGAAACAGGGAAGTTAGGTTACCACGTAACGGTAAAAAGGCATAAAGGCCACGTGAGCCAAGTGGGGGAAAAAGCTTTGGAATTGAACAACGTATGACACACATATACTGCCCTTTGGCGCGCGTAATAAAAAAAGAACAGAAAGACAGGGGGGAAATAGAGGGTGGTAATAACCGATAAGGACGGAAGAAAAGGGACCCAAGAAAAAAGGGGGGTATAACTGAGGGAACCACAAAAGTACTGGTGAAAGGGACAGAAGAATTTAGGCCATACAAAGGCCATAAGATGGGAAGAGTGGGGGAAGTCGGGCACTGAGTAAAACTACCATAAATGGAGTGGAAGGACTGGTAGAGTCGACAACATAATGCAAAAAAAGGTTAAAGAAAAAAGAAAACCAGCAATGTGTGCTCACCAACATATGTGCGACAACGTGTTTGCCAAAACAGGACAATGGAGACGTAAAACAAAGGGGTAATCCAGCTAAAAAAAGACAATAGAGGCAAACGTCAAAAAACCCCCAAAGCAGATGTGAAAAAAAACTCAGACACAATAAAAAGAAAAAAAAAAAAAAATCTACGGCCTCAACTTGGGGGGGGGGGGGAAAGCGCTAACATCACGGGGGGAGACAAAAAGTGCTAACGATTTGGGACTCAAGGGAAAATAAAAATACCGATCGAGGGAATACAAACTCACGTAAATTCAGCAGCATACTAATAGAGTTGGGCAATGGACCTTGATGAGTAATCGGAGGCGACCGCGGGCAAGGGGGGGGAAAGGGGAAAATGAGTAACACAAGAAGCTGTGACCATGCTGAAGCAGTTTGTAAAGGGAGGGGGGACTCAATGAAAAAAGAACATAGGTACGGATGCGATAAAGAGGAAAGTAAAGACACCCGTTCCTCTTGACAAAGCACATTGTCTAGAATGGGGAACGTCGGACGGACGTGAAAGTCAGGCAACAGGACAGGGGGATGGGTAACGGTAATAAATAGTCACGTCAAAATTCTCGGGGGTAACTTAAAAAGGCAGCAATAGTCCGGCAACGAAAGCACAAAACAGAGGAAAAGGAAGCACAATATACGGAATGGCAGGCAAAAAGCGCACAACCGGGGGGTAGCGTTGCACGGATAGAAGTGAAAACAAAGGCAGGAAAACCAGGAAATTATATTCAAAACAGGAGCACAAAATAAAAACAGGGTCACAAAATACGAAACATGATGCTAACCTGTGGAGGGAAAAGATCACAAGAAGACGAGGAAAACGCGTATAACGTAGGGTTCGCAGCCTACACAGAACATGAAAAGGTGCTAGGTCCAGGGGGGACGACAACAACACAGCTGAGGAACAAAGGGAGGGGGGGGGGGAAAAACAAAAGCAAGCACAAGAAGGACGGGGGAACGCGAAACAGATCAATTAATAACAAAGAACGATATTGGGGGATTGAATATAAATTGGTGGAGCCAAAAGGGGAAAAAAGGGGGGGGAAATACCGGAGACCAGTGGGAAAAAACCCAATCACGGAATTCGGGGGGGGCAAGGGTTCAAAGGGTGGGCTGGATAACAATGAAAAGGCCACACCAGAAAAAAAAGGGAAAGAGTGGGAAATTCAAACGTAAAAAAATAGGTACGGAAAAAGAGAAAAATATTTACAGGCAAAAAAAAAAAAAGAAGAAGAAAAAAAAAAAAAAAAAAAGAAAAAAAAAAAAAAAAAAAAAAAAAAGAAAAAAAAAAATAGAAAAATAAAAAAAAGAGAACATAAAAAAAAGAAATAAACAAAAAAAAGAGAAAGAAAAAGAAAAAAAGAAAAAAAAGAAAAAGAAAAAAAAGAAAAAGACAAAAAAAAAAAACAAAAAAGAAGAAAAAAAAAAGACGGAAAAAAGCACAAAAAAAAAAAAAAAGAGACTTAAGGGAAAGAGAAAGAGAAAAACAAGAAAGGGAAAGGTGCGAGGGAAAGGAGAAGAGATAGAAAAGAGAATGGAGGAAAGAGCGAAATAGAAGCAAAGAAAGAAGAGAAAAAAAGAAAGAAAAGAAAAAAAAAAAGAGAAGAAAGGACATCAAAAAAGAAAAAGAGACAAGGGCAAACAGGCCACTGGAAGTAACAACGTTAGAAGGAAATAATAATAATAAAAACACGAAACAAAGTTGCAAGGTCGGAAATCCCGAGGGGTTTTTGGGGGGGGGGGGGGGGGAGATGTAAAGTAAATTGGAAGGGTTGGACCATTCGAAACTATTCTAACCAGGGGGGGAACTAATGGGTCAACGAAAAGAAATAAGGAAGGACACGCAAAGGGGAGGAAAAAAAAAGAGAAACAATTGAAAACTGTTGAAAAAAGAGAAGTTGATATGGAGAACCCTTGCCAAACCTGAGAAACTATAGATCGGGTATAAACTTACGGCAACACGTGAAGGGAGAGAATGGAGAGGAGAAGTTAACAAATGTGGACAAGGAAAAGAAGAGAATCATAAAGGCCCCTACCATAACGCCTAAAAAAAAAAAGGGATGGAAGAGGGGGGGAACCATATTAAACACGGTGCGGGGTTGGGATAAGGAGGGACGCTGCAACAACAATTCACAAGTGTAACATCAAGATAGCAGGGGGGATAGATTATTGGGGGGGTACCGTGGGGGGGCTTAAAACGGGGGAGTGGTACACATTACGGTGGGAGATTGTAAATTATAGATAACAAAAAAAGATTGTGTATTAATCTTGAAGAGGGTATACTGAGCACTGGAACACAAACATAGGGGGGGGGGGGGGGGAAACAAAAAATGAAAAGCATAAACGACAAAGGAGCCTGTTGGGCCTACAGTAAACGGAAGACAAACAAAATATTTGGTGAAAGTAGGTATTGTGGATGAGGGAAATGCGGACGGAGGGAGTTTGAAAGGGGGGGGGGGGTTGAAAGACAAGGAAAAAATACCAAAAACGGTTTAAAATATTTATGGGGGAAACAGTCGGTGGAAGTATTGGGACGACACCAGGAAAAAGGAAGGAAAAGGAAACAGAATTGGGAGGAGGGAATCATCATGTAGGAAGGAACGCGGAGAACTAAATAAAGAGAATTTTTGGTGTCACTTGGGGTGGCCGGAACTAAAAGAGGGAAACCGGTGAATGCGAGAGTACCATACCCAGTAGGAGAAAAAAGGAGAAACTGACAACAAACTGCTCGAAACTGGGTTGTCTCTAAAAGGCGAGGGGGGGGCTAAAAACTGTCAGAGAGTCAAGCAAACAACAAACGGAAGTAAGAAGAAAAGGGAAGAGGAAAGGGGGGGAACCAAGAAAACGAGGGGTGGAGCCAGCCAAAGGGTGGGCACGCGGGTAAAGCGAAGGTTTACTCCCACCCCGCACCGGTGCGTGGGTCCAGGCAAAAAAAAGGGAAAAAAAAAAGGGGGAAGGGGCAAAACCACCTTTTCAGGGGGGGGAAACCTATACTGTGTCCCTGCCGTGATCATGATGAGGGAATAAGTTACTGCTTCGCAAAAAGGAAATGGCGTTTTGATGTCATAGAGGGTTCTGGGGGGAAGATAAAAAAAAGTAAAGGGGAAGGGTGTTTGGGGTTTTCCAGGGGGGATATCGTATAACACAACAACCGGGGGTTTGGAACCAGGGAAGGAAAGGAGGTATGGAACATTCCACAGCGTTTGAAAAAAGGGAAAACGGAAATTGACGTCAGGACCTAGAGTGTGGGAAGGAGGGCAAAGAAAAAGAATAGAAAAGGAAAGAAAACAACGGGGTTGGTAAAAAAGGTCGCTCAGGGGTCAACCAGTGAGATGGGGGAAATTTGTGGGATCTTATTACAAGGACAATTGGCAACCTGGGGGGAGCCAACACATGGGGTGGTACCTTCAAACCTAGAGACCCCCCCCGGGGAAGACCAAGAAACAACATTGAGTTCATACAATCAACCACCCAAAAGATCATTCATTCAAAGAGGCAATAAAGTAAAAAGGAAAAAAGCGACTTCTCAGTCGGGAAGCTTAAACTTAACGAACAGGGGCAAACGAGAAACCAAAAAGAGAGAAAATCCTGAGTCAAGTGATGAAGAGGAAAAAAAAACCATTGAAAAATTTTTTTGGGGGGCATCAACGTGGCAAAAAAAAAAAAAAAAAAAAGCAACCGGGGGAAAAAAAACGGTTAAACTTTCAAGGGATGATTTCGAAACTCTACACCACAGGCAGGTCAGAGACACCAGGGAAACCACGAGGAAAAGAGTGATTTCCACAAGGGGTTACAATGTTTGGGCCTAGTGAAGATACGGACAATCACGAAGGGAAGAGGGGTGAAAATAGAATCAAAAATAGCGTGGGGAAGTCTGTAAGTAATAGGCTTTCCTTGGAAGGCACATTTTGGAAGAGGGTTGGCTGACTTGGGGGTGGTCGATTATCTTGGGGAGGAAATCCAAATGGAGAGAATGAGGCAGTCATACCCAAATTGAAAAATAGCTCAAAACCCTACCAATGGAGCCGAAACAAACAAAAACGTGGCAAGCCCGGGCCTAGAACAAAAGTAGACGAAGGGGGAAGGGAGGGAATCAGAAACCGGTGTAAGAACAGACGGTTAAAAAAAAGCTCAACATTAACGAGGGGGGTTTTTAAAAAAAAAGAAGGGGAAGAAGAGGGGGTAATGGTAGAAAAAAAAGCGTGCCCGTCAGTTCGAGTGTAACCAGGGGGAAAAAAAAAAGGGACCAACCAAAGAAGGGGGGCACGGGAAAAGGACTTAACGAAGGAAGTCCCTAATCCCCTTCGAAAAAACCTAACGAGGCAAAATTCAAAAGTATAGAAGGAGTGTCGGTTGGAAAAAGTCTCGTCTTGCAGGATTGCGGCACTTAAAATGTCAGGAAGGGGAAAGGAGCGTTGGGGGGGGAAAAAAAAGGAACACCAATCAACTCAAATCATTATTTGCGGCCCAGATCCGTATACGGAGGGGGTTTTGTAGGGGCAAAAGTGACGGAAGGCAGGGGGGGGAGCAGGGGCAAGAAGATGATTACCCCATTTGGGGGGGGGCGTTCATACGGGGGGCGCAAAAAAGTTGGCAAAAAACTCTGAGTCAGGGGGGGTGTCCAAATAAACACGTGAGGTGGTTAAAAGGGGAACGTCAGGAGGGAACCATTCCCGTGAGGAAAACAAAATGTTTGTCAATAAAACTGGAAAAAGTTTTTAGTAAAGAAAGTGGGCGGTTCGGGGAAACGGAAAACGTGGGCATGGCAGAGGTCAAATCCCAAATCAAGGAAAAAAACAGAATAATAAAGGTAGATAAACAACCCGCCCTAAATACACAGGGTTTTGAAAAAAAAAAGGTAAAACCCGTCCACTCCCCGCCTGGGTATGCAGTAGAAAAAGGTTTTGTTGGGGGGAGGTAGAGCAGGGTTGAAGCTTCTGTCTTGGGGAGTGATCTGGGGATTACTTGGGGTTTCATGTGTACCCAAAAATTTGAAAAAAGTAAAAACGAAAAAGAAAAAAGAGCGTCAAATTTTTTGCCAAAAGAAAGGGGGTTATTTCCACAGGTAAAAAAAAGGGAGCGGTGAGAGAAGCGAGGAAAAGGACAGAGAAGTTGGACAAACGGGGGGGAATCTGGTGGGTTTGAAAAATCACCGAAAAATGGTGGAAATTGGGAAAGAACATCTTATTTCGGAAGGGTGTGTGGTGTGGATGAATAGACATAAGAGGGGGGGGAGAAGCCCAGGACTCAAAGTTTAGCCGGGGGGGGGAAAGGAAAGTGTCGTCAGGGGGGGGGGGAATCTTGCAGGGCGGGGGGTTTGGGGGCACAGGTGGAAGGGAAAAAGGACTGTCCTGTTGGGGGGAAGGAAAAATCCATCCGGGGGCGGGAGCAAGGTTCCTGGGCGGGGTGGGGAAACAGTTTTTCTAAGGTTGTACTGGAATCACCGGGGCCGAAATGGTAAAAAGACGGAAGGGGGGGGGTGGCAACATCAAAAGGGAAGAGAAGAAAGGTCACAAATAAACTTTTTGATGGTTAAGGGGGAAAAAATAAGTTTCAAAAACGGGCAAGGACTAAAGACAGGATTGGGGAAGGAACTAACGGGGGGAATGCTCCCAAAAAGAAAATTCTTTGGGGAACAAAAAACGTGTTTGTAGGGCTCAACAGGGGGAATCGGGGGAGGCGGCAAGGAACGAAACAAGAGGTTTTGAAAGGGTAACGGGGGTTGGTGTAAGTCACTGGGAAGGAAAGGTGGAGGGGGGTGGAAGTAAAAGGATGAAACAAACAATGGTGTGGAAGTAAGGTAAGAGGTGGGGAGAGTCAAAAGAGTGGTTTGGGGGAACAGCCTAGGGCTCAAAAGTTGAAGGGGGGGGAGTATAGGGGGAAATCCTGATGGAGTGGGAAAGGGTTACAAAAGGGACAGCCGGAGGGAAAATGCTTAAAAAAAAGGGGGGGCGGTAAAAAAGTTGGATTGGTGCAGAGCGGGTGGGGGGGGGCAAACAATAGAATGGTGAAAGAAGTTAAACATAAGGGGGTCATGGTGAAGCAGGGGGTCAACCGCCGGATGGAAGGGAGGGGGAGGGACGTTATTAGTTCAGGGGGGTTGGGGCGGGGTGGCGTCGGAAAAAAAAAAAAACTGTTTTGCGTGGGCAAATCAAATAAAAAAACGGGAGAGAATAAAAGTGAAAAGATCAAGGGGGGGGGGGTCCGGGGGACCATAAACCCAACCAATGTGAAGAAGGAACACTAAGCCAAGAAAGGGACTAAAGTTCAATCAAGTTAACCCACCAAGAAAAAAAAGAGCCCTTCAAGGCAAAAAGCACGGTTACCCCAGATGCAAAAATTTCCAGTCAAGAAGGAAACCAAGGGCAAAAAACAAAAAAGAAAAACACAGGAGATAAACTTTAACTCAAAATTCCCCCGGGACAAAAGACAGGCAAACTGGGGAAAAATGGGGTGGACAAAGAACGTATAAACCGATGAGCCAAAGGAATAAGCCCCGGTCACACAAAAACAGATGATGAACAAACTGCCCTGTAACGAAATAGAGAGGGGTGGGGCCAAACGGTGGAAGTGAACGGCACCGCGTCCCAGAACGACTCCGTGGGAACTAGAATTGTGACGGAAATCAAAAGAAGGAAAACCGGAAATGGGGGAAAGACCAAGTGGAAAAGGTAAGTCAATGGAAAGGGGGGTTATCATCAACGACGGTTTAAAAAAAAGGGGGGGGGGGAACCAGGAAGTCGCGAGGAGAAACTCTGGAATAGGAACCACTTAACCAAAGATCAACGTAGTGGAAAAAAAACGATGACGTGAAAACAACTGAGAGGGGGACACGGACCCCCGCAAACGGGGAGCACGAAGGAAACACAACCCAGGGGTGCACCCGGCAAGAACTCACCAGATTTTCCAGAAAAAAAATGCCAACTGGAACAAAAAACCAGACAGTCAAATGAAAAACTAAACTAACAGCTGTCCTCACATATCAGAAAGAAAAGACAAAAAGGATTCCAACAAACCACCTAATACTAAAAGGATGGCCAAAGAGCGTAGAAAAAAAAAAAAAAGGAAATGTCAGGGGAGGGACAAAAACATGAAACCCACTCAAAATGTACTAAAACCCAATCACTGGGGGGGGGAGGGGAAAACGGAGACGACAGGACCATGCAAGGGGGGGGGGGGGGGGAAAAAAAACTAAAAGGAGGAAGGACGCTGAATCAATATTACAACTTCGAGCCAACCGTCAACGGATACGTACGATATGCCCAAAAACAACAACGCAAAATACCCAGACCAAAAAGAGGAGAATAAAAAAAAACGGGTCTACGGATTAAAAAGGAAGGCAATCAGAAAAATCACCGAAGTGATGAACCAATCCGGGGGAGGGGGGGGTAGTGAGCGATTCCGCCGCCCTGGGGGGGGATTTCAACGAAAAGGCTGAGAAGGGAAAACGAAAAACCCTTTAGGAAAACACTTGACAAACTCAGCAAAAAGGCGGTTGTTTTTGTCCTAGGGAGAATGGGAGAAACAATTTCACGTGTGAAGAAACAAAGAAAAATATGGACCTGGAAACTATCACGAACACTTTTCAACCAAAAAACCACTGACTCCAAAAGGGGAAAAAAGGTCAAGGGGAGGAAAGAAATGCCGGTCAAGAAACTTGGAGAAGGGAGAAATCCCCGTCTCTTTTATGGGTCAACAAGGGCCTCACCTGGAAAGGGAAAATTAGCACTGGGGGGCCTCCACAAAGAAGAAAAAAGGGAAAAAAAGAAGAAAAATTCAAGTTAAAAAGGAAGACGGGGGAAGGGAAAGGGGTTTTTGAAAATTGAGGGTGTAGCACTTACAACCTACTTATGGGCAGAGGCGGACGAAGTTGGGGTGGAAAACACCCAAGGAGAGGGGGGTACAATTAAGGGGGACAGACTAGGTTGCTGTGGCTCAAAAAACAACACTTTGAAGCTGTACCAGAAGCAGACCCCAGTACCTGAAAGGACCTTCGGGAAAACCATCGAAAGGGGAAGAAAAGCGACAAACTGTGAAAAGGAAACAGGTTCAGAACTGAAGGAAAGTGTTGGAGGGGTAAAACCGCCAGCGGTAAGGAAAAAACGGGGACTTGCAAACAGTTTGGTGGTTTGGGGAAAAAAGACCATCGGGGTTGGGGGAAGGGGGGAAACGTTTGTCTGGGTGTACGGGGAACTCTCTAAACATTCGAGACAATGTGTGGGGCCAGAAAGGCGAACGAAAGGGGTGCAGAAGGGAAAAAAAGGCATCACAGGGAATGAAAAATACCTAAACAAATTGGTCTCCCTATAAAAAAGCGGCCAATACTGAAGGCTATGAAGAGGGAAGGACGGAACAAACAGGAAGGACTAGGAGGGGGAAGACACGCCAGACTGTTACAAAGAGACAGGGTCGATGTCAATAATTGAATCTTAACGCATGACAGGGGGGGGGTAACAGGGAAACGGGGTCTTGGGGTGGGGGTGGGGGGGTCGGGGGTCAACGTAAAAGCTAAAACACAAAAGCGACCAAACAGGGTTTCAAAAATAAGTGTGTTTTGAGGAAGCAAGATAGCAACTAAAGGTCAAAGTCCTATTATGGTGGGTGGAAGGGTTGGTGGAGGTACCGTAAAAATGGGTGTAAGAAAGGGGACTTTTAGAAGCAGTTTGTTTATCGCAACGATGTCTTGGGTGGGGAAAATGTACAAAACCCCGACCTGTTTGAACAGGAAAAAAAAGGGGAGATCATCTGGTGGTGGGGGGGGAAAAATCCATGCGATGAGTTGGAAGCTGCCTCAAAACTCAAAAAAAGGAAAGATCACGGGGAATCAAGGAGAAAGACCCTTGTTTTAAAAAAAAGAGGGGGGGTATTGGAGGGGCCGATACTATCCACTAGAACTTAGTCCTTCCGATGACGTAAAGTCCGGGATGTGCGCTTGAGGGGGGAAAATGTACAGCGAAACACGAGGGGTCGAAACCCGTTGGGGGGAAGGGTCAATAAGAAAAGCTGGGAAAACCCCTAATTTGAAGAAAAAACTCTAAAAGGGAGAGGGTCCCAGGTCGGGAGAGAAAGACAAGGGGGGTAATGACTATACAAAAAAATGGAAAGGTATCTGGAGGAAGGGGTCAGACCTTTGTTTTAAAAACGACCTCCCTAAGGGGGCAAGGGATGGGCAAAGCACAACCAGCGGAAAAGAACAAAGGGGGAGGCTGAAAACAAAAAAAAGGTCGGGGAAAAAAAAAACCGGGGGTGCAGAGGGGAGACAACTTAGGGTAACAGAGATCCTACACTGTAGATGAGGAAAAGGAGAAAAAATGAATAAACCCTACGAAGCAGGGGGGGACCGGAGGGCAAACCAGGGGGTGCAAAGAAGAGGAACGGGAAAAGGGGGGGGGGGGCCGACTTTGAGGACAAGAAAAAAGGGACTACCTCAGGTAGTTCTCCAATTTCTGAACTTTTCTGGAAAAAGGGACCTGTGAACTGCAGGAAAAGGAAGGAGGGGAAAGGGGGGGGAACGTGCTTAAAAAAGCCCCTCTTGTTCTTTATAGAGGTGGAATTTACAACGTAGGGTCACCGGGTCAGCGGGGAAAAAGGAAAAGGTGGCACAAAAAAAGGGATTTGAGAGGGGGGGGAATTGCAAAAAACAAGGAAAAAAAAAAAAAGAACATTGAAAAATGGACTGTCCCGAAGGCCGAGGGGAAGACATCGATCGCACCTAGCAAAAATCAAAAGTGGGAAATAACTGACGAGAGGAAGATCAAAGGATATTGTACTGAGCCATTTGGCCTGGTCGCGACCAAGGTGGAGGGGGGGGCAGAAAAAAACAATGAACAGGAAGACCCGTGTTGGCGCCACAAAGAAAGGGAGACAAACACAGACACCACATGGTCTAGAAGTGATTAAAAGACAGACTCCTGAATGAAGGAGATTCCATGGGGAGGGGTGAAACCCCAAAAAAGTGGGGAAGAAACACATACCCAACAAAAAGAATTACAGGATCTCTTATTCAAACCACGATCACCTTCAAAAGGTTGAAAAGGGAAAGGAGGGGGGGCACAAAACCAAAAAGAGATCACCCACCAAATCTAAAACGACAAGGTCAAGGGGGGAGATCAATGGAGGGGAAACAAGAGCCCAAGGGCAAGGGGGAATTAAACATGTACACGTAAAGAGAAACCCATATATTGGTGTTTCCTGCAAGGTTTCCGTGAGGAAAATCTCGGACAATAGCAAAAGCAAGTCAGAAAGGGGCAGAAGGGTAAAAAACGAAAAGAAGGGGGAGAATTGTTTGCTAGGATTATACCTTTTTTTTAAAAAAAAAAGGCAACGGGCCATTTATTCACCTCAAGAAGTCTGTCATCGGGGGGAGGGGGAAAAATCAAGAAGGGAAGGGGACAAGGAGGTATTCGGAGAATTAAGGTGAAATCAAAACTAAATCCTATCGGGAAGAACCCACACCTAATTTGCCGAAAACAACAAACCGTTTGGGGGGACACGTAAAGAGAACAAAAGGACAAAAAATCAACGGAAGAGGTTGCGAAAAGAAAGCAAACTGGTGGAAGGGAAAAGCTTTTCGAGGTTAAATAAACGAGGTTTTTTTTAAACTCGAATCAAGGTTACGGGGGGGTAAAAGGGGGGCGAAAAGATAAAAAACGGTTTGGGGGGCACTGCATGGAGGGGAGGGTAGGGCAGCCCACTAGGAAAAACGACGGGGTAAAAAAGAGTGAAGGGGGGGGGAAAATGAGGTAAAAGAGAATAAAGAGGCAACACCATACCGGATTTGAAAAAAAAAAGAAGGGGATCCCGGGGAAAAAAGGGAAACCACATAATGGAACAAAATGATACATTGTACCCCGGCGTAGGAATGAGGCTCCGTCCTTACAAAAGAGAAGGGGATTACTTGGGGGAGGCACATGCCTGCTGAAGAAAGGGGCAGGGGTGAGGGAACGGAAAAAAAAGGGAGACTAAAAAAACTGAATGGGGCGCTGAAGTAAAACGTATACGTCTGCCCCTGGAGGATCGGTGAGAGGGTGGAACCAGAAGGAAAAAATTTGTTGGGCGGAAGGTTCGAGTGTGGGGTTGCCATGAGTCTCGTGGGCAGACGTGTGTGGGGTTCAGCAAAACTTGGGGGTAGGGAACAGGGGAAAAAAGCAAGAAAGGAAAAAAAGGGGCAGGGTGTGCGACGGCCAGTTGTTTGTTCAGAAAAAAAGGAAGAAGGGGGCGGACTGAAGGGAGGTGAGGGAAAAAAGAAAGGAAGGGGGGGTTCAGAGAAATAAAACCGTACAAAAATTTGCCTAAAGGACGAAAAACCACGACCAACGGTGTAGAATTGGGGGGGTGTAGGGAAGAAGGAAGTGAAGGGAAACCTCCCCAAAAACCGCCCCGCGCGTATATTAGAAATTTTTGGACCGAAGGATGAAAATGGGGGGGAAAAGGGAATTGGACTATTTTGCAGTCTCAGGGACTTAGAGGTGAGGGGTGTGAGGAACCCCGCCGGTCATACTGCTCTACGGGGTTCACGCATGGGTCAGAGGTGTAAGAAAACCGACAAAGGAGGCAGTTTTTCATTCACTCGAGCATATTTGAAAGGCCATAACAGTGGGGGACTCTTTTCAGGGGAAGTTGGAAAGGGGAACAAGAGACGAGCCCGGGGAAAAAGAGGCGCATCGGGTATTGGGGTTTGAAAACCGCGGGGGGTCGCTGAGATTGCGAAGGGGGGGAAGGGACGGCGTAAGGTCGTAGGTTTGGGTACCAAAAGTGGGGGAACGTGAGGGGGGGGGGGGTTGGGGGGGAAAAAGGGGTTTGGGTGAAAAGGAATACCCGTAGTGGACATTTCGTTGCTGGGCAAGGTTCCTTGCGGGTCAAGCAGGTGTGTCTGACATTGGGGGAGGCGGGAAACGTGGGGGAGGGAAGGGTAAGAACGGAAAAGAGGGTGTTGTTGGTAGTCCCTTACAGAGAAAAAAAAACCGGATCAACGAAGGGGAGAGTGTGTATGGATTTTGTCACAACACATAGCTAGATACAAGATTTGGCTGCATAGGAGGTTGAAGGCATACCAAACAAAAAGGAAAGGAATTCAATCGGTGGACCTGTGGGTGCTCCAACAGGGACGTTGGAAAAGAAAAAACGAAAAAGATATAGGTCCGAATGTGGGAGGGGGAAGAACGAAAAGGGGATTAAGGGAAGGAAAAAAAAGTGACGGGCCCCACAGATGGTTTGGTAGGTAAAGAAGTGTTTGTCAAAGAATGTTTGGAAACCTTGACGATGGCCTTTGGGGGCGTTCAAAAAAGAAGATGTAAGTAAGTGTGGGGTGAAAAAAGGTCAGGGGACGCTAGAAGGATTAACACTTTGCCATAACCTGGGGGGGGTAGGTGTGGTTCGATGTTGGGGAAATGGGGGGTGAAACGCTGAACAGGGGGGACCGTACGGGGCAAAAAATGTAATCATCGCACAGGATTGAGGTCCTTGGGGGGAGGGTCGGGGGGTGAGATCAACAACATCAGGGGGTTGAGGTTTGGTACGTTCAGGTCACTTTGGGTAATGTCAGGGGATGACGCTCAAAAACACAACGAAAGGACAAGAGAAGAGAAATCAATTTGAACGAGACACCAATAAATTGACGCACCCGCAAAAGATTTTTTTTTGTTTTTCAAACAATCAACGGAAAGAAGACGACGCTTCATAGGGGAGCACGGATGAAAAGAATGGGAAAACACGAAAATCGTCAGCGTCACCATCGTAAACACCCACCTCGATTCAAAAAGTAAAGGATGATCCCGATGGGTACGACAGGGGCAGCCAGAGGGGAACTGAATTGGTGACAAAATACGGTACCCTAAGGGACATCAATGAAAGAAAAGGAAGTGGGGAAAACACTCTGAGGAAAACAAACTAAAGGTGACAAAAACCTGGCGGGAAACCGGCCTTAAGAATAAAGAAATCGGACAGAAAAAAACAGTTGAAAGAGATAGGCCTTTTGGCGATCGAACAGGGCCGCACAAAACCGATCCCCAGGGGGGAGGCACAGAAAAAAGGGTTTCAAAAAAGGAATAATGACAGGAAGTGGGGTGAGACATAAAAAAAACAGACCTTGAGGAAGAGACACGCAAAATATCTTACGGTTGGGTAAGAACCAATTCACTGAAAAAAAGGAAAGAAAAAAAGGTTAGGGGGAGGTTACTAGTTCAGAGGGGAACAAAAACTGAAAAAAAAACGGCATTCAGGCTACCTGATCACACGGTTGGAAAGAAAGGTCAAGAAACAAGGGGGTGGGGGAACCCGAGGTTGTCCCACCCGAAAGGGGAACCCATAAAGGGAATACCGAGAGTGGTTTCAATAAAGTCGTAAAAAGGGAGAAACAACCCCGTAAAGAAGAGGAAAAGGTAACCACTATAAAGACGAACGGGCCAAACCGGCCGGGGCACATCGTACGGACACGAATGAAACCAAAAAAAACTTCGAGGAATGCAAACGGTCGAAAAAAAGCAGGCGATTAGCGACAACGGCAACAATAACGGACCCCACCACGCCCAATCAGGTTCATTGGACAAAAAGCTTTCACTATTCAGGGGAGACGAACAGGGGCGCAAAGGGCCAAGGTTGGCCCGACACCATGAACCATGACGACCCCAGATGACAAATATACCGGCGGTAAAAGCCACAACTGGGACTATACTGACGAAAATTCCAAGAAGCTCAACGCAGAAGGAAAACCCCAGGGCTCAAAATGGACGACTTCACCCGGTTTTCTACGGAACAAGCCACGTTGGAGCCGCAACCTCGGTTGGTCCATAACAAAGATCAACATTGGAGGGGTAATATGTTTAGGAGGTCTGCATTCACCGGGGGAACCGGAACTAGCCAAGACGTTCCCTGAAACAAGAAAAAAAAATTGTCCAACCTGGGACAGGAGAAAGACCGGTACAGTTTATAACACTGGCACCGCACAAAAATCCTAGGGCGCGACTGGGCTTACCCCAAAAAGGGAGGGAAAAAACACAGGGAAAAAATGGATGGGGGAGGCAAAAGAAGCAGCATCCACTGGGAAAAAAAAGCGAAAAACAGATGACGCTAAAAGAAACAACTCACCGCGTGACACCCTAAAGGATACGTGGAAAAAGGAGAGGGAAACTGGTGGTCTCAAGGGGGGACCGGCCTAAACAAACGCCCGAGGCAAAGATTTGGGGCCGAAGGCAAACGATTAACGAACAGGGCCAGCATTCCTGTACGAAAGGGCAAAAGGATGGTGGTCGGTTGGTGGAAGCACAATGGGGGAAAAAAACATAATCTGCCGGAGCGTGTGGGGGGTCAACAATCACGGAGGGGGAGGGGGTACTAGTGCGTTTCCTATTTTGGGAATCATACCCATCACGAACTTGCAACAAGACGACTGGAACAAAAGTAAAGTATGGGGGACACTTCGGTAAAAAGCGTGGGTACTGGCACAGGGGAAAAAAATGGAACTTGGGAAAACAGTTAACGGGAAGGAAAAACGAGGACACGGGATTGGGTGACTAAATAACCGGGGGGCAGAGATAGCCATGCTGAGCACAAAAAGGGGGGGGGATGTCGGATCAAAAACGGGGGGGGAGATTGGACAATTTGTGGATGGGAGTAAGAAGGGGGAAAGAAAAAAATATTAGTCTTCGATCACGGGTTAAAAAAACAGAAAAAGCAGAACAATGGATACGGTGAAAAGGAAAGGAAAAGCAATCAATAGTAACTTTTACACAACAGGACAGAAAAAACACAACAGGGAGTGGAAACTATTACCCCCACCATAAACGGGGGCGCTATAGAGATTCAACTTACGGACCAAAACGTGCAGGGGGAACTATGATGAAAAAAAACTACGAGGGGGAGGGAGAATGACTGGGGTTCGATGGCAACCAAAGACAGGAAAAGATAACGTGAAAGCGGGGAAGGTTAAAAGGAAAAAGGGGGGCTTGGGGGGGGGGGGGGGGTGTGCAAGTGGAAATGCACACCAAACGGGGGGGGAACTAAATGGTGGTTTTTGTGAAAGGGCCAGATAAAAGGGGAAGAAAGTATTATTGGTGACTGGGGGGTGGGTTTGGGGGAGGACCGGGGGCGGGGTAAGGAGAAGGGTGAGAAAAGGCAAAAACGCGGTGATTGATAGTCCTAAGAAGACGGATTTGGGGGATTCCCTCCATGGGGGGAAGGCAAAAAGGGGGGAAAAGGCATAAGGGTTGGGGGGGGATAGTAACACAGAAAAGTCAGCGACAGGGGGGGCTTGAAAATGCCTCATCTCCAAAAAAATAAAATTGAAAGAGAAAGAAAATACGAAAAGGATCCAACGGTTGGGTGGAAAAGGGTGAAAAGGGGGGAAGAGGAGGAAAAAGAGGAAATGGCCGGGAAGTACGAGGACGGCGATTTTTTTAGGGGGGGGACTCTAGGAAAGGTTACACTAAGAAATCCTCGCACGGGAAAAAAAACGTTGAGTTCGGATAACGGGTGGGGAAAAAAAAGAAACCCACTACGGTGAGGGGTGAAAGACAAAAAAAAACTGAAAAAAAAAGGAACAGGGGGGCTCGCAATTTTAAAGGGGATCATTTTATGTAAGACCGGAACAGTGGACAGTTGAATAGCTTTCAATGAAAAGGGGAAAATGTGGTTTGTTCGGGGGTGCCGGACGCGCATTTGATGCTAAAGGTGAAATCGCTGGGAAAAAAAAGGCGCGCCAAAAAGTTTGCCGAAGGATCAAAAGGGTGGGAGAATC
>Ga0179593_1513750_pt1 | contig 17018 bp, 27 predicted proteins | sample CZODoug2_1_08_16_FD_185931 | JGI IMG/M metagenome (GOLD analysis project Ga0179593, IMG submission 185931) | Vadose zone soil fungal communities from Angelo Coast Range Reserve, California, USA - CZODoug2_1_08_16fungal (PacBio error correction) | ecosystem: Environmental > Terrestrial > Soil >...
GGCTGGCACATCCGACCGGGAGGTTAGGAATTGCGTTCCGGAGAAATTCACGAGCAAGAGCAGTAGTAAGGGAAGGGGAGGGGTGAAAGAGTTGGTACAAGTCCAAGAAAGGAACAAAAAGGAAGATTAGATCTCTCGTTCTCGGGTAAAGACAAGCAGATACCAAGGGTGAGCGCAAACCCATATGAAAAGTTAAGAGGCGGTTCTTGGTCGTCTGGGAAGGATTAGGACTGGCTAAAAATGAGACGGATCAAAAAAGCGAAAGCCTAGCAAGTCCACTCCAACTGAGACCCGATGCAGAAATGTACGAGTTTTGGAGGGCCCGATAGACTCACGGCAGACAATTTTCCTTGGGGCATTTTTCCACCCGTCTGAGATGGGTTGAAAAATTTACCGCTCTCCTCCCGAGAACCCACCCAACTCATAGAATCTAAGAAAATCACTGAAGGGGGGGTCCAGAACTCGAAAAGAAATAAATTGTAGATCACTAACTTCCGGTGTCATGGAAAAAAGATTTCTTTTGGGGGAAGCGCTAAGAGCCGCGTGGAAGGGTAGTCCTGATGAATAAAAAAGAACGGGGTGGGAAGAAACCTGGTTCCCGACGGTCAGGTCGGCCTTGAAATCCAGAAGGTCCAATCAGATTTGGTTCCTAAAGTTCAGGAAGCTGGGGAAAAGGAACAACCTGCAGAGCCCCCGCTGATCTCATAAGAGGAGGGCGGGGCGAGTAGCAGGAGGAACGACGGTCCACGTGAGACAGGGGGGATGGGAAAAATCTACGGGGAAAGTTGAAGTGAAAGGATCACAAGGGACTGCTGGTTACATAAAAGGTCTTAACGGTGAACCACCCACAGGAGGAAGAAGGAAGGGCTCAAAGTCACGATAAGCTAAACCAAGGTAAAAAGGGTAAAGGCGGACCTGAGAATCTAAGAGGGAGCGATAGTGGAATCGATTCTTCTATAGATGAAAGGAGGCCTACGTAAAGGGATCTGATGGTTCGACTCGTTGATCAGTTAGCCCACCGCGAAAGGGGGTCGAAACTCGGGAGGGAGTCTAGGGGGGACGGAGGAAGGAAAGGGTAGAAACATCATTTTTCTGACCCCGGAAAAAGATGGAGGGCAAAGGGTAAGACTAAAAAAACCGTACTCGAAAAAGAGATCATCATTTGGATGCGACCGCGCCATTTGAACTCACCTACGGAAAAAAAAAAGCAGTGAGGGGTGGCGCGAAACTAACTAGAAGTGGGAGCGATTAGCAGGAACGCGCCTTATGAGGATATTGGGAAAAGGCGCAAAGGAGAGCGAAAGAAAAGGACCATACCATCAATATTAGATTTACAACGTCAAGGGAAAGGGGCAGGGGGTTTGCACCGCCGCGAACATTGGGGGCGAAGAAGGGAAGTGAGGGGGACCGAGTTAACACAAGCGGGGGGGGTCGAACAAGACTCGAGACACGAAAATGAGGTCAGGTTGAAAAGAGTTTCGGGGGAGACACGGCGTGCTGGCTTCCTGCAAGTCCTGAAGAAAGATGCAAAAAATCAGGGGAGGAAGGGGAAAAGGGGTCGTCACCGAAAAGAACGACAACTAACGTCTGGTAGGGGATGGAGCATTCTCAAAATCTCCGAAAGGGCGATGTGCGCGCGAAGGGAAAGACATCCAAAAATCGAAGAGGATAGGGACATCTGAACTGGAGGACAAAAGGGTCAGGCGTTCCATCCTCCGGGAGCCACGTTGGGTGCAAACTGATCCGACAGGGAAGCAAAAGAGGGACGAGGAGACCACGATCATTGTAACATTGGATAAACACTCCGGGGGAAGGGGGGAAGATGGAGGGGGTGAAAAGAGTAAGGAAAGTCAATAGAAACCATCACAATCTTGAAACGCTTTTCGGTCGAGAGATGTACCAAGCTGACGCCAAAAAAAAGCGGGATATGGAGCAAATAATCGATGATATCTTATCCGAAAGAATGACCTCGATCGCGTCAAGAAAGAGTAGCAGAGGGAAGCATGGGGAGGCCGCATTCAAAAAGCAAAAAAAACGCGGCCCGAGGCGGCGATCCAAGCGATCGGGTTGGCGTGCGTGAACTTGAAAAAAAAATAAGGCTAAAAAAGACACGGCTAGAGGGGCAGGAGGACAATGGTACGGGTATAAGGAGGCTCCGACATCGATAGAGTCCCACGGTGTAGACTCGCGAAGACTCATAGCGAAAAGTCGGGGAAGATGGCTTAGTCTAGGGGGAGGCTGAAAACGAAAAGCCACTTGTCTCCAAAGAGCAAAAAGAGGACGGCCTTCCATCGCGCAGACCCGGGGTCTACTTTGAAGTCTCTCTCAAAAAAAACAATGAAAGGAAAGTCTAACGGGAAAAAAAGAGGTATCTCAAAAAAAAAAACGGAATAGGTGACGTTACGAGGGAGCACAGAACCGTCGATCTGGGCCGCCGCCAAAAAAAGAAGAGCCGCTAAAAGGGCCGAAAAAGGTACAGAAGGAAAGGCCGGAATGGGCGGGCGGGCGCAGGGGAGACACGTCAATCGCGTGAGGAAAAAGGACCTCCCTAAACGTTGCGTGCAGGTTTCGACGGGGAAAAAGTAAGACTTGGGGCCAGGTAAACGAAAGGCGTAGGTGTTTTCTTGATTGCAAATACTGCGGCCGAAGGGGCGGTAAAACAGCAAAAGGGGAAGCGCGGCAGAGGACGAAGAGGGGGGCGAATCTAAGAAAATTGGAGGTACTCAAGAAAGAAAGAAAAGAATTCTGACGCGGGAGGAGGGACGTAAGGGAGGGGTACCATCGGGGAGTAAATCGATGAAAGCAGATGTTAAGGTTGCGTCGGCCGGGGGAAGAGGCCAGGAGGGGGGAGGTCAACGGAGGCCTACCATTTAAAGTCCGGTCGAAAGTTTAGAATAAAAAGGTCGCGAAAAAAAGCGTCGGTGGGGGTCTGAGACAAGTAGCGGATTGGAGCCGAGAGGCATACGAAAAGGGTGAATTAGGGGACCTAAGGGAGGCAAAAGCCCCGGTCATGGCGCGAACGCATAAGGAGGTGCCTGGATAGGAGCAAAGGGGCAGCAAGAAAACGGAGGGCTCATTGCGCGAATGTCTCACCTAAAGCCCCGAAAGGGGTAGGGTCCGGGCTTGGATGTCGAGGGAGACGTTTCTGGGAAAAAGCAAGACTGAAAAGGGGGATCTTGAGAAATTAGAGAGTCATGAGGCAGCATGTAAGAAGGGGAGTGTATAGAGATAGGGTGGGAAAACTTCTAAGGGGGTGACGGTCTTGTGTAATGATTCTCTCGTCCGGAGCGACAACGCAAGCCTAAGGAGAAAAAAACCAAAGAAGGAGAAAGGGCGCCAAGCATAACGGAGGGTAGGCTCCCATTCGACCTATACAAGAAAGCCTTGAGCCCTTATTAATTGTTGATTGGAAAGGGCCCAAAGGGAGGGGAAGTGTGAAGAAGTAACTTCCCCCTCCTCATAATTACGTCTTCTAGGCGAGAAAGCCGGAGAAAGCTAGAAGACATAATGTGAGAAACGCCTAATGCGGGCTTCGAGATAATCAGGGGAAGCTGAAAAATCGAGGGAACCATGAATTAAAATACGATCTTCGTAAGAAACATTCAAGGGGTTGTATAAAGGAACCGAATCGGGGACTATCTCTATCCACATACGAGGTGGTTGCGAGTCTCTGAAATTGAGGCTCAGAAAAGATCAAGTGATAAAACCCCTTGAAAGAGCTGCCCGATATCAATGAAGAGAAGCGGAGGGCTTTATTGAATCTCCGGGGGGAGGAGGGAGGCAACCATGATAGCCTGGGAGGTACCTGAGGAACGTGGAGACTCAACAAACCACAGGAGGGGGGAGGAAAAAAGTATAACGTGAATTCTGTCAATCCAGGGAGCGGATGAGGTGAAAAAACGACCTTCTCCAAAGGCGATGTGAAGGCAGGGGGCTTTACGAAATCGGGATCAGAAGAAGAGGGGGGGGGCTCGAATGTGGGGCACTTTAACAGTCCGCTAGTTATGCTACCAAGAAGAGGGGGGGACCGGTAAGAAATTACGAAGACGTTTGGGAAAAAAGTTGGTCAGAACTAAAAACAAATAAATGCACGGGTAGAAGGAAGCGGCACTTCGCTGCTTCCGGGGTACTCAGGGAAAAAAAAGAGCTAAGTACCAAGGATACGGAAAAAGGAGGCTCCTTTGGATTTGCTTACGGCTCTCCCGCGGGACCGGAGAGGGGTGAACCATCGGGCTCAGGAGTGTGGTGCGCCGAAAAGCCACTCAAAAAAAGAGGTTAAGGGACTAATCCCCAGAAAGATTTACTGGGGAGGCGTGGGAAGATACAGCTAAAAAATCATTTTAATCATCCTGTGAGAGTAATGAAAAGAACTTTAGGTGGATTGAAAGGGTGCCCGCTGCAGGAACTCTCAAGCGGGGGGGGTAAAAAAAAACTATAAGCACCAATAAGTCCAAAAACTACTTCTCCTGGTTTTGTCAAAAGAAAAGAAGAGACTCCGTCGATTCTGGATCTGACTTGAAACGGGAGGGAGAAGTGCGCTGAAGTTTTCAGGAAAGGTCAAAATCGGGAAGAAGAAAGAGGACCGACCGGTGTCGGCTCGGCGGGGGGAGCAGAAAAAAAGAAAAAAAAAAGCTGTCGAGGGTTGCGGCGACTCGAGGCTGCTAAGCACTAAGTCCATCGAGCAGCGACAACGGGCGAATTAACGGTGAAACAGCGTTTCAAAACCGGGGAACCATTAATGAAGGGAAGCCTGAAATCTGGGAGAAGTCGCAAGCAAAAGGGGAGTCTCGCCCCCGAGAGGACATTGAAAAACAGAAGGGAATACTGTCGAAAAGCGATGGCAAAAAAGGAGAAAGTGAAAGAGAAGCCCGTCGAGACGCACAAAAAGTCAGTGATCAAATGGGCTCGTACTCAGGGTACCCGGGGAGAGAACGGCGCGCAAGAGAGGGGGGTGAGGGGGACAAGACCTTCGATGAGGGAGAAATTCCCTCTTCGAAAACGTGAAGGTATGAAGGCTAAAAGAAGGAAGGAGGTCCAGGGAGTGCAATCAGCAAAAACGTCCTCAGAGGAGATACGAGCCAGCGATCGAGGGTCTGGAGTGGGACCACCAGAAGAGAAAAAAGGAGTAAAACGGAAGAAAGGAGGCGTAATCACGCTGCATTGGAGTTATAACAAGACGCGACGGACAGCAGAAGATATGCCAGAAGTCTTGAAAAAAGGAACGCCTAAAGAAAGCTACGCGGCGATATTTTGCGGAGAGGGCGAAGTTCTTCTCCAGCTTGCAAAACTTGATCAACATTATGGGGAAGTTGAGAAGAGCGGAAGACCCTAGCGAAAAGGAGGAGAAAAGGAAGGTCGCGCGCTGGGACCGTCATCTCGCCCATCGAGAGAAAGGTTTTCTTTGGAAAGAGAATGGCAGAAAATCTCCGAGAATGTCCGCAAGCCGCCCGGAAGTGGGGGAAGAAAACACGCAGGTAGAAAGACCCGAGGAAGAGAAGGAAAGAAGGGCTACGCGCGTCGTGATAAACGTCAAGAGAGGTGTAACGGCCCTGAGTAATAAAAGAGTTGAAGGAATGGAGAACGAAACAGGGGGGGTGTCATGACACGCCAACCGCGGGAGTTGCGGAATCCGCCTGGGTTGGGAAAAATTAGTTCTCGCCGCGCCCGGGGGGAAAAGCTATCATGTCTGGGATAGGGGACATAAAACATAAGTTCGAGACTAATACTCGAATTGGGTGCTCATAAGGAAAAAATCTCTTCCTTCACGCTGGTAGGCGATGAAGAAAAAGGGGGGAAAAATGAGTGAAGAATTGATTTGGCGTCTCGAGCGCGAAGAAGAAAGGGGTGCTATCTCGAACATCGAAGGAAAAAAAGGCCAGGGGGTTTTCTCAATGGCATCCGAGGGGGAAGAAAAAAAGCCGGGATTCGGGGGCTGAAGCGGTCGAAGGGGGAATCGAAAAGAGAGAAATGCGGTAGGGAACTAAATGAACGACCTCAACGTTAAGCAAAAAGGACTAGGCGAAATGAGTATTACAAAAAAAATTCAACTAGTTAGCGCCTCCAGAAAGGGAAAGTAACAGGAACTGAAGGAGAAAAGAAAAGGGGAATGGTCGAGGCGGTTCTTTAGGGGAGGGGGCCTACATCTCTTTCTGGGACCAAGCCCCAAGCCTGAAAGGGGGGAGAAAGGATGCTCATTCGAGAGGAACGGGGATCTTTGGGGGAGAGACCGAGCAAGGCGAAGGGAACCGGTCGTGGAAAAAGAAAAAGTTATTATCTCGATGAGCTCAAACGCACGACCGGGGTGGAGGAGGAGAACCGATAGAAAACGAGCCACCATAGCTCTCATTAAAGGAAAAAACCTGGAAAATTGGGGGAACAGAAGAATTAGTGTTCGGGGTCATGCCCGCGGGCCGCGAGTTCTGTTGGAGGGATACTTAAAGATCAGGGGGGACGATGGATCAGCAGCGGGAGTAGAAAAAAAAGGAAGCAACTACTACAGTAGTGATCACAACGACGGAAAGGGCTGGGGGAAAATGGACAGGAAGTGGCGAGAAGGGGTAGTCCGTTACGGAGCAGAATGGCAGAGGAAAAGTTCCAGACAGGCATTGACGAGAAAGTAAAGGAAAGGGGGGGGGTCATCGCAAGAAATTTAGAGTTAAGGGGATCAAGGGGCCCTAAAAAACCGAAAAGTCTCAAAAGGGAAGAGTAGGCGATTCAATCAGGAATCCACTCGCAGGAAAACGGAATCGGAACGCAAAAAGAAAGGAAACGCTATGGCATGAGTAAACTCCGTTAGGAACGTAATCTCGACAAAAAAAAGGAAAAAAGGGTACAAAAAGCGCACGAGAAGACTCAAAGGGCAACACGTCAGTAAAATAGTTTTCCACTGACGAGGGGTTAAGCAGACGAGAAAAAAGCCAAAAGAAGGGGGGGAGGAAGTTGAAAGTATAGGGGGAGTGAAGGGGAGGAAAGGAGAGAGAGACAGGAGAGGAAGGGTCGACAAAAAGAAGGGGAAGGGGAAAGGGGAAAAGTAGAGGGAATAAGGGAGGGAATGGAGGGGGGGAGGATGGAGGAAACGACGGGAGAGGATGGAGAGAAGAGAGGGAAGAGGGGGAGGGGATAACAGTTGAATAAGGGGGATGAGAAGGCGTAAATGTGATAAAGGACGGTAAGTGGGGAAAAGGTGAGGAAGGAGGGGTGGGAATGGATAAGGAGAAAGGGGAGAAGGGTTAGCAAGGGGAAGAGGGGAAGAAAGAAGGACGGGAGGGTAGAGGTGGGGGGTGAGGAATAGGAAGGGGGGGGGTGCAAGGAGATACGGGAGGAGGGAGGGGGTGAGATAGGGGTGATAAGGGGGGTGGGCGGGAAGGAGGAGGAGGGGAGGAGGAAAAGGGTAAATGAGAGGAGGGGGGGAAGGACGGATAAAACGGTGATTAAATAAGAGGACAAGAGAGTAAATCGGAGGACGGAATAAGAGGAGAGGGATGTGATATGAAAAATGTGAGAGATGAGATAGAAAGAATAAGCTAGAGATTGTGGAGGGAGGAAAAGAATAAGGAGAGAGAGAAGGGTCAAGAGTAGGGTTTGGGGGTGGCCGGGGGGAGGGGAAAAAACTCGGAAAGGGGGGGGAGGGTGTGGGTGAGAGGTGTGGATCCAGCAAGGGGATAGGGTAAAGAGGGATGATGGGGAAAGTGGATAGAGGGAGTGGGTAAGGGTTGGATGGAGAGAGGGCTGGTAGGCATGGGGGGGGGCATGGGCGGTCTGAGGAATGGAGGGGTAGGGAAGGGAAGAGAGGAAGAGGTGTGTAGAAGTAGATGGAGGGAGGAGAGGTGGATGGGAAAAAAATGGAATAAGAATAGATAGCGAAAGAGTGGAGGCGGAACGCAATTGGTTAAGAGGAGAGAGAGGGGCGACTGTGGGATAGGGGGGGTGGTGGCGCGGCGGCAAACAAGGGAGGATAGAAAGGGGGGCGGCTAAAACGACGTATGAGGCAGGTGGGAGAGATGGGGAGCAGGAGGGTGTGCGGAGAGAGGCGAAGGCGTAGGAGAGGAAGGATGAAGGGAGAGACTAGGACTGGGGAGAGAGGGGCGCAGTAGGGGAGGAGTAGAGATGTAAAAAAGGACGAGCAAAACGTGGGAAGGAGCGAGCACAACGACAGGGGCAGGAAGGGATGTGAAGGAGAAGGGGATGGCGTGGATTGGGAATACGGAGAGAGAAGAGGGAAAATAAAATAAGGGAAAAAAGAGAATAGAGAAAGAGAAGCGTTACGGCGGGTGGGGAGACGGAGCGAGGGGGGAAGAGAGGGGAGGGTGAGGTACAAAGGGACTTGTGGGGGAAGTGGGGACGGAGAGGTGTGGTGGGGAGGCTGGTGGGAGGGGGAAAAGGGGATGGAAGGAGGAAAGGAGGAGGAGGGAAGAGGGAGGGGAAAGAGAGGCTAAGGAGGTGCGACGGGAAAGCAAGGGCCAATTAGGAGGGGGGAAGAACTAAGGAACGGCAAGGGGGAGGGGGAGGGTAGGGATTGTGGGCAGCAAATGAGGGAGATGAGGAGGGGAGAGAGAAATCCCACCCAAAAAAAGAAGAAAAAGAGAACGATATGAGGGGGAGAAAATAGGGGGATGTAGTGGGTGGGGAAGGGGGACAATAGGGTAAGGAGGAGTGGGCGTCAAGAAAAAGGGGGGTGAGATGATCACTGGGACGGAGCGAGAAGGAGAGGAAGGGGAGAAGAGAAAGGAGCAGGGGGGGGGGGTAGGGAGAGGGTGCGTGGAGGATGAGGTGGAGGGGGGTGGGGGGGGGGAGGTGTAAGAGGAGGGGGGGGGCGGGTGGAAGAAGGTGGGGAGGAGGAAGGTAGAGGAAGGGGGTACAGGGTGGGGGGTGGGAGAAGTGGGGTGGAGGAAAGGGGAAAGACTGGGAGAAGGAAGAGAAGGAGGAGGGGAAGCAAGAGGAGGGATAATCAGGGTGGGTGAAAAGACTGAACGTGGGGGGGGTTGGGGGGAGGGAAACGAGAAAGGAAAAGGAAATAGAGGGAAAGGAGGTAGAGGGCGTGTGGAGAACGTAGGGATAACAGAAAGACGGGAGAGCGGGAGAGAAGAGGGTGCGCAATGGTGATAGGAGGGGGAAAGGTAGCAAGGGGGCGGCTGGGTGGAGGGAGGAGCAAATAAAGATGGAATAGGGTGGGGGTGAAGGATATGGAAGGGGGGAGAGCGGAGAGAGGAAAGGAAGGAGGGAGGATGAGGAAGGGTGGGGAACAAGAGTTGGTAAGGTGGAGGGGATATGGGGGGCGGGGATAGAGGTGGCAAAGGGGGAAAAAGATCTGGAGGGTAGGAGGGGGAAAGGGGATGACCAGACTTGAGGAAGGAATGAGGGAAAAGGGGGACGTGCCTGCTCTCTTAAAGAAGCTTCATAGGAAAAGGGGAAGGGTTGGTCTCTCAGGGGGGGGGAAGACGGAGACATTTAGGGGAGGAATGACCCTCGTCGGTGGACCTTCTAGCTAAGGAAAATGCAGAAAAAAAGTTCGGGGCAGGACCAAGCCCTTCCGGGCAAGATTAGGAACTCTGACCTTCCGCTGCTGACGGGAGGCAAAGAGAGCGCGACCCTACGCACGAAGTAGGTAAGTGGCTGCGCGTTCGCCGCGGCCGCGAGTGATTATGGCGGGAATCGAAGAAACTGAAAAATGGAAAAGTCTAAAGGCAGCCCAAAAAAAAAGCGACGTCATCTCATGAAGAAGACCATTAAACATCCTTAAAAGGTCTCGAAAAAAATGTGCACTCGTTGTCCGCAAAAGGGCGCGATGCATTTTGATTGAGCCGTGATGCAGGGAAGGGCGTGAAACTTCGACGAAAGTGCGTTGAAAGAGGCCCATCAGCGACAAAAAAATACACTCACGGAAAGCTCAAGTTTTGCAATGAGCTACGCCAACGCGTGTGCTAAAAAGAAAGGATCATTCGAGCAAGAAGACTCGAATAGGGGGCTGCAATAGACCCCGAAAGAACCTGAAAATCGACCATCTCGGCTCTTCGGGGGGCTCCAGGGATGAAGTCCGAAATGATCGGACGGCTAAGAGTCAATGCATCCCTCGGGGAAGAATGGGTCCAGGCTGAGTAATTAGGGGGCAGCCAGGAGTACCTCGCCGGCTTGCCAGGGGGACGAAAATACCAATCACCCGCCAGCAAGCGCCGTTTAAGACCACGTAAGTTAAAAGAAAATCCGGACTGTCAAAGGTCTTCGTGGGGCAGCACCTCGTCAGTGAAAAAGAAACCGGTTCTATTCCACCCCCCCCACAACACGCAACAACAAAGGAAACTTTGAGGAAAATTGTCCTAGTCCTCGTATACCCGAGTCTTTCGGAAAGGAAGTCCCAGCCCGCGAGAGACTTAGGGGTGGACAAAGAAGCCCAAGTCTAGTCATCTCGCGTCGTCCGAGGACGGATCGAGGAGGGAAAATTTCGGGAAAAAAAACGGAGACGGGCGGAGTCCCCGACATGCAAAAATAACAAAGCGAACTGAGGGGGATATCTTAATCGTCGCGTTTTCAGGAGGAAAAACCAATTAAAAAGGGCTGATCAGGAAGACATTAAAAGTAAGGAAGTGTTCTCCCGCTTGACGGGTATCAATACGCAGAAGAAAAAGAAAGCTTAGATGAAAAAGCCTGATCCGGAAGGGCGCCGCGACGATCTGCAAGGGCGCGGAATATTGAAGAAGGGCTTGCTAAAAGAAACTAAAATATCTCATTTGTAATAGATGACGTTACTCGCGCGAAAAGTTGACTTTCAAAAGGAAAAGATCACCAAAAAAAGGGAAAAAGGGGAATAGTCGCGCGACTCCGTCATCTCGCCCATCGTGGCGGGGTTAGGGACGAGAGGGGACGGAGAACCTCGCTCTTCCGCCGCCAATCCGTCTAAAGAAAAAAAAAAATTAGCCAGGCTTCGCAAAGGGGGTAGTACACGGGCGGTCCAGAAGAGAGATTCTTCAGGGACGGCGGTGATGCGCATCAGGCAGGAAAACTCCCTAAGAAGGGGGGAAAATCCTGGCGGATTCGAATCGAAAAAGGGTTGTCACAAACACGCCTGGGGCGGGGGGATCGATCTCCGAGGGCAATCTTTGTTGCTTATGCAGGACCAGAAAACCTAAGCGGATCTAGGGACGAGAGATAGGGGAGGTCAGAGGGAGCAGACCCTCAAGGAGAAATTGGTTATTGTCGAAAAAACCAGATTAAGGCGTGGGGGCCGGGGAACGGTCGAAAAGGTCTCCACTCGGACGGACAATCTATTATCAGAATTGTGGGTTACTTCAAAAAGAACCTCAGGTGAAGAGACCTCTTTGACAGGAGCCCCGGATTGTGGGAAAGGGTGAATCTCTAGGTTCCGCACGGGAATAAGGCGTAAGTGTGCGATTGCTGAGACCGCTCTAGAAGGATTCAGGAAGCCAGGAAAACCCAACCACACGGGAATGCCGGAGCAAACGGGTTAGACATCCTCTATGCAAAAAGAGGTATTGAGCGCGCCTAACCAAAAAAAAAAAAAAAAAAAACATGCGGAGGGTGCGGCCTTTGCACCCACAGCACGAGAAAAGGTAGGAAACTTTGAGGGTCAGAGTTAGGACCGCAGCCTGAAATGGTAGGGAGACGCATCGTGAAGGGGGCATTGAAGTCCGGTTGGGGGAAAATAAAAGAAAAGGGTCGGAAAGAAGGGTTGGAACTTGTCCGAAAAGGCGATGGTGTCAAAGAAAAAGGAGGTCCTACTAGGGGAAGCACAGGAAAAACTGGGGAAATCAGGTATAGAGCAGGGCTACTAGACAACTTGTTACGGGCGCCACTGTTTCTCAGGACCCTAAAATGAAAGGGGGGTGGATTGCTAAAGGATTCTCTAGTTGGTCTGTTGGTTTGGTGAAAAAAAACTTGAAGGACCTCAAAAGCCTTCTAACTTTTTCAGTCACACTAAATTGGATGTGGAACAGGAGGGAACTGCGCAGACATAATGTATCAAACGAGATGACAAAAAAAGATCACTCGCCCTGGAGATCGTTGGAAAGGACGGAAAAGCGTGAATGGGCATATGGGGCCGTTGATATAGTCCGGGGGCAAGAGTAAAAACCAAATGTTAAAAGAAGTCGGGGAGATTGACGTCTCGAAGGTCCAAACGAGGTGGACCGACGGGGGGGAAGAAAATTCGGAATCAAAAACAAACAAGCAACCAAAAAAAAAAAAAAAAAAATCCACCAGTACCCAACGAATCACAAACTAATGGGTGATTGAGCGATAGAGGAGGGAAAAAAATCTTGGCCACTTGATGCCTAGGCGGAAGGGGATGCCGAAATCCGGAAAGATGGAAAATGAAGCATTCAGGACGACGTTGAGGAACTATCTCGGAAAACAAAAAAGGAAAAAGTTGAAACGGGAACGACGGCCCGTGAAGAAAGGGGCGAGGAATCAAGGTGCGCAAGGGTGGAGGAGTCCGAGGAAATGGCGAATAAACTGCTGAAACGAGTCAGGGGGGTGGGATCCAAAAAAGCGAAAGGGAGGATATGACCCACTACGGGGGATTTGGATTCGAGTAGAAAGCAGAAGGGTAAAGGAAAAGTGACAACCGCCCTAAGAGAGCCGGCAAGAAGCCTCCGAGGCTCCGTACTAGAGCACCGAGGATAAGAGGGCGCTAGGGAAAGAATAGGGAAACTCGCTGAGACGGCGTCGGGTAGAGAGTCGAGAAAAAGGTACCTCTAATAGTGAGGATGAGCTCGGAAAAGGGAAAAGGGATTATATGGGGGGGAGTGAAACCAAAAGACGCGGAATAAGACACAGGAACAAGGGAGGCTTTCAGGCGGGAAAAAAGCAGGAAAAACAGTGAGACAGTTTGGGACGAGAAATAGGGGGGGAATTGCATGGATTATGCTGGAATGGAAACGAAAGGGGTCCAAGCGGGGAAAGTTGAATCTAGCGCACGCGCATCAATACGACGAAAAAAGAACGAAAGGAAAAAGGGGGGGTGCAAAAGAGATCCGCAAGAATTCTACACCTCCTGGCGGGGCGAGAACGATAAAAGAAAATATCAGCGCCAAACCCAACCGTCAAAAGGGAAGGGGAATTGAAAAAAAATAAAAACCGAGAAAAAGGACTAGAAAAAGGGTGCTCTGGCCAGGGGTCGTGCCCGATTCTGAAAAAGGATACGAGTGTTGAAGGAAGAAGTTCGAAACCGCAGTCAATAGGGACTACAGGATGGGAAATCGGGCGAGCTAAAGGGGGCTTCGGATTCAGGGGAGGACCCGTCCCTGCCGATGAGACAGATCAAAAAGGAAAAAAGGTAGGCAGCCGAGAACGGTACCTTCTAAGGCGTACCACTAAGGGAATCACAATAAAGAAGTCAAAGAGGTGAGCAAGGAGAACCTCGGCGAGAAAGTCTGAGACAAAGAAATCTTGGGGGAGGGCCTGGTTATCAGTCAGCGTGGTACAAAAAAGGAAGAGAAAAAAAGGGATCCGAAGGGGATAAAAAATGAGAGTAGTCTCGCGGGAAGAAAAAAGGCGCGTCCGCCGAAGTTCTTAGCCGCGGGGCGAAAGAGGGGAGTTACCATCCAGAGGGGTCCGAGAACCAACGAGGCGCCAAAATCGAGGGGGGAGGAGGTGAGGTGGTCACCAGTGGAAATCTATAGGGAAAGAGATTCAAGGGGAAAGGGTACTCAAGGGGTAAAACCGACATCGAGTAGAAAAACCAGGTGTATGGAAAGAGAAGGTTGCTAAAAAGAGGGGCCAGGCTCGGCGGACGCTGATTATGGGGGGAGAAAAGATTCGAGGTGAGAGATTCCGCTACTCCATTGGCGGAGGGACGGGTTAAAGAGCTCATAGAAACCTGGAAGATATAGACAAAAACAAAAAACGGAGGAGGAAGGTAAATCTATCCTGAAAGGTCGACTCTCGCTATGTACGCCGTGATCTCTCCCATCAGGAGGTTCTGAGAAAAAGATCTGGCGGGATGAAAGAAAGAAGCTATCAGATAGTCCGCGCAAAGGGAAAGGGAGGAAAAAATTGCGGGCTCTCCGAAGGAGGGAAACTCTTGACTGGATCGTCAATGAACGCCAAAAAAGAGTTAGAAATCGGAAGAAACACTTTTGGAAAGGAAAAACGAACCTCTAGAGGGGAGGGGGGAAGTAGTCGAAAGTGTGTGGGATAATTAGTTGAGAAGGAGGCCCTAAGCCAGGAAGACATCTATCACGGTCCTCTGCCGAAAAGGGGGTACGAGATGTCATAGAAGACTAGCTAAGTGGCAAAGAAAGGGGAAATCTTAGAACTGACTGGAGGGCCTTGGCCGTTAGGGGAAAAAAGGCCGGACGTGGTAGGTCAAATATTTGGTGTTCGTAAATAGGGGAAAGGCTCTGACCTGGCCTCTCTGCAACCGAGAGAGGACCCTGGGAAGGAACAGGGGGGGTGATTGGGGAGGAGGTTATATCTTAAGGAGCTGAGGGTGAGAGTGGATAAAAAACTGGCTTATATGCGGAAGGTGAGGCATGCTAAGGGAATCCCGTGGTTTAAAGAGAGGACTGGGGGAAAATTGGGCTCAGGACAGAGTCATGACTGAGGGCGGGGGGGATTCCTCAGAAAGTCCGCTCACATAAAGAAAAGTTTCGCGAAGGAAAATGCACGAGAAACAGGTGGAAAAGTTCTTTTCTTTCGCCGACCTCTTTAAGGGGGGAAATAAGGAAGAAATAAAGGGAAGAGAGGGGAGCGCTGAACGGGAGAACAAGTGAGATGACTCCATATTTGGAAAAAAGGGGGGGGGGGGGAGGGTCTTTGTGGGATTTGTCAAAAAGATTACAAAGACGCAGGACAAGCGTGGGAACAACGGTGTAAAAAGAAAAGCACTCCTAATCAATGCACCATGCAGGAGAATACATGCAAGAGTTCCCTTGGGGGGGACCGATACAAAAAAAAAGAAAGCCGACCTTTTATTTTGCTTGTTCATTACACCTCGTGGAAGGGGGATGCGGATACCAGCTGAGAGGCCGTTGTCCAGCGGAAGAACGCCCAAAATTAGCGTCCCTCGAGAAACAGCCACGAGCGTGATAACTGGAGGGAAGAGGTAGAGCGAAAAGACGGGGTGGGACTCTTTCGAAGCAAGAGGAAGGGTCAGAAGAAAGGTAGAAGGGCCGTACGAGGAAACAGATGTAGTCTCAGACTTGACGCTCGAAGAAACCTATTGGGGGAAGAAAATAAAGAGAAAAGATCCAGTGAACATGCGAGAAAAAAGAAACGATCTCACCTGGAAGGGGGGGAGTCTATAAAAGACTTAAAATTGAAGTAGGGAAGGGGGAAACCGAGAAAGTCCGCCCTCTTGGACAAATCTCGGAGGTTTGAGTCTCAAACCAAGAAGGAACGGAGGGGATACAGTAAGAGCAAAAAGGGAAGGTCAACAGACTTCTCCGGGGAAAGCTGGCGATGTGCGAAATGCGAGGCGATCAAAAAAGAAAGGGGCGGAAAGGAGCTCGGGGGTAGGAACTCTTGGGGAACCCGAGGTTATCGAAGGAAAAGGGGTGGGGAACTGTGAGCCCCATCCGCGAGAAATTTATTTCGAAAAACACTCGGGGGGGACTAGGAAAATGCAGACGGGAGGGAGACAGGGATTCACCTCGCCCTTCCTGCAAAGGATAGAAGCCCTCAGCACGCCGAGCAAGAAAAGGGGGGCAGAAAAGGGAAACCGCTCCAGATGGCCCTCATCCAGAGGCGTTATCACGACATTTTTCGGGGGACTGACTTGGGAAAAGGTGGGGACTACAGACCGCGGGGGGAACTAATGGCGTTAAAGCGTGATCAGAGGGGGAAAAAAGAAAGGGGGGGGGGGGGGGTGGGAAAAAAGAAAAACAAAAAAAAAAAAAAAAAAGGAAACCGGGAGTATTCTACTTCCCGCGCCGCCAATCCCCTCTCTCCAAACTCAGGGGATGACCAGAAATCCCCAAGGGAATTGCTGCAAAGGTCTCGAAGTCCCGACGTTTGGGGGAGCATAGGCGCAGAAGGCTTCATGGTCCCCGTATTCTTTAGTCGGTGGAAAGGGAGGCGACAACTTTGGGAAAGGGACTCCGCATAGAAGAGAAACTCCGTCGGGGGAGATGGTAGAGGCTCCACACGCGCGGGATGCTCCCTTCGACACTTTAGAAAAGATGAAAAAGGGAATATCAACCAGGCTTAAATAACGAACGACAAAAAGAAACGTAAGACTAAAGGGGGGGGGGCTAGAAAAAAGTTCGGTCGGCAAGGCTGACGAGGACGCTGGGGATATTGATGGAGAAGCCGAGAAGAAAAAAACAAAACAAAAAACCCGAAAAGAGCCCCCTAATAAAAGGTGCTATCAGCAACGGGCTTATTCAGACAGGACCTTTCAGCAAAGCAAGAAGGGCCTTAATAGAAATAAATCCCTCAGGGGAGCCAAGAAAGAGGCACCGAGACGGAAAAAAGGGGCAATGCCAAGAGGTATAACTTTATAAATCCTTGGAAAAGGGGAATGTCACACGTGAAGGCCTCTCCATGAGGGGGATACGAGGAAAAGATATGGGGATAATGCTTTCCTCCACGAAAGGGGGTGTTAAAAAGAAGGGCAGTCCCCGAAAAATGTCAGGAAGGGATGGAATTAGGGGGGAGGAAACGCGTAGATCCGAGAATCGCGCTGTCGTCATAGGGAGAGGAGAGCGAATCCAGGAGGGGAAAAGAGGGGGACCCAGGGGAGAGACGAAATAGAAACGACGCCGAGGAGAGAACATAGCGATCGGAGTGGGGGGAAAAAACTGGTCTGTACCTTGGACACGAGTGGAGGAGATGGAAAAGGAGGGAAAAGGACACTGGGAAGGAATGGGGGAATACTCGGCATTACTGTTATCATTGAAAGAGGAGCCTACAGGAGGAGGGGCCTCACGGACTACCGGGACGTCGAAGAAGAGGCGTCGGGGAGAGGAGGGAGGACCAGAAGGAAAGAAAAAAGTCGAGACCGCGCCACTTGTCTCCATTAGGGCAGGAAAAAGGGGGAAGTACATCTCATAGGGGAGGGAAGA
>Ga0179593_1536858_pt1 | contig 17018 bp, 21 predicted proteins | sample CZODoug2_1_08_16_FD_185931 | JGI IMG/M metagenome (GOLD analysis project Ga0179593, IMG submission 185931) | Vadose zone soil fungal communities from Angelo Coast Range Reserve, California, USA - CZODoug2_1_08_16fungal (PacBio error correction) | ecosystem: Environmental > Terrestrial > Soil >...
TCGGGTTGGGGAGTGGAAAAGATTGGGAAGGGCGACAATTGTCCGGAGGAAAAGATGTTATTTCCTCGACCACCCCTCGACCACGGTACGGAAAAGAAAGAAAAGAAAGTGATGATGGTAGCAACGGGGGCCGTGAATTTGAGGGGGGGGGAAACGGATGACGCGGCACAGGAGCCTGAAAGGTAATAATCATCGATTCGGCACGGAACCGGGAACGGGCGCAGAGCAAAAGTAAAAAAATGTCCTCCGGAGGGAAAAAAGAAGGGAATTCGTGGGGGGGGTGCAAAAGTGCCTGCGAATACTTCTCAAGGCCTCCAACAAAGAATCCCTGAGGAGGAAACCGAGCAATACAAGAGAAATTCCTGTCAGCTCACGCCTAGGGAACTAGTATCGATCTTTTGTCTCAGAAAAAAGGGGACCGCCGAACGAACGAAGTGGTGTCACCGGAGGGGAGGGACCATGTTCAGTAACGCAAGGAAAACGGTGTGATCGCAAACATACTCGAAATAGCGGACGGAAGGAGGGAGGAATTGGCTTCCATAGAGGCGGGGGGTGGAAGAGGCAGTCTTATTCCACAGTAAAAAAAAGGGATGTCCGTCCTCTCTGTACTATGCGGTTTTAAAATGTAGAAATGACATCACTGTCCCTAGTTTTTGGAAGGAAAAAAGAAAAGGGCTGGCAACGCAAAAAAAAAAGAGGAAGTGGGGAAACCTGACGAGGATGCTAATATAAAATCAGAGAGAGAGGGAAAAAGCGGTTTTTGCTTTCAAATATGGGTTATCTTTTCACGTACAAAAGGAAATTGTTGCAGGCGCTGCAGGAAAAAGAAAAGGGCAGATATGGTGTCCCAAAAAAAAAAAAAAAAAAAAGAAAAAAAAAACAGAACGCACGTTAGGCCAAGAGGGTGCGACCTTTCGCGAGAGCAACCTTTCGCTGCAAATGTTATCAGTCTCCTCTATATGTCGCAGTGCGAAAGAAAAAGGAGCCCCACAACACGCGATTACACACGTGAAAAAAAAAGGCACGACTCACTCGAGAGAAAGGGGACAACTATTTCGCAAGAAGGGTCATCCTGGGTGCCAAAACGTACTCCTCAACGGTTCTGTAAGAACAAAAGGGAGGGCTGGTCCTCAATACGAGAGGGGAATGGCGACGGGGGGAAAACTCGTCGGCGACAAGGGAAGAAGGAAGAAAAAACGCCGGTTAACTCCGACTGAAGGAGGCTGTAGCCGCCGATAAGCTGTTCACTTGTGCCCCAGATCCTCGAAAAAAAGAAAGGGAAAACTCCAGCATGAAGGCAAAGAAGGGGCATGAAGGGGATTTCGAACCTATAGAGTCAAAGGGCAAAGACGTGGCAGTAATTCGCCGGAGAAGGAGAGAAGTACAGATGAACACCGAACTGCAGTCGCCCAGTGGGCACGGGGGGAAAGTCGGAGGCCCGAACAGAGTCAGGGGGGGGGGATCATGCCACACAAAAGGGGGGGGGAATTTCAACAGCAACGGAAAGGGGGGCAGACCTCGCAAGGAACTCAATTCTCAATTATACTCCCACCGAAGGACAAAAAAATGATGCCCGTTGGGAGGAAGGCCATGATTCTGCCCATGACGAAAGGTTTTGAACCGAATCACAGGCTCACAGTCTCTAATAACTCTGGAAAGGGGAAACAAGCGCAAAGAGGGGGCGGGGAAATACAGCGAACGGTGCTTTCGAAAACCACCACCAAGCCTCTCTGAAGAAGCAAACAAGGCTATCAAAGAGCACCGTATTCGAACACAAAAAGAGAAAAAGGGCACTGGAGTGAGGGAAAAGGGGGGTTGAATTAGGAAGGGGTGCGGTGCGAGGTAGAGACGGGAAGGCGAACGAAAAGGGGGGTGGGAGCAGAGATGGAGAGGAGGAAGATTGTAAGGGGAGAGAGGAGAAGGGGGGGGGAAGATGAGACGGGCGAGGTGGATTGAGGGGGGGGAGAAAGGATAATGTTAAGGAGAGGGGTAAAGGACAAGGATGTGAAGTGGGGGGAGAGTGGGGAAGTGGGGGGAGGGTGACATTGAAAAGGTGGGAGAAGAAGGTGACGAGAAAAGAGGGATCGAGTAAGAGGTGGGGGGGCGAACCCCCGGTTAAAAAAGAGGCGAATCAACTCGTCGCCAGCCGCGGGAATAGAGAAAAGGGGATTGACCGCTCTCCGGAAGAACAAACTGAGGCAGTTTAACAGATGGACGCTCAGGCGAATAAGCCAAACGAAGGGGGGGGGGGGAAGAGCAGAATACAAAAAAAACAAAAAAAGGAAGCTCAAAATCTAAGAAAGGAATGGGGATCATTTCCCTCGCCAAACACCTACCTTTTCTTACTTCGCAGAAAAAAGGAGGCCAACGCGAGGGGGGGGAAGGGGAAAAGGGGTTAGAGAAAGGGAGAGGGATATCTAGACGGGAGAAAAACAACAACAACTATAGTATGAGAAAAGTCGGCTGGGACAAAAAGCACATGGCGAAAACGTGACTTAATCGAAAAGAAAGGGGGGAAAAAGAGGGGACGGGGCTTAACAGAGAAGTAAAGGTGTTGGGAGACGGCACGGGGGAGGCCATGGCGTCTTCGATTGAGCGGTGAGATGGAACAAGGCGGAATAGGTTTGTCTTGAAGAAGAAAAAGGGGGGAAACTGCAAAAAGGGGAAAAAGTGCAGTCTCCAATAGTGGGGGGAAGGGGTCAATTCCTAATCCACGTTTGGGAAAGCGGTCTGCGACATTGATGGGGACTTAAAGGGGGTGGGGGAAATGTTGCCGAGAAGAAAGAGTTCGCGCGAGGGGGGGAGCATAAGAGCGGAGTTGTTTGTGGCAAGGAAAAAAAATCGGGCACGAAAAAGAGGGGAGGGGAAAAAGGTGTCAGCAACGCGGTGCGAGGGGGGGAAACAAAGCAGCGTATTTAGAGACGGGAAAAAGGGTCGGAAAACCGTGTCTACGGTGGTTAAGAAGGGGCATATAATGGAAGCGTCATGCTGGGAAGGGGCATCCAGTTCGGAGCGTAAAAACGCTCGTGTTTTCCGTTACTTGAGCATGCATGAGGAGCGGGCGGGCAGGGAGAGTGTTGGAGGTGGGGCACTGTGGGGGAAAAGGGCCTATCCCAATCTTTCCGGAGCAAGTACTTGAAAATATCACCACGGGGGCCGCTTCAAGCGCCGTTGTTAAGAAAGACAGACAGGGCGAGGTCCGGGGGGGGGGCAGGAGCAGGCAAGTAAGGGGACGTTGAATGGGGGGGGATGGGCGGACGCTCTCGGTGCTAAATCATATAAACTTAAGCTTGCGATCGAACCGCGGGATTCGCTTACAAAAAAGGAAACCCGGATCGGGAGGGTAGAAAAGGAAAAGTGCAGAATCTCCAGATCGAAAGACATCGCTGGCTCCGTTCCGGAAGGGGCGCGAATAAACATCCCGCGCCGTATTGAAAGGACCAGAAGGAAGGGGGTTTTGCTTGCAGAAAAAAAAGTGGCGAAGGAGGAAAAAAGAGGAATGGAAAAAAGGTCCAGAAAAGAATGTCTCTGGCGGAAATCTGTGAAAAAAAAAAAAAGGGGGGAGGTCGCCCGGAAAAAAGGGGAGAAGAGGGAGTTTTTTCCCTTTGAAAAAAAAAAGGCACGAACGCTCACCATTCGCAGTCTGCCTAGGAACGAACCTCGAAAAGTTCGAAAAAAATGCCGGCTGCTTAAAAGGGGGGCTGGGACCCAAAACTTAAAGAAAACCCGTGAGGAATGCAAAGGAAAACGGGGAAGAAAAGAAAGGGGGAAAAAGAGGGGGAAAAAAAACGAAACAACAAGAAATAGGAGGTTTACCTTTTTCATACATCCCGTAAGGGGGTTGAATTTCAGGAGGAGGGGGGGTGCAGCACATTGGAAAACGTAACCAAAAACTAGGGAAGCGGTGCAAAACCCAGAAGAGAAAACTTTGACCGAGTCAGAGATGACGAGAAAAAAGGGGGACTGTGACTCACGACTACGATTAAAGGGAAAGAAAGGAGGATGGAGCCACCATCACGAAAGGGGAAGACGCGTACTGTTTTTTCGATCCACAAGAAGAAAAGGTATTAGGACTGAACAAAGGGGGTCCGCTTCCTGATCCGCAAGCGGTGACACCACGCAGGGGGCGACGGACGCCTTGTCAAAAACAGGAGGAAAGGAGAGACGATAGAGGAAGGGCCCTTCCGGCGGGGAGGAATACATCCGGGATGGCGACTCTGTTCCATAAAAGGCAGGTTGCGTGCGGGGGAAGTTTATTCGCGCACTACCTTCGAAGGGAAAAAGGGAAGTCGTACCATCATCGGAGGAAGTGCAAAGGGTGGGGCGGAGACCCCTGTATGGGGGGAGAGGAAAAAATCGATAGGATTACCTCAACAAGGCAGAAGGTTCCGCTACCATCCCGAACTACGTAATCGCAATTCCGCGAAAAGGAATACGACACGGCGGTGCGGAGAAGCAAAGGAAGTGGTTAGCAGGGGGGACGAGGAAACAGAAAAGCGTCTTGGAAAAAAATGCCCAAGACTTGGGGGCCCATAAAGCTCACAACAACTAGGAGGATGAAGGAGAGTACTCAATTCGTTTGTTCTTGGAAAAAGGGGGGAAGGGTTCCGTCGGGCCACGAAAGAGTGCTGGGGAGAGGACACCCAGCTCACACGGGACCTGGGGGGAGAGAAAGGGAGGTACCAACTTGTCCGCGGCATTTGCGAAGAAGACGGGAAGATCCCGCCTACCGCCGGGAAGGTAATCCTCATCGATAAAGAAAAAGAGCGAGAGAAAAAGGAAGGACCTAAGAAAAAGGTGTCAAGAGGAGTCGGATGTCGTGCCTGCGATAAACTTCGCAAACCGAGATCTCAATATTCGGAACAGAGTGCAATCCCGAGCGTATCCTTCTTCCACGAAAGGAGATATAGTTAGGGAGATTGGAAAAGGGAAAGGTTGGTCAAGCCCGCCCCGAACAAAAAAAAAACGCTTGCGGATTCAGGAAGCGGACCAGGTAAGGAAAAGAAGTCCAGGGGGATCAGGGAAAACAGCGAATATCGGACGTCACGTCTGTAAGAAGGGATTCCACGATTCGAGGCAGGTGTGAAAAAAGAGAAGGAACACAGTAAAACGTACTTGGGGGGGGGGGAGGAACGGTCAAAGTCCTCCTCTGGGGGTATACAGAGGCCCTAGTTTTTGGTACGTTTTTTTACCATGGGGAGCTGCAACTTACGAAGACCAGAAAGGAAAAAAGACGGACTGGCTGTATGCTAAGAGTAAAAGAAAGAAAGCGGTTTTGGCTGACTTTCAATATGGGTATATCGTTTCAAAAAAAAAATTGAGGAAACGGAGGCGCAGGCACGTTCCTCGCCGGGGGGAGGGAGTGTCCCAACCGTCACCGGTTAAAAGTTTGGTTGCGAAATTTCGCGACTCGCCGAGAAAAAAGGAGGGAAATGTTTAGGCGGAGGGAAAGATAGGGTGAAAAAAAAAAAGGGGGAAACTGAACTATGCAAAAGGGAAAAAAGAAAACGGGTCTAACTCACACGGAAGCCGTGGGTTTAGCACTATTTCGAAATTTTTTTTCTGGGAAAGGGGAAAAATAATGGTTGGCCAAAGGAAAAGGGGGGTCGTAAGCACAACATAACCATACGTCGTCCATGAAAAGCTCATGAAGGGGGTTTATTACGAAGGGAAAACATCGGCAATCGATGTCAGCGAAACGAGGGAAGGAGAATTCTGTCCAGTAAAATGAAGGGGAGAAAAAGCCGCCGTATCCTTTGGAAGGAGGTACAGAGAACTCCAAGAGCGATTCGCCAGCATGAAGGTCTCATAGAAGGAACCGAGATCCGGCAAAAAAAAAGAAAGGAAATAAAAGTCACGTCCGGAAAGGGGAGAGGCCAAGAGAAGGGAAATAACCGTGGTTCGGAACAAAAGTCGCTTGCAGCGGCCCATGAGGGGGAAAAGTCGGAGGCCGAACGGGGGGATCCGGAAAGAAGGACCAGAAAGAATCTGGGGGAAGCAAAAGAAAATTTTCTCCGGATTAAGACTCAATGCTCAGGAACGTACAACTATCGGGGGATTTCGCCCCGGAGTTCACGAACTTTATTCAAGGGAAAAAAACGAAAAGCCGAATCTGCCCGTTCTGCATACCACCTTCTAACCGTAAAAATCAGCAGTCCCGCAAGGAGAGAAAAAAGGGGGAAAAGGAGGGAAAACAAGCGAAAAAAAAAAAACTTCAAATCCATCGACCTGAACGCTCAGGCAACCAATTGCCAAACCACCAAGCCGCTCTGAATTTATGCAGGGGAAAAAAACGCGCAAAGATCACAGATGTTCGAAAGAAGGGAACAGCTTCCACACAGGGAGACGAAATCAATCGTCGCCAGAACGGAGAGTTATCGGAATTGACCGCTCTCAGAAGGCAAGAGCTGACGGTGCAGTGTTAACAATGAGGGAGAGGAGAATAAAGCCAACAAAGGGGGAATCGCAGAATCTCGATGAAGCCGCAAAAGAATTATGAGCATAAAAGTGGACAACGTGGCCGTCTCCCAAAAAGGGGAGAAGGTAAGCCCTTCCCATTTCACGCGATGTGGGAAAGGAATTGAGGGAGGAAAGGCGCTGTCTATCTCGGGAAGAAAAAGAAAAAAAACACACGTAAGGAGGAGAAAGAGAGATCGTTAGGGAGAGAAAAGACAGCGCACATTGCGATAAACATTGAAGAAAAAGGGGGGGAAAATCGGCCGGGGGGCTTAACGGGAGAAAAAGGAAGAAAAGGTAGGGGGGGGGAGAAATGATAACTCCTGCTCATACCAGAATAGCGATCGAGGAGTACATAGTTACAATTCCTTAATTCTTTTGAAAGAAAAAAAAGGGGTTTGTTAAACTGCAAAAGGGACACCAAAAAGAAAAAATTTTGCCGGATAGCTGGAAAGAAAACGTTGGCTAGGCAACCTCCGTGTCTTTCTCGAGAGGGGGAAGAAACCGGTGTGGAGCTGTTTTGTGAAAAAAACGGGTCGACATCGGGGAAGAGTGCGGCTCTAGGTGCTGGGGGGAAGCAAGGTCTTTTGGTTGGGAACGAGCTCGGAGAAGGACAGGTCAGCCTGGAGGGAGGGGAATCGGGCGCTGGCGAAAAGTATTAGAGAGGGTGCGTACTGCTATCTTCAAAGAAAAAGGGGGGAAGGGTTGGTCCTGCCGAAAAAGCAAAGGGAAGCCGGGGAGAAAGAAACAGGGAATCCATTGGGACCCATGGTGGCGAGTAAATCACTCTCTTGGAGGGAAAGGAGTTCCTCGCGAGGTCTGGCAATGGAGGGAAGTATGGGGAAATGACAACAACGTCGGATGGAAATCCTTTTCGGAAAACGAGTAAAAGTCAGATTCACACACTGTTCGCTGCAAGCGGGAAGAAAACGTACCGACAGATGTGCGAGGGTAAGAAAGAGAAGAGAGAGAACGGACTTTTGAAACGGTGGGAAGGGAACAGATCTCGTTGCTAAATCGCCTTCAAGAGGAAATCCATGAGGTCGAAGAGAACGAGGGAGTTCGCTTACTCTTTGGTCCAAAACGGCGGTATCAAGGGAACATAGGGACTGAAGAGGAGAAAAGGGAACCTGCGTTTAAGATCGCTGCCACGGAGGTGTTTGCCCACGGGAAGTAATAACCCCATCCCTAAAAAAAGGGATCCTTTCCGACGATAGTGTTAAAAAGAAACAGGGGCGAGGGGGAAACGGTGGAAAACCAGGGGGTCCCAGAAAAATAATGTCCTCTGCAAAGAAACTTAGTGAGGTCAGCCCCGAACGTGTGTATCAGAGGGGGTGCCCTTTGAGCACTTAGAAAAGAAAGATAACATGGAAGGAAGCTGCTATTAACGAACTCCTGGAAGGCCAGGCAAACAACCCTGCTGCATGGCTTAACCTTGCCGGTCTGGGAAAAAAAAGAGGAAGGCAGCGCCTGCACAGGGGGAAAGGGGGAAACGTGAAAAAAAAAAGGACATATTGAAATAACACGAACAACAAAAACAGAATACTCTAACACACGGAAGGGGGATTTTAATTCAGATTGCTGTGAAGTTGAAAGGGAAAAGGTATACCACAAACTAGGGCAAGAAGGGAAATGTAGGAAAATTTTTGAAAAAAAAAAAAAGGTGACCGGTCAGATCGGAAGGACTTTAAGGTGCCGAAGCAAGCGATTAACAATTCCCTCCTAATCGAGAAAAACCTAACCTAAAGATCAAAGGGAATGGTTTTTCAGATCACACTGGCGCTCGGCGCCTGGGAAATTAGGGAAGGACCTGTCAAAGCTTCTGAAGAATAAGCGGTGACACCATCTTACCGGGGCGGACGGACCAAGGGTGACAAGGAAGAGAGGGGTATAACTATATAGGCCAGAAAAAGGAGTAGTAGGACATAAGTTAATTATAAGAAAAGGGTGCTCTGAGGAAGGACTCCGGGGGAGTTACAGAAGAAATGGGAGGCTTGCGAAGGAGAAAAAAGCGGACTTGTTCAAGACACGAGTCTGCCACATAATATTATGAATTTCTGAAACGACCCGTTTATTTGGCATGGGAGAAGCAGAGGAGGATTTACCGCCAAAGGGAAGGAGATCTCAGTCTCCTGTGCCGCGTCAGACATTAAAAGCGGAAAAGTTTGAAAAAAAGAAACTGGCGGTGCGGGAGCCCAGGTCAGGGGACGAGGGGGTGGGAAAGTCAACCGAAACAAGCCTCGAAAATTGGTCGCAACTACCAAGACGTTTTCCCATAACACCACTGGGGAGAGAAAAAACAACGAGAGGATGAAAGAGAGAAAGATAAAAGGGTGCGCCCCCACGTAGGTGCTACAATTTGGAGTGAAGCACAGCTTGGGATGTTGACGAGACCACCAAGAAAGGGGGTCTCTCCGTCACCGGTCCATTTATTATGGGGAAAAAAGGCCGAGAAAGTGGAGAAAATTACGTAGGAGAGAAAGAATATCCTCACTCACAAAGCCGCAAGGATGCGGAGCAAGACATTTCACCTAAAAAAGACCGCCAGAAAGAAAAGGATGTACGCCTTCAGGGGAAAGAGGGAAAATTCCGGGTGCAGGGTGCCTGCGAAGAAATGCACTCCAACATAGCCCACTCCGATATCTCCGTATAAGGAAGAAACGAGCGTATCCTTCTTCCTGAAGAACGCAGAGGGCAAAGGACAGGTATCGATCTTTTGCAAAAAGGGGGGGGGGTGGGCGTCCGAAAGACAGTACGATTGTTTCACAGAGGGGCAGTAGCGGACCAGGTTCAGGAAAGGACACCGACAAGACGCGCAGGGGGGGGGAAAGCGAATACGGCGTCACTGTCGGTCTGGAGGTAAATCGATTCGTATGCATTGTTAATCAAAAAAAAAAAAGCTTTTTCAGGATTTCCGTCCAAAGACAAGAGGGGCAAAGCCTCCAGAAAAAGGGGGGGGGGGTCCGAACTTACATGCAATGGCCCTAAGGGGGGAAGGGTGGGTAGTACAGGTGCACGGGGAAATAACCAGCCATCTGATTAAAAATCAGACCGAGAAAATCATCTATCTTCGGGCATGAAGGGGGGGGGGGGATTTGGAAGGGGGAAGATTATTCGTTTCACGTGGAAAATGCCGTTGTCGAGGCCTTAAAAAAGACGCCTTGTTTCTTTGTGCAGGAAAAAAAAGGGGGCACCGGTTAAAAGCGAGGCAGGGGGAACAGGGAGCGACTCAGGGAAGAGGGTCCGAGCATCTTCAATTGGAGAAGGGGCCACTCAAAGGTAAAAGGAAAGAGCAAACGCGATTCACACTTTTCAAGTTGAAGAAAAGTGAAGCACTATTGACCAGAGACATCTGAGGGAATGGCAATCAGACTGGGGGGGAAAAAAAAGGAAGGTTAGGAGCACAAACAATATCTCGTCGGAAATGAAGTACGCGAGAAGTTGGGGAGTAAGGCAAGGGGGAACCCTATCTTCGGCAGAACAGCGTTAACTCCGAGCGGAGAAAAGAAAAGAAGGGGAATACCGAAGAAGAAAGGGTGCCCCATAGTCAGCGAACGAACAATCACGCGAAGGAAGTCGAGGGAGGGGAAAGGCGATTTAGCACCGAGACTCTTCCGAGAAAAAAAGTACTTGCCATTCGCCGGAGAAGCCCAATCGGAAAAGAGGACGTTCGAGAAAGAAGGGGGGGAGCTCTGCATCTGCCCCGTGGTGAAGAGGAAAGTCGGGCCGAACTGATCCCGGAGGGGATAAGGAAAAGGTGTAGGGCAACAGCAGCAAAAAAAGGAGAAAGACTCTCTAAGGAACTCAATAAAAGGACTTGAACAAAGACTCTCAAAATGAGAGTCACGAACGGATGCCCGTTTTTTCTTTGCCGGGTGGGGAAAAGGAAGCTCCATTATCTGCCCATTCGGCAAAAGAGAAGGTTTTGAGAAGAAAAATCTCTACATACGCTCTGGGGGGGGAGTAACAAAGCAGAAAGCGTTTGCTGACAAACTTCAAAAGTCGTGAAGAGCGCGATCAAGGGGGGCCAACCAAAAAGCCTCTCTAATGATGCGAAAGCAATCCCTCGTCGCTGCAAAGACAAAAACTGACAGCTCAAACACAGGTCGTGCAAACGTAAATCAGAGAAAAAAAAGGAAAAAACTTGGCTTCGAAGGAAAAAGAAAACTGGGCGACCATGCAAGAGCTGAAGAGGGGGAATCTCACAGGGCGAATCCATCAACAGAATTTAAGGGAAAGGAGGAATGCGAGACTCAAAGAGAAGACGCCATGTATTATCATAGTTTGAAGCCGGACGGAAAAACAACAAAAAATGAAGCGTCCGCGGTAAAAAAAAGAGGGGCCAACGCGATGGTTTTAAATTTCAACCCACTGGGAGGTCCCTATCTCTCCTAATTTCGGAAAGAAAAAAAAAAAAGAGGAGGAGAAAAAAGAGAGAGATTACCGAATAAGAAACGAACAGGCGATAACAGTGAGGAGAGACGCGTTTGGTAAATCGGTCGGGGGAAAAAATGGTTGGGGCGCCGGCCAGGATCACTTCTTCTGCCACAAAGGGGAAGGGGGGCTTCATCGCGCTTCGCGAGTACAGGGGAGGTTTTGGCCTTGAATGTAGCAGAAAAAAAGAGAACGGCAAAACTGCAAAAAGCCGGAGTAGAAGATTTTTCCGTTGAGCGTGAGAAAAAGCGATGCACCGCTGTCTGGCGCGAGGAAGGGGGGACACAACGTAAACAGAAAGGGCAAGGCCGGGTCGACATCTTGGATAGGAAAGGAGTGCGGAGCATCATTCAGAGCGGCCCGTGGGGGAGCGAGCTCGGCCAGAAATTGTGAAAAGTGTGGGAAAAAAAAAGGGGTTTTCAAGCTCAACCACAGCGGCACAGTCTTGAAAAAGTTTCGACTTGTTCTTGAGGAAGCATGGATCCAAAATGGCTGGCCGCCAACCGGGAAAGAAAAGGGTAATCGGTCACTGGGTCAGACGGAGAGGGAGTTCCTTCGCGCGTCTGGGGAGGTGAAATTCCTCCACAAAGTAAAAATACCAAGCTTCACGGATAAGGGGAGAAGAAAAGTCAGATTCAGACGAGGGCCGCTGCAAAAGGGAAAAAAAAGTATCGAAGGGACAATGTTAGAGGTGATTGGGCCTTCTCCTTCGCACGTCACTTACGGGATTTTGCGACGATCTGTGACTAAAGAACCTTGCAAAAGCACGAGGGGAAAGGGAAAGAGCCGCGGGATTTTCGCTGAATCGAACCTTATCGGAAGATGAGACACGGGCATCTTTACTGTGCATATCTAAAAAAAAGAGTTCGCTGGAAGCGGGAAAGTTAGAAAAGGTTTTCACCAGAAAAGAAAAAAAGAATACGACGTATTGAGGACCAGAAATGTAAGGGGAAAAAATGTGGCGGAACCGTTGCGAGCAGGGGTGGCAACCATGATTATTTCAAAAAAAGGGTCTCTGGCGAAAAGATCGGAAAACGGCTGAGAGGGAAACGCACATGGAAAATTGGTAATAATGAATAGTCAGTGTTAAATTTGAGCACTGCGACATATAGATTCTAAAGTAGCACGGGGGGGGGGGAAATGAAACCCGCGAGGAAGGAAGCGGCAAACAAACCTGATGAAGGACCGTGAGTTCTGGGAAAAACTATCTGCAAAGCCCAAAAAACGGAAGGCAAGGCAGGGGGTAAAGGGAAAGAACATATTGAAGGAAACGAAAACAAAAAAAAAGGAAGAAAGGAAGTTAAGATAAGAATACCTCCCTAAGGGCGGGGAAGTGGAGGGGAAGGGGAAAAACCTTACTTGTACCAAAAACGAAAACATTTAGGACATTGTGACACCAAAAGGGGAAAGCGGAGAGGAACGGAAAGAAGGAAAAGAAAGGGTGACTGTGTACGAATAAAAAAGCCCTCCGAAGAGAGGGGAATCCACATCCGACCTAAAAAAGGGAGCGTCGTTTTTTCGGGGGAAGAAGCGCGAGGAGGGGGGCGGGCCTGAACCTTGTAACACAGGAAGGGGAAAAAGCGGGTGACACCACTCGCCTGTTAGGGCGAAAAGCGAGGCCCAAAGAGCAGAAGAAAACTTTGCCCTCCGCGTAGCGGAAAAAGGCGCTCGGGATTTCGAAGTAGGGGAAAAAATGCCAAGGGATCGGCCGGCAGTGCTTGCCTATTTGATGCGAAGCTTGATTAGACATCGAAGGGGGGAAACAATTCCCTGACGGCGGACAGCAATCATTGCGGGGCCGGGTGGAGCTGCGCCCGGTTATGCAGTCCGTGATCGGAGAAAGGAATGCCAAAAGGCCGTAGTGCGTATCTTAAAAAAAGAAACGCGCAGAAAATAACTGAAGAAAATTCCTCTGAAAAAGCCTCCTGGCGGTGCGGAAGAAAAAGGTGTTACGCGGGGGGGCAAAAAACGTGTCGTCCCGACCTGTAATCCAAGACCCAAGACTGTTTGTGCCGAATAAGAGATCTCTACAACAAAAAAAGAAGGAGAGGAGATACCAAGTCAGGGGCTTGTCCCCCCTAAGGGAGGGGAGTGTTCCTTCGTTCACGAAAAAGGGGGCTCGGACCAAACCCGAAAAAAGGCGGGGCTCTCAAGCCCCGCCAGTGAGGAAAAGGGGCCGCTTAAAAGAGGGGGGTTGAAAAGGCAAAAGACCTGAAGGACCACTACCTTCCTTGAAGGGGAAGAGGGCGACTCACGGACAGCCAAGGGCGCCAAGAGCCAACAAGAAAAATTCCTCCGATTATGTAAAGAAAAAGGGTTCGTGGGTGAAGTCGATGTCGTGCCTGCGAAGAAAAAAGAAAAACATAGGCCAGAAACGATAGAACCCTGATGCGGACAGAGAAAAAAAGTAGCCCTTCTTCCCCTGTAAGCGAAAAGAATTAGAAGGGGGGGGAGATTCGGGTGGGAAACTGTTTGACAAGTTGTCACCGCTTGCGGATGACAGGAAAGAGGGAAAGCAATTTCCCCAACAAGAAGGAGAGTGATAGAAAACATACGCGAATTAGAGAGAACGGAGGGGATTCAAAGCAGGGTAGGAGGGCATTTTTAATCGTCATCTAGGAAAGGGAGGGGGTTTCCGGATTTCCGTCCGAGCTGGAGAAAAAAAGAATGATGGTTTGGGGGGAAAAGGAAAAAGAAAAAAGAAAGACAATGCCCTAGTTTTTGGTACTGTTTGTGGGGTGGACAAGACCATCAAAGATGATTAAAGCAGACCTTACGGGCTTTATGCTAAGAGAGGAGAGCTTGCCCGGTTTTTTGTGAGGGGGGTACTTTCAATAGGGGAAAAGGGTCAGTTACCATCCTTGCAAGGAAAAGAATGGCCTTCCGAGACGGGGGGTTGCATATAGGGTTCCAAAAAAAAAGGCCACGCAGGCAGGGTTGGTTTAAGGGGCGAGACTCGCAGGAAGAGGCAATCTGCGAACGGTTAGCGTCAGACAGAGGGAAAAATGCCCTAGCAAACCAGGGGATTACCACAAGTTCCAAGGGGAAAAAAGTGTTGCAAGCACGATTGCGGCACAAAGAGGGGGGTTCTGGACATGGGGAGAAAAAAAGGGGAAAAATGTACTCTCAACGGAAGCTCAAATGAAAGGCAGACTCAATACGCGAGGAATGTGGGAAAAGGAAGAGAACGTGGCCAGCGGGGCAAGCGAAAAGAAGGTCAGAGAGGGAGAGTCTGCACAGTCAAGAGAAAAGGAGCCGCCCGATCCGGGCGTGGCACGTGGGCAAAAAACAAGCGGCGAAAAAGGAAGAAGGACGGTCTAATAGTGCTTTTGAAGGGGCAAAAAAAAAGGGGGGAAAGCAAAACGAACATCATCAAAGTAACAGGAAGGGAGAAGAAAAACTCGACCTCGAACAGCAGGAGAGATACAACCGACGCTGCAGCTCCCATTTGTGAAAAAACTTGGAGCAGAAAAGTCGGAAAGGTGGGAAAATCATGCCACCAGAATCTTTTGTAATAAAAAACATCAAAGTTGGAGACGGGAAAAGCGAAAAAAGGGGAAACTCAATTGCTAGGAAGGGGAAAAAAAGGGGGATGTAACTCGCCACCTTGCGGAACGTGAAAAAAGGACTTTGGCAAAAATCCTGACGAGGCGAAGATCTTCCCATGCGGCAGAACCACCGTCAAAAAGAAAATCCGCACAGTCTCTAAATACGCGAAGGAGACTTGAAAAACAGCGCCCGCCCGTTGAGAGAAGCCAAACGACGCGGTTCGTTTCCTGAGACTAAAGGGGGAAATGACCACCAAAGCAGATAGAATTGTCTACCAACACCTCCGCGGAAAGGGGCTCGACCCGGGAGGGAGCTCCACACCTTTTACAGGGAAGATTATCCGGCAAATACCGCTGGAAGGGGCTTCGGAAGGGGGGAAAAGAAAAGCAAAGCTTGGGCGACCGCAAGAAAGCAGTTACAATAGGGAAAAAAAAACGAAAAAGCCAAACAGAATGAGAATTGTTAACTCGCATAAGAAAAAAAGGAATACGCATGGAGGGAAGGGAAGGAAGGGCGCCAAAAAAAGGCGTACTCGTCGTACGAAGAAGTCAAAGCTAGTGGGGGGGGGAGATTACTTCACTGTTTCAGATCTCGCCGAAAGCGGTAAGAGAGAAAAGGGGGATGAAGGTAAAAGAGAGGATAAAAAGGGGAGAGATAAACACATCGCAAGGGGAAAGAGCAATCGCGTGGAAATCAGGCCGGGGGCTTACCAAGGGGGGTTGGGCGAAAAGGGGAGGATCTGCTCATCATAGGGGAAGGGAGGTGGGAAAGAATCGCGAGTCTTCTTCTAGTATCAATTAGAAGGGGGGGAGTGATTCCCATGAGGTAAAGACTGCACCGTCAGCTCGGGCAGAGGGGAAGGGAAGAGCGGGATGAAAAAAAAAATTTGGGGATTCAACCGCGTTCTGGCGACGGGAGGGGGAAGACGAACGTACCGTGGGGGGGGGAAAGGCCGGGTCGAAAAGAGAGGTGAGAGGGGACGCGAGGTTCTTGCGTTAGAGAATCCATGGGGGTGGCAAGGGGTTGATCGATCTCTGCCAGAAAAAAATTTGTCCATCAAGCGGTGCGGGTGTCAATCGCAACCAGCAGCAGGAGGGAGGAAGGGAGAAGGATGATTCTGCACAAAAACGGGGAAAGCCGTAAAAGGGGCTATCATGTAGCCGCGTCATGGGAAGCCAAAAAGCCATCCCGTCGTGGAAAAAGGGGGGACGAGGAAAATCACAGGGTCGGAAGCATTGGAGGTTCCTCGAAAAGGAGACAATTTGATGGGAGGGGAAAGAACCACATCGCGGGGAGAAAATAGTGTCCCGATCCAGACTACTGAAAAAATTCACAACAAAGTGGCCCTCTTCAACTCTCCGGGGGGAAAAAGTACGAAAAAACAAGAAGGTTCGCGGGAAAGGGGAGAAAGCGCTCGCGGGGGAACGTTTGTGAGGTTGAGGTTTTTTGCTGAAATAAATCGCCTTGTGAAGGGAAAGAAGGATGCTGGCGAATAGGAAGAGAGGACTCTGTGCACACTGCCCAGAAAACAAGGCAGGGACTGGGGAGCTCCAGCTCGGTTAAGCTGCGTTTCAGAAGGAGAGACGATTTTTCCCCAGCGTATAACCAAAAAAGAGCGTAGGGGAAAGTATTGGTTTGTGCTTCGAAAGTGGGAAGAAACCATGATGAGGGGAAACTGTCCAAAAAAAATTTCTCTGAGAAGGAGAGTCTCTCGGGAGTGGAGGTGCGAAGGACAAGGGAAACGGGGGGGGAGAGTGAATAGTCCAGTTTCACACCTGGGAGCACGCGAAAAATAGATGCGAACTCTTAAAAAAAAGCCGTCGAGGAGGAGAAAAAGGTCGAACAAAGAATGCGGCTAACGGGTTGCTGGTCCTGGGAAAAAAGAGCAAAAAGCCCCCGGAAGGAGGGCAAGGGAAAAAACACCCCCCGGGGGGGACGTGAAACGGGAGGGGATTGAAAACGAACCAAAAAAACCGATTCAAGATATATATATTGGAGAAGTGGATTTTAATGCAGATGGCGGGGAATAGCAAAGGAGGGGACGGACCACAAAACTCGGTCCCGGGGAGTTAGGAATTTTCCAAAAAAAGAAGGAGGCCCCTTTGACCTCTTATAAGAAAAGAAAAAAACCCGTGGTACTGGGGGGGGGGGGAATCCGAAGAAATGGCCATTCTCATCGCTGGAGAAAAAACTGGAAGCTATTCGAGTATTTTTCGATCACACTGCGGCTCGGCGGAGGATGGGGGGGGGAAGGTAACAGGGAACCTGGTCCGAGGAGGAAGAGGTTACCCCACTCGTCCTTATAGGTGAAACATCTGAGGCCAAATATCTATACCTATATATGAAAAAAAAAAAGGCGTGCGACAGAAAAGAAAAGGCGGGATTGAGAGAAAGATCCCCGGGAGATCGGAAAGAAGGCCGTTGGAGGGGGGAGGGGGATTTTATATTCTTCGCAGCACGAGGGAGGGGACCACTAATTCACAGGAAGGCGGAAAAAGGGGCGGGGCCGGGGGGGAGAGGAAAGACCTTTTATTTTGGCAGGAAAGCGGAGATGATTACTTCCCCTGCCGGCATTCTCT
>Ga0179593_1297625_pt1 | contig 17017 bp, 14 predicted proteins | sample CZODoug2_1_08_16_FD_185931 | JGI IMG/M metagenome (GOLD analysis project Ga0179593, IMG submission 185931) | Vadose zone soil fungal communities from Angelo Coast Range Reserve, California, USA - CZODoug2_1_08_16fungal (PacBio error correction) | ecosystem: Environmental > Terrestrial > Soil >...
TTCAAAGCGAAAAGTGTGAAGAGAGGGTAAAAAGCTGGGAACGAAAATTCTACAGGGGGGCCGGGAAACCGGTGGGGGGGGGAAAAATTCAGGGACGCGTCAGGGTCGGCAGGAATTGAAAAAAAGGCAAACAAAAAAGACGCGTGCAAGAGTGTAACGCAACGTAACATGAATAGAGGACAAGAGGAAAAATCAACTATAACGAGGGGCCGGGGGTACGGAAAAGCACTGTCCACCGGGAACTGGAAAAAAAATTGGGGAACACATAGACAAAGTGGGAAGGACAAACGCACGAGCCAACGGGGGCCAAAAGCCAAGCCAAAGAGGGGAGGGGGGGGACGACAGGAGGCCTAGGAAGAAGGGAAAAATACGCGCGAAATGAAGCAGGGGAGAAAATTTAATCAAAAAACAAAAGGACACCTCACAAGGGGGGGGGGGGGGAGCCAGGTCAAAACGACAAACTTGGCCTGGGACGTGCGGACGGTTTGGTAACCTGGGAAGGAGAGGCAAGGGATGGGAAGCACAAGAAAACGGTGTGAGTGGGTTCCATCGAAGCTGTGACGGGGGTCTACCAGGACAACGAACCAAAGAAGGATGATGCTAAAAAACGGGCCAGAAAAACGAACACAAGACCGGAAGTAATCAAACTGAGGTAAAAAAAAGGCAGGGGAAACGTAAAACAAAGGAAAAAGGGGATCAAAACAATTGGGGAAGATAAACACCACCAAATCAAGCGTTGGGGGGGGGGGTGCGGGCGTCGGGGGGGTTTGACATAAGTTAAGGGTTTGGTTTTGTGGGGGTGGAGGAACAATGTGACACGTCGAGCACAAAAAACATGGCGGCAAACAGGAAAAGGAGAAAAAAAAGGTAAAAAAGCAAGACGTACATCACACAGAAATAGCGCAGGCATGAGCCGAGCTAGAAGCATTTGTCAGGGGGTTCTTGGGAGGAGGAAAGACTAAGCAAGTTGGGTTTGAGGGGAGGGGTACGAGTAGGGGGTCACACGACCGAAAAAGGGCCGCATTGGAAGATGCACCAAGAAAAATCCCGCAGGAAGCTTCGAAAAAGAAAGCCAAGTAACCGAAGGGGGTCAACAGAATTCCCAAAGGAAACAGGGCACGGCTGCCAGCAAAAGCGAAGTCCGACCTCGGAAAAAAAAAAAAGGTCTGAGAAGAAAAGCCCGGGAGGAAGATATAAAAAACAACTAAAGACCAAAAAAAGAACAAAATCCCAGGAAAGAATTAAGAACTCTCCTCTAACCCATAGGTAGAGTTGTTAATTGGTTTTCGGGACGGACGATAAACGGCTTTTAAAAAAAACTCAATTCTTTCCATTTGTTTGGGACGTGTGAGATGATAGGTAAGTTCGCGAAGAGTGTGAAACTCGTGGGAAAGTGCTGAACTCCAGTCTCAAACGCCTCGCCGCAGAAAACACTGGCAAGGGTGCCCTGAAGACCTCTTACAAAGAACCGTCGAAACTTGGTATTTATCAAGCAACCGCCTGACCCAAAAGAGATCTTGGATAGAAGCAGGGGAAAGAAGGGAGAATTCTTCGGTCGCCGGCATGGAGGAAAAAAAACATACCAGGCCAGTGGGAAAAGGGAATGGGGGGGTCTACTCACGGGTTCGGGAAAAACCAACAACAAAAAAGATAAAAAAAAAGAGCAAAAACTCAAACAACCGCAGTAAATGGGGACAGAGCAAAAACACCACTAACCCTTTCCGCAAGAAGGCCCAGAAAAAAAGAAGTAAATGCATGCACCGGAGGGAGTTCAAAGGAAAAAAAAGCGGGCAAACAAAATAAAAACATCGCAAAATTAAAAAGAAAGAAGTAAACAAACGACCGAAAAATGAACAGGTAGGTGAACAACCAGGCGAAAACAAACAACAGCAACGAGCACGGGATGGGCCAAAAAACCAAGAAAGCTGAAAAAAAAAAGAAACCAAGACAGCCACCGAGACAACCCAGAGATCGAGCCCGTCCAAACGCCAACCCTGTGACTCTGGAAAAGTCCATCACCAGAGCGGGAAATTGGTTGAACGGAACAAGTCAGAAAACCGGACGGAGGAACGACGAACAAGGAAACAAGGGAGAGGAGGGGAATCCTAAAGGGGGGGGCCTCAGACACTCAGGGGCAGGTTAATAAAACGCTTTTGGGGTGAAAAGAGCGGAACAGCGACCGACTTGCCCAAAGGGGAAACCGGTCACACATCCAGGTGGGGAAAGGCAGAAGCCCGCCCGTGAAAAAAACGGTCGGAACAGAACTCGGGAGAAGGTAGAGGGGACCAAGGGTGGGGAGAAAACTAAAACAGCCACGGACTGTCAGTCAAACCGCCAAAGGGAAAAAACTAAAATATTTCATCGATCGCAAATCGGAGGGAAAAAATGCCTCGGACAAACGTCACGAGTATGTTGAACGGGTTACAGGATAACCATCAAAGCAAGCTGTGAAAAGATACGCAAAAACAAAACTATGCCGAATCAAAACGAGTGAAAGTCGGAAAGGGAGTTGCCTGCAAATCAGTAGATCGGACAACTCCAACAAAAAAAAAGGAGACACGGTGGGAATCATCAACTACCGATACCAAAGGCACAAAAAACACAAAAAGAGGGAAGTAAAAGAGAAGGGAACGGGAGGAAGGGAAAAGAACGCGTTGGGGTATTAAGGAGATACCGAAGAACGAGCGAGCCGACCAAAACCAACTACGCACCCGAATCAGAAAAATCCGCACGAAAGAGGGGGAGAACTGAACCGTCCGGAACAACGCTAATTGGAAATGGAGGAAGTAAAAGAAAGAAACAGAAGGGGGGGACTATGCAGTCAAAGAATCAATTGAAAAGAAACGAGCAACCGGAAACTGGGAAAAAATACAGCAACGAAAAAAAACAACGACGCACATGAGGGTTTTCCAAGCACAGGGGTAAACCAACTAGAAAACTAAGACGATCCAATGTGGAAAACGCGCGGTGAAACACCAAAAGGGCTGAAAGCGTCAAACCTAAAAAGAATCGTGTCCGAAAAAAAGTACTGAAATGAAAAAAAAAGGTGGCGGGACTCAGCCCAAGAGGCGGGAGGTAACTGGAGGAAAAAAAATAAATGATTAAATTCGACAGATGGAAAAAAAACAGGACGAGGAGACGAAAAGGAAAGGGCGGAACGGAAGCCTTAACAAATAAAGGCTAAGTGGGGGAACTTACACAAACTAAAACAGAACATAAGGTCATACAAAAAGTGGAAAAGCGGATTTAAGGGCCCTAACTGAAGTCTGCGCAAGCGCGAAAAATAGTGGTCAGAAATGGCTGGGGTCGGTTCATTGACGCAAAATGGAATAAACGACTGTGAGCCCGTCAAAAAAAGAGCAGGACAACCCTGGGGGGAGTACGTTAGAAAGCAGAACCAGTGGTCATGGAGCAGCACGTGGAATCCGAATTTGGGGAAAATGTAAACAGAGCAGGGGGGCGGCAATCAACAGGTCGGCCCATCCATAATCGAGCGAAGAAACAAAAAAAACGCGGAAAACGGAAATGGGGGGAATAACTGGTCAAAACGTGGTAAAAAATCACTAAAAAAATAGGAACCACGCCAAAGAGAAAACGGGAAAGTTTGCGCTTAGAGTTCAGTTCACCAACTAAGGGGAGGGTTTGGGGTAAAGGGGGAGGAAACGGGGTACAGGTCTGGGGTGGGGGGGGGAAAAAAAAATTCATGGACCAAGTGGAAAGAAAAACCATGTCAACCGGGGCGGGGGTCGAACGAGAAAACAATGAGCAGGCCCGGGGGTACCAAGAACCGAGAAAAAAAGAAGGATAAACTCTCACAACACAAAGAGGAAAGAAAAGGCAAAACTGGGGACCGGTGGGATAAAACTCTAAAGACCAAGGGGTTTTAAAGGGCCAGAGGAGCCTTGGTCAAAACCAAGCGGCACAAACTGACCGTCGCCCGGCGGAAAAAGCGCATCCAAACAAGCAGGGACAACCCTAAAAATACCAAGGTCATCTAAAAACGAAGACGCAACCCCTCAACCTCGAGCTGAAAAAAAGACCCCAGGCAGGGGGATAACATCCAATAAAAATGAAACTGAGGTAAGCCACCGCCCTCGGGGAAATCTCTAGAACAAGAAACACCAAAAAGAGGGAGGTAGAAGGGGAACCCAGCGGGAGGGGACACCGTAAAAAGAAGGTTGATCGCGAATACTAAAACTTGTGGGGGCACACACACCGGAAAAAAAACGGGAAAAAGGGTGTTTCGGTTATAGAAAATCATACAATTTCAGACACGTCAAAAAAACAGCCAGGGGGGGCACGGGGGCGAGGAAAGGGCCCACCCAATTAACTCGCGCTAACCTAGGGTGACCTCCGAAAAAAGGAAATAACAAGGGAACGGGGGCTGTATTAGTCACCTAGACAGACCCACGCAGCTCAGTTGTCAGGAGCAGCAACGCTTAACAGAGAGGTCAGTAAAAAACGGAGGAGAACCGATCAAAAATACGCGGGAACAGGACATCGAAACACTTCTAAAAAAAAGGATCAAAACAAAAAAGAAAACACAAAAACAGAAGCAAACGCACCAACCGAGGAAAGTGAGAAGGGGCCATGAAATACCCGGGAGAGGGAACGTGGGAAAAAAAAAAAAAAAGCGCAGTAAACCAAGTGTCAGGGGAATGGTCCGAGAGGGTTGAAAAAAAAAAGCAGAGAGCGGAAAAAAAAGTCAACGAAAGATGCGAGAACGAAACGGAAACAATACACTCTCCAAACCTACAAAGAGGTAGTTGAACTGCGGAAAAAAAAAACAAACAAGCAGGGCGAGAGAAGACACCCCGCAGCATGTGGAGAAGATGAAAAATAAAAAGGCCGGGGACAAAATGCCCTATAAAACGAGGACGGAGAATCAAAGCTCCTGCCTATTGAAACTAGGCCACGTCGGCTAGGGAAATTGGGGTGCGAGGAAAAGGAAAAAAAAAATGACCGAAAATGCAGGGAAGACGAAAAATGACGTCACGGGTAGGGCACTTGCAATAAAAGGGTCGGGCTGGGACAAGCGAGGGAACAGGCCGAGCTGAAAAAAAAAGAAAAAAGAAAACGGGACAATTACCGTACCGAACAAAAAACATCGAGAGAACGGCATCAAACAACCTAGACAAAAGAACAGCGTCGAAGTTAGTAAAAAAAATCACGTGGGTTGCGAGGGAGGGACATCGGACAAACCAGGGGTCAAGCGAATCCTGGACACGAAAGGAAAACGTGCAAAACGATTGAAGGACAATCTTTCGAAAAAACACTAAAAACTCCGAACTACACAGATTGGGGAAGGGGGGGGGGCGGAACCCGAGACGACCCAATCAAGCCCGTGAGGGGGGAAACGCGCAAAGCCTCATGAGTTCATAAGAGAAAAAAAAAAAGGACCGTCGGCAGGTAAAACTCAGGGCCCCTTGACCGGAGGGAAACAGAAAGCAAGCGGATAACAAGACCGATACAAACTTCACAAAAAAAAAACTGGGGGAAAGAGGATAGAGTATGAAGGCATCGTGGTGAAACTGAGCAACAAAGGAGGAAAAGGAGAACCCCGATATACTGCGGGGTGCGAGCCACAGAAAAAAAAAGAAAAAAAAAAAAAAAACAACAAAAAAAAAAAAAAAAAAAAAAAGAAAAAAAAAAAAAACCAACAACGAATAAGAAAGAAAAAAAAAAAAAAAAAAAAAAAAGAATAATTGGGTCACAGAAAAAACGCTCAAATCCAGAAAAATGTGGATATACGAAGGCCATCGCTATGTCGGGGGCAAACTAAAACCTTCTCAGGTCGAACAGGGGGGGGGGGGGGAAAGGAGAAGGGTTTGGACGAGCAAAAATCGAAAATTAGAGATCGACAATCGAGCTGACTAAATTCTACGCAAAACGTTTAAAAAGCGCACAAGGGGTCACAAAAAATGACTACACACTACCGGGGTCAGACAAAGCCTTGACACTGGGGAAAACGAGACAGTAGGGCCTAAAAAATACTTTCAAATGGGGAAATAAACCTTACTTACCTAAAGACAAAAAAAAAAAAAAAGACGCGAAGTAAGAAATCCAACGTCGAGGAAACACCGCCATCTCTAAAAAAAATAGGAAGAAAAAAGGGAAATGACGAATCGAAAACCATACTAAGAAAAATTCTGGGGCTCACCAAAAAAACTTTAACAACCGGTACTGAACTGTCGAATTAAAAGCCGGTACTAAGAACGAAAAAATGAGGGGTTCCAAAACAAACAAGCCCCGGAAAGGCAGGAAAAAAGAAAAAAAGAGAAAAAAAAACGAGTTACTAACAGAAAGAACCCAAAAAACGGGTACTCAAAAGGGGGGAAAGTGAGAGGGATCAAGCCTGATTCTGGGCCGAAAGTACCGGGCCTGCCTGGGTTGGGTGGCGGGGTAGCAAAATGGGAAAAAAAACCTGTCAGGGAGCAGTCAGTGGAAAAAGTTGTCGTTCATCAAGATTGTTTCGAAAGCAATGGGAAGCCCATAGAATGCAAGAAAAAAAAACATAGAAACAACAGTTAAAAAAAAAGGGGTAGGTAAGCGCCACACGGAACGGGCAACGGGAAAAAAAGAAAACGGGGAGAATGAAAAAGTATCGTCAAAAAAAGGGTTGGTTGCAGCAAAAGAAAATCCTATTAAGATGTAAAATGTGACTGTTTGTGGGTAGAAACATGGAACCGCAAAGAAAAAGGTGCAAAGGCACCACGCCCCCAAGGGATGAAGCGACCGGAATGCAAAAAGCCGAAAGCCGAAATAACTAGGAAGCCGGTGAAGACGGAGAAAAAACGAGCCTTGGTGGGTTTCGATTACAAAAAAGACGTATACCTCAGTGTTTGAAGGGGGGAAAGGGAAAGAGGTCAACGCGCCCGGGAAAGCAAAAAAGACTGCAGTACTACGAGACAAAAAAAGGAAAAAAAAACCACTTCCGAACAAAGAAGATGGGGTGACCGGAATCCCAAGATGCAGGGCTCCAAAATCTCGGTTCAATCGGAGGCATAAAAAACCCAGAATCCCAAAGATGGACCGTAAGGTGAACACTCAAACGATTGCTTAAAAAGCTCAAAAAGGGAAATAGGGAACGCCAAGACCTACGGGAAAATCGATGCTACAAAGAAAACCACCCTCCACACGGGGTCTTAAAACTGACGAAAAGAAGGCCTCGGAAAAATTTTTCAAAAAATACTTTCTCATTGCACGATAACCGACGGGTTGTCTGATCCTCGGAACATGGGTACTTTATATTCTATCCGTGTCCAAAGAAGCAGCTTGAATCTATTTTCTAAGCGCCTCGGGGGGAAGAATTTACACTCAAGCACTAAAAAACCTAGTTGAAACCAACAACTAGACGAAAAACCAAAAGTAACGTACTTCTCAGAACAAGCCATAAAAAATGAGGGGAGGAGCATCAGCTCGAGAGAGATTCGTCTTCAAGGACGGAGAACAATATCACAGTGTGCCAAAGAAGGTGAGACAAAAGGGTCATAAAAAAACACCAACGCGAAAGGACAGAGAAACACACACAACAAAAAAGCTGGGGCAGGGATAAAAAGGAAAAAAATCAAAAGTTGAGACAGGGGGGTCAGGGCCCAGGCGACGACGCACAAGATGAACATCCCTGTGTAAATGTCAATTGAAAAGAGAGGAGAAAGGAGTGAAAAAAGGAGCAAACGAACAGCAAAACGGAGGGCGAAACAGGAAAATTACAAAAAAAAGGACGAGAACAAACGTACATGGTATAAAAAAAAGCGAACAAAACCAAAGGAAAAGGAGGGAAGAGGAATAGGGAAACCCCAAGCATAGAGGAAGGAAAAAAATCATCCCCAAGAAACCTACGCACGAGCCGTCAACAAACCGGTCTCGGATCGCGGGGGAGGAGACTCCGGAGTGGAGGAGCAGAACCGCGCAATAACCTTGTAACGGTCCGACAGAAAAAAGACCAAGCAACGGGGTATCTGAAGTCGGTTGCATAAAACATGAAGGGTACACAAATGAACAAAGCACACAAATTTGAAGGGGGGTGTTTCAACCCAAACGCCAACAAGGCGAAAAAAAAGGACACCGGGGTCAGTCCAGACAAACGAGTAGAAGTTATCAGCAGCACCCAAAAGCGAAAAACGTAAAAAGAAGAGCAGGCGTGGTCTGGAAAAACCGTGTTGTCAAACGCGGGGGGGGAAAAAAAGGCAGAGAGCGTCGTCATACAGCCTGAGCCTCGAAATGAACCCGGAAGAACGTGAAGAGGATGGCTCGAAGGTCGTCAACGGGAATGCCCTCGACCTGCGCAAGTGGAAAGGGGAGGGTTGGTCAAACGATAGCAAAAAGAGCAGGGGTCAGCGAGCACAAAAGGGAAGCGATGGAAGGAGACGAAACAGACGGCTTCCCCGTACGGCAGGTGGAAACGGGGAACAAGCAGAAAGTACGGGATCCAAACAAATCAGATGGAAGACCAATCAATAAGAAACACACAGAAAAAAAACACAAACAGGCGGAGGACGGCAAGAGAACCGATGTCTCGGTCAAGGTGAAAAAAATTGGGTGGGGAAACCGAGCTAACAGCGGAGAGCAACGAACCTGCCGGAGACATCACACCATGTGAAAGCATAAAGACCCGCCAAAGAGGGCTCGAGATAAAAATGCGAGGCGGTTCGAAAGGCCGAAAGGAAAAAAAGGTTCCGCAAGGTCAAACAGGCGGAGAAAATCACTCTAAATCACGACCTAATCAAAACGCAAGTCGGACGGGGACAAGCGGAATGGAAACGACAAGAGGGGGACAAAGGCGTCAAAAGGTGGGGGTAAAAATAAATCACCCCGCTTTGGGATACACGCTGTAAAGATTAAGAAACCCAAGCGGACAAACTTCAGACAAGGGGAGGTACTTGTCGGCAAGGGGAAAGGTGAAAAAGGACCTAGTGCCCAAGTGAGGATTAAGTCCACTGAAAGCAAGGGGGCAGTTTAACTGCGAAAAAATAGGGGCACGAAAACAAACCAGCTATACATTCGGCAGTGGGGACAAGAAAGTATCAATCCGCGTTAACAACGGAACCGCTTAAAAAACAAATGCCGGGAATTACCCGGAAAAAAAACTCCCGAAGAGGCCTCAAAAAGAAAAAAGAGACAGAGACGGGGGGACGCAAAAAAAGAATATACCTTCCGTCAGTTGGACGGCTAGGGAGCTTCCTAAGGAAAAAACTGGGGCCAACCGCACACAGCACTTGGACCTGGTCAAATGTACGTGTAAAAGAAAGTGGGGTCACAGGGGGCTAAGAACTGTTTTCGCGTCAGGGAAAGGGCAAATCGCGGACGTTTCGTGTCACGACAAAGAAAAGGGGGGGAAGGATGGACGGCGGACAGATAAGAAATCGAGAAAAAGTCGCCAAAAAAACATGGAAAAGAAAGCGTTATCAAGCGGCCAGGGGGGAAAAGAACGACCAGCTACTGGATCATTGTGGAAAAAAGGGAGGGACAAAAAACGCAATTGGGGTGAGATCCGGGTGCGCGGGCCTGGGGGTTAAAAAGTGATTCACATGGGACAAAAGAGGGTCAAGCAGAAAAAGTCAAAAAAGGCCAGGTAGGAGCGCAAAGGAACCTCAAGCGACGAAAACTCCCAATAAAAAACCAGGGGGAAGCATAAACGCCATTCGGCTAAGAAAAGCTAACCTGGTTTAATAAAGAAAACTAAAATGGCAAAAAAGAGCCAAGGGTGGGGGAAGGATGGCCGAGGGGGAGGGTAAAACGACCTGGATCCGAAGGACAAGCACCGACCGACAGGTCCGCAAACTTAAAAATGCCACAAAATCCCACGCGTCAACAGGAAAACTATATCAGGCTCGGGGAGTCATAAAAAAAAATCAAGAACACCTTTGGACAATTCAGGAAAAAGAACAACAGATTGTATTCGTCCCCGAATCGTTGATAAGAACCCATTTCGGCTACCCTACAATTGGGGGAATAAGGACTTCCCCGACAAAAACAAAAAACCAGGGGGAGGAGAAAAGAGAGAAAGAAAAAAATCCCTCTGAAAGGGATTACTAAAAGATCTTGCAGAATATACCCTGGGGCGCAGCTAATGGGGTGCAAAAAAAATGTTGGAGAGGGGAGGGGAGGGTGGTTCTACGAGGGACATCATGGCAACGCAGGTGATAAAAAAAAACAAAAAAAAAAACCCTCTGAAGTGGGAAAAAAGCGGGGGGATCAGCCAAGAACATGGGACCGCCGAATCGGACAGGATCACAACTGAAAAAGTAAGAAAAAGGCAAAGAAACAAGACAAGCTCAAAATTATTACAAACGAAAGAGGCGAACGGCGGCTTCGGACCTTCTGACAAAATCTCGGACCCCGGAAGGGTAAATGCAGAACCGGGAAACATGGAGACCACTTAACCAGGAAAAATCACAAAAAAAAAGACCCTGCCAAACCAAACGCGACACGGACGACAAAGCAACCCGCGGATAGTGTGAAATCCTCATGAGCACCCCTGTATCCAAGTTAAAAAAGTCCTTAAAAAGGCTCTGACACACGAAGGGTCAAACATGCTGAGACTGCGTTTGCAAACCCTAAAAAGAAGCCGAAAAAGGAGACAGAAAAACGCGAATTAAAAAACTAAATTCAGAGACGGCGCCGACACCTGACATGGTGTCCAGCGCCCAGACAAAAATCAGACCCCAGAGACCGTGGAAGCGGCCAAACAAGCAGCAGTTACTGAGAAAGATCCATGCCAAACCAAACGAACCCCGGAGAGCGTGACAAAAACGTAAAACGAGCTGGCGCAAAAGCGCCTCACGAAACACCGTCAAGACAAAGTGCAGGGGAGGTGAATCGGAACCGGCGCAGGGAAAGTTAATGAGGAGTCCGACAAACCCAGACAACTCCGTTTAATATCAGTGGAACACTACCAACAATCCAACCGTCTCTGGATGGATCTAGTACGACAAAACAAAGGGAACGCGACTGTCCCTCTCGCGACCAACTCAAAGCCAAGGAGTCAGGCCGGAGGACACAGAACGCTGAAATATGACGCGTCACCAAAGCGGTGGGAGAAAAGTTGAAGGCAAACAAACATCGGTAATTCTAAAACTGGACAAAAACGTGGACTAAAACGGGACATCGTTCGAGGGCCTCAAAGGGAAAAACTCGAGAGGTCGTATCGAAAGAATCTGGAAAAACGGGGGGGGTGGGGGGAGAGAGTCTCTGGTGCGCAGTTGGGGCGGGGGAATCAGGGAAATCAAAGGCGCGGGATCACCGAGACAGCAAACAGGGGATCTTCAAGAGACCCGGACAAAAGAACGGATGAATCCGGCAGGTCCAAGTCCCAACCGGGATCGAATCTCCTCCGAAAGAAATAAGGAAGCACGAACGACAAATAGGCTGTGCTCAACAACGCGTTCTTATTAGACTAGATGGGGGCGGGGGAATGCAAGATCAACTCCGGTGAAGGGAGGAGATAACCGAAGGCCACGAGCACGGAAAAAAAAAGGAAAGAACTCCAAAAAAAAAAAAACTCTCGAAGAAGGTAAAATCGAACTGATCCACCAAAGGATGGTCGAAAGCGGAACAATCCCAAAAAAGACTCAAAAAAAAAAAAATCTACCGGATGACAAAAAAAAAGCCAGATTGACGATCCTCGGGAGAAAGACCTCATAAGCAATGCGGACCGTCCGAGAAGGGAATACCGCAATAAAACCAAGGGGAAAAATACGGCCGAAAGTTCAGACGCGACAGGGAAAAACGAGTCAAGAAGCTTAATGGAAATGCTGTAAACCTGGAGCCACAGACGGGGAAAAGCGCCGGGGTTACTGAAAAAAAAGAGAGGGGAATCAATCCCAAAAAGAAGAAAAGGGCAGGGTCAACAACTGGTTCTTCTACAACACCCTGAAAGGGACTAATGGCAGAAACAGCCACGGTTCGCGGTGTGGTCAGAGGGCGGGGACAAAGAAGCGAAGGAGCAAATAAAAGCGCCAGAGCACTCCTCTCACCCCGAAAACTTCAAGGGTCACTAGGAACACTTGCAGTCAAGCCAGCTTCTGCATGGTTGCACCACTGAACAAAGCTAAAACCATTGGGGTTCGGTGCGAAAGTGGAACTACAGGCAGAGAGTCGGAAGGGGGGGGCTCACCGCAACGGTTCGTTCGGTTCAGGAGAACGAGAACGTTGGCAGTCCTGGCGGGTTGACAGGCAACGGTCAACTCGAAAAACATAAAGAAGAAAAAAAAAAAAAAATCTCGAAAGGGAAAACGTAGAGGAGCCAACAAGGTAACACTACCAAAAAAATACATGGGGAGGAAAATCCATTCGGTGAACCCCGGAACGCCGGGGTTTGTTGCGGTCGCCTCGTTTAGGTAACTGGGGGTGTGTTGAATGATAAAAAGGGAGGATCACCGAAAGGTACGAACGCCAGGGAGGAAGACGCCGGACCCACGCCCCCTCAAACAGAATCGAGGCTCGGAAAACAATTACCATAGGAACGAGGCAACTGGCGGGTGGCTTTTTCCTCGACTAATAATACAAGCAAAAAGGGGGTGTGAAGGGATTGGGGGGGAAGTATGCACGCCGGGCTGCGAGAGTGTAGCGGAATAGAGCAAATCAACTCCTCAAAAAAAAAGCCACCTAAAGCACATGCCCAATACTCCTGCCCCGACAAAAGTGTGCCCAGAAAAAAAAAAAACCCCACAAAACAAAACGTACAAAAAATCATCCGAGACCTCCGGAAGTAGAAAACCCCGTAAAAACTCCTCACAAAAACACAAAAAAAGAGAGCGGAAAAAGAGAGATGTGGACGACCAAATGGGCGAAAAGGGTGGAAGGCTGCGAAACTGAAAACTCGTTAGGGTGCCAAAAGAAGAAAAACACCAGGAGTGCTGTAAGAAGAGTTGGGTAAGAAGCCGCGGAATGCTGATTTCTTATGGGGAAGAGGGCACGCAGGTACACTCGCCGTCGCCGTGTGAAAATCCGGGGGACACCGAAAAAGACCACATGCAAGATGTATGTAGAGAAACAAACACTAACAAAGGTGTTGGGAAGGTGAAAAAGGCGTCCGATCGGCGAATGGAGCTTAAGAAGCACGGATGAAAAAAAAAAATCTCCCATGCGTGCAAAAAAGAGGGTTAGACAACGGGGGTCCCCAGGTGACAAAAAAAAACAAAACCAGAAACAGTAACAAGATCAAAAAAAAACAATCTGGAGGGGGGGGAACAAGGGGTGATCATTCTAAACGTCGAGGTCGGGACGCACCGGGAGCAACCGGAACGCAAAAGGGCTCAAGAACACGTCGAGGAGGTGGTGGCAGATAGACTAAACCGAAGAGATAAAAAAAAAAAAACCAGAACAAAACATCGGGCGATGGGGAAACGAAGAGGGATTCAACACCAAGACGCAAAATCCGGTAGCAAAGGGCGAAACCCCCAACCGTCCGTTAATCAGAAAAAAAACCGGCACTTGAAAGGTCAGCCCGCAATAGATCAAAAAACAAGGGACCGGGAAAAAAAGCACTTGATGACATTCGAACTGCCCGAAACTCAAAAAAAAACGGGCTCTGTTTGGCAGGGAAGAGAACCGTCAGGAAGTAAAGGTACCGGCGACCAAGACAGAACCCGCCAGGGGATCGGATTGGATCGGAGGTGTCTCATCACTCCCTATGGTTTAAAAAACAGATTGTTAACGCCGACAAGGGGCTTCTTCCACGAGCTCAAACCGACAACTACCCAAAAACGGCAAAACGACACGAACGCTGGGAGAGATGAAAGAGGAACCCAGACAACGTACAGCGGAGGGGAAAAACGACCGGCGTAAGGTGGAGCTTGACCCTTTGCGAATTCCGTTCATCCAAGTCGGGGGAGAAAGAGAGGCCGGGTTCGAACGTGAAAGGATAGGGTAAAGAGGATCGGCAAGAATCCCTGTTGGAAACCAAAACAAACTACCAGAAGGAAATTAGTGGTGGCTTGTGGCCCAACGAGCGACCAGAATCAATGGATCAATGACAAAAATCGGGGGACGGGGAAGAAGAATGGACCCGTCGGCAAAAAACTGGCAAATCGCCCCCGAGGATCGGGAATGCAAGACAGCCTCAGCCAATAAGCACATCAACGAACCGAGACAATGAGACCTCCCAACAAACCAAACGGGAGGAAAAGCAACAGATGTCCGTATGCGGAGCACGCTTGATGAGGGAGGAAATCAAGGTGGTCGGGGGGTGGGGGGGGTGTGTGTGGCTGGTGTCAAGCCAAACGACCTGCCAAAGGAAATACCAAACCGTCAGAATCGAGAAGCAAAAAAAAAAGGTAGGCGCTCGCGACATCAATAGGTGGCAAAAACACAAAAAAAGCTGCACACCGCCACGAAAACAAAACAGTTCAGACGATTTTAGGATCATCAGATGAAAAACCTAAGGCCAGCGCTGAAAAGCACATAAGTGGCAAGACCAAGTGGGTCAAAGATAAAAAAGACGCAGAAGCAAAAACGACGCCAGCGTACGCGGCACAACAAACAGGGGAGGGCCCAGCGGGAAAAAACTGTCTTCGTCCGGACAAATGAAAAAAAAAAAAAAAAGCGGCGAGCTGGGAGGCAGGAATCGAATCCGGGGGGAGCAATACAAATAAAGAAAGAAGGGATTTGCGCGATAAAAACAACACTCCCTTTTTTTCGTACTGCTACGTGAAAAAACGGGGAACTTTTGAATCTTAGGGCGAAAATGTAAGAAGAGGGGTGCACGGAAGAACTGCTCTCCGCAGAGCAGGCGATGAAGGAAAAGCCAGTCAGAGGCGAAGATACGCTACCGGTTCCGCCATCATTAGTTGTGAGCGCGTATAAAATAAAACCTTTGACATCCTTCATGGGGGGGGGCCTATTAATAAAAAAGCTCGCCTGAAAAACACAATTTGGGTGTGAAGAAACAGGTGGAAAAAACCTTGAAAAGGCTGAGAGGCGTCGGTGTGGGAAAAAGTTCATTCAGAAGCGCCTGGGTCAGGCAAATCCCTGAAACTAAAAACACGCTCTCGAGGAGGAAACAGAATGACAAAGGCAAGACTACGGTGACTTCGCCGCCCCGACTGGGGGACAAAAGGACTAACTGATCAAGGCAAAAAAAAGATGGCCCAGGGGACACAACCGCCGGAGGGTTGTTCACGGGGGGTCTTGTGAAGCGTTGGGCAGGGTGGGGGGTGGGTTGGGAAATGAGGAACGCATGGCGAGAAAAAAATGGGGGGGTGGGGTGTGGAGTCAGCCATAGATTTGTGGATTTTGGGAGACCACGCCTCCGCTCACGCAAAAAAAAGCCTGAGTCGGATCATCACGAACGCATGCTGCATGAAAACAAGAATTGGGAAACCCGTGGGGCGGCATCGAAAGTAAACGACCAACCCATCCAGTGATTAAGGGTAAGAAAGGAGGTGACAGATCGGCCCGCAACCGGGAAACTACGATTGAAGCGAGACCGAGAAAGACGTCAAAAAACGCCAAATAGAGAAAAAGAACCTTAGAGACATGCCAATAGACATGAAACTACACATACACAATAAGATTAAAGAACAATAGGCATGAAGCCACGCCTCTTAATAAAGACCTGAACGATATAACATGTTCCCTTTAGCCCAAAGCACACTTAAGGTATATAAAAAACAAACATTGAATTGAGGTAATGAGTGATTCCCTCAGGCGTGAGAAAGGAAGTAGAAAAAAAGAGAATCCGCGTTGGGCTGCATAACTCTGACTCAAAGGTTGGATGGAGACAAAGAGAGGGTGCTAAAAAAAGACAAACGGGGGTTGGGCGAACGGCCGCTGGGGGGGGGGTCACTCTCGCCAGAAACACAAAAAGGACAGTGTTAAAGAAAAACCAACTGACAACGGAAAACTCACTGACAAAAAGGAAAAAGTTCAGAGGAGTCAGAAACCCAACGCAAGCAGATGGTCTGCAAAAAAATCAGTCCGAGGCAGGATCGCGAGGTCGTCGTCGGCGACTCTCAATCACCGCCAAAGTGTTTGACTTTTATCAGACCAACGAAACAATAATCAAACACAACACAACAGAACCGAAACGCGAGCAAAAAAAAAAACAAACCGGTCCAGAGGTAGAAAACGAACAGGAATTCAACGTTCGCATTGTCGAGCAAAAAAAGCTAGAAAAACAAGAATAAAAAAAACAAGGACTGTAAACCCATAGGCAAGGTTGGCCTCAAAAACGGGGGCAAGAACAGGGAGCACAACGAAACAGCCAGCCGATACTAAATTCCGAAAACGATCAATGGAAAACAGGTGAGTGGAAGGGGGGAAACCACCACAAAGAAAGGTCAAACGAAATGGGACCCCCAGCAAGGAAAAAGTCTGAGAAATAAAAACCCCAGTACACTCGAGACGGAAGCAGCCGGTTAACAAACTTGCAAATTGGCCCGATGAATCCGCTCGGGGGTCAGTTTGAGGAGCTAACCGGGACCCAGGGGAAACGACTGCGTCACGCAAAAACAGGAAGAAACCGCAACGTGAATCGTCTGGGAGAGGCTTGATCACGAACTCTAGGTTTCGCCAGTGTGAAATCGTATCCGGCTCAATCCAACAAGCCCAGACCACCGGAGGCCGCGGCAAACGGGAAGAAGGGGGGTCCGTAGGGCAAAAAAACGGATGGGGGTGAGAGTGACTTTAACCAGAACCACCAACAAAAAAACAGAAAAACAACGTCACGAAGCAAGCATACGTAAGTGCTCAAAACCAAGTTTTGGACAGATTTGAAAAAAATAAAAAATAGGCAAGCAAGACCGTTTGTTTGTTTGTTTTGGGCGCCAGGCCTAGTTCGTGACAGATCGAAAAAAAGAGCTTGGACCGAATACCTCGTATTTGGCGGCAACTCGAAAAACAGTCAAATGTGCACAGCAAGACCAAAAAAAGGTCGACGAGCGGATAGCAACGGGAATGGACCAGGAATAAGAAGGGTGTGGGAGACCAAAATAACACGCCACGCAGGATCACCAGGTAGGAAAATCACAACCTCAAAACATCACAGGAAAGAACAAACACTGGAGATTACATA
>Ga0179593_1283195_pt1 | contig 17015 bp, 18 predicted proteins | sample CZODoug2_1_08_16_FD_185931 | JGI IMG/M metagenome (GOLD analysis project Ga0179593, IMG submission 185931) | Vadose zone soil fungal communities from Angelo Coast Range Reserve, California, USA - CZODoug2_1_08_16fungal (PacBio error correction) | ecosystem: Environmental > Terrestrial > Soil >...
ATTCATTTGAGCTGGGGGGAAGTTCACAAAGCGCGAATGGGCACGACTGTTCCTGGAAGGGACAGGCATCATTGTTTTTTTCAAGTGGCGGAGAAGAAACGTGACAGACAAACAGGGAGGAAAAAAAAAGGATTACAACGCTGGTTTTTCAAGATACAGTTTCTATCAATTCGACGTGAGGATGAAGCATGCCGCTACTAGCAGCGTACAGGCAAGTGTGCACGGCAGGTCACGGGGAAAGGAGGGGCGAACGCTGCTCGCCGGGTATGGTTGGGGGGGGGTGGGGTAGGGGGGGGAAAGGGCGCTGAGGTCCGGGGGATTCTAAATAGCGCGAGACAATCTTTACGGTTAAAGCATTCACGCTGAAATAGGGGGAAAAGGCCTTTGAACCGATGACGTGATAAAAGGGAGCATGGGCCGCCGTCGGGGAGAAGAAATCAGAAACAATAAAATTTTACAAGTGAGAAGTGAGCCTGTAACTCAATGCGAAAAAAACAACCAACAAGAAAAAACAAAAGATTGTAGCCTACGCTGGAGGCGGGAAAAAAGTTGCAGGACAGCGGTATTCTCAAGCACGAGAGAAAGGTTGGGACAAAAAAGAAGATAAACAGCAGACCCCTTCTAAAAAAAGCAGTAGGAGTATGCCATTCGGCGAGCACCAAAAAGCCCAGCTCGGTTAACCCTTCAAATCATAGTGAGAAAAATAGGAAAGAAGGAGAATTAAATGGTCAAAGCCATGAAAGATAAAGGGAAAAATGCAGAAAAAAGGGGCAAAGGAGCTTCCCAATACCGACAAAAGTCAAGCTAGATAATCTCAACACCGATCAGGAAAGTGGAGAGTGATGATTTCTAGAAAAAACTGGTGGCGCCAGGTGAATTCGGGAGCTGTGGGGGTTCCCCTTAACACTTGGTGATGATGGCCACACCAAAATACAGCCAGTTCCATGACGCTCGCTTTCAGGAAACCTGAACGTCCAATTGGACGGGTGTGGAAGAAAGGGGTCTTGGCGTGGACTTGTCAAAAAGGGAGGGGTGCCGAAGGAAGGACCACCGGGAAGGGAAGCATACGCGCATCAATCAGAGGGAGGTGCGAGTACTCGGGGAGGGAAACAGAGAATATATCCCACGTCGGAGGCGCAGAGAATCGTCGAGGGGCAACGCCCTCAAAGAGAGGCGGCTGGAACAGGCAAGAAGGTCTTCTTCATTGATCTTAGACTTGTGAAAGGCCGCGGACAAGGACAAAGGGTTTATAAGCCACATTGGATTCAGAAAGGGAAAATCCGGAAAAAAGGGGAAAAAGCGAGCGTAAGCGCTTTGTACTGAGGGAAAGGGGACAAGCGCCCCTGAACACGACTTGTAAGGCAACACCTTCGGGCAGGGTATCGCACATAAAGGATAAAGACGGTGAATGGGGATGGTCGGGGAAGGGGGGAAAGCTGCTGGTATTGAGGGGTGAAACGGCCCGGGCGGGTCCTGTCCACCTCCGGGGCACCCAGAGGACTAAAAACCTAAGGGGATATTAAGGAGCGATTGGTATAAAAATCGTGCAAGCAGAGCCAACGAGAAATAATTGCCTAAACTAGAATCAGCAGGAGCCGTACTGGGGAGTTGAATAAAGGACACGAAAAAAAAAAATGTTAATCGCCAACTAAACAGGGTGCGAGAGTGACCTAAGCAAACAAAAATAGAAAACCCTCGGAGAAGCAGATGTAAAAAAAAACTTCCTTTTGGCCGAAAAAAATTAATCTGCCTCGCTCAGGCCAAAGAGGGGCTAGAGAGGTGTGTTCGAAGGAAAACGAAATGCATGGGGGATAGATCGGGGGGGCTAGAACGTAGAAAAACGCCTCGTAAAAAAATCCGAAAAAAAAATCCAATTAAATGAAATCTGCACAAAATCAACATACCCCTCCGGGGCATTCTCATCGGAAAGAAAGGAGGAAATTGACAATACATGCTGGAAAAAAGTCGAATTGGGGGAAGACCCAAAGAGGTGCCACACTGTCTAAGCGCCGGGAGCATAGACTTGGACTGAGCTCTCATATGGGTGCAAGGGGGGGGCGCGAAGTAAGGTAAAGCACGGAAATTTAAATGGTCTTCATGCAGGGACGTTCGAGAAACGTCAGAAAGGAATCCAAGAAATAGATCGAACCTGGATCCCGGTAGTTGAGTGGGAAAAAAGTTTGGGAGATAATCAAAATTCCTAAACGAAGAAGCAGTAGGAAATTTTAACTTAAGAACTCGAACGAAAAAAAAGAAAGTCCAAATGAAAAGGAGGCTGTATGATAAACCGGAGGGCACTTAACAAGGAAAGGGCACGCCCGCCCGGCCGAACAGAGCACGCGGCGCGTTTGCGTCAGCCTAAAGGGGCGGGGGGGGATTTTCGAGAGCCAGAAGTGGCAGCATACCTAAAAGGTCTGCATGAGAAAATGGGAAATAACGAGATTGCCAACAGGGGAAACCGTCAGCGGGTGGAGGGCTGTCGCGAAATGGGGTGGGGGGTGAGCAGTAAAGATCCTTCTCTCAAAAACAAACAGGACTTTCTTCGACCAGCAGAGATGAAAGGAGGCGGCGACAAAAAACATGGGACAAGCGACAACGCTGACGGTCCATGTCGGGGAAAGGGAGGGAGGTATGGTTCATAATGCAGAATGAGACAGTAGGAGGAGTCAGCTCTCGCAGCGAGAAAAATCCCCACTCATGAGCGCAAGCGACCGAGAAGGGGAGGCCGTGAATTGTCTTGAACCGGTAATAAAAGCAGAAGCTTCATGGCCTAAATACCGGCCTTGAAGGATGCGGGGTAGTTCCGGTAAAGGGACACACAAGTACTTGTTAAATTGACTGCATTGATATCGCCAAAGGTAAAATCAACTCACGGGGATCAGATAGACTTCGAGAAACTGGAGAGGTAGGAACGCACGGAAAAAGGATGCCATGGAATGCGTGCAACAGAGCCCTATTAGGGGATACACGGACTGATAGGAAGCAATGGTCTATGAAGAGGCACGCTATGGCGGGGAAAGGGAAGGGCGGAATCAAGAGGGATACTCTCTTTATGGATAAACAAAGCTCTAGGTTCAGGGAAGAACAAGGATCGGGGTCTGCCTCTGCAGTGCCAGTTCAATTGGGCTGTCGCTAGAGGAGGGAATCCTAGGGTAGCACATATCGATCTCTCTAAAGGCACCTAGTACGTTGCCACACGCTCAAAAGAGAAGATGACGCCTGTGAAAGGAGGTCCGTAAGTCGCAAATTGAGATACAGAGTTGGTCAAAAAGGGGGGAAAAAGGTACGAAGAGAGGGAATCTTCTCTCTCAAAAATAAATGAGGGGAAGGGAGGGGTAAAAGCAACCCCAGTATCCCTGACTGATAGGGGGCCCTAGAAAGGGATGGGGGGGATGGAAGGTGTCAATGAGGGCTTCAATTCATCTAAGTCAGGTTTGGGGGAGCGAAAAAGAAAAAATGGACCGGAAAATACCGGGCTGGCGGAGAAAAATGCAAAAAAACAGCCTCGCAGGAACGACCCATAAAAAAAGGGATTCAGGTTTGGCTGCGGACCAGTGCTGGACAGGGGGTTTCAGGCGCTGAGACCGGGCAAAAAAACATATTAAAGATAGCTCAAGGAGGGGGCTAAGAATGGATACTTAGGCATTACCAGGTGGGGGGAGGGTCGTCTAGACATGGGGCAGGAGAGGCCCCTAACAAGTAGACGAGAAGCCGCCGAACTCAGAAGGAAGGGGAGGGACTAAAGAGTCTTTGAATGTCCAGGCGAATCAATAGAACGGCCTGGGCCAATTTGATCTAGAGTATGATTCCAAGAGATCGCAACGTCCTTCAGCGTGGATGGAAAATTTGTGAGAGATCAGGGGGGTCAATAGGACCTAGGCAACAACACCGACATGAAAGGAATCAATCGGGAGGAACAAGAAAACCGTCAAGCCTTCAAAGAAGGGGATTAAATGCTGGAAGTCGGAAGGAATGGAACCGGGGGGAATCGATTGGGTTTACAACATAAGACATTTGTCTTCCACCAAAGCTCGGCAGAAAAAAGGCGCTACGGCAAAATCATCAAGGCATCCGAAGGAAGAGAAAGGTTTCGACTGAGGAGTTATGATGGAAGGGATGTCTGCTGTGGGGGACTGGAGTCATACGGGGGGGGAAAAGTGGGTGTATGTTTGAATGCGCGCTCAGTGTGGAGTCTGGGAAAAAACAAGAGGCGGACAAGTGTTGCATGTCTAGTAAGAAGTCCAGGAAAAGAGCAATCCTCAGAACCAGCGTGAGGGTAAACCCCATCATGGGCTGATCGGTAGCTCCAAGAATGCATCGGCAGAAGAATCTTCTCCGTAGGGGGGGAGGGGATGGGTTCATCGTCTTTGGGGCGGGGGGAGGCCACGCGGCCTCGCTAGTGGAGAGGGACTACTGGGGGAACCGCGGGGCGTAGCGCTGCAGAAGGTCAAAGGACCGCGGCGCCCATCGTGGATCGTTGGTCGTGGGGGGGGTTTTGGCGCGGTGCTGGTCCTCGGAGGAACAGAAACTCTTGGAGCTGTTCTTTGTGAACGTGGCTGATAACCGGGGAGGCGCAGGAAAATCATGGCAGTGATCCGCCTAAAGCGGGGGTTACCAGCAGCAAGCGGTGATAGGTGTTGGTTCCCTCCTACGAGATGAGCGCGCGGGGCGAATCCTCACCAAAAGAGCCTCTAGGCGCTGGGGACAGCTGCAAAAAGAAGACCACATGCAGCAGAGGGCTTAAAAAACAGATAAGGTACATCTCATTCCGTGCAAGAGTGATAGGGAAGGAAAAACTGTAAGGTCCGAGCATAGCACAAACCACGCCGAATTCTCCCCGGCACCAAAAAGCAGGCAAACCCTGCAGCCACCAGGGAGGACTAGGGGACAAAAGGGCGCGTGGAGGGCAATTGTTAATCTCCCCTGAAAATCGAATCTGAGAACACAAAGAGGAAAAAAGAGGAAGATTAGAGGAGGTTCAGGACTTAAAAGTAAGGGAAACTGCGAATGGTCACTCGCCGAGACGGGGGTGAGGGAAAAGGTGGAAGGAGGGAGAACGGCATCATGGGAGAAATGAGAAAAGTTTTCCTTGAGATGTCAAAAAAACAAGGGCCGACCTCGCAACTATGAACAGGGGGGGGATGGCGTCAGGATATGCTTCAGCAACGCTACTCAATCCAAATGGGTCGGAAAAAGAGGTCTTTCCTCTTTCTCTAGCGAGCTCGGGGGGAATTCGAACGCTATACCGAGGGCTAGGAAAAAGCATGCCACCGCTCGTTCGGGGGAAAGAGGGAAAAGTGCAAGTTGAACGCCATGAAGGGCCGGGGCGGTGATCAAACTTTAACAAATCCACGGAGAAATTGAAAAATGCCTGGGCCAACCGGAAACACACACCAACCACGCTGATCTGTCTATTTGGAGCCATCTGGAATCGTTACAATTGGGAGGAGGAGTTTATTAGCAAGAGAACGAGACAGAGGGGTAGGGGGTTCGTGATTCCCACATCGGGAGCAAGGGACTGAGGAAGAAAATCAACAACGTGGAGACGATCGTCTACTGGGGGGGTCGTGACCGGTGGCTACCGCCGCTGTATCAAGTGAGTAATATGTATACAGACTGATCACGGCATACAGGGGGGGGCTTTTGCACTGTGAAGAAACACTAACAGAGGAGAGGAGTGTAAATTGGGGGGGGGGGCTAAAATAATCATCGGGGGAACGAAATATAAGTCAATGGGGGAGAGCGTAAAGTGGGGCGCTCTGAAGGCCGGGAAGAAAATTGAGGTAGATAACTAGCCGTGTGATGGGATCAGAGAGATGTTCTATAAGGCGTCGAGACTGGTAGTCAAAATACTCCGGATGAAAAAAGCGAAGAAGTAAATAACAGCAAAAATTCATTCAATACGCTCTTCGGACAAGAGGAAAAATTCCCCTTGATGTCAATCAAAAAAAAGTGGGGGGAGCAACAGGAAGGGGTGGGGGGTGGCCGAACCACCGTGTGGTTGGGGGGGGGGGGGGGGGGGGGTTTGGGGTTTTTTGGGGGGTTTGTTGTTGGGGGGGGGGGGGGGTTTTTGTTGGTTGGGGGGGGGTTTTGTTGGGGGGGAAATGAGGTAAAATCGAAGGGCAGGAACATGACGACTTGCGCTGTCATACCGACACTTTGGTGAAGGAATAAAGTGGCGGGGACGGGGGGAGGTTCGCGGAAGGAAAGGGGGTCTACAAATGGAGGCCCCCTTAGGAAATCTCCCAATAACCAACTGCCGAAGAGGACCGCTGGTGCGAGGCCTTTCAAATAATATGTGGGGGGGGGGGCTATATCAAAGTTCGAAGACTGCGGGCTGCAAGGGAGGCTGAAGAAAAATATACAATCTCGATCGAAAGTGCGTTCCGGAGGCGGCGAATCGTGAAACTTATGGGAGGGGGGGAGAGGCGAAAAAAATGGATCAGACGACAGCACTTGGAGTTTCCGGATAAACAGCGAAAAAATGAGCAAGAGAAGATAAATTCCCGCGCAGCTACTGTGCAACGAGAGAAGAACAGAGGACAGTGCTGACCTTCGTCAAGCAGCCATCCATTCTGGAGACGAGGGATAAGAAGCCGTTGAGGGCTTCGGCTGATGCGCGGCTTCGCTGGGCATGGAGCAAACAGGAGGGGTATTTCCTGGGAATACGCCCTGGCGAGAAAAAACCAAAGAGATAGGTTGCTATCCCGGAGAGAAGTTACCTCGGGGGGGAGCAAAGCAAAGGGTAAGGAACCTAGGAAGAGGGGGTACTGTGTTGGGGTGGCTGGAAGATTGTCTACATCCACTTTAGCTAAGCGCCGCTTCCACGGAGGCGACAGAAAAAAAAGGAAGAGACACGGAATGTATCTCACTTTTCAGACTGAAGACGAGCTCAATGCCGAGGATCTTGTAAGAGGGGTGAACTGGGGCGAAGGCTTGATAGAGTAACGGGGGGATTACTCCTCATACTACGAGCATACAAAGGGAGGGGAAGGATATGACAAAAAACGATACACATGCATGAGACATCGGAAAATAGAAGTGTTAGCCGGGAGAAGGATCGGTCGCTAGTGAGCCAAAAGGGGGGGATGCACAAGTCGGACAGAGACCGCGGCAGAGGGGTTGAACGTTGACGATCAGGAGTTAGGACGACGAGCCGGGGGGAAGCTGGGGAGGCGCAGGGCATTGACTGTCGGTGATGAGGTAACGTTCAGGATAGACTTGCAGCCAGGGATCCATCAGATCTACCGGGACGAGTGAGGGGACGGTTCACAATTGTCGGATATTTCAATGCACAGGACCGCATCATTACGGTTTGACTAAGACCGACGACAAAGCAAACAGGGGTACGGCGATGGTGGATGACTTCCCTAAGTAAGCTCGGGGTGGGACGTGCACAGCCCTTACTTCACGAGTTCAGAAAAGAACGGCAAATGCTTTTGGCGGAAGACTAGGAGGGGGGATTGGGCGACGAAGTAGACTCATTAATAGGTGAGAATGAGGAAATTCTTAACGAAAATACTGGACAAAGGGGTGAGCGGGCAAAAAGAAGCGCATGCACCCAGGGTGTGCGGGGGGCCTGAATCAATCTCAGAGAAAAACAAAAGGAAAGAGATAGCGATCGTAGGCGAACAAGCAAGCTCAGACGTAAAGACGAGGAAAGGAACCTGCGAAATAGTAGGACACATAATGAGCTCGATGTATACCCTTTAGATCACTAGAAATAACCACTAGTTGACCAAAAGAAAAGAATACGTGGGAAGGGTCAAGTTCTTTCCCGGTACGAAATCGTCAGTAGTCATAAGGGTATCCTACAGACGCAAGAAGAATTGGGTGCTGGTCGTTCGCTTAATTAAAAAATACGGATGAGGAGGCGACCTCGGGGGGGGGGGGGGGGGGGGGGGGGGGGGGGGGGGGTGGGGGGGGGGGGGGGGGGGGGGGGGGGGTGAAAGATAGCAGAGGTTAAAAGAAAAGTATAGGGAGGAGAATGAGATCCTGTCTGACGTTATAGAAGAAGAAGACAGGAAATGGCAAGGAGGGCCCCGGAGACATCGGTCGCGGCATAAATAAGAAAAAAAGAACGGCAAATTTCTGGCTGGTCTCTATTCGCCGCAAAAAAAGGGCTGGGGGAAGCGGGTCGGTCATCAACGTAGAAAGATTGTATTGGGACAGTCGTTTTCGATTACAAAAGGAAAAATGGTGGATGTCGCGACGTGAGAGATTTAACTTAGAGAGAGCGGCTGCGGTTAGGGCCATCGATAGAGGGAAATGCTGAAAGAGTTACGATCAGGATACACCGCTCAAGGAAGAGGAGGACCGAGAAGGGGCCGAGGTCCGTTAAGGAGTAATCGCTTTAAAAGGTCTCCGAATGGGGGAAAAGCGGGGCGGAAAAAAAAAGAAATGGAGTGTGGAATTCGTTTCAGCCACCACATAAGAAAAGAAGAGGTGGACGGCCTGGGGACCTAGTGGGATTAAAGGGAATTGACAGAGTAACTCATCTACAGTAGTTGTACGCATCTGGCCCAGGCGTAGTGGCCGAATACCGAAAGGCGGCTAGGGGACGGACCAAGAGAAGCCCAGAAGAGAAAATACTCCAAAACCGAGGTTTTTTGTTGGGGGGGTTTTGTCTAAATACAGAGTGGGCTGCGAGGTAAGGGAGGGGGAATTCGCTTCGAAATAAATCCGTCCAGGGGTCCAGGACTACTCGATCAAGAAAATCGAGCAGGGAAGGCCACCGAAAGGTGATTCTGACGTAATTTGCTGGACTCGGGCAAAAAAAAAAAAGAGAAAAACGCCGTCCGAATCAGGACGGGGACGAACAGATCGATATGGTTAGATGTCCGACGGATCCGAGGGCGGAAACCTAGCCTTGAGCTAAGTATCTTAGAAAACCAAAAGAGTATCGCACATCCTGCCAGCGTGGAGTGACTCGGTGCATCTTCACGGGTAAACCTATTCCTTATCCTCCACACCCCTGAAAGTCAGAGAAAAGGCAAATGGTTCTGGAAACAAAGGGGGACAGACGTCACATTTTCTTTCTAAGGAGGGGAGTCGTCTGACTGAACCGTATCTAGTGTTGTGGTAAAGAAGCCAAGGGGGTCCTGACACAAATAGGGGAAGGAAGAGCAGGGGCAGGAAACGAAAGCATCAAGCGCACTGTTCATTATCGTGGAGGGAGAGCGAGGAAATGAATCTGACTTGCTCTTAGTTGGAAGTTAGCTCTAGTTTTTCGGGACGAAATCGATCTCGGAAATTTTGCTTCAGGGGAATGAATTCCGGGGACTAGGCGCCAACCTAAAAAAAATCGTGGATTGTAACTGGTCACACGCAAGGCTTTGCGGGGAAGGACAACGAAGGCAAGTTTACGCTCTTCGGAAGAGTGGGAGTGCTGTGGAGGAGCGAAGATGGAGACACCGGCACCGACGTGCTCTCTGCTACTAACGAGGAGCGGCGAAAAAAAAACGGGTCGAATAGCTTAAGAGGGGGCATCACGACGACAAGGCTCTGGGTCGGGGTGTGTGTTCAGGCAGGGCTGTTCCTCCGAACGGATGAACTTGGAATCAGGGGGTTGGAAGAGTTGTATGATCCACGGGCCGGGGAGAGGAAGAAGAAAATTTGTCAAGAGAGTGGAGAGTGCACCGCGGCTTGGGGCAGGAAAGGAGCCGGAGACAGACTATGGTCCTCGCGAAGAATCACGACACCTGAGAAAGAGGTCAGGCTTGAAGAGGGAACGAAAGCCCGACCATGGAGAGAGGACGGGGGGATTACGCCCAAGCGGGCACGAAAATCACAGTGATACTTACTCGTGGGGAAGGGGACGGATTCGCACAGGAAAAACAAATCAGAGAAAACAGAGAAATGAGCCCCTTCATAAATAAAAGCCGTAAGCTAGCCCCAAGCGGCAAAAACTCCACAGGAGAAAAAAAAAAGTGGACCCATTTCGAGGCTTGCGGAGAAAGTTGTCAAGCGCAAACATGGGCGATCTCAGATAAAACAAAAGGTCTTTCGTATAAAAAAATAGCAGGATAGATTCTGAGGATAAGCTAAGAAAGAGGGAAGTAACGAAGAAAATGGGTACTAGGTAATAATCGGAGGGGGGCGAAACAGGAAAGAATTTTCTCGGATAGTCTCGCACGGAAGGCAGGGAAGATTTACAGGGAGCTTTAATAATTGTCCTGGGGAGAACTTCGAAAACGCTACGAGAAAAAGGAATGCACGGGGGCATGATGCTGAACTGATGATGGCTGAAATCCATCAATGCAGACAGCCTCAATGTTACTAAGGGGAAGATATGGGGGAACGCTGTACAGCGATGGACGGGTGAGGGTCGGATGCGCGGGATAATCATAAGGTCGGCGGAAAGCATAAATGAACGTAACGGATTCCCCGAGGCGGAGAAAAGCGCCAGAGACAAGCGCCGGCGGGGGCAAACGGAGCGACACCATCCCAAATCTTAAGGTGAAAGGACGTCGGGCACGTGAACGAAAGAGAAACCACCACCAATACCACGAGGGAGAGGGGGAGGTGAGAAAGGACCAGTTTGCCCGCGCGTAGAAAACCCGATAAAAAAAAGACAGGTGCGACCCCCGAAAAAGAAGAGAAAAAGAAGCGACCTTCGTGGCGGAAAGCGTCCCTTCCACTTAAGGGGGCAGGAAAATCGGGGATCAGTAAAATAACGATATTTATGTAGGGGGGGCGAGAAAGCAGGAATATAATTTCCGACACTAAAAACCTTGCACGAGATAGCCGGAGAAGAACTAAAAGAGACGAGACTGCAGATACTCAGAAATGAAGTAATAGCGTGAAAGACAACAAGTAAATAAAAATGAGGAGCGATTAATTTGGGGAGTGGGGAGCAAGTGGCAGGAAAGAGCGGGGGTCCTGAACCGGGGTGGGGTAATGATGCCAAATCTGCACCCAGGTTTCCAGGTACATATCGAGAGTCGCTGGGTCTCATGGCTCAGGGGGAGGAGGTGAGAGTCGTGGGGGGTGCGGAAGAATTGCGGTGCGCTGACGTGAAGGGCAGGGGTGTGCTCCGGAAGGTATGGAAACCCGTGAAGGATAGAAACCGAAAAACTGAACGGACTGGCGAGCGAAGAGGTTCAACATACCCCCTGATCAAGGCGGTGGCCGGCGGATATGACGCTCGGACATATCAAAGAATGAGGGAGAGGCGACCGCACGGCACAGATGAGGGGCTCGTTTCTCAGGCGACGGGTGTAGGAAAAAAGGCCAGAGAGAGGGGGGGCCACAGGTTGGGGTTGAACCGAAGTCCAGGAGGGGTGCGGAAGTATCGTATCTAATTCCGGAACTTGGGGAAAGGCATCGCAAGAAGAAAAGAAAGTATGAAAAGAAATAAGGGGTGTTTATAGCCGAAGGCGTTCTCTGCGCGGATGTAAGCTGGGAATGGGAAGTCCGACCAGGTATGTAATTTAACTGCCATACGCCCTAACCATAGGCGACCAAACACTTTGAGATATGAATTTGACAAGCGGAATCGGGGGGAACTTTAAGTTCCCCTATGAGAAAAGGAGTACTGTTTTGGCTGGAAAAAAATTCACTCCAAAGAACATGGGGAGTTAGATCTCCGATCCAAAAAACGATCGGCGGGAAAAATCGGGAATTATGACCTTGGGAAGGAATTCGCATCGTCAAATAAAAAGGCCGACATCGTAACTCTTCGGCGTGGATAGAAGAGGATGCTTATAAAATATATAGGCGGAAAAGACATAACTCTCTACTAGTCCAATTGCTTGGAAAAAAGTGAACAGCGACAGACAACGAAGTCTGAGAATCGGAAAATATATGGGGTAGCCAAGAAGAGACAAAATGATGAAGAGCACATGCTTAGTCAAAAGGGTATCGATCTCTCTCTTCATAGACAGTGCCGGAGTCGATCAGGGGACCGAAAATAGAGCGGGGACCACGCAGGACAAGGTCCGTGTCTTTAATGGAGGGGAAGGAGGGACGGAGCAGGGATCCGAGAGGCAGTGGTCTCAGATACCGGAAGGTTAAGGGGAACAGTTTGCGGGATTTCAGGCACTAGAAGAAGTACGGTGTGTGAACTTAACTAACGACCCCGCATAAAATTCCGTCTCTGTCTATGTAATGGAAGGGGAAAGGGAGGAACGAGGACGTTGGGGGAAGGGACACGAAAGAAAAATGGTGCCACGTCTACCTAACAGATTGTAAAGGGTGGGGAAATAAAGGGGGGGAGGGAAGAATAGCCTAGGCAGCATTAAAAGGACACCCACAAAACCCCCTGCATGAACTTAAGGAAAGAAATATATGCCAGCATTGGACAACGTCAGAGGTGGGTAGAGGGCTGCCCATGGGGGTGAGCCGAAGAGAAGAAACCAAAACAAGGAGGAAGGAGGAAAGAGAGAGTGTATTCGGAGGGACGACACAAGGGGGGGCTCAAGCGACAAGGCTGTACGGGCAACATGCACTGCAGTAAAAGGGGATTTAATACAGTTTACTCAAGGAAGACATTATTTCCTAGCCTGAGGAGGATTCACAGAAATAAAAACCATGAGTGACGCAACCGCGCAGCGGACAGCGTGCATCTGTAGTGCACGAGGGGCAAAGGAAGAGGAGGGGGGGGGGGGAACGGAATAAGGGGGAAAAGTCTTCGGTCAGGGGCTAGAGAGGGGATCCACTGGCCGGGACCGTGGGTAGGGATGGTCGTTCGTCTTAAATCCCACCCGTCGGGAATGTGAGCATGGAAATAAGAACCACCTTTGTACAAGTCCCTCCCGGGTAGGGGAGCGTTCGGACAGCTGAAGGAAAGAGGAAGGGCCCGAAAAAAAGACAGTGCCGGTGCCTGCTGAAGGAAAGGATCGGAGGATACTCTAACGACACGGCAATGTAATGGCAGAGGAATCTAAAAGGGCTGGGGAGAGAATGAGTCAGAGCAATAGGCACCTGGGAAATGTGAGGTGGCTACAATCATAGGGGGTCCAGGCAATAGATACGGGGGGACGTCTCGGTGGTACGAGGTGATCAGTGGGGGTAGGACGCTACAGGAGCGGAGGAAGCTAGGGGGGGGGGTGTGTGGGTGTGGGGGGGGAAGGAGCTCTATCAATGCATCTTTGACGATGAAAGAAAACACTAGAGAAGAGGGACGAGTGAAGCGGACCTAAGGTCCTGCAAATGGGATCAGACGGCTTCTTCCGGAACTCGGAGGGGAAAAGACGGCGGTCACATCAACCTTATTGAGAAATCGTTTCCGAAACATCAAAAATAACTATACCGGGCCTGACATCTTGGCCCTGGGACGGCTCAGTTCAGTAGGGCAGGAAGTAGAAAAGATCGGTTGGTAGGCCTCGGTTCCCATGGGAGGGGAGGGAAATACAGCCCTGGCTGGTCGTAAATTCCAGCGACAGACCAGAGCGAACCATGAACAGGGAGGGAGCAATCATTTAGGAATCCGAATGTACAGTTGAACGGGGAAGAAACTGCTTCAAAGAGCCGCCAAGAGGGAATACGTCTCAATTCTCTAAAACAGAGGGGAGAAGTTGAGATCCTTTTGCGAGGGAGATAAACAGGGGGACTGGGGGCAAGAGACGAGAACGTCCTCCAGCCTTCAGGACGGGAGAGGGGGGGCGGGAGATGGGAAAAGGGAAGAAGGATCAGGGGCTGCAGCCTCGGAAAAGTGAATATGAGAGTCGTTCTGACCAGGGTGTTAAGCACAGTCCTGAAACGATGTGATGGCGTATCTTCAGAACACTGGGAAACTAATGAGGAAAAAAAAAGCCCATGCAGAAAAGCACAAACAGGGGATGCCAGACAAAACTGCTTACAGGAACTCCCGGGGGGGGAGGTATAAAAAATGAGAAACTTCGGACATTGAAACTGGCACCGTGGGGGAGAAGTTTGTCATCATACAAACAAAGTCACACCAATCTCTGGTCGGAAAATCAAAGATAACAACTCAAGGCTCAAGGGAGTGAAATACAGTGTCAGGGACATGATCTTCTGAATCTTTACTGGATCGATTGGGCAGTCGACGAAGAGTTTTTCGAGCCACACGACAGGCGATCTCCGTGCGGGGACGGGGGAAAAAATTACCTATCTCACGCCTGACCTCAGACACATCGGAGTGGAGGTAAAACCTGGGCTGATATGGGACAGACAAGATTGCAGCTGGCAAGGGGAAGCCTAGGAATGGCTGCTGTGATAGTCTGGAGGGGGGCGCCAAAACTTCCTCTCGTGAGAGGAGACTGAAATCGCGCTGGCCAAAAGGGGGTGGCTTAAGATGGGGCAAACCCGAGACCAGCCTCAAGGAGGGGGGGTGGGGGGAGAGAAAACAGAGACGGATAACTTGAGACGGGATTGTAATCGGGGAGGATCGACCCAGGCGAAGGAAGAAGCGGGCTGTGATCGCAATCGGAAAAGTGCAAGGCAAGCGGTGGGGATTTAAAGGACACCACAATGCGATGTGGTCATCTTTAATCCAAAAGAGAAGACGCGCTTTCAGCGTCCGCTCCATATCTAAAGGAAAATTGAGGGAGAGAATTCAGCCACCGCGGGGAAACGCGAATACCCCGTGCATCTTTTAATCGCGTAGGGAGGAGTTAAAAATCTGCGAAAAGGGAACATCGGGGAGGATTCCTGAAACCTGCGACCAGGAGGAAAAAACCAAGGAGACAAAACTCGCGAACAGAGTGGACCCGGAAGCGTTCTTCGAAAGTTTCACTAAATGTCTATAGCTAGAAAAAAAAACTGAAGGAGGAACTAAGATCTAATTCAAGTTGAGGCATGGAAGCTTCAAAAAAAGAGAAAATGGGTCATCTGGGAAACTTGTGGAGGGGCAGGGGGGTTTGGGGAAGGGGAGGGCTCCAAAGAAGGCAGGTGATATTTGAGCGCGGGGTTTGCATGTGCTATCGAGGAGACCCTGACGAAATAGCACCGATAAAGGGATGAAAAGTCGGGGCGAAGACAATCTTTAAAAAATGGGGTACGGGGGGGGAGAACTGTGATTTACGCTCAGCGACTCGAGGATAGGGGGAAAAGATTCGAATATCGAACAAGGAGACAGAACCGGCGGAGATGGAAGACTTGCACGGAGGTAACGTCTTCCAAGGGGCGGATAAATCCAAGGGGACTTCAGAGTTTGTATAAGAGAAGAGTTAAAAAAGCACTTGCTTACAGACTTATCCTTTGACTGACGAGGGAAAAGCACCAGAAAAAAAAAAAAACTGAGATGGGGATGGGAGAAAACACGGGAGCGCTCCGTTTGTGCAGTCAAAGCGGTAGGGGAAAAAGAGCCTAGAGGAGTTTGGCGACCACCAAAGACGGGGAAAAAAAGCCGACTCGGAGACAGGAAGAGGTCACCAGACGCGGAGGCTTTTCGCGAAAAATCAGCAGCGCCGTGATAGTGCTGAGAAAGGGTGTGGAGAAGATCGGGGGGCAAAAATTAGGGGAAAAAGACACGAAACACATTGCCGAAGATCGACGGGCAGAGACCGGCGGAAAAAACCTCGCGATGGAAAATAAGAGACTACCAGATCGAGCGCTCAACGAACACCGTCAGAAAGGGCCGGGATTATTTCTGAATTTTGGGGGGGCGCCAGGTTTCACAGGGAGATTGGTGGAGAGACACTGGGTGGGATGTGATGGAACAAAAGATATGACCACCTGTGCAAATGGACGGGGACGGAGAAAAGAAAAGGGAGTGAATCTTCAGGGGGTCGGGAAAAAGAAAATTGCTTGCCGGAGTTTCATGGAGGTTATCAGAGTAAGGTAAATAAAGTAAGGGGGAAACAGACCCAATAATTGAGATCCTCGTACCTCAGAAATAGAAAGGGCAGGGGACGGCTGCGCCGATGTCTCGAGGCCATCTAAAAGAGCGAGAGAGAAAGTCAAGGGCATGGAGGGCAGCGTAGAGGCGAAGGGGGGGGGTGGGCCAACTCACCTGGTTCGCGAGCCATTGGGGGAAGAGGATCCAGGAGAGCGCGATAGCTTTAGCTTAGGCAAGGGGGCGGCAGGGGGAAGCAGCGCCTGACCTTCACTCAACCTTAGGCCGCAGCAGAATAAGTGAAGAAAGAAGGGAGGGCACGGAGGGGACTCGGAGACATTTAGCTGAGAAGCCGAACTGAAAGGCGGTATTTGTCATTCAAGCGCCCTTGGCAAAGAAAGGCGAAAAACGATCTTTTATATCTTAGCGACTGGAAAGCGCGAATGGCACCGTAGGGGCCCCCGAATGACATTCTTAGGCCTGGTGGTGGGAGTGGAAAACGAATTTCCTACACGAGGAGAGATCATCTTCAAGAAGGAGACGGGGAAAAGGAGTGATAAGCCGGAGCTCAATTTGCAAGGGACCTTACCATCGCTCAGGCAACTGAGTCTCTCTTTCGACATGTTGGGGTAGCGGCGGGGGTAAGAAAAGGCAAAGTGATAGAGATAGAAGAAGCTCATCAGCAAGCCAAGGGGGAATGGGAAAGCGGGGCACGCGAGACGAAATCTCAGTTCTGCAAGTATTACACTCATCTGTGACGAAAAAGAAAATTTGATCGCTAGCAAGCAAAATGATGCGCCAATATTTCTCAACGCGGCGCGCGGCAAATAATACTTGGCAAGTTCAGCAGAGTGGACATGCGCGAGCTGGAAGCAGGTGCACGCAGGCAAGGAACGGATTCTTCGGCCGGGCCGGGAGGGAGAAATTAGGGAAAAGCCGAATGAGAATCTCAGAGAGGTTAGGGAGGGCATTTTCGGAGATGTCAATGCAGCACTCAATCATCAGACGTGGTTAACTTGAAGACCGAACGACCCAGCATAAAAGGACGTCCGGGCGCTGTTAGGAATTAAAAGATTGGAAATCTCTGGGGGTTAACACACGGGCCAAAGGCAACTGCAAGAAACAGAGGGCAGATGGCGCGGGTCAGTCATCCTATAGGGTAAAGTGTCAGAGGAAAAGAGGTCTCATGACTGTACGGAAGGAAGGAGGAAATGTGGAAGACACAAGAAGGCCAAGAGGGTTTACCTCATCGGGGTACGCTGCGACAGACAGAATC
>Ga0179593_1759345_pt1 | contig 17015 bp, 35 predicted proteins | sample CZODoug2_1_08_16_FD_185931 | JGI IMG/M metagenome (GOLD analysis project Ga0179593, IMG submission 185931) | Vadose zone soil fungal communities from Angelo Coast Range Reserve, California, USA - CZODoug2_1_08_16fungal (PacBio error correction) | ecosystem: Environmental > Terrestrial > Soil >...
AAAGTCTGTGTAAAAGAAAGGGAACACTTACAGAAGGAAGGGGGGAAGGGGGAGAAGGGGGGGAAACGGAGGAGAGAAAAAGGCCTGTCTTTTGGGGGGAAAAAAGGTCCATAGAAGGAAGAAAAGGGGAGGCAATTGGTGTGTAGCCGGCTGAGAAAGTACATTAGGAAAAAGACTGGAAAAAAAATTAACTTAAATGGGAGAGGGGGAGGGGAATCTAAGAGAGAAGAAAGGGGCCGATGGGGATGGCAAGGAAGGGGGGAGGCAACGATTGCATGTGAAAACGGGGACTTTTGGGGAAAAAGAAAAAAAAAAAAAGTGTAAAATAAGATAGGAAGGAGTTGATGATTGTGGGGTCCTGTAGGAAAAGGAAACCAGAGAAGACAATTAAAGGGGAAAGGGGGGGAAAAAAGGGAATCGACAAGGGGAAAGTGATCCCAAAAAAGACGTTTACCAATGAGCAGATGGGGCGCCGGGGAAGGGAAAAGGAACATGCCCAGGGGGGAAAGAAAGGGAGCCCGGTATTTATCAAAAGACGAGGAATGACAAGAGGAAAAACCCAGCGGGAAGGAAAGAGATGAAGCGGGGAACTGGAAAAGGAAAGGGGGAAGTGCCTGGAGGGAAGCTGGTTAAAGAGAAAGGGGGCAACGTGAACGAGGGGAAAAAAAACCGGGGGTTCAGAAGAGGTGGAAAGGGGAATCCTAAAGGGTCAGGGGAAAAGACGAGAGACTTTCCTCGGGAAAAAAATCTTGAAATAAAGAGGGAGCCGCAAAAAAAAAAAAAAGTGGGAAGGGTTGGGAAAAGGGAGAATTAAAAACTTAGAGGGGGGAGAAACTCTTTTTCTACGGGAACTCGATGAAGGAAAAAAAAAAAAAAAAAAGGCGCACTGGTATTTAAGGAAACGGACGGGGGGACAGGAAAGAAAAAGTGATCCCGGAAAAAAGGATCCAAGAATGGAAAGAAGAACGACGTGCTTGCGAGGAGAGGGGGGGGATAAGGGGTAACGGAGGGGCCAACAAAAACCAAAAACACTAAGCGCCAGACAAGGCGGGAAAAAGGGGGAGCCCTTTCAAGAGGAATGGAAAGAAAGGGAACTCTTGCGGAAGGGGGAAAAAGAAGAACTCCAAGAAAATCAAGCGTGGCGGGTAGGAAGCGCAGAGATGGAGGGGGGGACAGCGAAAAGAAGAGAAAGCAAAAAGTTGCCCAAGAGAGGAGAGGGGGAAAATCAAGGCCATTGAGGGGGGGACACTCCTCGACAAAAAAGGTGAGTAAGTTTCGATTTACTGTGAAAAAAGGGAGAGGAGGGGGGGAAGAGGGGGTTGATGAGAGATGGTAGCGGGAAAGAATCATACAAGGGAAGAAAAGGAAGAAAGAAGGGGGATTCTTGAGACCGCAACAAAAGGATGAGGCGGCACAGTGGAAAAATTTCCAGAATCTGAAAACAAAGAAGACGACTCAAAAAATCCGGCGGTTGCCAGCAAGGAAATGGGTCCCAGGGGCCAAAAAAAAAAAAACCCCAGACATGAACTATTTTACTCTTTGCAAAACGGGGAGGCCCGCAAAAGGAAGGGAGGGTCATGGGAATAAGATTTATATGTACCAAGACGAAAGACGGTATGGAATGTACTGAGAAAGGATAGTGGGGGCCACACGTCCTCTTTTCTTCCCAGAAAGCCCATTATGGGTCATGCGTCTAACAAAAAAAAGCGCCTTGGACCATAGGTTTCCATGAAAAACCCGTCTTCTGCATGGAGGGGAACCTCACTTTTGGGTGGTGGTCGTGGAACCTCAGCAAGATCGCCAAGGAAAAAAAAATGGGGGAGGATGGCGCTGCCCAAAGAACGACGTTAGTTGTGTGGTGCGTATAGGGGTTGGCAAGGTCTACGTGTGGAGGAACCTGGTCTTTTTGAGGAAAGGAAACACTGGGATGAGCGGAGGCGGGAAAAAGAGGGGACTTGGATGGCGGAACTACAAAAAGAGCGCGTGGCGGGAAAAGAAAGGGCTGGTCTAAGGAGTGGGATACTGGAAGGAGGGGGAGGAGAGGAATTGGAAAAAGAAAAATTTCCCTGGGTGAAAAAGGGGGGGCAGGCCATGGGGGGGGGGGAAGGGGACAGGAAAGAAAGACCCCAAAAAGGGAAAAATGTCTATGCTATGTGGACGGCCAGGAAGGGGGCGGCCGTGGGACAAAAAAAGAAAACCAAAGGAATCAACGCGCTGGAAAAAGAGACGCAAGCGAATGGCCAAGCCGAAAACTTCCGACCAATAAAAAGTCAAGAGTCGGCACATCAACGTCATTAGTTATTACAAGAGAGAAAGGGGTGCCAGGGGAGAAAAAAAGAAAAAAGAACGCGTCGGAATAACAGCAAAAGGCTTTCAGCGCCTTGAGGTCGCTTGCAGGGGAGAAAAATGAGTGCAAAGCGCGATTAAGTGGGTGGAGACGCATGGGTGGATAGGAAAGAACGGAGAAAACGGAGGCCGAACGAGGGGGATGCCCGTATGGCCCAATTAGGGGGAAGGGCATTTAAAGTAGGGGGAAGAGACTAGCGACTGGTTGTGGGCCCGAGGAGGGTCAGGCCCAAGGGGGGGGGTTGAAAGTCTGAACTAGGGGGATGGGAGGAAAAGCCTAAGGGGTCAAAGGGTAGGCCAGAGGGGAAACCAGGTGCGAAATCAAACAAAAAAAGCAGACAGCTCACTGGATAAAGAAGGTGGCCGGTGCAAGCGGAAGGGGGGAGGGGATCTGTGTATCAGGGGGATTGGGAAAGTTGCACGGAGAATCAAAACAGAAAAGGGGAACTGTAACTTAAAGAAAATGGGGACACTGTCACCGGTGGAAGAGGAATGCGTCAAGCCGAGGGCGGTACACTAAGAAAAAGAAGAACAAGATTACTATCGAGGAAATCTGGATAACGAAAAGGGAATCGGCTGCAATGCCAGGAAGAAAAAATTCACTTGACTATTCGCGTGTTTCGTAGGGAGAGCCATCCAGGAAGCAAGTAAAGAAACGTAATCTGAAGGATAAAATGAAAAGCTGCAACGGAAGACTCCCCACATGGGGGGGTCTGGTAAAACTGGTAGTGGCAGGAAAGGGAAACGTCCCATGATACGAAGTGCATGGTCCTGAAAGGTGTCCCACACAAAAATGGGGGGGTGAAGGAAGCCGGCTCCGACTTCGAGAAGGAGAACTCTTGCCCAAGCAATGGAGAGTGAGGGGAGAAGAATCCGCCTCGAGAATGAGTGGGGGGGAGAGGGTGTTGTAAGGGGGTTGTTAGTGCCCGGAGGAGAGAGGGGGGTGCCTGCGTGTGGTCGATAAAACGGCCGCAGAGGGTTGTGGATGGGGAGGGGGAACGATAATCCGGGCAGGGAAAAGAAAGAAAGCCTAAACGCCCACGGAAGAAAGGAGAAGAATGCTTGTTCCGTGTGGTAAAGAAAGTCTGGGGGGGGGGAAAAAGGGGGGGGGGAAAGGGAAGATGAGAAAGGAAAAGAAGAAAAAGAAAGGGGAGGCGCTGCGCATATCGAAAGAAAGGCGGCGTGCGGAGGGGCTAAAAAACGCACTTGTGGTCAGAGAAAGAGGTATCGCTGTGTGGGAGTGGGGAGGGAGGCCGCTCCAAATAATGGACGTTAGGGGAGAAAAGGGAGCACCACCGCTGTTAAAGAAGGAAAAAAGCCTCCACTGTAATGTGTAGGGGAGAGAAGAGATTGACCAGAAAAAAAAGCGCAAACCAGGGAGCGAAGACGGAGAAAGTCCATGCAAAAGGCTGGGAAGAGGAAAGAACCATTCCCCCGGTGCCAGGAGAGCCGGAAGGGGTCACAGGGGGAAAAACGTCGGGTTTCACAGCCAGAGGGAGGAGAATAAGGGGCCAAAAATCGGGGAAAGTCCGAACAAGGTTGCGCGTGGATTGGGGGGGGAAGAAAAGGGGGGAAGGCAGGTAACGTTTGCGAAGACGCGGGCTTATGGGGGATGGGGGAAAGATATAGGGGAAGAAAAAACTCCAAAGAAATAGGAGAAGAAAAAACAGGCCAATCATCAAAGGGGAGCAAGAAAAAAAACGGCTCTGTTGTGAACAAAGTCGGGGGAAAAAGCGAAGAAAATGGGACTGTGAGAGGGACGCCAGACACGACACATGTACGGTGCTCGCGGGGAAAAAAGCACAGGGAAAGTAACGCGGTAATCAAACAATGAAGGACGCGGTTGATGTAAAGAAAAAGTGAAAATTGCGTGGTGTCGTGGGGGGAAAAAGCAGGGAAAAAGAATTGGAACAACGAAAAGAAGAAGGAAAGCTTCACTGCTGCGCAACAACCAAGGGAGAAAAGAAGAACAACGGTAGGAGGGGGAAAGAAAAAGGATGTTCACATTGAAAAAAGGGAGGGGGGGGGGGGGAGGAAAAAATGTCCACAGCTCAAAAGAAAGAAAAGAAAAACTTTCCCAGTGGACGGGAAGGGGGACAACCAAGCGTGTTGGTCTAAAGGGTAAATGGGAAGAGGGGGTTGGTGGGTCACTAGGGTCTTTAAAAAGAAAGCAACATAAGGAAGAGGTGAAGGAAAGGGGATAGAAAAAAAGAACGGCGCGTTTCATTCCAAAGGAGGGAAAAGGGGCGACAAGCATGGCCTTTACAAGAAAACGCGCGAAAGGGAAAGGGGAAGTTCACAAAAGCGTACGGGAAGAAGAAAAAAGAAGAAGCCGCAAGTGGTTGAAAGGGGGGGGGGGGGAACTTTTTTTGAAAAGGAAGGGGAGTTTTGGTAACCTAGGGGAGGGGAAAAAAACAAAAGTCTCAGCAGGTTATATTCAAATGCGTCGCTTTCCAAGGGGGGGCCGCCAATGCAGAAAAAGCAGCGCGGACAAAAAATGTACAGAGGAGCCTAGGGCCCGTATTGGTGAAAATAAGGGACACCAGTGAGGAACTGAAGGGAAAGGGAAAATAAAACATAACCCCGAACAGGCAGAAGCCGACGGGAAGGGGGGTAAAAAAAAAACAGTCCCCGGAAAAAAAGGGGGAGGGAAGAGTGAAAAAAGGGGGGTCAAGGTGGTGGGTAATCTAAGAGATGTCCTCCATGAGGGAAGGAGTTGAAAAAAAAAAGGGGGAAATTCCTCCCGGGAAAAAAGGGAAGAAGTTTTGGGGGGGGGTTGGTCGCGAGCCAAAAAGAAACTCCTTGTGGGAAGGCCTGAACCTGGACGGTTTCCCTGAGAAAAGGGAGAGTGTAAAAATTCGGGAAAAGGGTCAACCTCCAAAAGGTGGATAGAGAAAAAAACATATTCCCGGGAAAATCCAAGAGTATAGGGAGTAATCTCTGCAGGGATTTTTAATCGGCGACAAGCCCAAAAACGGGGAACCGCGAAGGTCCCAAAGATGAAACTGGCGCACGGGAAAACCTGAAACTACTTCGAAGGGGAAAAAAACCTCTCGGAAGGTTCAAGAAAAGATGTATACCTGAAGATTGCGGGGAAAGGGGAAATGCCGGCGAGCCGCTTTAAGAAGTAAAGAAAACAGAAATCAGGAAAAAAAAGGGGCCGGATCCACAAAGAGGACTTTGCATTACGGGGGAAATCGAGGGGGGAAGCGGCCTGGTGGGCAAAGAAAAGAATCAAAAAGCAGGGGATTCGGGGGGGGGCCCCTCCTCCTGAGGGAGTCTGCCAGAATCGAAAAAAAAAAAAAAACCATCACCGGAAAACGGGGGAGAAGATGACTCTTTCCCGGGGAAAGGGTCCAGACGAAAAAAAATGGGGACTTTGCAGCACCAAAAAAAAAAACGGCGGGAGCCAATATCTAATCTCCACGTAAGGAAGGACTAAAAAAAGTGGCCAGGGCGCAGTTCTTTTAAAAGGAAAGACAGGGGGGAGGATGAACAGCAAGGAAAACCAATGGTATTAAAAAAAAAAAAAAAGTCAAAGAAAAAGACGGTGAAAAGGTGGGGCAAAAAGGGGGACAAACCACGGAGTCTGTTCCCCGCGGGGGGGGGAGGAAAAAAAACACCTAAAAGGGAAAAGGATGGCAAAGCAGGCTTTGAAGGATTAAAAGAGGGACTAAGCCTCAAGGGAGGGGAGCTTCCTTAAAAGTCAGGGGGAGTAAAGAAGAGGGGTGCGAACCTTCAAAAAAAAGAAAACCAAGGGGCCAAAAAAAGACTCGTCGTCAATCGCATGCCTTGAAGCCTGGGCTGAAGGGGAGTCCCTCGAGAAGGGGGGGGGGTACTCGGGCGAGATCATTCCAAGATCTAACAATCCAGAAAAAAAAGAGACTGCAATCCAAAGGGAGGGTTCAAGGGAAGAAAAAAGTGTGTTGGCTGAAGGCACAAACAAATCTCTCTAAGAAAAGAGAGGGAATTATTATAAAAATATAAAAGGGGGGGGACCTAACAGCCGAATTTGTTCTTCAATCCGGAGGGCTGCCTGAAAAGAGAGTAACATGCGCTTGCGTCCGGAGGAAAAATCGACCCCCCCCCCAAGGAGGAAACCATGAGGGGGAAAAGAGACAAAAAGAAAGGGAAAAGATCCCAGGAAAAAGGGGAAAGTTTGGCTTCTCCTATAAAGAGAAGGAAAACCCTTAAAAAGAAGGGAATTCCACAAAAGAAAGGCCACTCCCCTTTGAGGGGGAGGAAAGCTTCAAAGGACAGCCCCAGCAGGTGGTTAGGGAAAAGGACGTGGAAGACAAAGAAAAAAAAAGAAACACGCGACAAATGGGAAAATCCCTCCAACTATTCGGAAGAGAAGGGGGTTCAGGGGGGGATAAATGGAAGGAAAATTGCTGGAGAAGCTAGGGAACACGGGGGGGGCATGGAAAAAGGAAAAAAAATTGTCCACCTGGTGTGTCAGGGGAAAGGGAAAGACCATCCGAGGGGACTCAAGTGTCTTGACAACGTGGAACGGAAGAGGAAGAAACGACAGGGAAATTCATCGGAAAAAGGGAAGGTAGGAAGGGAGGGAGGGGGATTCTTTACAGTAAAGACTCAGAGGAAAGGTTCCAGAAAAAAAAAAGAAAACCGATGGGCGGAGAGCCTCTCGAGAAGAAAAAGCCGCGTTCAGTCAAAGAAAAAGAAAAAGGGATAAAAAAAAGCACTGATTTCAGTGGGGACAAGAAGGGTAGGAACTGCACGGAAAAAGGGGAGAACTTTTTCAAAAAGAAAAGGGCGGCACGGAGGGGAAAAAAAAGGTGAATGGGATGGAGGTTCGAAAGAGGGGATGGGCGAGGGGCCGTGGGGGCCAGAGTGGGAAAGGAAAGGGCGCGTTTTTGGGAAAAAAGTGAGGCAGGGAGAAGACCGTAGTAAGACCGGGAAAAGGAAGATTCATGAGGAAGGGGCGTTTTCCCGGAAAAGGGGGGGCTCGGAATTCCCGCCTGCCAGAGAGGGGCGCCCCGGAAGGGGTGACGGAAAACTGGTCAGAAAAAGAGGGAAAGGGCGGCTCGCGAAGAGGGGACGCCCGGGGGGGGAAGGAAAGGGCTTTAAAGACTGGTCCAAGAAAGAGAAAAGGGGAGAAGTGCCTCACAAACCAGGAACGCTCCAGAAAAGGGAAGAAAAAAAAGGCGTCAAAAAGAAAAAAAAGGCACGCCAGAAAGGGGGGGCCGGGTCGGGAATTTTTCGGGGGGGAAGGGGGAAACAACTGAAAAGGGGAATAACGTGGGAAATCCGAATGATCAGGGGGAAAGAGGAGTTTTTCTCGTAAAAAAAGTAAAGAGAAGGAAAGGGGGAGGACACTGGCAATAAAAAAAAGGAGGGGTTAAAAGGAGGACCACTCAGACCCCAATCATCAAAGGCCAAAAGAAAAAAAAAATCGTGTTAAAAGGAGGGGAAAAGAAAGAAAAAAAAAAGAAAAAAGAAGAAAAATGAAATCCATGGTCCTCAAGAAGAACGGGTGTAAAAAGCACTGAAGTAACGCGGGAAAAGGGAGGGAGGGACCATAACGCGGTTATAAAAAAAAAACCGAAGGGGGAAGGGAAAAAAAGGTCACAGTTGACGCAAAAAGGGGGAAAAATCCCCTACAAAGCACAAAACAAAAAAAACAACGAAAAGAGAGAGATGAGTGGATGTTTAAGAGAAAAAAAAACCCTCCGGGGGAAAAAGCATTTCAATGGCTGGAAGAAAGGGGGGACAAACTCGTTCGGAAAAATGGAGGAAGGCGCGTTACTTCCCTGCGGAAAAAAAAAAAGGGCGTGTTCTTTGGTGAAAGGATTGAGGGGGGAAAAAATTTCGGACCGCGAGGGAAAAAAAAGAGGTTGCAACGGCCGAGGGTCGGGTTGAAAAAAGGGGAAGGATGGGGGGGGGGGAGTGAAAAAAACCTTATAATCTACCACAATCCAGCAGCAAGGGGGGGCCACAAGGAAAAAAAGGGGGAAATTCGGGAGGGACGGAAGATCCAGGAGGGGGGGGGGAAAAGACGAGCAAACCGGAAGGAGAAAAAAAAAAAGGGTCCCTATCAGAGGGGGATATGCCCTTACTTTAGAAGGGTGCCCTGGGGAAAAAAAAAAAAAAAGGAAAAATAACCGAACAGCCGGATATGGGAAGTGCGGCCATGTATGGGAGGGAAAGAAGGTCAGGAAAAAAAAGGAAGACGTTTGAGAGCAGTCCCCGGGGGGGGGGGGTTGCATGTGGTGGGTAATCGAAGAAGAATGGAAAGAAAGAAGGGGGGGAACCATCTTAAAAAGGAAGGTGGCATCACAGAAGAAAAGTCAGAGGGGGGGCTTTCGCGAAAAAGAACTCCTTTTGGAAAAGGGGAAAGGCCGGGGGGGGGAAGAGGGACCCTTGAACGGCTCAAGGGGGAAGAAGAAAATGATGAGCGACTTGAGAGAGAAAAAAAAACCTATAAAGGAAAAGAGCTCCAAGATGAAAAGGGGGGGGAACTGGGGAACGATGAGCGCGGGGGGGTGTTTAAAAAAAGAAAAAAACGCCAAAAAAAAAGACGGCGTTTGAGGGGAATCTTGGCCAAAGGCAAAAGAGCATTACTCTCGGGGAGGGAAACTCCCCATCCCGAAGGTTAAAAGAGAGGGGGGAGGTTGTTACCCTCGCAGAGGGGGCTGGAAAAGAAGAAACGAGTGCAATCCGAGGCCCCGTCTGGGAAAAGGAGGGGAAAACAAAACAATGTGAAAAAGGAAAAGGCGTTTCAAAAAATCTGTGAAGGGGGAAGGACCCGGAAAAAGGCGGGCAATCGAAGGTCCTCGCTGGGGGAAAAAAATAGAAAAAAACCACAATCCGGGGGGAGGGGAGAAACGGCACAAGGGGGAAAAAAACTTGCAAGAAAAGTCTTTCCCTTCCAGAATAAAAAAGAAGACGACCCGCGAAGTGCCAAGGGGAAAAGGGTCTTTCAAGCTTCCCAAGTGCCGTTCCCAGACTGTGGGGGGGGAAGGCTCTTACTCCAGGGGGGGAAAGAAAACCAGGGGGCACGCAAACCGAAAAAAAAAAAAAAGTGAGGAGGGATGTTCCCTCCTTTCGAAAAAGACGTTAAAAACAAGGGTGACGAGGAAGGGGGGGGGGTCCCCCCTGCCCCTCCGGGGAGAGTCTCAGACAAGAAATCCCAATGGAGAGAATTGCCCGCTTGCAATGCCCGAATTAAGTTTGGGAAGGGAGGGGCCCAGTTTAGCGGGGAAAAGGAAGCAAAAAAGGAAAACGCCGAAATGAAATAAAAAAGGAAAGGTCTGGAATGAAAACTCGGGGAGAGAAAAAAAAAATGGAGAAAAGGAAAACCGTCGGGGAGGAAGAAAAAGGCTGGATAGCAAAAAAAAAGGATAAATGTAAAAAAACATTGAACAGGCCCGGGAAGAAGGAAAAAAAAAGACTTCAAGAAGAACCATTGGGACGCAGGCAGGACCATAGACGAAGGAAATCCAAAAAGCGATAAAAAAAACAAGCCTCACTGCCGAAGGAGGGCCCGCGAAAGGCAGGTTGAAAAAGGGCAAAAATCTCTCTCAACAACAAAAAAAAAACACGAGAAGAGGGGGTATAGGAAAGGGCCCGACTCAGAAGAAAAGAACAGTTTCGTCAGCAAAAAAAAAAAAAAAAAAAGGGCGGGAGGGGGGGGAAAACGCTTTGTGGAAAAAAAAAAAACTTCTGGCCCTAGCGGCCGTGTCCAATGGAAAAAAGTGCTGCCCAAAGAAAAAAATGCGAGGGGAAAAAAAAGGAGTGGGTCCATTGAAAAAGGGGGGGTCGGGTAAAAGTCGCTCTAACCGTGGAAGAAAAGCGTGGTCATGAAGGGGACCCATGGGAGGAACTGGACTAGCATTAATAAAGCCAGCCTTCCAATGGGGGGGGTCCACCGCAATAGCGGGGGGAACCAGTGTTGCTCCCAAAAAGAAAGAGAACAGCTGAAAGAAAAATCGCCACCTAAGGGGGAAAAAAATTGTTAGGTCTCCTGTCAGGGGGGATCCTTGCGGGGGGGAGGAAGAGAAAACCGGAGGCAGGGTAAAAAACCCTGGCAAAGGGGGGGAGGGAAGGGAAGATAATCGACTCACAGAGAAACCTCCCGGGTTTCTGAAACCGGGAATCTTGAAAGGGGGGACCGGACATCGGGAAGATGAAAGCAAGGGAGAAAAAGGAATTAGGAAAAAGTCTTTGGGCAGGGAAGGAGGGGAGGGGGAAAGACTCATCCAGGAAAGGGAAACTAAATCCCCGGGGGAGGGGGGTTAGAAAAAAAACGCTCGGGGCTCCAAAAAAAAGGGGGAAAAAAATCGCGTTCATTAAAAAAGTTGTGGGGGGAAAGGAAGGCCTTAAATTCCTGTAAAAAGGGGGCGGCTCGAAGAAAGGAAAGGAAACGATGAGTTCCAGGCATAAGGAACAAAACGCTGAGACCTCCGCGATTTGAAATGGGGGGAGATAGTTGGAAATTGGTCCATATTAAAAAAAAGACTACGAAAAAAGTTTTTTTGGGCAGGAAAGACAGGGAAAAAATCAAAAAGGCAAGCGCACAAAGATTCATCTTGGAAAGGGGGGGGGGAAAAAACGGGATAGAGGAAAAGGGGGCCATCACGGTTCCGCGCTGGGGAGGACAGTGGAAGAAGGAAACACTAGTTCAAAGGCCCCGAAAAAGTTATAGACCGAAAAAAATCAGGAAGGAAAAGGGAGAAAGCCGGGAGCGAAACAAGAGGGTGACCCATCCTCCTGGAGAAAGGGACGTAGATGAAAAAAAAAACCACATCGCAAAAAAAAAAAAAAAAACGCTCCCGGAAAAGGGGGGGACCGAAGGCGGGGGGAAAGAACAATCCATGCCTCCGGGGGAGAAAAAAAGGAAACCCCTGTGGGGGAGGTTAAAAAACGTGTTTCAGCCAAACTGAGATGGGATAAAAAGAAAGGGAAGGGAAGGAATCGGAAATGCGGAAAGAATTGGAGCAAAAGACAGGAAAAGGAAGGGAAGTAACAGTGAAAGAAGAAAGGCATGGTATGTGGGGTAAGAGTAGTTACAAAACTCCGAAAAAAAATCATCAAAGGCCAAAAAAAAAAAAGGGTGTGAAAAGGAGGGGGGGGGGGGGAAGAGTCCTGAACTGCTGTCTAAAAGAAAACCCAAAACCGGCAAGAACGACGGACAGCGAACATTTTCGCAGTGAATCAAGGAGGAAAAAAAAGAAGAAGACCCATTTGCATTACCAGGAAAGGGGAAAAAAAACCCAAAGAAGGAAAGGAAGAGTCAATTAACGCCGAGGTGGAGGAAAACTCATAGCTCTCAAACACCAAAAACTGATGGAAGAGAAGGTATTGGGGGGAGTTTTGGTTCAAGGGAGCAACTCTCCAAAGAAAACGGACAGGGGGAAGGCCTGCGGTTGGGAAGAAACATTCATGTGGATAAAAAAAGGTGGACGCGTTTACTAAAAGAAGGAGGAACCCCCGTCTCGTGAGGAGGAGGGGGGGCGGACAAAAGGATTCTGGAAACCCTCAGGTCAGGACGAAAGGGGTCCCTTCAATTGAAAAAGAAAGGGTGTTTCGTTGGGGGGGAAAATGGGGGGGGGGAGAGGGGGTAAAGATAAATGGAAAAAAAGAAAAGAACCGGCTTTATATCAAAGGGGGAATGCAGGGGGAGGTCCCGTCTTTGGAAAAAAAAAAAAGAAGCCAAGTGGGGTCCAAACATGGCAAGGGGAGGCCACCGCTTATTCTCAGTTGCGGGAAAAAACCCGACCAAAAACAAAGGGGAAATCGGCGCGAACAAATTGTCAGGCAGGGGGAAAAGAAACACGGAAACCCTCTTCGGGAAAAGGGGAAAAATTGGTGGGGTAAGTCTCAAGTAAACCGAGAAATGGCCTCCACAGGGTGAAGGGGAACAGAAAGCGGGGTGGCGTGCCTTCAAAAAAAAGTCACTGATGTGGGGGGGGGAGCTAGCCGCGAAAAGGAATCTTGGGGTTTGTCAAACAAAAGTTTTCGAACAGTCGGAAAGGGGGGGAAAAAAAGACGGGACGAAATTTGAAGAGGAGAGGGAGAACTTGATTCGAGCCACCAAAAAAAGATATCGGGAAAAAGATTTCAGAGAAAATGATCTTTTCGTGCGCGAGAGGAGGCTGGCCGGATGATCGGGCGAAAGAAAAACGCCGCCCCCGAACGGGGGGAAGAGGGCCACTTCCTCTACAAAAGAAGAGGAAACCCCATCAAACAAAATCGCGGCTTAGAAATAAGAAAGTAGGAAACTTTAAAATCAAAAAAGAAAAAAGGGTCCGAAGGGCCCGCTTAAAAGAAAGCGTCTTGCACCAAAAAAAAAGGGGAAAAGTGTCAGTGCCAGAGAAACTCATCAGGGGAAGGCATTACCCGAAAAAATCTAGGTAAAAGCTCGGGGGAAGAGGAAAGGGACATCTACATACCCAAAAGAAAAGTAGAGAAAAAGAAAGGGTGGCTCCTGGAGGAGGGAAGGAAACCAACAAAAAAATAATCTCCGAAAAACGGAAAAGGGGAGAAGGGGAGGACCTTTTCCCCGTTTGTTAAAAAAGGGGTAACTCTTGTTGGGGGAAAAAAGTGCACACACTGAGGCACGCCACGGAGGAGGGGAAGAATTCCTAAAAGGAATCCCCACCGTGTGGAAGAAGGGGAAAAAGGGTCCTGCACTCCAGTGCAAGATTTCTCCGACAAATCCAAGGGAAGAAAAGAAAAGTCGCGCTGCCAAGGGCCCGAAAAAAAAGGAGTTGTTTGGCCAAAGGGGGGGGAACTGCCAGGGGGAGGGAGCCCCAAAAAAAAAACCACCCCCAAATCGTGTAAAAAGGGGGCCTACCCAGGAAAAAGGGCGGGGAAGCTCTTCAGCACTTAAAGAGAGGTAAAGGGCCAAAACCCAGGGAAGGGGGGGGAAAGTATATGCTTGAAGAATCAATGCCCTCTGGAACCACTGGGCTAAAGGGAGAAAAAGACTGAAGGGAGGCATCCAAGGGGGAGCATTGGGGGGGGGGCCTCCTCAAGAAAAATCCAGAGTTCTTCCATAAAGCCAAAAAGAGGATGGAACCCTCCCACTTTCTGAAGAAAAACAATGGGGAAAAAAAGTCAAAAGAGTCTGCAAAACAGCAAAGAAGTACAACCAAAACACAACCAAGAGGAGATTTGTGGGAGACGAGATTCCAAGAGGGAAAAAAATCAGGTGAGAAGGGGGCCGGGGCTGTTCGGAATGGGGAGGAGAGGCAGCCCGATGCCGCAGAAAAAAAAATCGGGGAAAAGGGAAAGAACCCAATGCTATTACGAAAAGAAAAAACCAATGGTCCAAGAGGGTTCGAGCTAATCAAACAGCTACTAAACAAAGAAAAGGGTCAGGCAAAGGAACTTTTGAGTAAAAAATAAGAGGAGCAGCTTCATTCCAGCCTGAGGGGGCACCGCAGCGGAAAGGGTAGGACGGGACTCCCGCCCACGGTAACCAGGATAGGGGGGGAAAAGACGGCCACTATCCAGGCAGGAAAATTGGGGGGGGGAGTCTGTAATCCATTTGTAGAAGGGAATCTCCGCAAACAAAGGAAAAACTGAACTGCATACCCCGGGGGAAAAAACGGAATGGCCGAGAAAGACGCGGGGGGAGGGGAAGAAGTGCTGCACCCTGGCAGAGAAAAAACGGGAAGATTCAGAAAGGACATTCAAGTACGGTTCGGGGAGATTCTGTGAGAAAAGGGATGGGAACGCCAGCCAGGAGTCAGGGGAGAAAATAAAGAGGGGGTCTTATAGAAAAAAAAAAAAACCATCGAGGCCAACCAGAAGAAGCGGTTCAGGTCAGGAACGTGACCAGAGCGCGAACCAAGGGAACAGGAGGGTCCTGTTTAAAAGTAAGCGGCTCGAAATCAATTGCCTGCTTTTCAAAAGAAGGTCTGCCGCGGGTTAAGGATGGAGGGGGGAGGGGACGACTAGATTATTGGAAACCCGTGAAGGTGCAAGACAACGTGCGGAGAAAAGGGGGTTGGGCAGGGGGAAGGCAGAAGGGAAAATCCTCAAAGAAAAAAGATGCAAAGGAAGGGGACTGCTTTCAAGGGAAAAAAAAAAAAAAAAAAAAAAAAAATAATAGTTCAGCTCACGGGAAAAAGTCCGCCAAGCTTGAAGAGAGGGGGAACAAAGTGCGCAATTTCAAGGAAGGGTTCTAAAAGAGTCATCGAGGAAGCGAAAGAACTGAGAAGGACTGGAGAGGAAGGGATCAACGAGGGGAGGGGTAAAAGTACTGTAATCTAACCAAAACTTTAGTACATAGTAGGGGGGGGGGGGGTACACCCCAAAAGGGGGACGCTCCCCTAAGGAGAACACTTTTCCGAATGAAAAAAAAACAATCCGAAAAAACAATGCCGAAACCGCCCGGAAAAAAAAAATATCCGGCATTTTTCGGGAGGGGTTGAGTGAGGGGGAAAGGCAACTGAGATTTATACAGACGAAAAAAAAGAAAGGGTTCGGAAAAAAGGGGAGAATGGGCTCGGATTTAAGCAAAGCCGGAAGCGCCGCCAGGTCTACGAATAAATCGCACTCTGGGAGGGGGGGGGGAATGTAGATGTTTTACAAACTAAAAAGAAGGACCAAACCGAACAAACCATCGTGGTTGAAAAGAAAGGAATCGCATGAAAAAAGAGGGTCTAAAAACGAATCCAGGGACCGCAAAAAAAGAGGAAGGACGCCGGGTTTCCAGGGGAAGCCACAAGTGAAAGAAAGGGGACGCGTTTTTTTGGGAAAAAAAGCAGGCCATGATGGGGGCTGAAGTGACGCCGAAGCAGGGGGGGAAAGAACCGGGAAAATCAATCAAGCAAAAAAAAAAAAAACGGAAGGAGGAGGAAAAGGGGGGGGGAAAAGAGGGACTCAAAGCTGGGCGTAACCGGGGGGGGGAAAAAGGTTTACACTGGCCCCCTGCTGGGGGGAAGCGTTCAAAAGGGGGAAAAAGTGAGGTCCAAATGTGTAAGGAAAAAACTGTGGGGAAAGAAAACCCGGGACAGTCGTGGACCGGGGAGACCCCACTGGAGGAAAAACCGCATAAAGCGGTTTTTTCAACCACGAACTGGAAAAAAAAAAAGAGGGTTCGGTGGGGGTGTCGGGGGTTGGGGGGAAAAACTGTAATCTTAACCAAAACCAGCAGACGAGGGGTAACCAGGGAACGTTTTTTACAACTGCGGGGAAAAGGGAAAAAAGTTTCAAAGTGCTAACAAAGAAGAGCAAACCGCAGCATTTCCCGAAGGGGGAAACAGTTAGGCTCAGCACAGGGAATGAAAAGAAGAAAAAAAAAAGAAACTAAAACAGAAGTCCTGCTATTCTCAGTGGTCCTGCGCCACCAGGGGGGGGGGGGGGGGATGGAAAACGCCTTTGGGGAGGGAACTCCAGAGGGGAGAGGAAAACATGCTTTTTTTCAAGAATCTCGTGTGGAAAGAAGGATGGGTCCCCTCCAGGAGTGATGGGGAAGGGGATTGAGTGCGTTGCTCCAAGGAAAAGTCCGAGTGTTTTGGTACCCAACGCGAGCCGAAGGGGGGGGGGAGAAAACAGTTCGCCGTAAAATCGGCACAGAGGGGAAAAGCAAACTTGTAATTGATGGGAAAAGCCTGACGGAAAAGGGCGAGACCCCAGACAGGACTCCAAAAAGATGAAGAAGGAAATGGGGGGCTATTAAACTGATTGAGGAAAGGGAGAAAAGCCCAAAAAAATCGCATCTACTTTTGGAGCGTTGGGGGGCAAAAGGGACACGGCCGAGAAAAAGTCTAAAAAACAGAAAAATCCCATCCCAAAAAAAGAAAAAAAAGTACGCGCAAGAGATTATGGTACTGTAAAAGCAAAGAAGGCCGAAATGAGGAAGGAAAGGAAAAAGACGGGTCTTGCCCAAAGGGAAAAGGGCATTGGGCCGGGGAGGAAAAAAAAACGCGCTCCTGGGGCCAGGGGGGACATGAACGCAGTAAAAAAAAGAAAAAGAAAAGGTCGAGGGGAAATTCTCACAAAAACCCCCACATAAAAGGAGTGGAGAAGCCAAAAAAAAAAAAAGCCTGCTGTCTTTGAGGTCCCCCTTCCCAGAAGAAACACGACCGCCAAAACAGGACCCTTGCAGCGATGGAATAGGGGGAAACGTTTTAGAAAAAAGGGAGAAATTATGCAAAAACCAGGTGCAGCACCAGGAGGCCCCAGGCCAAAGGAAGGAGGAAGTCTCCTTCGCAGGAAACAACGGGGGGAAGGGGGTTCTCAAGTCCAGGGAAATGCCCTCCGGGGGAGGGGAGAAAAAAGGTTTTCTAGCAAGATGAACAGAGAACGACGGGTGGGACAAAAAGGTCCAAGGCCCAGAATAGGGTTGGCGAAAAAGTTGGAAAAGGAGGGGTCCGCCTGGGAACTAACCTGGGGGGAAGGTTTCCCAAAAAAAAAAGGCCTAACCAAGGGAAGCTTGTGAAGGGGAAGCTCTTCCAGCGGCTCCAGCGAAAGGCTGGGAAAGCAAAGGAACCCGTAAGAGTGGAGAAAGGCCCAAAAATTAATGACCCCTGGACCAGGGGTTCCATCGAAGACATGAAAAAGGGATGTCCGGCCATTGCCGCCCATGGGTTAGACCCGGGGAGGAAACAAAGGGGCAGATACTCAAAAAAATGCCCGGTGGAAAAAAGGAACACTTCTATTGGAGGGGGTCCAAAGGGGTAATAGTCTTCAAAAAA
>Ga0179593_1354293_pt1 | contig 17014 bp, 11 predicted proteins | sample CZODoug2_1_08_16_FD_185931 | JGI IMG/M metagenome (GOLD analysis project Ga0179593, IMG submission 185931) | Vadose zone soil fungal communities from Angelo Coast Range Reserve, California, USA - CZODoug2_1_08_16fungal (PacBio error correction) | ecosystem: Environmental > Terrestrial > Soil >...
CGCGTGTGTAGGTGGAGCAGGGGGGGGGGGAATAACGCACGATAGCGAAAGGAACAGCGTCCAATCGCAGAGGCAAAATTTCTGCGAGCGGCCCGTCCCATTCGAGTGTGTGCCCATCATCAAAAGCCCATATGAGAATCAGGGGTTCAGCAACATACAAGTGGTACTTGATAGGGGCAGGCATTAAAAAGCGGGAGAGGGGGCGGGCTTCCATTGAAGGGTAAAGCAGGTGCTGGAGGGATAGAAAGGACGCACAGCTAAACGTAGGTTCGAAGTCCAAAGGGGAGGCACATTCTCAGGAGGTAAGAATTGAATAGGCGAACACTTCTGCCAGCTGGGGGACTGGCTAGGGAAAAGTCGTCTTCGCATGCGCGAGCCTCATGAATGCCAAGGACTGATGGGGGATCAGGAAAAGAAACCGCACCGGTCAGGACTTGTACAGAGGGAGTCAAGGAGGGTTAGCGTGAGTCATATGCAAAAAACTCGCGACACATAGGGGAGCAGATGGGATCAGAACTGGGGGCGGTTGATGCAGACGAAGATACGAAAACTTGGATGGAATCCTTACTTCAAGTTGTGGTCAGCCGGACTTAGCGGGGGGAGGCTACAACCGAAAGGAACGCCTCATTGCACGGGTGAATAACGTGATGTCAAGAGGAATTTAAGAGAGGGGGGAGGAAAGCTGTGCCCACGGTCGAAGAGCAGCATTACCGGGGCTGACAATACATAAAAACTGAAACGCGAGACGGGGCCACAGTGGAAAAAACGAACCTCATGACCAACTCGCCAAGCACAAAACGGAGACGGATTCCAATCAAGATGAGGGGCAAGGGTAGTTGCTGCCCAATGTGGGGGCCCCTGGGACGAGTGACTACTTAGAGGAAGGGCGGGTGCAACACCCTGCAGATCTCAAAAAGGTTCGACCTGGAGATCGAGCGATCAAAGGGGCTCGGATGTTAAAGGCAAGTCAAAAGGGCATGAGCGGGTACCGGAGGTAGAGACTACGGGGAGGAGAAACAAACTTGAATTACATCCAAGCAAGTGGTAGTAAGAAAGTTTCGGGCATCACCCGAAAGGTGCCGTGCGGCTTCAAGGGGAGAAGAGGGGGTGCGCAGGATTTGGGAGGGATCATGCGACCATAGGGACAGTCTTCTAAATAAGGCACAAGTCGCAATGTGGCTGTGATCAGTCGCTCGATGCAATGAATCACCCCACATAGCAAAGGGAATAATTCTACCCTTTGCCTTCTTGGGCGGAACTTCCCGCGATGCCCGCTCGATCCCCACATACCCTGACTTGGACAAGCAGTGGGATCGGTAGTTCCTCAATCTCCATTAACCACCGCGTTAAAGATGGTCACCCGTACGAAGACATCCAAATTTGCTGACCAAATTGGAGCGATCCTCCCAGAGAAGGGTGAAGGAACGATAAAGATCGTTATATGCACTTCAGGGGGGGAAAAGAAAAGGGAATAAATAGTGGGTGAGTAGAGGGAAACATACCATTTCCGAAAAGGGACTGGAGCAGAAACAAGGCAAGACCGGGGAGCAGAAGTGCGCAGCCGCAATTGTCGGGGGGAAGGCGTCATCAGGTGCAGCAAGAGGCATGTAACTACAGCAGAGGTCGAACTTGTAGCGAACCAATAGAACTGCGAGGTTATGGCGGTGGTCATCCGGGGTGCCCCATCAGCGCCCTCCCCTCCCAACCCCCCTCACCGTGGACACCAAGGCGTGTAGGAAAAAAGCCTAGTATCTGCCATGCACAAAGTGGAGCAGGAAAACTGAAAGTCATAATAGAAGCAAAAAAAAAAAAATGCAGATAATAGAAAAGGAAGGCTTCTCTGGTCTGGTAAAAAAAACGGAGGGTGACAGCTGGGTGATTTGGGACGGAGATCTGCCCCGTAAAGGCACAGCTCGGGGAAAAGGGACAGTCCAAAGTCCCGAGTCGAAAGAGGCGGTCAGGCTAAGGCGGCCTGGAACGCTGGCGTAAGACATTGTCTGAAAGTTTGTTCAAAACGGGGGAGCAACCTCTGGCAGTGGTGGGTGAAGATAATTTCCCATGCTCTGATACAGGACGTCAATTCACAAAATTCTAATGGGGACACTGAGATGTACCTGATCCATATCCATGGTGAAAAAGAGGCTCATAAATCTCAGACAATACGAGTGTCCAAAAGAACGTACCCGATTTCAAAGGCGCCGTAATTTCCGAAACCTCGAGTTGATTCACAATAAGTAATATAAAACGGGGACTAAAAAATGAGGAAAACCGAGGTTATAGGCCTTGCAGCGTAGGAAACGCACGGAGGATTCACGATAAAAGATGCCAGTGACCAGCAATAGGCTGGAACATTCAGGGAGGAAGGAGTTCGAAAAGAGGTGGGAGAGGAGAGTGCGTGGAAAGGGGCTGGAAAGGGGATGGGTATAGGGTGCTTCCCTCCATTGATCCCCAAATCTTTCCAATAGGTCCGCTTTGTGTCGGAAGTGTTGTGACGTTTGCCTTTATCCGAGAGGGGAAAAGATCAGGGTGAAAAGGCGTGCGAACCGGTGAATTGGGGGGGTCTTTTTGGCGGAAAAAGGCGGACGCCAGGCCGGGGGAAGGACGATGGTGAGTCGGAAAGTAGAGAAAGGGGCAACAGGGGTGAGTCTTTTAGAGTACACGAGGAGGGGGAAAATCCGATTCCCACCCAGGGAGCCAGGCGAAACGGGGGGGGTAAATTAGAGGTCGATCTGAGCGGCTGATCATAGAAAAGGAGCTCATAAAACATCTTGACCTTCATCGGCGTGGTCCGGGACCACCCCCCCTCATACATGGTGGACCAGAAGGGATTTTCACGAGATCCAGAAGACTTTCGGCTAAAGGTAGGGGGAAAAATCGGAGCACGGGGCAACCTCAGAGTCGAGGTAAAGAAACGCTTGTAGACGTTGTACACCGATGTCACGTTGGGGCGTGTGAGTTCTCAAGTCTTATTGGGTGGGGGGTGATTGGGGGGGAAGGGGCCTTATTCTGGTTTACTTGGGGGGGTCGTCTCGGAGAGATATACTGTCTGGGGGCCCACCGATTGCAGTGCGACGTCCGAAATCGAGAACAGGAAAGTGACTTACCGCAAAACCGTGTTGTCGGGGACAGTTCCGAAAGGAGAAGGTTCAAAAAATTGGTGTGGGATCAACCGACCGCCGATCTATGCCGTAAGAGAAGTAAGTGCAGCAAAAATTATTCATTGATGCATCTGGAGGTGTGGGGAAAGTCTCCAAAGAAGGTGATACAAAAGACTTAGAGGGGGAAGGCTTGCCAGGGGACCATGGGGGGGCAAATCTCTATCAGAATTTTTAAGGGGAGAAGCCGTCAAGAGGAGAAGCTATGGGGGTAAGTCGAAAAAGGGTGGGAACGAGAAGTGGGTAAAGGACTTCGGTGTGCGAGCGTCAAGATACATTGAGAAAAAGAGCAGGATAGCGAGGATTCTCTTCAAAAGGGATCGACGTAAGAAGCGCCTTTGCCCCATTGATATCAGAGGTATGGTCTGGCCGAACCTGATTGAGGAAATGGTTCGAGGGAGAGAACAGGGACAAACAGGGACTCCCCCGTGGGAATGATTAAAGGGGGGGGACGTGGGAAGTCATCAAACGTATCGCACATTGAAAAAAAAACGGGAGCAGCATTCAAGTACGGTGCGATCATCTTCTCGGGTTACGACAAGGGGCTCTAGCGGGCCAGTGCGTGCGACTAACATTGAGCTTAGGACTAGTACGCTCAGGGGACGGGGATGTTTACTTGATTAGAACCCCATGTCGACTGAAACACAAAAACAGCATGGGGACGGGGAAACGATACCCAGAAAAACCGGACGGGGATGGCGTTTCCAGCCTCTAACGGCGGGGACTTCCGGTTTAGAATGGCGGTTTCGTGCCGGTACCGAGAAATGGTAGCCTCAATATGTCGGAAGACATTTGTTGGGGATAAAGCGACAGCAACGATGAGAAAGAGAAAATGATCGGTAATAAATTTCCTGGCTTTCAAAGTTGGGGGGGGGTGGAAAAGAAGTTAGGGCCTCGTGGTGCGAACAATAGGGGGCAAGGGTCTAAGACATTGTACAACCCGGATAGGTAGGGAGGTGAAAATGGGGTGCTCTGGCGAGAGGGGTTATTGTCCTCGAAACCCATGAGGTTAGACAAAACGAGTGCATAAGATATTTAGGTCTGGGGAGGATCACGAGACATGGTGTACGGAAAAGCAATTGTGACCTAAGAATCAGGGTGAAGGGATCTGCCACGTGGGGGGGGACAGATGGCGGGAACGAGATTAGAGGAAAGAAGGGTTGGGAAGCAGAAATGAAGGCAGTCTAGGCCTAGAGGGTGGATGAAAAAAAAAGACCCCGTTGTGCCAGGAAACGGGGGAAAGGCTAAGGCCAATCAATCGAGAACTGCTCAGAGGGGGGGGTTGCAAGAGGGAATCGATAAAAAAGGAGTCAGTGGGCGGAACTTGTAATTCGGTAACCTAGACAAGGGGCGGGCTTTCTTCTTAATAGTGGGGAAACTTCAGCTCAAGCCTCCCCGGAATGGGGGGAGGGAGCATAAATTACTACTCAATGGGGTGAAACAAAGGGGAACCATCGGCCTGATCACGATGTACAATTCCCGCAATAGGGCTGGGGGGTTAAGCCGCCATAATCTGATACTATCTGATGATCATGAATCTAAAGTGTTAATCAAACATCAACAACTGAAAATATGAAGGCAGGGGATGTTAAAATGAATAATAGCACTTCAGTTCATAAAAAATTGGGTGACCGTGAAAACTCGAAGGTCAGTCGGCGGGGGGAAGGGAACTTCGAACACCGAAGACGCGCCTTCGTCACGATTCACTGAGGTTGAAAAAGGAAAAGGAGGCTGGCACTCGAATGGACATACGTCAATGCATGCTTCACTTCGGTTAAAGACAATATGTGAAAAAGGGACTCCTGATTGAAAGCGGGATGGGATAAAGAAACGAGCACCCAGGGGTCGCATTAAGTGCCCAGCTGTAGTGCCTCCTTGAGCAGGAGGGACGACTAGAGGTTGTGGGGTCGCCCCGTAAAACAGGGGGTCAACTGAACACGCCTAAAAAGCGGGGTGAGAGCGAGCGGCTCCGCGAGCTCTCCGTGAAGGAAAAAACGCTGTAACTTGCGCGGGCAAGAATCCCGAACAGTCCAAGACCAGTGGTCAAGAAAGCCCGTGTGCTACCAAGGATCATGCGCATCAAAACAAGAAAAACATGAAAGTGGGTGAAAACAGACATAGGGCAGGAGGAAGAACAGAACGGAACACTAACAAAACCAAAATTCAAACAAAAAACGGGTGAGAACAAGGAAAGGTCCTTGAACCCAAGACTACGATACTGAGTGTAAATGGACGAAAATGACAGCAAAAAACCGCTGGAGGAGGGGGTTCTGGAAAACCGGTACAAACAGCTTGGGACTAGGTTCTTGTCGGAAATAAAGGTCACGAGAACGCAAGAACAGAATTACGCAGGCCTCGAAGGAATAAGGGGGGACTGCAAAATTACTCCCTGAAACCTTTGCGAAATGGCCGACGTGTGGCGTAGCGATAACTGGGGGGGGGGCGGGGGAAAAAGTCAGGGACATAGGACACATGCAAGGGGACTTGCAAAGCAAGCCTCGGAAGAAGGGCGCAAAGGTAACCCGTCAAAACGGGTGTGATCAACCTTTAAAACGGCCAAGGTTCTTCGGGGGGTTTTCGAAAAAGGGCTGCATCGAAAACGTGAGCGTCTACCAACGTGGGTCGCGGAGAAAGGTCTGGAGAGAGAAGGGCCCATGGGATGAGTAGACCCAAAAGGAGGTAATATTAGGGTGGGGGTCAACCTGACAGTGGTCGCAGGAAACCCTAAAGCAGGAGGAGAAATGTAAGGGGGGAAACTTTCATCTCCACTCGCTAGGGGGGAAAGGATGAGTAATAGGAATCCGGATGGCGCCGGTTATGAAAAAGAAATTCAAGGGTAGAGGGGACAAAAGTCGGAAAAGAAGGTGGTCCAGGTGGAGTTACACAGGGGGAGAGGGGGAATCTAGATGGTGACCGTTAGAAGTTACGCAAAGATAAGAAGGGAAGGTAGAATCGATCCGCCTCTATTTCAGGCCTACTGGGGGGGGGTACAGGACTTAGAGTGCGAGGGCAAGCGGCTCCGGAAGCGACTGCGGCAGGAAATATCAATGGGCAGGAGGAGGCGGATCAAAGCGCTAACTAAGAAGAGGGGAAAACAACAAAAACACCCGGGTGGGCCTCTACTCCGTATCTTAATGGGCTGAAAGAAGAATGTCGTCAACCGATTACGAATGGGAAAAGATGAAAAAAGACTGGGAACCTCACATCCGGAACGTGTAAAGGTGTAGGTAATACATCTCCGGAGGGGGGAAAACAATCAGAACACCCACGCATAAGGCACTATTCGATTGTGGAAATTGGGGGTGTTAAGCACATTGGGGTAAGAAAGGAACACTTTTTGAAAAGGTACTAGGGGACGGGACATCACCCCGCCACCGTCCGGGGGAACTAGGCCAAAAAGAGGGTAAAAGGACGCTTATCAATTACTAGAAAAACAAGAAGAAAAAAGAGACACAAAACGAGCAAAATCCGAAGCTAGCACAAGAGAACATGCGGGGATTCACTGGACCCAAGAAAAAAATCATGCAAATAATAGACCTCGATGCACCACTAGACCTCAACAAAGGGGGGGTGGGGGCAGGAGCATCATATTCGAAACGATGAGTGATGCGTCCCGTATCAGGGAAAAGGCGGCGCGCAAAAAAAGGTGGCAGCTCTTAGTGGTTTGATCACTTCGTCAGTACAGAGGAGGTACAGACGAAGTAATAAAAGCGTCCTGTAGCAATCAAGGACTCTATTAGGCCGGTCCTGTGCGAAAACACCAATTGGATGACCTCGAAAACATCTCTCCGCAAGCTGGTAAAGGGGGATGAAGAAGGATGAAGAAGGGGGACGTAAATGAAGTAAGACTCGCCAAGCCTTCAAGCCAATTAGACCATGGGAGGGAAGGGAACCATGCAGGCTGCGGGGAAAAGAAAAAAAAGTATGCGTCTGCCGTGTAACAATTCTCACCAAAGCCAACAAAACTGGGACATCCAATGAATGGAGAAAAGTCCGTCGAAAAACCAACGCGGAGAACCCCAAATGGGAATAGCAATCACCCCGAACAGTGAGGGGACGCTGAGTCGGAAAAAGAATAAAAAGGAGAAACAGGCACTGGGAGGTGTCGGAAAAAAAAAGAAGAAAAGAAACTCGGACTGATCATTGGAAAGAAGAATAAACTTGGGCAATCCTCAGATGTCGGACAGATTGTGCCAGTTCGACCAGAAAAGGGGCTAAAGAAGCTCTCAAACAAGCACTAAGGAGGCCATTTAAAACAACGCACTCTTCAATTCCCCTGGCGGCGAGCTCAAAAGGGGGGAATCAGGCTCTGGGTACACTGTGTCGTCATCATGAGCGGTGTAAGGACTGGATGCTAATATTCAAAGATTCAGGTGCGAGGCGTGGCTCGGACGGGTCATGGCAGGGCTCACTGAAGAGGGAAATTTACCGGAACAGAAATGGGCGAAACAAGGGGCACGGGGGTCGGGGAGCCGAGCGGGTCGGGTGAGGAGAGGGGCTTGAGCTCCCATGGCGGGGGCACAATGGCACTGTCACTGTCTGACTCACGCCTTTAACTGTCGCCCTGCCAACAGTCTCTGCAAGGCGGCATTATAGGGGGGGCTGTCACAACGAAGCCAGTGGACAGTGGGCAACGCGACAAACGCGGTCAGGCGCAGGAGAAAGCCTTTGGCTTGGGACGGGGACGAGGAAAGCGTGGCCGGGTTCGGGGGGAATCGAAGCCCCACAACCTAGGGATTAGGACTCACAAAGCCGCTCCTGACAGGTAAGGAAAAGAGTTGTTTGCCTGCGATGCCGTCGTGCCACGGGATTCGTTACTATGAAGGGGGAAAATGCCTTTCATGGGTGAGAGACAGGGGACTCTGCCTGGGTCCCCCCGAATGGCGTCGTTGCTGGGGGAAAGTTGTTGGTTGGGGGGAATTAAGCAAGGAAATCCGTCACTGAAAAAAACCCACCGCCTCCTGACGGAGCGACAAAGGGAAACGGAGCGAGTAATGGACGTTCGTTTTAGTTGGATACAGGGGATTACGCAAACAGATACATCAAACTGGCGCCATTCTTTCGACAGACAACTGAAATTGCTGAAAAGAAAAAAAAATGAAATGAGAAAGAATGGTGCAAAAGTAGAACCTGCACACGGAGAGCCGGCGGAATCCTGAACCATAAGGACGGAGGACTGGATTCAAAACGGATAGGCGCGCGAGCAGTGCATCAAGGTGTGACAGGGGTAGGATGAATATCGTAAGGGCCTCCGTGGGGAGGTCCAAACGTGGCCATCTTGGGTTGAGGAACGAGGGATGGGGGGCATGTCGGCCAGCGAAAGAGTGTCTCCCCCGGGTGGAGAGCTTCGGTCTTCATGGGGGACAGTCGAAAACGCGTGAAACGGAGCTCTTTCCCATCTGAGGGTGGACGTCAAAGCATCTGTCAGAGCGGAGGTTGGGCAAAGCGGATTAAAAAAAAAGCCAAACGCATATAGGGTAGGGCTGCTCGGAAGCCCGCCTTGCGCTCGGACTGAGGAAGTGGAACCTCGTCCGACAGCGGGGGGTAGCATCAAATGAGAAATAAAGCGGGTGAGGGAACGGCTTAATACACGCTGGGGGGCAATCGAGAAGTAAAATGGGTTGCCAGCATCGCTCTACACACGACGAATGGAAAAAAAAAAGCCTCCGGGGAGTTCGGGAATAAAGAGTGACCATTCAACGCTGCGACGGAGGGTGAAATCTATCGCCCCAGGTCGAAGAAGCAGATTATTGGGGTTGGAAAAATACAAAATGACAATAGAGCCGGGCCACAGGGTAAAAGACGAACTATAAAAGAAGCTCAACAACACAAGGAAGGGAGGAGTCAGGATTAAAAAAAGGTGTTGCCATGTTCCAGGCTCGGGGAATAGGGATGGACTTTTGAACACGGGGGAGGAAGTTGAAAAGATGTACTAGAACACGGGGGGGGTATCAGCCCCGGGCGGTAGCCCTTAATACTCTTTCGGACGCCAGGCGTTGCACCCGACCGAATTGGAAATTCCCAGAATTGTTTTACCTCAAGTCTCATGGAGTGTCAAACGCAAGCAAAGTAGCGTTACTGAAGTAATAAAAACCATCTTAGGGAAAGTTCCCAAAACATTTGAATCTAAGGCATCTTTGGGAGGAGAAGTTGCACGGGGGGCCAAAAAAGTCGTGAGTCTAAGAGTCTGCTGCATCCAAAAACAAGGCCAAGTGTTCTGATCAAGGGGCGAAAACAATTTGCGAAGGTGTGAAAGGGCCCTAAGGGAAACAGAAAACGAGAGAATAGCTCCAGTACGCAGGTGGGGGGGAAAGCGGGGTGCGTGAAACAAACATCGCCTCGATTGGGGAAAGTACGAACGTTTCCGAGACCTTAGGTAGGGGAGAAGAGGCAATATGGATCACGTCCGCGATTACAATCAAAACGAGGTCAAAGGGGGATCGACCTCAAATTATCAATGGACAAGGGGGGGGGAATCAACAAAATTAGCGAACGGGTCAAGGGTACAAGAATGTGTGGCGGAACTGAAGAACGGGGTCGCGACCTAATATGGGGGAAAGAACCTCAAGTCCGTCCACGGATTTTTACCAGGGAGGGAAGAAAATAGGTACTAAAACGGATTGATGGGTGAATGCAACACAGCTAAAATGCGAATGTATTGTCAGACGGGGGAAGACAAGGGAAAAAAGTGCCGGGGAGATTTGCGACTGCTATTGTTGGGGGACTGCGGCGAACAAGTTTGGAAACACAAAAAAAAGGTCATAAGGCAGAGAATCTGCTTCTGTCCCGAAGGAAAAAGGAGAGTTTGCTGCAGGCAACCCGAACAAGATGAGACCGGACACACATAAACTGGCGAAAGGGACAAAACATCACATGCGTCCCGGAATTTTTACAAGGGCTAGAAGCATCTGGTAGGAGAACAAAAACATGAGAAATCGTGCGGTTATCCTGGAAGTCATCAAAAAAAACAATGAGATCAATGACATGGGAAAAACGTCCACTCTTCCATTGTAGGGGCAAAAAACGTAAGACCGATAGTGAGGGGTGGACTGGGCGGGGATAACTAGGGCGCCTCCTCAAGAAAAAGGATAGCCGGTACAACTGGGGACAGAAAAAGGGGGAAAACCGAGGGGAACAAAACGAGGCCGAGGCAACACTGCGGGGAAAAAGAAAATGAAACCGCTGCTGCTGGGCCCGGGCATTGAGGGTTCCAGGCCACGGGGAGTGAGTTGAATACGGCGGAGAAAATTGGAAGTCTGCACAACATACTGCAAAAGATCAATGGGTGCAAACTAGGGACTACTACTAAAGTATGCAAAACACGGGAAGGCCAGTGAGCGTCGGCCAATCAAAACTACTACAAGAAGGGAAAAAAACACGACTCCAGAAAAGTCACTCTGTCCTGGCAAAAAAAGACAGTGAAAAGTCTTCTGTTCCGAACGCGCGCTAATTCAACATATTGGACAATGGGCAAAAAATACGAAGAATCGGGCTCTCCCTCTGCGAAATCGGACAGGGGAACACAACACCACCAAACCCAAACGAGCTTTGAAGAGGAACTGGGAAAAATTAAACTAGAGATGTGCACCGGACAGGGTAAAGAGCGATCACAGCATGGACTTTGGCAGGAAACACTGCAGGCGGTATTAAGGCGGGAGATGATCACAAAAAAAACAGTTGGTGAAAAAAAAACAAAAAAAAGTTCGCCTTGTTAATCGGGAACTGAGGAGACAAAAATTCAGGGCCAGACCATATGAGAATCCGAAATGGGAGGTTAATAAGACAAGTTACTGAGCCGACGGCGGGCGCCAAGGGGGGATCCTGAAATTAGGGTCATTGGGGGAGACACGAGCTAGTGAGAGGGGGACCCTAGTGGATTAGAATTGCGAGAAGGAAGGCAGATGTGGAGATTCCTGTATTACACGACAATCGGGAAGAAGGACAGAGTCAAGGGAAAGAAGGTCCGTGTGCCGACCATAGAAATGTCCCACATTACAAACTTCATCCAGAGGGACAGAGAGTGAAAAAAGCCAGGGTGCAGACGTAGAGAAAAGGGGAAGCCAAATTATGAGCTCACCGGGGAAGAACGACGACGACCTGGTCTATCACCCGAAAGTTCATAAGAATAATGGTCCTTGAAGCTGAAGGGAGGGTCGTAGCCCTCCAGTCTTGATTGAGTCTTAGTTGGGGAGGGAAAAAGGGGGGGGGCGTGTCTACTCGAAAAAGGCATCGGGTCTAGGGGACCAGAGTATCCTGCTCGCCTAATAACTCGAGGGACAATTGCCGGGAAAAATAACCGGAGTGTAGGGGGGGGTGGGAAAAGGGGGGGGGGACTCCAAAAACCGAAAAAGTTTTGGCCAGAAACAGGATCGCAAAACAACTAGTTTTAGTTTATTCTTAAGGGGCCATCCAATTGGGATCCCCCACGGTATCGTCTATTGCTAGTGAGGGGGCCCAAGAGAAGGTGGAGATCCAGTCGCATCTACAACTTAGCCCGTGGGGTGAACTTTGCTGGGGGACAGGCTCTCGATTCTTCAGGAGTTTTCCTCATTTATGAGAGAGACAGCAAAAAAGGTCAGACAAACGCTCGACGTCTAGAGCTTTTAAATAGCTGCTCCTTACAGCAGTCAGGAAAACGGTTAAATGAGGGTAATAAGGATCTGAGACGACCGGAAGCTCAAGAAACGGGACTCCCGGGATCAGCTAGAATGGAGGGGGTCGAAACTTGAGAAATGGCCTGATATAAGGAAATAAAATGCAAATTTCCAGTGACGGAGTCTTGCTGCCTCCTCCAGACTCTTGACATCTTCTTCGGTTGTCGGAAGGCTTCACTGAAAGCGGGAAGAACCACAGTGGAAGTCCCGACATAAACCCCCGGACGTCATTTTTAAAGGTCGCGGAGAAACCTACTGTAAATGCGCCGCTAACTAGGCGAAACCCGTTATCCTAAAGAAGGAGGCACGGAAGGAGTTGGGTGGTTCGCGGAGGGACTCGGCGTCGGTGGGCCAGGAGAGGCAGAACTGTAGCCTCGTTCGGTGTCAAAACGAGGTTACAAGTTTGTACCACTGGGAAGGTTCAGGGGGGGGCGGGACGAAAAAACATTGGAAAGGGGTCCTTCACCCTGGAAAAAAATAACGGAAATGGGGGTGAGGTGGGCAAACAAAACACTAGTTTTCCAAAGGGAGGTACGGAAGGGGGGAGGCGGGATCTTCATTATGGGGAGACACGGGGGGTGCGAACATTTTAGGCATTAGGGGGGTCGGGACCTGGGGGGCGTATTGGATGGTAGTTCACACGAATACGCGGAAACGGTACGTGATGAGCCTTTCCTTTGGAGAGAAAAAACAAACTTTTCAAGACGGAAACAATAAACGGATAAGTGCATCGTCGGGGTTACACGCGATAAAAAAAAAATCGGTCGCATCCAGCATAAACCTTCACCCGGATTTATAAATGATCCGCGCAAAGGCGATGAATCAGGGCCAGGGCATGACTAAAACTTAATGAAACGCTGCCTAAATGAAAACCGGGTCCTGGGGGGGGGAAGTCGGTCGATGGACAAGCAACCAGTTTGGATAGTGACGAGGAGGAAGTAATCATTAGCAGAGATAAGGGGCAGACATTTCACACTGGAGAAAGGGGGATTAGTGAAAAGATATGGTCACCTATCGCGAAGGTTACTTTCGACAAACCTTATCATGTAGGAAAGAGAGAAAAACCAGTGAAGAATTAAAGGAAAGAAGGAGGAGAATTGCAGTGAACGAATGGAGGGTGGAAACATTGAGGACATTGGGGCACGAGTGACTAACTTGTGAGCAACCACCCGGAAGGGAGAAAAAACTCGAAACTGAAATCTTGGGAAGGGATCCGCAAGTTTGAGAGAAAGGGGGGAGCGTTTGATGTTGGAAACCTACTGAAGAGCGATCACAGTCGTTGACAGGGGGAGGATTCGTACCTCAACCGCAAAGGGAAGAATCAAAAAAAAACAAAGGGACCAAGGGTTTCAAAGGTAAGGGGGGTCAACCGTGGTCATTCCCCACGCTCCCTAGACGAGGGCCGTATAAGACGAAGAGTTTAAAGGAAAAAGGTGAGATCGGACTGAGTAACCGGTCAAACAACACGAAACCGAGTTTGGTAAAGCAAGGGCACGGTGTGTTGCCGGGTAAAAAAACCTGTGAGAGGACAGTCGGACTAGGACGAAATGCAAACCAAACGTTCCGAGTCACTTGGTTACAGAATGCCCGGTTTCAAGCCCTTGGCCTATGCGGGCGGACTGACACAAAAAGGGGCGAGGGTAAAAACCAAAGTTGAAATAAAAGTTACTTGAAAGTAGGGTCAAAACTTAAAAAAATCCAGGAAATTTATTACCGACGACGAAAACAGAACGTCCTAAAAAAAGGCACTTTGGGTCTGCGGATGCCGGACAAAAGGTGGGAAAAGGGGTCAACTTGGGCAGGGGGAAGTTTGCTGACGACATCTCTCAAGCAAGGCCGGAAGTTGTAATAAGGCTGGCTGTAACTACTAGAGCAGAAGCCTAGACCATGGGGTCGCTAGGGGGGGGGGAACGTATTCGCTGGGGGTAAAAAAAGGGGAGCAGTTTAACAAGCACTTCTATATTCAGCCGGGCTTCAGTTGAAGGGGGGAGATGACGGGCATGCGGGTCGGACGGAAGGTAAACTGGCAGGGAGCTGGAACGAACAGGCGTCTGGTCCATACGAGAGGGATCTCATTAAAAAAAAAAACGAACGCTCGAACGGAGGGGACCAACGACAAAAACCGGGTTAAAACGGCGATGGAGCTACTCAGAACCGGTAGAAAATGGGAGAATCCGGCCGGCAAACGAGAATGTGAACAGTCACAATGGGGGAGGGACAGAAATCCATCATCAAAGATGGTGTTAGAAAAATTGTGAGACAAACTTGTTCGAGGCGCGACACGGTACGGCACCAAGGTAAAGGTCGTATCTATGCTTCGGAACTATCAGAAGAGGGGGGGAAAGAGAATGCTGGACGCTGACCCAAGTAATCGAGGGCGAGAAGACATATCCTGGCCATAAGAGTAAAAAGAAAAAGAAAGAGCATTGCACATGGAAAGTGTGGGTCGACGTTGAGGGCCACACTGGGCACAGACGTGTTTTGAGTTCCGGGGACGACTCAGAAACAAAGAGGGAAAACGGTCTAGTGGAAAAACCTAGAGTCAGGAAATGGGACGGAAAAGGAGCGCTCGTCAAGAGTTATTATGAATGAGGAAGAAGGGAAGGGAGTACACTTCTTAGAATGTATAGGGGGGCTAAAAAAATTCCGAAAACTACCTAACGGAGAACCCAGGGCCTGAGAGAAGGAGATCCACCAGCGGCCAAAACCTAGTGCGATGCACTGCCCCAAAGGGAACTGGAGGAAACCATCACAGGACCTCGGTCTGAAGGGGAAAGAGCAACTACGTGGAAGATGTGGGTCCGGAATCAATACCAATCGAAAAACTCCTAAGAAATCTACCTCAAACCGTAAAAAGAGTCGGAGTCACTGTCATCCGGGAACTTGCCAGAGACTATGAATCGGCTTTCTGGGACCAATGAAAGTGGGGGCGGGGGAGGGGAGGAAGGTCTTTCCATCACTGCAGGCTTAGGGGCACAGGAGGCGAAGAGATCTTGTGACTGGGAGGAATGTGTAGAGTCCTGTGGGGGTCCTCTAAAAAGGAAGAGGGGATGTAAAGAGCGGCAAAAAATCTTTAAAGAGGAGGGAAAGGTGATGAAACGAATACAATTGGGGAATTTTGGGTGAAAACAAACGCAGAGGAGGGCAGAGAATTCGAATAGCTTTGCTTCACTAAGTGAGTCCTGCAAAAACTGGGGCAGTTAACTTGAATATAGAACATCCCAAAGAACTAAAAGCGCAGGAAACCTGGGGTTTCACAAAGAACGCTCATGGCCTTTGCTCTATCAGCATGGGGGGGTGTAGGGGGAAGGTGGTGGACACTGGCATTGTAGAAATAATTTGGGGGGCTTGAAGAGCGGAGCAGGCTTCAAAAGAATGGCCGAATGGTGTGGTGGGTGGGAGGATGGCCTGAAAGAACAAAGGACCTGCCAAAAAGCGAGTCGAAATGTAAGCAGAGAAGGCATCTTTGAGGAACCTTCCGGGGAATGACGGGGCACGGAACGAGATGAAGGTATCGCGAAATTCAGGTCGAGGGGGATGAAATTCCAAAAGAGCTAAAGGATGTATCAATCAAATCAAGAAGAAATAAAGACTCGAGAAGAAATGAGTAAATATGAGTAGTTCGTCAAACAATATATCAGTATCGCTGAGGAAATTGGAAAGTAGGTGAGGAGGGAGGTCAATTTAAGTCCACAAGTTGGAAGCCTTTGGTGGATGACATGAGGGAAAGCACCAGAGTGGGTGGGCCCTATGGGTATACTGGCGGGAAAACAGAGGCTAGGCTAGGAGGTTCTAATAGAGGAGGATCAAGAGGGGAAAACCGAGGAAATTGTGGACGCTAGAAGCGTACAGTATTTAAGGAAGTCAGGTCAGAACTCGGCGCACAAAGATTAAGAATGATCAGAAAAAATTGGCGCGGGTGATTCGCTTACGAAAAAGAGGTATAGAAGTAAAGTGTGGCAAGACCATCGCTCTACCAACCCGGAAAATAGCCTGGAAAAGTAAATTCGGGGAGGGGAGAAAAGAATAGAATTAAGAATAGAAGAGAACAAATGGGGTTCCGAGGTCTATCAGGACCAGGTCGGACGATGCCGGTGTTGAAAAATCCATTGGCAAAAAAAGCGAGCAGGGGTTGAACACCTAAGACTTCCCCATGGAAGAAAAAGGGGAATCTTGCTAAACAACGAACACAAACGGGGCTATGAAAGCAGAAACTTTCAAAAGGTAAGTATATTGGGATTAGCGGGCCAGGGGAACAAGGAGAGAGTGTGAAAGTCGGAGGGGGGGAAAAAAGAAACCAGAAAGAAAGCTCTATTATGACGAGAGAAAAGAGGAAACCCGACGGACAAGTACGCGGATGGTAGAAAACTACACTCGCAAGGCATGAGGGGGGTACGATTTATAGCTAGTCTCTTCCCAAAAGGGGGAAAATTACGATCAGCGGGGGGAGGAAGACATTTGACTGAAAGAAAACCCGCGTATAAATTGGGGGTGAAATATTGAAAAGGGGCAATAGTGGGAAAGGAAAAAAGAAGACACGACCTTCTCTCAGAGGCCAATTCAGTCGAGCTGGTGATCATCAGATAAAAGAAGGTCCGAAATTCAAACCGAATATGCCTCCACACGGGGGCCCATCACAGACGGTCACAGTAGTTGGAGGACCGGATCCAAGGGACAAAATTGGCCATAGGTTCAAAATAAATGAAAAACTTACTACGACGATTTCCTCCATAAATTGCCGCTGTCATGTAAGGGGGCGCTAGCCTAAAAGTCAGGCAGAACAGTCAAGGGCGGGGGGTTTTTCATCGAACGAGAAAGGATATCGGGGGAGGGTGAAGGCGGGCGCAGTGAACAAGGGTAGAATGGGCTTTCAGGGGGAAGGAAAGGATAGAAGCATGTGGGGGAGACAAGGAAATTATAGAATTTCGTGAACTAGAAGCAAAGGGGCACCAGCCAAAGCTTTCATTCGGAATTCATGATTAACTCTTATAAGGGAGGAAGTTGGTGAGCATTCATATTTCGGATAATAGTAAAAAAAAACAATATCAAGGATCCCATTCTCTTTTCACAGAAACAAAAGAAGCTCGATCTGAGAGACAAGAAGAGATAATCTGAAAAAACTTAAAAGGAGAATAAACAAGCAAGCAGGATCAGGGAACTGAGAGAGGGTGAGTTGTGGTTGTTGAATGGTGTGGGGGGTGGGGG
>Ga0179593_1371331_pt1 | contig 17014 bp, 31 predicted proteins | sample CZODoug2_1_08_16_FD_185931 | JGI IMG/M metagenome (GOLD analysis project Ga0179593, IMG submission 185931) | Vadose zone soil fungal communities from Angelo Coast Range Reserve, California, USA - CZODoug2_1_08_16fungal (PacBio error correction) | ecosystem: Environmental > Terrestrial > Soil >...
GAGGGAGCGGTTGGTGGGGGGAGGAGGAAAGGCCGAGGCGCGGAGGGCGAAAGGGGTAAAGGGGTCGGAACGAAAGGAGTAAAAGTGACGGGAAAAATGTTGGCAACAAGAACAGGGGGAAGCCGACGAGAGAGCTGATGGGGACGTGGACGAACGCGAGGGTGTATGGGCGGTAAGACAGGCCAAGGCTAAGAGCCGGGCGCACGCAAGAAGGCCCAGAGCAGAAGATGGAGACGTACTCGAAAGACGGTAAAGGAGCAGGTAAACGCTGAAACGCAGGTAGCTGGCAGCACTTACTACGCCACGGCGAAGCAAGTTTGGCAACGGGACAATTAGATCACCGCGACCAGAGCGGTTGGCGCTGGATTCGCCGAGCAAGCAAAAAACGCAAGGGCCGTTCTGCGTCTTCGGAAGGATTTGGAAAATATCGGACGCGCGAATGCAATGCAGCCACTAACAAAAACCCGTATACCGGAAAGCACGCTCTATAGATGCTCTGACGGGAGGAAGTTTCGTAACAAAAATTAAGTTTCCTGATCCGTCACACAAAGTGCAAGGGTGCCAGGTAATTCGACGGCACTGTTTCTTCTTGTCGCCGGAAATAGCTGTTATGGGGGAATGACTCTCCACAGTGACGAATCTCAGCCTAGAAGCCGCAACCGAGGTCACAGGCAGTCATCCGGAAGAATAGTTTCCGGCTATCAAGTATGTTGCGTGAAACATGGACGGTAAAAACGCATGTCATTTTAGGTAATCGAATGTCAAGCAGAGGCATCACTGGGGAGGGAACTGGAAGGGGAGGGGTGGGGCGGGGGGGGGGGGGCGGGGAAGCTGGGAAGGTGACATAGAATGGGGGAGTGAGTGCGGGTGAGAAGGAAGGGCGGAGGGAAGGGGGACTAGATGGAGGGTAAGAAAGAGCGAAGAAGTTGAATAGGAAAGGCGAGTGGGAAGTGTGTCGGGGCCGGTGGGGGAAACGGACATATGAGTAAAAAAACGCGGGGAATCGGAGACATGAGTCAAAAAGCGGAGGGGGGGAAGAAGGGGCACAGGGATGTGCGAGGTTAGGGATAATTCCGGTTGAGGTCTCCGGAAGAAAGAGAGAAGGTCAGGCCAATATTGGCCATCAATTCTGAAGCGAACGGACAACCAAAACCAGCCCGACTTACAGAGTATCTCCAGAGATTGGCAGGCCATACTGATGCCGCAGGGAAAGAGAAAAAAATAAAATCAACTAGTCCGCTCACGTACCTTCCAACGATCCGAGAACTGGGGTTAAAACTCAAGAGGCAGGTACAGGGAGACAAAATCGTCCACAGGTCGTGAATTCGAGAAGAGAGCGGCCGCAGCGACCAGCCACGGTAAAAACTTCTAAAAGGGAGACCGGAAGAGGAGCGACAAAAGCGAGAAACTCTCCGGCCAAAACGGGATTAGGACAGGCAACTAGATATGGTTCCCCGCAATCATCTCCAGACGCCTGAGAGAAGGCCAAAGGGGAACAAAAGGGGCCGTCGAGGCAAGACTCCACGAACCATTGTCAAGCCCTATGCCGGTTGCTGTCATCCAAGGGATCCTGAACATGATGCACAACGTACGCGGCGCAAGGACCGGCGCGGACGCGAATTTTAGATGCAACGAGGAAGCCGAAAGGAGACGGGGGAAACTCGGATTAGTTGTACTTGAAGGAGATGTCGAAAAAACTTGATCCGAGATGAATAAGAAACAGAGCCCAATAAGAGAAACGGGCTTCGTGCAAACGTCTCGAAAAATTATTAGCTGCCAAGGCGCTCGCAGTATAGAGATCCCCTCTTTAGCCTGGAGAGGTAGAAAAAAATCCAGTGGGTACAAAAAGAACAACGGGGGCCATAGCAGGCCATACTGGGTGCACAGGGGGATGATACCTTAACCGTCTTGGTTCAGAAGGCCTGAAGGCAGAAAATAGGTATGACAATCGTTTTAGAGAGGGACCGAAGAAGGAATTTCAGATAGGAAGACGACTTAGACCAGAGGTGCACTAGAGCTGGAAAGTAACAGCCGAAACTGTCAGAGGCGCTCGTGAGGTGCAGGTTTCGAGTTGAAGAATAAAGAGAACAAGACTGCAAAAAAAATCAGGTTAGAGGGGTGATCAACGGTCGGCAAAAAAGGAAGAAACGATAATTACGGCCGAAAAAGCTCGCTGGGGGACGGGAGATCGGATCTTGAGAATGGGAAAAGACATTAAGGAAGCGATCACACGAGGTGCTCTGTGAAAAGGAAACGTCAGGACGACAGGGGGCCGCAATGAGAGAACCCAAAAATAACAGAAAATAACGGGGCTTGTGAGGGAGAAACCACAAAAGTGGAGAGGGATCAAGAGCAAGAAAATTGCTTAGGGGGAACGGGAAAAAAAAAAAAAACCTGGGCCCGGGTATCGAAAGGGAAAAGGTTCAAGGAAAACGGAAGAAACGAACACGTGACGGGGTCTTCACTCTGGAACTTGAGACCTCAAACCATATATAAAAAAAATGAAGTGAGGTTCAACGAAGTAACAGGGAAAAGGGGAGCTGGGAATGAAGAAGTTAATTGGGGCACGAGCCAGGAAAATTCAAGAAGAGGAGGCAAGGGTTTGGGAAGGTTGAATAACGAACGGGGACCCAGTGAGAAGACCAGTGAAACAAACGAGCGAACACGGAGTAACAGATTATAAGTAAGAAAGGGGGAAGAATTCTATATAAAAAATGATGGAAGGTAAAGGTCTTAAGGGAGGGGGGGGAGGCCTATAAGATTCCTTTATAGGAGGAGGTAGAGAGGCAAGGCCGCGGCTGGAGGGTGAAAACAGCAGAAAGAGTGACATCACGGAAAGGATAGTCCTACACAAACCCCAACAGCGAAAGAGGGACCAAAGACTGGAAAGTGGTTGAGCGTAGGAACGAAAGAACGGAGGGCGAGGAGGGGAAGGGGGAAGAACAGGAATATAGGACAGGGACAGGAAGAGAAAAGTCGAGCGGTAAAAAGATGAAAGCAGGACAGATCGCGGCCACGTGCTGACGAAACCATTATAGGGGGTTACAGTTGAAGGGAAAGGAAGAAGCATCTTTGCGTAGATCAACAAAAGAGGTAACTTTGACGGAGAAAAAAAACTAGCCGAAATCGCCGCTTTTTAAAAAGAGAAAATGAGCAACCGAATTGAGAGAGGGAGTTAACCATAGGAAATTTCTCGACATGTGGAGACTCCGAGAAAAATTGAGGGAAATGGAAAAGGTTATAGCGCAGATAATGAGAGAGAGGGGAGGGTTAAACCGGAAGAGGTAAGTAATAAAGCCCTTCAACCGTCGAAGGTCAAAAAAACAGGAAAGGAAGAGGGAAGGACGACACCCGCGAAGCAGCGAGAAGAAAGTAGATACCGTAACCGAAGAGGAGAACTTCATTAGGAGCAAGGGATAGAGGGAGGAAAAGGCTCTCAGATCGAAGAAATGGAAAGAAAGGTGGGGGGCCTTTTTACTGTGACCTCCTAACGAGAGGGAGGTAACTAAAACTCGCAGATCTGTCTACGAGGGCGCAAAAAGAGTACTCGAAAGTGGGGCCGAGAAAGAGGCTATCTCCGATCTACCTTTTAAGTCAAAAAATAGGGAAAACCAAAAGAGACCGAAGGGGCCTCCACAGGGAATGAAGCCGGACCGCACTTAGACGCGAGAGGGGAGCGTAAAGGGTTCAGCAAGAGGGCTATTTGTGAAGCTATTCGAATGGATATTCGGGGGTGCTCTTGAAAAAAGAACCACAATTGAAAGAATCCTGACAAACAATGAAAAGTAAAGAAGTCGTAAAGTTGGTGGGAAAGGGGGTTTCTCACGACAGGGGACATGAATAGGCTTAATAAGCCGGAAAGGAAAACGGCAATCCGGGAACTCGACAAGGTGGAGAGCAGCACGAACAAGGAGACACTTTGCTCGGACAAGGCGGGCTAGGAAAGATTTCAAGACAAAATAAAAAAAAGTAACAACTCGACAGAGAAAAGGTTCGGCAAACTGAAAATCGAAGCACACCTCCTTTAGGTGGGTCCTGAGAGGGATTTTAGAAAATGTTCGGGAGATCATCGGGCCTCGAAAAAAAAATTTGAATCCTTCAATCAACATCACTCAGGACACCGGCGACATTGTCGGTAGGCGGTAGCGGAAGTACATTCGGACGTTTTGGGGACGAGAAAAAGAAGAACTCGAATGGCAGGGGGAAAAGATTAATGAAGGGAGAACTTGCCGAGCATCAATGTCGATGGTTCATCGTAAGGGCAAAAAGGAGTCAAATGGGATCATTTGAATCAGCATTACTAGTCCAGGATGTGGGAGGTTGGGTGATAGAAGAAATTCAGGGAATTCGAATAGATGTTGGCCCGTAGGTGGGGGATCACGAAAAAAAGGGAATAAAGAGGTTAGGAAGCCGAACAAACACAAAAATAGATCAGGACCAAAGGACCTGCTCTGCGTAAAAACATCAAAAGTCAGTAGAAAGAGGGGGAAACTAGAAAAGAGCCTCCATATGAAAGAAAGGGGAGCACCAAGTTAATGTGGGCCAAGGAAGAACACAAGTGTCGCTGGGGAGACTCGAGTCAAAAAAAAAGGTGTCATCAGCGAAGCAGGGGGGTCGGTCGAGGCGCGAAAGGAGCGAACAACAAAAATCAACGAAGGTGGAGAAAGAAATATAGGAGAGGGGTGGCTCAAAGAAATGAAAACGCTAAGTCAAGAGGGAAAAAATGAAAGATACTCAAGACGCAGTCCAAGGCCAGCCCGCGGGTGAAAAACCCAGCCCCCGAAAGGCAGGAAACGTGAAAATTGGGGGAGGAAGGGGAACGTTTAGGGTCAAAACGCCAACCGGGAAGGAAAAAAAGGAATCCAAAGTCGCTTCGCACCATGAGGATGCAGACCAAAAAAGAAAGGATCAAAAAAGGAGAAAAAGCCAGCGGCCAGGGAAAGGGGACCGGAGGGGAAATAAAATGGAAGGAGCTCGAGGGAAGGGGAAGAAACCGTCCACTCTGCAATAGGCGGAGGGGCAAAAGCAATACGCTGGAATCCAGCAGGAGGAGAAAACTTCTCTACCTGGAGAAAAAGGAGGAAGGGGGTAGGAGGGGGAAGGAAAAGGAAAGAACGGGCAAAACGTAGCGGAAAAATAAAAAGGTGTCTGAGCGCCCGGGAGAAAAGCGGCCTATAAAAATAGGGGGGTGACGACAAAATCAAACGGAAGAAAAACAGATACAGCAACACTCGGGGAGAAAAAAAAAAAGCCCTAGGGTCAAAGAGAGGGGGGGGACATGTGCACTGTCTAAGAAATAAAGACACAAAAGAAAACCAGCGGGGAACCATTTCCAACGGGGAAATGAAATAAGTAGGCAGAAATAGAGCGTGACCAAGAAGCAAAAAAGACAGAAAAAGGAAAGCACGGCATGAAAAAGAAGGAGGGGAGAGAAGGTTTTGAAAGAAGTAGAATTAAAAAGTGGGGTTTGGGGGAATAGGCGAGGCTTCATCGCGCAAAAAACGAAACTTTTACCCGCGCAGCATCATTGCAGAGACGCTGAAAAAAAGGGTGGGATCTGAGGCAGAAAAATAGGAAAGGTCAGAAGAGAAAAAGGGGGGGAAAAGTAAGCCATAATAACAAAAAGGAAAGGCAGTGAAATCACAAGGGAAGAGGGGAGGGGTACAATAGGGTTTATCACCAGAGATACGTGAGAACAGAGTACCCAACGAAAATGGGGGGTGAAGGAAAAAAAGGAAATAGGACACACAAGGGAAACAGAGAAAAAAAGAAAAGACCCTTCGTGGGCAAAGCTCAAGTAAAAAGCGGAGGGGGAGGAGAATAATCTCACGCCACGATAAAAGATAAGAAGATGGAATCCAGGAGACTATAGCGGGGGAAGGCACAGAGTGAGGAGCAGAGACTAAAGGAAAAGAGAGAAAAAAGAGTCTGGGAGAGATCTCTTCTCTCCTGTTTGGATATTGGGGTGTGCTTCCATCGTCGGGCATCGACATCGGATTCCCCCGAGCGGACAAACAGATTGTTAAACATTAGGGAGGGAGGGGCACTCCTGGCTTGGTAAGCAAACTAAGGTAAAAAGGGTAAATCGTGTCGTCAAAAAAAGGCCCTCTTCGTCAAATAACCTGGCCTGAAAGAATCGTGAAAACCCATCAAACTGGAAAAGACAGCAGTAAAAAAAAAAAAGGAGGTGAAGGGGAGGAGGGAAGAGAAAATTAATGACGGTAATCTTGGGGAAAAAGAAGGGAAAGAGAGAGGGCGGTAAAGAAGAAAAGGGAACGAAGAAGGAGCATAAAAGGTGGTTGAGAAAAGTCCCGAGAAAGAAGAAGAACCGGGGGAAGAAAGGAGAAAACATAGATGTAATTCCGGGAAAGTAATAGTCCAAAAAAGCCTACATAGGGGGAAGGAAAGTCAACATGAAACAACAAAAAAAAAAGGAGGATAGGGGGAATATAGTCATCTAGAGGAAAAAAAAAGCTTTTGTTAAGGGAAAGGAAGGGAAAGGGAATTCCAGAGAGGAGGAGAAAATTAGTGAAACTGTGGGGGAATCTTGCTAGAAAGTACCAAACACTAGTTCAAGGGGGAGGACTAGAGGGAGGGGGGGGGGAAAAGGGTTACTCCTGTCAAGAGGTGAGGGCAACTCATGGACCAATAAAGCGAAAATTGGGGGGAAAGAAAAGGAAAGGAGGGAAAAAAGCTGGATGGGGGAGGAAGGACAGGAGGTCGGGAATCAGGGGGGATGGGGGTGTCTTTTCGAGTAGACTAATCACCGTCAAAAGGGGACAGAAAAGCCTCCGATTACGGAAGTGAAGAAAAAGATCAAAACCGGGGATGGAAGGCAAGAAGGAAGGGAGAATCTGCAGGGTAAAAGAGAAAAAGAGTGCAACAAAAGGAATGGTCTCCACGAAGGTCAAAAAAAAGGAAGAGGAGACTTTGAGGCGGGGAGAAAAAGGGACCATGGACAGGGGACAGAGTGCTCGGCCGGGCAAGAGAAAAATATCAGACTAGCAGAACAATGTAGACAGGAGGAGATTGGGTATAGGGGGCTTGAAGTGGGAAAATTATACGGGGAGGAGACAGGGGGGGGCCATGAGTGGGGGAATTATGAAAGGGATTCGGGTAGTGAAGCCTTTGGATCCATTGGAATCCTGGGGAGTTTACGGAAAAGTGATGAGGCAAACCGGAGATGGGAGACAACGAGGGAGGGGACGGGAAGAGCGTAGTCGATAAAAAAGTAGGAAAATTAAAGTTTTGGCGAAGGGAAAAGGAGCGGGAGAAAACTTGGGAAAGAAAAGTTCCGGAGTTTTGGCAGAAGGAAAAGCCCTTTAAGATTGACAGCCATAAGCTAAAAAAAAGGTTGGGGGGAAGACTGGGAACGAGAAGAGGAAAGGCGCCAAAGGGGGGCAAATACTATTGGGAAGAAAACCTGACACACAGAGAGGATACAATATCTGAGAACAGCGGGGGAATGGTTTGAGGGGCGGAGGAAGGAGGTAAAAGGGAACGGGAAAAGTTTGACAAGAAAGAAGGTGGAAAGGGGGGCGACCGGGGGAGAGGCTCTTGGGGGGGAGACGGGTAGGTTCCCTCACACTTTAGAAAAAGGGAAACAAAGGGGGGGAGGGGGGCTTTGGGAAAGGCACGAGGAATGTAAGATAGGTACTGTTGGATGCGAGGAAGTAACGATGAAAAGGGGAAGAGACAATCAAATAATCAAGTCAGGAGAAAACCTTTGGGGAAACTAGGCTGGGGAAGAAAAAGGCTTTCAGGGGGGAAAAGAAAGGAGAAACGGAAGGCGGGATTGAAAGAAATCGGGGGGGAAAGTGGAGGAAGGGGAAATTTCTACCAGCATAAAGGGGGAAAGAAGCTGCAGAGGGGGAAAAAAACTGAGGAGGAGTTACAGATAGAAAAATAAGGGGATGTCAAGAGGAAAGGGGACAGTTCAGTGAAAAAAGGGATAGGGGGGAGGAAAAAAGAAATCAAGCTTTGAGGGAAGGGAAGATTTAGCAAAGGGGGAGAAGCGTTTGGAAGGAGGAGGGGGTTAACGGAAAAAAAAAGGGAAAAAATGGCAAAAAATTATGGGAACACGTTCCTTCTGGTCATTTAGGGGTGGGGGGGGCAAAATGTCGGGAGGGAAATAGCTAGCTTGAGTAAAGGGGGGGCTTAATTGGGAGGGTGAAACTGACAAGCGAAAAGAAAAGAGGGGGTAGAAAAAACGAAAATATTGAAAGGATGGGGCAGGAAAAGGGGATAATTTTTGAGAAGAGACAAAGAGCAATACTGTGGAACGAAGAATCCCGACCAGGAAAGGAGGAGAAGAAAAAGGAGGGGTTACAGGTCGAAAACGCAGAACTGTTGGGAGGGAAAGATCAAGCTAAGGGGGGGGGAGAGGGCCGGAGCAAGGGGGAAAGGGGGAAGATTGAGAAGAACAGGGAGGTGGAAGAAAAAAAAAAGACTCGGCGTAGATTATCTGGGGTTGACTGAATCTAGAAAGAAAGAACAATACCACAACCTTACAGAATTCACATACAAAAGAAAACCCCAAACGAAAGGGGGAAAAAATAGGGACAAACAGCGGGAAGAGAACACAAACCGCAAAAGGGAGGGGGATGAGAAACAACGAACTAAGGGACAAGGAATCCGGGAAAGAAGCACGTTTTGGAGACAAAAAAAAGGAAAGAAAGGGAGAAAGAAATGAGAAGTCAAAATGGAAGCTTTGACAAAACCTGGAGAGGCGGAAGGGAGGGGACTTCGGGGATGTAAAAAGAAGGGGAAGGCATTGAAGCCAAGAGAAAGGTGCAGCTCGAAGGGGAAAGAAAAAGGAAAAGCAAGGGAGGAACAGTGAGACGAAAGAGAGGGTAGGAGACAGAGGGGAGGAGGGTATTTCAAATGGGCATAAGACAAAAGGAACTCTAAAAACAAAGGTTAAAAAACTCAATTACCTGAAAGTTCAAAAGGGAGGGATCTAAAAAAAAAAAGCTTCAGGAGGAAGGAGCATCATAGACATCCAGGGGAGACACTACATTAAGAGGGATGGAAGAAACTCCAACCTTGGGGACTGGGAAAGGATTGTAAAGAAGGGCCTGACAGGACTGCCGCCTGCATTTCAGTAGAAGGGAACATCACAGAAAAGAGGGTCAAAAAAGATAAAGTAATGGTGGACTAGGAATACCACGATGAGTGGGGCAATGGAAAAGCCCACAAACAGAGGAACTAGAGAAAGAGAACAGAAGGGCTAAAAATAACCGCGAAAACTTAAGAAGGGGAAAAAATCGAGCTTCGGAGGATCGGCAAAGGCAGGAAACGGTCAGGGGGAAGGAGGAAAGCTACATAGCAGGGTCTTGCAAAAAAATCTTATATAAAACTGAATTCGATGGGACGTAGGGGGAGAAATAGGGGGTTGGACTCCAATCGGCGGCTAAACGAAGAATTAAGGCTTCGGCCTAAAATCGGAGGTCAAGCCTCAAAAAAATGAAAGGGGAGGAGGGAGGGATGAGGTGATTCACGGACGGGCCACATCAGATGACAAAAGAACTGAGAACAGGGGGGAATTTCCTGGAATTGACGCAGAGGGAGAGACGTCCGAGAAGAGAGGAGGGGTTGAATGCTGGGGAGGGAGTTTAACAGGGAGAGGGGGGACAGGGGAGAACTTCAGTTAACCTTTGAAAAGCCCTCACAAATAAATAAAGGGGAATGTGACTGGAACGTAGAAAGGGGCGGGGGGGGAAAGAAAAGAATGGAGCGGGAGGAGCATAAATAGAGAAATGCAGGAAATGACCTGTAACAATTTTCTATGAAACTGGGTCGAAAACCTTCCCACAGGACTATTTGGTGACACACGCGAGCACTGAGGAAGATTGTTTCACCAGTATTACGAAAAGGAGAAAAAGTGTATCGCCAGATGTTTTCTCTATAGGCCAACCTGGAAGGAGAAGAAATACGGGGAGGAAAAGGAAGGGAACAAAGAAACTAGGGGGGAGAAAAATGCCAGAGATAGGCAGAGAGGGGGGGGGGCAAAAGCGAGGGGCAATTCGCAGAAAAGGAGAAGGGGGGAAATGGGGAAAGAATGTTGACTGAAAATAAGGGAAAATAATAGGGAAGTCCTGGGGGAAAGAATACTAAAACACTAGAAGAAAAAAAGGGAACATGAAGTCTAAAGTCTCGTGGAGGGGGGGCTATGCTGAAGGAAAGTCAGGGAGGAAAATGAATGGGGGGAAAGAAGAGGATACCGCCAGAGATACGATCCAGAAAAAGACGAAGAGAGAAGGGAAACGACAACGCTCAAATGAAAAGAGGAATTCCGAAAGGGTTGTATCTCTGAGGGGGGGAAAGAAAAGGAATGGTTCGACCTGGAAATGCAAAGGAAAAAAAAGATGGGAACAGTCTGGTTAGGGAGGGCAGGGAAGGATTCTGGGGGTTGAACGTCAATCAAAACAACGGCATCAACTCGGAGATAAGTCGGGCGCGGAAAGGGGGAGAGAAACGTCTCGGACAAAAAAAAGACAACGAAAGAAAGGGACTGAAAAATCACCGTGCTTCATTTGGACGTGGTTCCAGAGAAAAGAAGAGAAGCGCAAGGGAAAAGAAAGAGCAAACCCGGAAGGGAGGAACGGCATGGAAAGGAAAAAATTTATCATAGTTCAACAGGGGGTGGGGAAGTCTTTAAAACCAACGAAATGAAGAGAGGGCTAGAATCCTCGAGGGCACGGTGCGAAGCAACAAAAAAGCGTGAGTAGGGGGGGCGGGGGAGCAGGACGAAAGGGGATAAAGGGGGGAATTGACCCGATAGGGGGGAAGTGCAAAAAATCAAAAGGGAAAGAAATGAAAGGGGAAAGCAAAACGAAGAAGCGTGCAAGGGAAGATAAGGGGTAATCTCAGAAAGGAGAGGTCATACCCTTAAAAAAAATGGTCGGCTCCTGGGGGGGGAAAAAGGGGCTGGACCGCATCAAAGAAAGGGGGTTAAATGGGGATACGGGCAACGGAAACGGTAAAAACAGCAGGAGAGAAGGATCTGATCAGGAAGGATGGGGACCCTTGCTAGCCTAGGAGGGAAAAGTCTACAAGAACAAGATAGACAAGAAGCAGGGAAACGGTTAAAAAACGAAGGAATAGGGCTTCAGGAGGAAGGGAGAGGAACAAAGAGTGAATGGAAAAGCATAAAAAAAAAGTTAAGAGGGTAATTACCTCACGTTAAGTGTGTTGAGGAGGGGTTCGCGGGGCAGCGGCACACCAATTGGGGTGTCCGAAGAAGAAGTTCTCCACTCTGAGAAAATAGAGAAAAAGAGACCAATAGGGGGGGAAAGCCTGTGAAGAGAAGAGTAGAAGAGAAGGGTGTGGGGAAAGAGAAAGAAGATGTTCTACTTTTCCATTTCTGGCTGACGGAAGGCAAAAAAGAACGGGATGGGGAAGAGAGGAAGGAAAAAAGAGAAGGGGCCCGTAAAAAGAAGACCGAATTGGATGGGTCGGGAAAAGGGAGATGAGGCAGAGCAAGAACGTGACAAAGCTAAAACTAGAGCAAAGAAGTCCGAAAAAAGGGAGGGAAAAAAAGCTCAGGAGACGGGGTACAAGAAAAAGGTAGAATTCTCAATTCGGAGGAATCACAACCGGAAGAATCGTCACAAAATTAAGGGGGGAGGAAAGCGTAAGAAAGAGGGGTCTAACAGGGTCCAAGAGGGGTAAAAAGGGGTTCAAGTGAGGGCAAAGGAGCGAAAGAAGTCTACAATCTCTATCCCAAAAAAAGCCCACTTCTTGAAGGAGGGGACCCAGAGAAAAGACAGGAAAGGTACAGAGGATACTGGAACTGAAGACGACATCAAGTTAAGGGGAGGAGGGGGAAGCCGTAAAGCAGTACGAGAAAAAAAGGTTTTGAGAACAACCTAGGACTTTTGGGATGAGCTAAACAGTTATACTGACATCTTGAGAAAAAAAAATCTCAGAGGAAGGGGTAATAGAGGAGGGAGGACAGAATTAGTGGGAGCGAAGGTAGAGGGAGAGTCATGAAAGAACGTTCGTTGGTCAAGAGAAAATAGGAGGAGTTTCCTTTGAAAACATGCTATGGAAAGGGAAGAATGGAAATACTACAAAATAAAAATAAGAACTGCAGAAAAACACGGAGAAGGAGAGTGCAGAAAAAGAAAAAAGGTAAAGGGTAGAGCACAGAGCGGAAACTCTGTCAAAGGAGGGAAAATTGGAAGACAGGAAAGGAGGAACATAAATGAATGGAGGGGGAATCCAACTCCTAAAAAAAATAAGGCCAGAGGGAATACTATTTTGGGACCAGTTGGGAAGGTAGAGGGGTCCAAAAATGTGGGTAAAATAATCACTGAAAACTCAGGGAAAAATAGTGTGAGGAGAGTTCCAGCAATAGGAAGGGGCAGGGGGAGGTAAAAATGCGGAATCTTGGAGAGGGGCTTCAAGTGCTAAAGAGTGAAGAACAGCCATAAAAGATCAAGGGCTTTGGGGGGTAGTGGGGCATAGAGGGCCAAATCAGGATCACAATCGAGCCAAAACAAAAAATTCTCATGTTTGACTAGGGGGTCGGAAGGAGAACCTGAATGGGCACGTCCTGACGCGAGGGGGGAGGAAAGGGCGGTGGGCAGAAAAGGCTACTTTGAAAGTGGGGCAGGAGACGGGGGGTACGCTTCCAGAATTAAGACAGGAAGCCCAGAGGAGGTGAGGGTACTTAAAAGGGCTGACCTGTTCTAAAGGAAAGGAAATAAAAGAGGGTCAAGGAGGAAGTATGAATGAAAAAAAAAAGGTATCATCCGGGAAAATCACCTAAAAGGAGGGGGGCTTACCCGGAAAAATAGGAGTATCATTATTCTTCACCCTCAAAGGGGAGGAAGGGTCCGACGAGAAAAAAAAAAAGGGGCAGATGATAAAAGGTGGATTTGAGGGAATTAGCGAAAAATACACTGAGGGGGAACAATATGCGAGAAGGGTCCCTTAGGCGAAAATACTTAAAGCTGCAAAAAAGAATCAGGGGGGGTGAAGGACGGCAGAAAATTGAGGAAAGATGGGGCATGGAGGGAGAAGAGGGAAAAAGGAAACGGAAAGAAAGGGGGGGGAGAGTAAGGAAAAAGTTGATGTTGGAGTATGACCTAAGGGGATAAAACATAACGGAAAGGGGAAAGGAAGGTGCCAAACGGGAAAGGATGCAAGCTGGAAAAGCGGACAGGACCAGAAAAAGCAGGGGGAAAATAGGGGAGATCACCTACTTAAGGAAGGTATGAGAGCAAACTGTGAAAAAGAACGACGAGAGGTCAGAATTATGCCTTAGGAGGAGGTGACGGGAGTGGAAAAGGCCTTTGGAAACAAAGAACAAAGGAGGGGAACTCGGGAACGCATATAAGAAACCATCGCCATAAGAGGGCAAAACAAGTAAGGACATAGGGTTTCGTTCGGGGCGGCCCACGTAGAGAATAAAAGAAGAGGGTGGAAAAAAAAGGAAAGGTCCAGGGGAGGAGTTCAACTAAAGATTAGAAAAGTTACATCGAAACAGGTGAAGGGGCACGAAACCTAGGCGGAAAAAAAGAAAATCTAGGCACAATGGGGTGAGAATAAAGGAAGGAGGTAAAGGAGGACAATTGGGAAGTCCAAGGAGGAGACCGAAAGGATGTCTCTTCAAACGAAAACAAAGAGAGAAAAACCAAAATACATCGAAAGAAGGGGGAAAAGATGTCAGAAAGGGGGATATCTGCTTGGAAAATAAAGGATAGAGAGGTGAAAGGAAAGTCTAAATGAACATTATAAAGGAAGAACTTGATAGGATGGAATCTCATGCGAAGATGGGAGGTGGAACAGGGGTCAAAAGGGAAATAACTGTAAACAATGGAAACTTCTCTTAAGGGGTCTCTTATCATCACTTGATGAAAAAAATGGAAAGGGGCCGGGAAAAAAAAAAAAAAAAACCAAAGGCCTTCACTCGGTCAGTCACTTAGGGGAAAGGGACTACATAGGGAGAAACAAAGAAATTGAAAAATGGGAAGAACGGAAAAGGGTGGTGGGAGATTCAGATCGGGGAGGAAAAGAGATCTGGCAGGTCAAAGGGGGACTTGGGTCGGGAGGACAAAAGCCGGAAGGAGGTCTAAAGAACCAGCCTCATGGCGAGTGGAGAGGGAACTAGGTTCTTCAAACACTGAGGAGGTGGCCTCTAGACGGGGGGAATAAGAAAGTTTGAGAATAAAAGATAGGGTCCGAAAAAACTAAGAAGTGTCCCTCCTAGGGAATTATCCTAGAAAAGGAGGGTAGGCAAAGGGAGCTCAGGGAACCTGCGGTGGAAATGGGAGAGAAGAAATCGTTAAGAGAATAAAGGAAACACCGGGGAGGAGGGGGAATCGGAAGTCGCACAAATGCATGTTTGGGGGGTGGGGGGGGGGGGTGGTTAGGTGGGGGGAATTGGGGGGGGGGGGGGGGGGGAAAATTGCAAGTTTACGAAAGGGCGTGGTGGATCCGCCATGGAAGAATGGGTCGGACAGGGGGGGGAAGGAAACAGCACGGGGGAAAACGACAAGGGTTAGGAAAAGCCTAGAAAGGGAAGCTAAAAAAAATAGTTTATGAAGGACATGGTAAACATGAGGAAAAAAAGAAAAAAGGGGGCGTTTCTCAGGGGGAAGCAGAAGAAAAAAGTGGAGGTGGTAAGGGGAAAAGGAGAGGGGGAGGAGGGAACATGGAGGGGAGGTAGAAGAGGGAAAGAGAAGGGTCCCGTATTGAAGAAAAAGGGGAAGCCAGGAACAAAAGGCGGAAGCAACCTTCGATGGGGAGGTGGGAAAAAGATGGAACAGGAGGAGTTAATGGGGAATATGAGCAGGACTTAGGGGCGGTGGGGTGGTTAAGTCGGGAAAACCAATAGGGAAAGGGAGAAAAAAGGCTGGTGGGAAAAAAAAATCAAAAGGAAGGAGGAAGGGGGCAGGAAAAAAAAGGAGGAAAAAGTTTGTTACTCAGGCAGAAAACTTGGCTTTCATTGGTGGAAAAGGTAAGGGCTTCCGAGGAAATCAAAAGTAGGGGGTATGGGTGGTGGAAAAAAGCAAAGGAATCTGAAAAAAGGGGGTGGGTAACCACGGGAGGGGGGGGGAGGAGAAGCAAGACGGGTAAGGAAAAAACAGAGAATTTAGGTCTACTAGAGGAGAAAACAACAAAGCAAATCACCGGGGAAAGTCACGGGTAGGAAAAAGAAAGGGAGCAAAAGGTTGAAAAGAAAAGTAGAAGAAATGTCACAAAGAGCACCAGGCAATGAAGTGGAAGAGTGAGGTCCACCAAGTAGGGGCTGGAGGTTAGAACAGAGGTAAACCAGAGGGGGAGAAGAGAAGAGGGACGATGGGTACGGGGAGAGTCACTAAAAAAAAGAGGAATTCTGAAAAAAAACAAACGGGAGGGGGGGGCAGCGAAGAGAGAAATAATAAAAGGGTGCGGAAAGAATAAAGGGTGGAAGACGAGGGGGAGTAAGGTCCTAAAAGAAGAGAAAAACCGTCTTAAAATATAGAGCCCGGGGGGGGAGGAAAGCACTAGGGAAAAACCCAAAGGAATACAGGCATTAAATGTGGGGCGGACAAGGGGAGTTTTACAGAACGCCAAGTAAAAAACGGGAGGGGGAGCACGGAGCCTGACAACGATAAGGGAAGAGAACAAACAGAGAGGGGGGGAGTTTGGATAAAAAAAAAGAATTAAGCGTCAACGAAATAAGGGAAAAAATCTTTTCCAGCCTGGGAAGTGGGAGACACGAGAGGAAAAAAAGAAAAGAAGCAGTAACAAGAAGAAAGGCGGAGTTGCCCAGATGAGCGAGGGAGCAAGAGAATTCTGCGACAAAACGTAAAATTTCAAGGGTAACAGAAAAGTGCAGGAAAAACAAACCAGGAGGAGGGAAGAAAAAGAAAAAAAGACGGTCCCAAAGGGGGGGAGAAGACGAAAAAGTGGGGAGGTCAAGGAAAAAAGAGAAAGGTGTAGAGAGGAGTAAAAAAAAGAAAAGCAGAGTAAAAAAGAAAAGTGCGTGAAAAAAAAAAAGATGTTGAGGGGAAAGGGGGCCAGTTAGAAAAAGGAAACCCCCCAAAAAAAAAAAGAAACCTCACAGCGGAAGCCAATTCCACTGACAGGAGGAAGGAAAAAAACTTCCGGGGAGAGAAAGAGTGAGGAAAAAAGAAAGAAAAGCAGGCTAACGAAACGGAAAGAGAATCAAATATTAAAGAAGGAGAACTAGGGGGTCAAAGGAAAATAAAGGGAGAACAGAGGGGAGGGGGGAGAGGGGGGCAGAACAGGAAAGATCGTCCATAACGTCAAAAGTGGTCCAGAAGCTGAGTGGAAGGGAAAAGAGGGGGGAAGGGAGCGGACCCGAAAAGAAAGGAGAGGAGGAAAAACGGGTGGGAAAAAGAAAGTCAATAAGCTCAAAAAAAAGCAAGGGGCATCCCTTTTGAGGAAATGAGGGGGGGAAAACGGGGGGCACCAGAACAGGGTCGAAAAGAGGCCCAGTAAAAGGAAGCATGGGGGGACCTGAAAAGAAAAAAGGAGCCATAAGGGCAGGCAAGCACAGAAGGTCGAGGTTGGGGGTGAAAAGGGAACCGAGATGGGAAACAATACGGAACTGGGAGAAAGAAGAAAAGCCCAGATAAATCAGAACAATGGAAGACTGATGAACTAAAAAAAAAAGTAGGAGGAGGAAGGAAAGAAGGGACAATATCCTATTACGACAAGCAAGGGGAAGGAACAACGGCAAAGTACTGAAAAGGGCATCGACGAGTGATACAAAAGTAAAGAGTCGGTGTAAAAGAAGAGGGGGGAAGCGGTGGCAAAAAACAAACCTCGGGTCGGGTAAAGTAGAGGGGAGAGAAAGTCCGGGAGCTTTTTCGGAAACGGCAAGAGGGGGGGGCGGGAGGAGAGGAAAGGTCAAAATTATGAAACTCGGAAAAAAAGAAAAACCCAGGAGAGAAAAAAAGGTAAAAAACAAGACGTGGGGAGTTTGTGAGCAAAGGGGGAGAAGATAAAGGATAAAAGGGTAAGAATGGGGAACCAAGCGTGACAGAGAAAAGTG